>SL_8KL_010_SEDDRAFT_10004106_pt1 | contig 11821 bp, 18 predicted proteins | sample SodLakKL_010_SED_4_FD_11160 | JGI IMG/M metagenome (IMG submission 11160) | reverse complement strand
CTCTGCCGTGGCTGTGGCTTGATAACAACTGAGTACGTTCACGAAGACAATCAGATTTGTTGGGAGTGTTTCAACCGACACAACGCAAGGGTTGCAGGTGGCCCACTTCGTGTCGTTACGTCAACTGGAACATATCACGAGACTCCACTTTGCCCAGGTGTCCAGCAAGCGTCTGAGTGGTATTACTGGCGGGATGAGCAGTGCATGCACGCAGATTTGGCGGGTAACTTGGACAAGTGCATTCGATGCCACTCGTTCCACTCGTTCGGATTCGATGAATATGTCGGAGATGAAGAGCGACAGGTGGTGATCGGCCATGCCTGACGACAAACACTACACGGACGATACTGAGAACCTGAACAACCCGATGCGGTTCTCACTTGGGGACCGAAATATCGACTTTGAGAAGTTCCCTGTTCGAGTCACGGAACTTGAGGTGCGTTCAAGAGAGGCTAGCCTGTACGTTCACTGGCGACCACTACACACGGATACTGACCGTATACGGAGGTGATCGGTCATGAACATCAAGGAACACAAGAACAGAGACGGTATGAAGGTATGGCTGAGTGTTGAGGAACTCCAGACACTCGTCGAATATCCAGACGACGTACAGAAGCAAATCTCGTTGAAACTGGCGGGGTACTGTGGCCTCCGGAGTGAAGAAGTACTGAATGCCAGGCCCGCGCACGTCCGCGAGACGCAGATCGGCAAGGTGCTTGAGGTGCCCAGTGGCAAGGGCGACCAGTACCGCGAGACGCCGATTCCCGATGGTTTGGCCGGTCAGATCCGCACGATTGGTCAGTATGAAGGCGACAGCACGCGAGTTGCAGGCTATGGGTCCACACGAGGCCTCAGGCATTTGATTCAACGGTTGCGAGAGCAGCTGGCCGAGGACACGGAGAACAATCGCTGGGAACATCTGTCCTTCCACGATCTCCGGCGGACTTGGGCAACACTGTTAGCATCCGCTGATGTAGATCCAATGATCGCAATTGAGTGGGGTGGGTGGAACGATCTTGGGACATTTCTTGACCACTACAAAGGCAAATACTCACCCGAGGCGCAACAGCGAGAACGGAACAAAGTTGACTGGTTGTAGCTATTCCCTGTCGTTAATACGTGTTACAACGACAAAAAACCAGTCTTACCCCATGGTTAGACCGGTCAAAATGGTGCTGTACACATAGGTTCTGTCGCAGTTGGTGGCGATCTCCGACAATCTCTATTTCGCAGTCTTGTTTATAGCCACATTCTTCTCACACTCATCTATATTCGGCTCCCACTCATCCGGGATGGTCACCTCGATGTCCTCCTCAATACCTTTCCGACCGGTCTCTTTATCGAATTTGACGATGTGCCAGTCAGGTTCGCTCAACCAGACACCAGCTCGTTCGCTGTCCCAATACGCTTCATTGTGGTAGTCGTCGATGCTCGGAAGCGGACATACATAATAACCGGCAGCGGACAACTCTCGAAGAATGTGCTCAATATGCTCCTGTCTTGCGTTTTTCGAAGAGAGCGACCAATCGAAGTGCATGAGTGGTTCGGGGTCAGCACGCACCGCCTCGTTGGGTTGAAGGTCACGAACTTCCTGAAGAATGTGTTCAGCCAAGATGCTTGTTGCGAATGATGCCGAGTCGTTATTCGGATTGGCTTCTTGAGCGATTTTCTTAGCCTCTGGTGAGACGTTAGAAACTTTTTGTCGCATATAGAGACCACCAGCCAAAAGAAGCGTAAGAAGTCCTAATACGCCATATCCCAAAGCCAATGCTACCTGATTTATTAGCTCGATTGGCATTGTTCTGCCTCCTTGATCTCTTGTTCGTCCTTTTGGCTCACTGGCGACCACCACCGAAGCCGATTGAAGCTTTTCTGCGATTCTCTTGGATTATACTTTATCATGATTCCTGCACCTCACAGTACGAATCCATAGGCAAAAATTCCAATCGAGATCAACGTCGTCAGCGTGGTTGCGATGATAATCCATTTCCCACTCACTGGCCGCCAGTCACCGCCATACTCATCTTTTGCCTCTTTCCCCTCTCGATGCGTGCGGTCGCCAGTGGCTGCATCTGACCATCGGTTCAACTGTTTATGCACGTTCACGAGCATCGGCTCTACTGTCTCTTCATCACCATCACCGCGGATCACCGACCGGGCATCAACCCATCCGCCATACACGTCCTGCTTGAGCTGCGGGAGCGGTATAGCCCAGTCTGGGAGTGCCGAATCTTCTGGCTTATCCTGCCGATGGACATCAATTGCGTTAGCGACCGACTCAGTGTTCTCGCATCGATCTCCGAAGGCATCTGGTGTTTTCTCGAAACTGAAACCAATCGTACTCCCGGCCAGTGAATACCATCGCTGTTCATCGAGATCATCATCAATCTCATCGGCTTCGTACAATCGATATGAATCAGGCTCCCACATGAGCACTGGTTTGCTGTATCCGTACAATCCGAGTCGCATGAGCAATCTAGCAATTCCTTCAGCTCCGATTAGTTTGCCGAACCCGATAGTCGGGAGAATCAGCAGTAGCGCACCAGCGAGCATGGTTATGAACCCAAGGATAGCCAACAACGGACTAAACAAGGTCAGTACTGCGAGATACACAATCGGCATCGCAAAGACGATAGTCGCGGCTGCAATCCCTCGGAATGAGATTTTTGAAACCAGTGCTGATGAACTGACTGCTGCAAGGAACAGCAATCCTGCAGCCGGGGATACTGTTTCATTCCCGTTTGCAGTTTCGTTTGGTTGCGGTTCCTCAGCAACGCCAGCTCCGGCATCCCCGACTGCGATTGTCGCAAGCACTAACACGCCGAACGGAGCCAGCGGCAACAACATTGCCATATATCCCATCAGTCGTTGTGCGCCAGACTGCAGTGCCAGGTATGCGTGTTTGATGAAATTTCGACCCTGCACTGGATATTCTGCACGTTCACCACCGGCACGCAACCACTCAATGTTCCGCAGATCGACAATCGGTTGGTTTCTACCACCAACATTGAATATCCCTGGTTTCCACGATCTCACACCATATCTCTTCACGTCACTGTTGGATGGTCGTTTCTCATCCATGCCTTCGTCCTCGTGTTGTTGCATCTGCCTGCCAAACGCCGCGTCTTGAGGGGCAAACATTAATCCACTACCTTCTTCAATCAGTGCAAATGCTGTTCCAGCCCACGAATGCGTCCGGTCGGCTGGATCTTCGACAGTCTTTTTCTGTCCAGTGTTGATCGTTTCAACGCCCTTGGCATTCGGTTTACGTTGTTTTAGCAGCAAGTCATTCTGCTCAGTCACGACAAGACCAACACGACCCAACAGCCATAATGACAACCAGATCAACAGGTTAGATGCCCATCTTGCGGACGTAAGGAGTGGGGTTAGACCGGTCAAAGCCGGGATCAACACTCCAATACCGAGCGCAATCGCCCCCATTGGACTGAACAGGAACTCAAGGAACAGTATGAGGTACTGCAGAACCATGTTAATCATTGTACCACCTCACGATGGAGGAATGCCAGCCAGCCGAAGCCACTGGACAGTACCAGCAGGATCCCAATCCCAACGACAATCCAGTTGCTAAAGACGTATATCAGAAACAATCCAATAGCAATTGCGACAGTATCAATTGATCGGGCAACCAGTGGCGTTGTCGCGGTCTCCACCCACCGATCTTGAATCACCTGCATTTTGCTATCAGCCTGTTTGATCTCCTGCATTTCTTCGACAATATCGACGATTACTTGTTCCGTGATACTCCTGTTATTGTCTGTTTGGTCTGTTCTATCAGTCATTATTATCACCGTAATTGAGTCCCGCGCCCCGTGCGCGCCCCCGTGCGCGTACGCACGCGCGATACGCGCGCAGTGTGTATGGTACAGTACTATAGGTAGCGTTGTTGTTGCGAGTTTCATTCTTCTGCCCTCTTGCGATTATCGCCTCTCTCGGCAACGTCCTTGTAGATACGTCGCAAGTAGTCTCCGCTGTATGTAAGCACATCCGCGTCGTCGTGTTCTGGCACATTCTTCCACGCACAATCTTCGGCTTCTCTGATCCGCTTTGCGTAATGTGCTTGCTGCTCTTTTGACATCTGTTGTCCTTCTTCTTCTCCTTCGTCATACTCTTGCTCGCCACGATTTGCCTGGTCTTTTTTCTGTTCCATAACCCGATAATTATCATCACCGTCTGGAACATCATCCCATGTAATTGTCTCAATATATGGCGTCGTGACACTCCGATCATTCAGATCAAACACGTTGGGAACTACGTCGTAGTGGTTTGCCATGAACTGTTTATCATTGACTATCAGTAGCCACGAATCGACGAAGTCAAACAGATCTGCGTTTACCTGCTTCAGCGTCTGGAATACGAGGATGATCGTCTGTCTGTTTTTCCGATTCCCAGCAATTGCAGCATACCCTTCAAGGGCTTCTGATGTCATAAACCGCTTTTTGTTGAAGTTCGGATTTGCCAGTGTGCCTTGCATTTCATCGCCAACAAGCACATCCCCTTGATCGGATTGTTGATACATCTCGTTGTTCAAGTAGTCCAAATCAACCGTGTACAATTCTTCAGCCGACCACTCACCATAGATATTGAATGTGTGTGCCAGATTCCAAGCTAGCGTCGTTTTACCCGTCCCTGATGTGGATGTGTACCCAGGGTGAGCGGTAATCGCAATCACGTAATCGTTTGACGGTCCTGATGGCACATGGTCATACCATCGGTGATACAACTCGGACTCAATGATTGATCGTGGTCGTCCGATTCGCCGCGGTTGACGTGAACTTGAACTATTTTGGCTTTGGGATGTCATCGTTGATTGGGTCATCGTAGTCTTCAGTATCGAATCGTGTTCGGTACAATCGTCCAGTCTGTCCAGTATCAGCACCAATGCCGATATTCTGCAACCACGCATCAACCTCGCAAACAACAGATGACCACACATCCATCGGAATTGTCCGACGTGCAACGACCGTTGCATCGCGGTATCGATACTGCGGATCATCTGGTTCAAGAATCTCGACTCCGTTCCACCGGGTAATCACCGATTGCTCAGCTACGACATCCGGGGTAAAAAATGATTCCAAACCAACGAATTCAACGACACTACCACGAATACCGTTGAGATCTAATGCATCAACACTGACTGGATAACCTTCGACATCATCAAAGTGTTCTCGTGGATGGATATTCACAGTCCCGAATGATCGGTCATTCCACAGATCATACGCCCCATCAAGATCAAAATCATCGGTCTTAACGATTTTCTGGACATGCTCAAGCCACAGCAACACCTGCATTCCAATAGCTTCGTTTGCGACATCTGGTTCAATCCGACCGGTTTTTGCCGCGTATGCAGCATCTTGCTTTACCTCATCAATCTCTTCGCGTCGCTCAAACAACAATCGGAGCGTCCGGTCGTTGGCAAGGTTTCCATCGTCAGCCATGGTTAGCTAAGCATTCCAGATAGACCGCCGCCTTTTTCGGCGTCGTCCTTGCGCAATACCGATTCTTGGATATTCCGCGTCGCCTCCTCCATGACCTTCGCATCAACACTGCGCTGAAGCAACATCGGAGCAACGACATCAATAAATGTCTCAACTTCACTTCGGTCCTCGTAATTCAGCGCAGGACGCTCTTCGCTTGAATCTGCGTGTGCATACCCTCGCCAACTGCCGTTGATCCCCTTCTGTGGCGGGGTTGCACCCATCATCATTAACATCTGATACTGTAGCATCCATTTGTGGTGAACAGCTTGATCTTCGGTCAGATTCGTCGTGCTCGTGACACGGCTGGCAATCTGTCCCATTACCGGGTGGTCTCCATCAATCGGTAGGTCTGCTTCCGACAATTTATCCAGAATAACACCGGGATTACCCGCTTGCATAGGTTCCAATCCCTGCATTGCGCTGGATTGTAGCTGTGCATCCCGCTCGGCTTCGAGTTGTTCTTCTTGCCGTTCTTCTTCTGATTTGCTGATGATTCCCATTAGTCACCACCTCCACCGACAAGGACACGATCTTGTACTGGTTCAGGCACTCGCCGGACCATCCACTCCGATATTGCTGGTTCGTGCCGTCGCAAGATGTTCCGGTCAATGCCATACAACACGAAGGAAATCACAAACGGCGTGAACACATGCGGATGTAACTGAACAATTGACGTGAACGATGCACCGAGCAACACAAACCCAGCAATTCCAAAGCCGCTAATCAACGTCTGTGCGAGTTCTCGCAGTCGAGTTTTACCGTTGATTAATCTTCGAACACCTGATGAAAAGTCTCCAGCCTCTCCATTCTGAACGAGTTGTTCAACTTTCTCGATTTCTTTTTGAGACAATCGGACTGATTTTAGCTCACGGCCCATACAGCATTTTGTTTGCCGCGGACAACTAAAAAACCTATGCGGAACAACAGATATACACGTATTATAATCCGTATTACAACCCCATTATTATGGTTAGCCGTGACAAACGAACGAGCGTATGCCACGTTCAATTGACTTAGCTGGTGTGATGTTGACGGTAATTGTTGCGGGAGTGATTGCTTTCGTGGGGCTGGTTGTCATGGAAGAGGTTGTTGCCGCGACTGATGGTATCGAGGAATTCTCAGGTGCAGAAACAAGTTTGATTGATGCTATTGATAGCTTCTTCGGGATGATTGGTGTCGTCTTTATTGTCATTGTCCTTTCCGTTATTTTGGCGTATCTTTACGCCATGCGAGGCAACGGTCGGTGATAAATCATGCCACGTTCAGTTGACTTAGTTGGCGTTCTGTTGACGGTAATTGTTGCCGGTACTATCGCATTCGTGGGGCTGGTCGTCCTCGATGAAGTTGTCGGGACTGTTGGCCTGATGGAAACAGATGCCGATGGTAATTACGAAACAGAATTCGGAGGAGCGGCATCCGATCTGACGGGAGCTATTGATAGCTTCTTCGACCTCATTGGTGTCGTGTTTATTGTCATCGTCCTTGCAGTTATCCTCGTATACCTGTACACCATGCGAGGAAACGGCCGCTGACCTACGTCGGCCCACCTTTTTATTAGCCGCGACAAACAATGCTTAGATAGACATGCGACTCATCGTGGCAATCACTGGCACCCTAATTACACTATTCATCGGCATTGCGTCAGTTGGGGTAATGGCCGGTGACGCTGATCCCAGTACGACCGCTGGCGAGGATGCAAATGCGTTGCTTGACTCGTTTTTTGAGATTAGCTTTGGATTAGGTAGTGAACTAACAATCATACTCGTGGCTGCATTCATTGTCGGTGTTTTGGGCATCTTACTCGCAGCTGCAACTGCTGCCGGAGGTGGCCGATAATGCTACTTGAAGCATGGTTGTTGATCGGCATTGTCGCGACCATCGGCACTGCAATCCTGTTATTCGCGCCAGATAGAGCACAGACTAACGCCGTGATGACGTTGTTGGCTGCGATTATGATGGTGTTGTGGGGTATATTTGCCTACGGCGCACTTGGTGTCGAAGTGCACAGTGGCGGAGAAACGGAGATTGTGGAAATGCCTGCAATTGCATTGATTGCGGCACTCGGTTCGGTCCTGTCCTTTATTATGTTACTGACTGGGCCACTGGAGTTGATTGCACGCTGGCGCGATGATCCGTCCCGGATTTAGACTTCATTATCCGCGACTAACTTTTTTAATCTCCAGTGAACAAATAACATGCATGGGACTGAGCGATTGGCTTCAATCCCGGCGTAGAGAGCAAGGAAAAACAAGAGATGCAAATGTTGGCCGTAGTGGCGCAAATGGTCGATTCTATCGAAAACCATCCCGGTATGAACCTGGATTGGGGACTAATCGAGCAGCAGATGGTCAGATTGTCGGACACGAGACTCGTGACCCCGATATTAAACGAAAAACCGATGGTAGATTTACAAAAGACGATGATAGTGATATAATGCCAGAAATCGGGGCCGGTGTGATGGAGTCGCTTGATCCAAGTGATAGTCGACCAACTGACGCAGCACTGATGACTGAACCGCAGTCAGATCAACCAGACATGGGAGTACTCAGCAGTGAGATTCGTGACCCTGAAAGTCGGTCGGCAAACCACTGCTGAAGAATGGGGACATGGCGTCCTTGATCTGACAACGGGTGATCGACGATGATGCGTGAACTGGGCGTCCCAAGCGACGGCATCACGAGTGTAAAACTATCGCGCATGCCATTAGCAACCGAAGGCGAAGCAACGCCCGGTCCGGACGACTGGAATCCATACGACGAGCTAGAAGACCGACGAGAACTGCGAGAATTTGAACGCGAACTGAATCGTGGACGGCGGCGTGACCGGCACAGTGCCAGACAACCAGACCGGCAGGAACGCGATATGCTTGATGACTTGATTCGAAATACATCACTACTATGAGCAACTTTGAACAGGAAGCAAGCGCACGGCAACCAGATCGACAACGGCGACGAGAGACGGCACGGACAACAGAGCGGCGACGACAACGCCAACAGCAAGCCCAGCGGCAACGGACACGGCAAGAAGTCCGTGAAGAGGCTGCCGAAGAATACGATGTTGACGAGAGTGAAGTCCAGCTCCGTGAAGACGAGGAGGGGACAGTCCGCGTAGATCCAGACTGGAGCGAGCGAATGCGGGAATCCGCTGCCCGTCGTGCCGAACGCGAGGCAGAGCAAGTTGAAGAACGCCGAAGTGAAGCCCGTGAAGATGCTCGGGAAGAACGCCGGGAAGCACGACGAGGGGCCGAGGAAAAAACGCAAGACATGCTCGAAGAAGAGTATGGTGAGCGGCCAAGCAAGGATGATCTATCAGTCGATGAGGACGGCCTTGTCACAGTTGACGAAGAATGGGTCGAAGAGCAACAGCGTAGAGAAGCTGCTGCAGAACTGAGCGAGGAGTTAGATATGAATGTTGGGACAGATGATATCGAATTGCAGGATGGTGAGTTTCGGCTCACAGAGAGTGCGCAACGTGAACAGGCTGCTGCAGAACTGAGTAGAGAGTTTGACACGGATATAGAAACAGACGATATTGAGTTACAGAACGGTGAATTTCGGTTAACTGAGGACACGCAGCGAGAAATCGCCGCTGCCGAACTTGACGCCGAAGTAGATCAAGACGTGACTGCCGACGATCTTGAACTGCGCGACGGCGAATATATCTTCGAATATGAGGAACAGGTCGAACGTGAAGGGACACGAGGCCCTGATATTGGCGTTGGTTCTGGTCCCACACCGGGCGACTACCGTGATGCATATGAGACATTTGAAGTATCAATAGGCATGTCAGATGTTGCTGCGCCAATAACCGACCGTGTTGATGCAGTTGCCAGTGGGGTATCAGATACGGCCAGCACAGCAGTTGAGTACGGCGACGAAATTGAAGATCGACTATCCCCGGACATGTCCCGATACGAAGATGAATATGGCGGTGGTGTTGATGTTAATCTTCCAGATCGTGAGGCAGCTGGCGCAGGCGTCGCGGCAACTGGTCGGACAATCAGCCGAGTTCCATCCGCACCAACAACCGTTGCAGGTGGTGCACTTGTCGGTGCTGGTATTGCAATTGAACGCGGAGAAATCCCCGTTGAACGTCAGCAAGACCAATCAGAATTACAACCCGAGGAACCGCAGCGAACAACCGAAGTCGGTACTGGAACAGGAACACAGACAGTCGATGAACTGCAGCCCGAAGCTCCACGACAACAGGCAGAAGTTGAACCATCGCGTCGGCAGGACCAATCCGAAATCGAAATTGAGGCTGACATCGTTGATAGTCCGGCCCCGGCAGAAACCCCCGGCATCGGAGAAGGACCGCAAATACCACAGCGAGAATTGCCACGCGAACAACCAGTCCGAACCCCACAACAGCCAACACGAGATATTGGCGTCGGGAGTGGNGTAATCGACGGGAGTGTCGGGACGCGACAGCCTNCAGAATCTGAGTTGNGTCCGGTTGAACAACGACTGCAGCAATATCCAGCAGCCCAAGAACGGACAGTCACTGCCGGNCAGACCCAACCACGNGGCCAAGAACGGACAATCACTGCATTTGATGCACGGGATGAGCAACGCCAACAAACCGGTGTCGGAGATGGTGCTTTCGGCGGCGCAACCCCTACCCCTGACGCCCTCGGATTGGCGTCCGCACAGGCTCAAACACAACCACAGACGGATGCAGTCGGGCAAACCACGCCAGCGGTTGACTTTGGCGAAACATTTACCGAACCGACTGCAGCACAGACCGAGATCGGAGAGCAGTTCGCATATCCAACACAAACAGGCCGGGGTCCGCGTCGGTCGCGGCGTAGGCCACGACGGCCACCACTGCCGCGATTCGGTGGCGATGAAACAGATCTCGAAACAACCGACGTGGATGAAACAGGCGATGTGTTTGATGTTGGGTTCAGGTCTCCGGTATAACAATGATGGATGCACGAGCACAATCCCAGAGCTACATCGTGGCAATCGTTGCTGTAGGTGTCGGTGCGATTATGTGGTTTATTATGACGACAATCGGCGACAGATTACTGGGTGCAACTGACGGAATGATTACTGACGACCGTGGGCAGGCGATGACGGACACGTTCGGCACTGTACTTGACTGGTGGCCCGCGATGGTGCTGTTCCTGATTGTTTTCTTTTTGATTGCGACGGCATTCTGGCAGCGAGCTATCGCAAGGGCTTAATCTTTTTGTTGGTCGGCGCGAACAAACTTGTATGGGACTTGCATTCGACCTCGTAGTCAGCGGCGTGTTGATCCTGTTTGCGCTGATTGGCCATTTTCTGGCCGGGGTGTTGTTTGACCCGTCCGGAGTACTGTTTGAGGTTGCATCGCAGGCAGCGATGTTTGGTGGTGAGGCCCGCGCCGACTCGATTTACATGGCGACAGCCGTGTATATTCCAGCATTAGTTATTGTGCTCGCTGTAGCATGGCCGCTCGTTCGGCAATACCAACGGACTGGCGTCGGGGTGACCGGCTAATGCGACGGGTTGTTATTGCACTGGTTGTCTTGACGGTTGTGACTGTTGGCTTTGTTGGTGTTGGTGCAGCTGATGAGGGGGATTTCCGGTTAGGGATTGAAAATCAAGACACCAACGAAGTGGAATACTACGACACCGGAGTAACCGACGAAATAGAACTGGAAGAAGATGAATCGTATTGGATTAAGGCCGAAGAATATATTGATGAAAATGATGAATGGGAGGTATTGATCGACGAAGAAGACGAAGAAGACGATGATGCAGTAATCCTATGGGGGTTTAACGAACGGGCGGACGAATCGGAATTAGAACCAATGGCCGAAGAAGCTGATTGGAATTGGTGGGATTGGGTTACTGGAGAGGTCGAGATCGATGATCTTAATGTAGGCACATACGATTACACGATGGTATATTATGATGACAAAGATACATTATTAGACGAGCATGATGTTACATTCAATGTCGTTGACCCCGACGCAGAAGAACCATACTTTGAGGTTGTTGACATAGACTATTCAGACCCAGCCGTGGCTGGTGAAGATCTTGACGTGGAAGCCACCATCGAGAATACTGGAGGAGCTGAAGATGTAGGAGAGGTCGAACTGNGGTTAGGGGATTCACTCCACATTGAAACGGTTGAATTGTCTGAGGGAGAAACCACGACTGTTGAACACACGTTTGAAGACACCCCTGAGACCCCTGGTACAGAAGTGTTGGAAGTTAAAACAGTTCATGGTGATGGGGATGAGATCACTATTGATTTTATTGGATCAGACATTGACGTGGACATCCTCAAAATTGACGATGACGCAATCCCCGGCGAGCAAGTGATTGTTGATG
>SL_8KL_010_SEDDRAFT_10004104_pt1 | contig 11826 bp, 11 predicted proteins | sample SodLakKL_010_SED_4_FD_11160 | JGI IMG/M metagenome (IMG submission 11160) | reverse complement strand
GCATCGAATCGCCCTGAATGTGCGCCGCGATCAACGCGGCTATCTTTTGCTCCCAAGCCATAGTGTAGCCGGGAAGAAGCGCGAAGCCCATAATCCCCTCCCGTGCCGCGCGAACCAGCCTGTTTGAGAGTGCGATCCAAGGCCTCGTTACCCACCTCCCTCTGCTGGCAATCCCGTAAGGAGATGACAGCGACCACGGGCTGGACTGCCATTACCATCAGGGAATAACCAACGCACACGCAACGAAAGGGCCAACCCGACCACCCTTCCACAAGGGCGGGCCATTCGGGTACCCGACATCGCCTGGACTAGAGCAAGGATCGCTTGCTTCAGGCCCGTCGGGCTCGCTCGTGGCGACGGTCAATTTTCGAAGCCCAGAACGAAGTCAATAGCGTCCCGGTCGCGATCGACACGGACCGGCTCGGGTTTCGCAAGCGTCGGGTAGGCACCGCAGGCCTCGCCAATCGCGCAATCCAGCCAGTCTTCGTCCTGTTTGTCAGTGCCTGCCACGACCCAGTAGTCGCCCTTCGGCACGTCCTCGAATCGGTACGGGTAGCGACAATCATCGGGATCGACAGACGACTCGGCAACCGTCTCGCGATCAGCGTTCAGGAGCCGCACATGGATGGGGCCCACGATGTCGGAGGTCGCGTGAACCCTGCCTTCACGTCGCTCACTGACCACCCGCAAGGTCTTCTGTGCATTGAGCTGTCCCCAGCCGGTCTCGATGTCCCACCCCGCCTCGCCAATATCGTCGGTCAGCAACCCGCACTGCAGCATCTCGGCGAAGCGGTCCGGAGTCAGGTCCGGATCGACCGATCTCGCCAGAGCGACCACCCCGGAAGCCACGGCTGCTGCCATGGAGGTCCCTTGGTAGAACGCATAATCGGACTCCAGATCTTCACCGGATCCTTTAGCGATCGTACTCAGGATGCCATCAGGCGATTGTTGGTTACGCATTAGTCCGCCTGGCGCCACGAAGTCCAACGCATCACCATAGCGGCTGTAAAGCGCTCGCCGGTTCTCACGATCTGATGCCCCGACTGCGAACACGGAGTCACAGGAAGCCGGGAAGGTGATTGCGCCGCTTCCGTCCGGAGAATTACCCGACGCCGCCAAGAGAAAGATGCCGAGGTCCCGAATCTCCTTGAAAAAATTCGTGGACCAGTCGCCGCAAGGTATTTCTCCCCCAAGACTCAGGTTGATCACCTCGGCGCGAGGGTCAGAAGCAGGTTCGTCCCCGAAGGGTAACCCGGCCGCGTATCGGATCCCGTCGAGCACATCCGACAACCTGCCTCCGCCCTCATCGTCGGCACCGGAGGCCTCGGTCAACGCCCGCACCGGCAGGATTTGTGCACCCCAGGACACGCCGGCTATGCCGAGACCGTTGTCGGTGGCTGCTCCGATAATCCCCGCGACGTGCGTTCCGTGCCAGCTGCCGGGGCCCGGGTCGTCCCCACCGGGTGCATCGAGCACGAAGTCATAACCCTGCAAGAGCTTGCCCTGGAGATCCTCATGTTCCCGAAACACGCCCGTATCAATCACAGCCACGACGACTTCAGCGTCATCGGGCATGCCGGTGCTGTTTTCCCAGGCCTGCGGCAAGTCGATATTCCAGTGGAACCATTGTTCCGGATACCGAGGATCATTCGGGAAGACCTGAGGCCTCAGGATGTAGTTCGGCGAGACTGCGGTAACCTCATCCTGCGCCCGCAGGCCGCGGGCAATCAGCAGAGTCTCGTAACGCTCCAGCAATTCCGGTGTGGCCCACCGGAGCCGGTCCTCGCTCGGCGGCTGCCAACCCCGCAGCTCTTTCAGAACCGGGCCCGCTTGGTGTGCAGGCACCTTCCACAACCGCCCCGCGGCAGAACCTCCGCGCAACTTTCGTAACCCCAGGTCCCGGGCCCGAGAACCAGGGTCTGTGGATTGCCCGGGACCATTCAGGACCAGGACCTCATGGGCGACGAAATCATCTGACACACGCGCGCCACGTCGAACCTCGTGCTCCCGAGAGAGGCCGGGATAAATGCGAAGTACATAGGTGGAATCCCCTCGATCGGCGGCCACCCGGACCATGTACCGACCCTCCTCGGACGCAACGAGGCTGAGACTTCGCCATCCGGCGGTTGGGCCCTTGACCGCATCGACCGATGCGTCAAGCGCGACCCCCAAGGGATCCAGAAGGTACAGGTGCAGATCCACCCTGGCCGAGTCGGGAAACTCGAGCACGATTTGCTGTCGCTCGTGCAAGTGCAGTTCGTAGTGCTCGACCGCGTCAACCTCGGGGTTGATTGCTGTTCCAACCTCGGCGGCCGCCACATGCCCGGAAAAGCTCATCGGCTGCATTGCAGCCCCCGGCCCAGGATGACTCGAACCCGCCCGCTGAGCCTGTAGATTCTCCGGGTTCGTGCTAGCGCCGGGCACTGCGGAGCCCGGCTGCAAGGTGATCGTTCCGCTAACGGTAAAGGTCTCCGGCGACGAATCGCCGCCGCAGGCAACCAGGAACAGGCTGAGGACGACCAGTGCGGTGGCCAGTTTGCTCAGAGACATGGCTTGAAAACCCATCGAACAATTATCAGTGCCGTGTACCGCGCCAGGCAGCGAGAAACAGGATTACCCCCGGGAGAACATCTCGGCACCGGGAGCCAGAGCTTGAATTCATGATCACATCATATCCGCGGGAAACTCCACCAATACTTCGGCCAAGGTCGCCGACAGGTTGCGATCCGCTGTGGTAAGCGAGCCCTCTCGGCGATTCGGCGCCGGGGAACACCCATCTGACCAGCGGCGGCGCCTCGGTGATATTCAGGAACCTTTGTGCAGGGGCGGCGCGCTTGCTCGCGGCTCCTCGACAGCCGTATGTTGCTGCCGATGAACGCACCCCACTCAGGTTCGGCTCCTCCGTCGACCCATAGTTCCGGCCGGCTGANCCCCGCGCTCCTGTGGCCCCTTGCTGCAGTGAGCGCCCTGTGGCTGATTGCGGCGGTGCAGGCCGTGACGGGCATCAGTTATGTGTGGCTGGGCGTGTTCCCGCGCACGCTCGCCGGGCTGCCGGGCGTGGTGACGGCCCCGCTGATCCACGAGTCCTGGACACACCTGCTGTCCAACACCGCGCCGCTGCTCGGCCTCGGGATCATCGCGATGTACGGGTTTCCGCGCGCCACCCGCCACGCCGTGCCGGTGATCTGGCTGCTGAGCGGTATCGGCGTCTGGCTGTTCGGGCGCGAGAGCTTCCACATCGGCATCAGCGGCCTGACCCACGGTCTGATGTTCTTCGTGGTGCTGATGGGCATCCTCCGTCGCGACGCGCTGTCCGTCGCCCTCGTGCTGATCGTGTTCCTGCTGTTCGGGGGGATGGCCTCCGGCATCATCCCGTCGGAACCCGCGATTTCCTTCGAATACCACCTGTTCGGCGCCATCGCGGGCGTGCTGGCCGCCGTGTTTCTGCGGCGGATGGACCCGATGCCCGCCCGGATCCGGCGCACGGAGGACGATGCCGAAGACGCGGACCCGGACTGGGTCGATGATCCGGCCATCCGCGGAGTCGAAGTCCGATCAGAGGGAAGACGTCCGGGTGAACCGTCGCGAAGACTGAACCGGCCAGCTCACGGAATTTGCAGACAGCCCTCGCAGACCGGACGGAACCGCCGGGCCGGTCGCCCCGCCCGGGACCGGGATCCCGGGTTCGGCCCGTCAGTCCGCCGGCGGGACCTCGTGCCGGATCGGCTCCAGCGAGCGGAAATACACGGCCAATGCCCGGCGGTCGGCGTCGGTCAGGAAACTCGTGCCCTCGTTGATCACGTCGCCCATTGGGCCGCCGGCAAAATCGCCCTGCGGATCCATGCCGAGATCCAGATAGCGCATCAGATGACGCCCGCTCCAGCTTCCGATCCCGGTCTCCTGATCCGGCGTGATGTTCGGTGCAACGTCTCCGCCAGCCATGCGCGCGCCGGCGTAGCGCAGCGCGGGTTTGATTCCGCCGGTGCGCGTCCGCGGGGAGTGACACTCAGCGCAGTGCGCCAGTGCGCTCGAGAGGTAGGCGCCGCGGTTCCATTCGTCGGAGGCATCGGCGTCCGGTTCGAAGACCGCGGGGCGGAAATGAAGGAACTTCCAGACCGCAAGCCCGGGCCGGAAACGGGCGAACCAGTCGAGGTCGTGCGGCCGGTTCTCGCGCTGCACCGGTTCCACCGTCCGCAGGTACGCCCAAAGCGCAGCGACATCGTCGGGGCGCATCCGCGCGTAGGTGGTGTACGGGAACGCCGGATAGTAGTGGTGGCCGGCGGGACTTCGGCCATGCTGCAGTGCCCGCTCGAAATCGCGTTGCGACCAGCGACCAATCCCGGTCTCCGGATCCGGCGTGATGTTGGGACCGTAGAAGATGCCGACGGGGCTTTCGATCGCCCGCCCGCCAGCCAGGAAGGGGGCGTCGTCCTCCCTGCCAGTGTGGCACGAGACACAGCCGCCAGCGCGCAGCAGGTACTCGCCGTCGCGAAGAAGCTCCGAAGCTCCGTCATCCGCGGCCGACGGGGCCACAAAGAGCACTGCGATGCCCAGCGCGAGGAGCGCGGCGCTTACCCGCCGCAGTCCCCGGCCGGCTGACCGGTACTTGAGCACGTCCCGCGCGTTCAGTCGCGGCGGCGGAAGTCCTCGTGGCAGGCCCGGCAGGACTCACCGACGCTGCGGAAGCGGGGCATGAGCGCCGCGTCGTCACCCTCTTCCACGGCCTCGTGCAGGGCGAGTGCCGCTTCGTGGTTCTCGCGCGAGAGCTCCGCGAACCGCTCCGGGTCCTCCCAGATCGACATCAGCGCATCGGTCTCGCCAAAGTCCGAACCCTCGGGAAACAGCGCCGGGATGTCCTGCGTCGCGTCGACGATGTAGCGCGTGTGGACCAGCAGGTTGTCACGGAAGTCGGCGCCGTCCACGACGATCGCGGCGGTCGCGGACATGTTGCCGCCCAGCGCCCGCATCAACCCCTGCCGGTAGTCGATCGTGACCTCTGCGCCGTCGTCGAAGGAGTACACGGGCCCCGAGACCCCGAGCGCAAGGGCGATCGCACTGCCGACAAGGATATTCCGGGCATTCATGAGCATACGGTGCATGATTCGATCCTCCGGTGGGGTGGTCGGGTTCCCCTTTCTCGACGCTGTGGGTGCCCGATTGTTCGGAACGTTAGCCTCGACCAACAGCCCAGTCAACTGAACTGCGGTCTGGGCAAGCGAGGGTGGAGAGCCAGCGTAACGACCGTGCGCCCAAGTGGGCCACTAGACCGGCGGGACCGTTCGATCCCGCATCAGGACAGGGCGAGTCGCTGCCTCGCATCAACGAAACGGCGACATCGGCATCAGGCTTTCGGGTCGTGTGAAGCGGTTGATGTCCACGGACATCCGGCCCATCGTTCCGGTCATCGTCGCCATCGAATGGTTCATCTGCGACATCGAGTCGTTCATCGTTCCCATGTTGCGCGCCATCCCGCGGATGTTCAGCGCCAGGTCGTTCATGTTCTCGCTCATGTCGCGCACGTCGGCCCCCATGGTCTCCATGCCGATGCGCACCCGCTCGAAGTCCGAGGACATCCCCGCCTGACCCTCGACCATGCTCTCCGCCATCACCTCCATGCGGCCGGCCATGAAGGTCATGTCCTCGGCCATCGTTGAGACGTCGAGCCCCATCTGCGTGACCGCCTTGGTCATCGTGCTCATGTCGCGGCCCATGTTGAACATGAACAGCCCCATGCCGACAAAGGCCAGAGCGACGACCACCAGCAGGATTCCCACGCCGGTTACTCGTGCCGCAGCCGCCATCCGCGGGCCGGGTGCAGGCCCGGTCTTCTGGTCGGACATGGTCCTCTCCTCGGGGGTCTTGGTGAACCGGAGCAACTCGGTGCTGATTGCATTACCGAGTGTAGTCCAGTTCGAGGCGATTTAACGGCTCGAGCAACCTTTCGGCGGTCGCGTCGCTGGAAGCGGCGAGCCGGGTGAATTCGCGGCGCGGCCGCGGATCATCCAGACTTTCGAGCCCCTCCCGGACATCACCGCTGGCCCGATGACTGATCTGCTCTGGCAGTACGCGCTGGTATTTCTCGCCGCGGCCACACCGTGGCTCGAAATCATGATCGTGATCCCGGTGGCAGTCGGCATGGGGCTTTCCCCCGTGCCGGTCACCATCGTCAGCTTCGTCGGCAACGCGCTGCCGGTGTTCGGGATCATCACCCTGTTCCGGCGCTGGGAACAGCGTCGCGGACCCGTTCGCCGACGCTGGGGCCCGCGGTCCCAGCGCGTGTGGGACCGCTACGGACTGCCCGGCGTTGCGCTTGCCGGCCCGGTTCTCACCGGCATTCACCTGGCCGCGGTGATGGCGCTCGCGCTGAGGGCGGACCGTCGCCTGACCGCGCTGTGGATGACCCTCAGCCTGGCCTTCTGGTCTCTGGTCACCGTGCTGGTCACGGTCGCCGGGTTCGAGGGCCTGCGTTGGCTCTTCGGGGATCACTGAGCTACCCTGCGGAGACAAAAACAGCTGGACTGGCTTGCATATTGCAAACCCGGTCGAAATGAGGACGGCGGAACGTCCTTGCTTCCCGGCGGCGCCGCCTGCTGGTGCATTCTCCGCACCGCACGCACCAGGATGGGGCGCATACCCGAGTGACGCGAGCCGCCGGTGATCACGCCGCGCATCGCGTCAACCGCCACATTCCCAGAATTCCCAAACCGAGGTTAACCATGAATCGACCGCAAGTGCAGAACGCCGAACTGCTTGCCTGGGTGGACGAGATCGCCACGCTGTGCGAACCGGACACGGTCTACTGGTGCGACGGCTCCCAGGAAGAATACGACCGGCTGACCGGCGAGCTCGTCGAGGCCGGCACCTTCCGACCGCTGGACCCGGCGAAGTGGCCGGGCTGCTTCGCCGCGCGCAGCGACCCCAGCGACGTCGCCCGGGTCGAGGACCGCACCTACGTCTGCAGCGTGAACAAGAAGGATGCCGGCCCGACCAACAACTGGGTCGATCCACGCGAGATGAAGCAGACGATGAAGGGTCTGTTCGCCGGCTGCATGCGCGGCCGCACCCTGTACGTGATCCCGTTCAGCATGGGGCCGCTGGGTTCGCCGATCGCCCAGATCGGTGTGGAACTGACCGACTCGCCTTACGTGGTGGTGAACATGCGCATCATGACGCGCATGGGCACGAAGGTGCTGGACGTGCTGGGCGACGGCTCGTTCGTGAAGTGCCTGCACAGTGTCGGGGCGCCGCTGGAGAAGGGAGAGAAGGATGTGCCCTGGCCCTGCAATCCCGAGGTCAAGTACATCGTCCACTACCCGGAGGAGAAGAGCATCGTCTCCTACGGGAGCGGTTACGGCGGCAACGCGCTGCTCGGCAAGAAGTGCTTCGCGCTGCGCATCGCGTCGACCATGGCCCGCAACGAGGGCTGGCTCGCCGAGCACATGCTGATTCTTGGTGCGGAATCACCGGAGGGGCAGCGCACCTACGTCGCCGCGGCCTTCCCGAGTGCCTGCGGCAAGACCAACCTCGCGATGCTGGTGCCGCCCGAACCCTTCCGCAAGGACGGCTGGAAGATCACCACCGTCGGCGACGACATTGCCTGGATCAAACCCGGTCCGGACGGCCGCCTGCACGCGATCAACCCGGAGGCGGGCTTCTTCGGCGTCGCTCCCGGCACCAACGAGAGCACCAATCCCGCGGCGATGGCCACCATCCGCAGCAACACCATCTTCACCAACGTCGCCCAGACCAAGGACGGCGACATCTGGTGGGAAGGCCTCAGCGAGACCCCGCCCGGAGAACTGACCGACTGGCGGGGCGAGCCCTGGGATCCGAACAGCGGCAAGCCGGCCGCCCACCCGAACGCGCGGTTCACCGCTCCCGCATCGCAGTGTCCGACGATCGACCCGGCCTGGGAAGACCCGGCGGGCGTACCGATCCACGCCTTCATCTTCGGCGGCCGCCGCAGCACCACCGTGCCGCTGGTGGTTCAGGCCTTCAACTGGAACTTCGGTGTGTACATGGCCGCGACGATGGGCTCCGAGACCACGGCCGCTGCCTTCGGCGAGCAGGGCAAGGTGCGCCGCGATCCCTTCGCGATGCTGCCCTTCTGCGGGTACCACATGGCGGACTACTTCAACCACTGGCTGCAGATCGGCCGCGAGCTGGCGCACCCGCCGAAGGTCTTCGGGGTGAACTGGTTCCGTCGTGACGAGGAGGGCCGCTTTCTGTGGCCCGGGTTCGGCGAGAACATGCGGGTGCTGAAGTGGGTGATCGACCGGGTGCACGGACATCGCCCTGCCGTCGAGAGCGCGCTGGGCCGCATGCCCCACTACGAAGACCTGGACTGGCGCGGCCTCGAGGACTTCAGCCGGGAGGAGTTCAACCGCCTGATGTCCATCGACCGCGAGGTCTGGAAGAAGGAGGTGCACTCGCAGGACGAACTCTTCTCGGAGCTCTACGACAAGCTGCCGAAGGAGTTCATCTTCATGCGCGAGCTGCTGCTCTCGAGCCTCTGGCGATCGCCGAAGCACTGGGGCCTCGCGCCGGAACGGACCTGAGCTCCCGGTGCCCCCGGCCCTCACCCCCGGCCCCTCCCCCCGCGAGCGGGCGAGGGGAGCCCCCTCCCCCGATTTCGGGGGAGGGTTGGGGAGGGGGCGCTGAGCTGGAGTTTCGTCCCCGACCTCAGCCCCGGTCCCTTGCGCGCCGCCCTGGCTTCTGCTAAGTTTCAGCGCCTTTCATCCAGGCCGAACCCTACTGGAGTCTTCCGATGGCACGAGTCTGCCAGGTGACGGGCAAGCGCCCGGCTACGGGAAACAACGTTTCCCATGCGAACAACAAGACGCGCCGGCGTTTCCTGCCGAATCTGCACAGCCACCGCTTCTGGGTGGAGAGCGAGCAGCGCTTCGTGCGGCTGCGCCTGAGCAGCAAGGGGATGCGGGTGATCGACAAGCGCGGCATCGACGCCGTGCTGGCCGACCTGCGTGCACGCGGCGAAAAGGTCTGACGGAGAATCGACATGGCGAAAGGCGTACGCGACAAGATCAGGCTGGTGTCCAGTGCCGGTACCGGGCACTTCTACACCACGTCGAAGAACAAGCGGAACATGCCCGAGAAGATGCAGATCAAGAAGTACGATCCGGTGGTCCGCAAGCACGTGATGTACAAGGAAGCGAAGATCAAGTAGATCCCGCGCGACCGATGGCAGGACCCTCAGGGCCCGGTTTTATCCGGGCCTTCGCGTTTCTGGCATGCAGACTTCTTCCAAAGGTGTCATCCGAAGGCACTCCCTGCCCTGATTGCGGGGGCCGGCCGTGGAGCGGGCGCTGCGGCGTTTCGGCAACGCCAGAGGCCGCAATCAGCAATCCGCTCCCGCCCGTGGGTTCAACGGGTCGCCTGTCCCTCCTCCGCGGCCGTCCGCGCCCAGCGCGCCATCATGTCCCCCCACCGGAACGCGGTCGCGGGGTCCAGGTCGAGTTTCGTGTACCGCCCACCGTCGCGGACCAGCACCCGCAACAGCGGCACACCCGAATCATGAATGATCTGGCGCAGCTCGATGATCTCGCCAAAGGGTGCCTCGATAGAATCCATGCCGTGCCCTCTTCCCGTGTCAGCCTCACGCCCCGGACAAGGTTAGCCCGGAACCGCGCTATCGTCGCACAGTGCCAGCCCGGGTCACAGTTTCCCGGGGCGGGCTTCCCCATAACGGTTCCCGCTACTTCGCGCGCAGAGCGCAAGCGCCTATGCTTGCAGCCCAGTGGTGTTCGCCGCCGCGTTCATCCGGAAGATACCGCCCCACCCACCACACCCCACGGGCCGCATCACGATCGAAAATGGCACTGCCGCTGAGAAACCGACTGCTGCCGGAGTGGCCGTCCGAGACGCCATCCGGGGCCTGCTTGCGCGTGCGCGCGGATCATCCGCCCGGGGTGGAACTCTCCGAAGAACACGGCCTGGTCGTGTCGCCCGGGCTGCAGTCGGTCACGGGGCACGGCATGGTCGAAGAGTGGGGCTGCGACGGTCCTGGCCGGGCCAGCCGCGAGGGCGCCGTTCACCTGCTGGAACACGCGGACCTGCTGTTCGCCGCCTGGCACCGCCCCGACGACCCGCTGGAGGACCAAACCCGGCAGGCCTACACCGACCTCTTCCGGGCGATCCGGACGCGGGGTTTCCCGTATCCCATCCGGATCTGGAACTACTTCAGCCGCATCCACGGCGACGCTTGCGGGCTCGAGCGCTACCAGGCCTTCTGCATCGGCCGGGCCCGGGCCCTGGACGAGATGAGCGTGCCCGACGACGGCATGCCGGCAGCCACCGCGATCGGCACCCGGGCACCGGGGCTGTTCGTCTACCTGATCGCTGCGAGGGCGCCGGGAATGGCAGTGGAGAACCCGCGTCAGGTCAGTTCCTACCGCTACCCGGCGCATTACAGCCCCGAGAGCCCGGCCTTCGCGCGCGCCACCCGGATCGAAACCGGCATCGGCCCGCAGCTGCTGCTTTCGGGCACCGCCAGCATCACGGGCCACGAAAGCCGCCACGTCGGCGACTGCACCGCCCAGACCCGCGAGGTCCTCGCCAACCTGGACGCGCTGCACGCCACCGCAGGCGACGACCTGCCCCCGCCTGCCTGGTTGCGCGTCTACCTGCGCCGCCCGGAAGATCAGCCGCTGGTGGCCCGGATACTCGGCGAACATTACCGGCAGCCGCCCGCGCTGCACTGGGTGCGCGGAGACGTCTGCCGCGAGGAGCTGCTGGTGGAGATCGAGGGCGTGCATGCCCGAACTGCCTGAGGTCGAGACCACGCGGCGCGGCCTCGAACCGCATCTGGTCGGTTGCGAGATCCGGGCGGTGGAGCTGCGGGATCCCCGGTTGCGCTGGCCGGTGCCGGCCAGCCTCCCGGCGCTGGTCGCCGGGCAACGCATCCGAAGCCTCAAGCGGCGCGCGAAGTACCTGCTACTGGAGACCGACGGCACCGCGCTGCTGTTGCACCTCGGGATGTCGGGCAGCCTGCGCCGCTGCGCGCCAGGTACGCCGCTGCGGCCACACGATCACCTGATCTTCCACCTCGACGACGGCTTCGAGGTCCGGCTGCACGACCCGCGACGCTTCGGCTGCTGCCTGCCGCTACCGGCACCGCCGGCTGTCCACCCGCTGCTGGCAGCGCTGGGGCCCGAACCCCTTGGCGAGGACTTCCACGGCGATGCCCTGTTCCGCCTGAGCCGCGGCCGGCGTGCGACGGTGAAGGCTTTCATCATGGATCAGCAGGTGGTGGTCGGCGTCGGGAACATCTACGCAAGCGAGGCGCTGTTCCTCGCGGGCATCCGTCCGGGCCGGGCCGCCGGGCGGGTGAGCCGTCGCGAATACAGCGACCTGGCCAGCCGGATCCGCAGCGTTCTCACCGAGGCCATCGCCCAGGGCGGGACCACGCTGCGGGACTTCGTGCGCGAGGACGGCACCCACGGCTACTTCCGCCAGCAACTCCGCGTCTACGGCCGCGAAGGCGAGCCCTGCCTTTGCTGCGCCACCCCCNTCCGCAACCGCCGCATCGGCAACCGCGCCAGCGCCTACTGCCCCCGCTGCCAGCGCTGAGTCTGGCACCGTCCAGCCGACACATGCCCTGGCACCGCAGGAAGCGAACCCGCTCGCCGATCCTGGCGCCGGAAAATCATCGGCCAGAGGCTGGCCTCCTGCGACACGGGCCGCGGCGCGATAACCGGTTCACGCCGCCCCGCATGGAGGTTCGCCGATTCGCGGCTCCCATGGCCTCAGGCGGGTGACTGGGCCAGCTTCTCCGCCAGCTCGCGGCCGTTGCGAACGCAGTCGTTCATC
>SL_8KL_010_SEDDRAFT_10004103_pt1 | contig 11828 bp, 9 predicted proteins | sample SodLakKL_010_SED_4_FD_11160 | JGI IMG/M metagenome (IMG submission 11160) | reverse complement strand
CATCTATATGTAATGAAGCAGTTATGCTCTCGATCAGGGAGGTAGTTCAAGGTGGAAAAGGAAGAGACGAAGAAGACATAAAAAAGAGTACTATAAAACAGGTTCACTTTGACAAAGCGTTCCAAAAAGTCAAAAAACAGAAAGAAGAAAGTGAAGAAAATAAAGAGATAAGCGAGGGCCCAAGAGCTTATCTCTGAGGGAGTTAGAAACCTTTTCTTATGTTTTCCACTTTCTTGAACGTTAAATTTATTAAAACTACTTTTCAATACTATTATGTGAGTTTATGAGCATATCTTATCCTGAAAAAAGATCTGAAGTCCCACTTGATTCAAATGAAAATTTATTACTTCCCAATCAGTATTATAAAGATATCAAAGATGATCTTGTTTTTAATCTTAGAAAATATCCATCTCCTAGCTCTATTGAATTGAAAAAAAAACTCGCTAGATTTTATAAACTGAATCAGGAACAGGTCGTAGTAGACAACGGCTCTGATACTGTATTGGACACAATCTGCAAGACGTTTGTTACCAAAACTGGCACATTAGGTTATTTTCATCCTTCCTATGAGATGTATTCTTTTTTCGCCTCTAGAAATAATAAAAAAGCCATGGAGATTCCTTTAAATCCTGATTTTACTATGCCTATGAAGATCGATTTTTTATGTGATGTAGAGGCAATTTTAATTTGTTCCCCTAACAATCCTTCTGGTCTGACCGTAGAGCGTAAAAAGATAATATCTATACTTGAAGAAGCTGAAGTTGTAGTGATAGATGAGACATATGGAGAGTATTCAGAAAAAGATTACCTCCCTCTTCTAGAGGAATATGATAATTTGATCATTGTCAGAACTTTTTCTAAGGCATGGGGTCTCGCAGGCATTAGAGTCGGCTATGCATTGATGTCTGCGGAGAAAGGTATAGAATATCTTGAAAATATGCTTCCATATAGCGTTAATAGCATTTCTTCCGCGGTAGCCCTATCTGCTTTAGATAAAAAGTTTCAAGTGCAAGAATCAATAAATGAGACCATTAAAGAGAGAGATAGACTTTCTGAAAAGTTGGAAGACATGGGTTTCAATCCTTTTCCTTCCGATACGAACTTTTTGCTCTGCAAGAAACCCGCTTTCGTTGAAATCTCTAAGTTACATAAAAATCTTTTAGACCGCGGCATTAGGATAAAAACATTTGAGGAACCAAGGCTGGAAGATCACATCAGGATAACAGTTGCAGACAGGAAAACTAATGATCTTTTTATTGAGATACTAAAAGAAATTCTTTAACGCATCTCCAATATTGAGAGAACTCTCCCCAACACTACAGTAACAAAGATTACGATTACTGCTTGGATAAAAGCATTTTTAGTAGATTATCCATAGGTGATCTGATATAGCATTAGAAAGTTCTCTTGTTATCAAAATTAAAAAATACCATGGATGTTTGCATAGAGTAGAGTGAAGTAAACCACTTCATCTCTTTGTTTTATTTAATTCAAGACCGTATAAAGTCTCAAAAAAGAAATTTCTTTGTTCGATATTAACGATTTCATATCTTTCCTCAATAACTTCTTTAATACGGTCTGTAGGAGAAAGGCTCGAATAACATATTAACAACTTCCCATCTTCTTTCAAGTAATCTTCGGCTTCTTCAAGAAATCTTATGATTATTTCGTCTCCTCTTTCTCCGCCATCCCATCTGTCATCTTTGGGGAGAGATTCGTCTTTTGGAAGATATGGAGGGTTGAAAATTATTATATTCCAATCATCCTTAGTGATATTTGAGAAAAGATGACTTTTTTTGACATTAATATGGAGGTCATTTTTTTCAGCATTCATTTTTGTGTTTTTGAGAGCTTTTTCATCTTTGTCTACTGAGAGTACATTACAACCTTGAATACTACAGTGAAGCGAGATTATCCCAGAACCACAACCAATTTCTAGAACCTTCTCTTCACCTTCTAATTTGATCATACTCAGCAATAAAAATGTATCGTCCGAAGGCGGATATACACCTTCATAATTTTTGATAACTAAATCTCTATTGACTTTCAATCTGCGATCAGCCCTCTTCTATGACATTCTTATATTCTCTCATGTACCAAGAGGCTTTCTCTATATTCTCTTCATCAAGACTAGACTTCAAATCTATCAAATTGTTTATAGCTACAATAATTTTTTTTCTAGTTAGTCCTTCTAATCTCTCCTCGAGGTTCTCTATCTCATTGTCCATAGCATCTTTCAGATGTTGCCCAATCTTCTCTTTTATCTCCTCTAGAGTTTTTTTGAATACTTTTTCTTTTTCTCTGTTTTCTCTTACTTTATTCAGAAGCTCTTCTATATCTTTTGTACTATTTCCTGATCCTTGAATATCTTCAATCAATTCGGAGCTCAGATAAATCTGTTTATCCTTTTTTGTTTTTTTCTCCTGTATATTTTGGATAAAACTTGAAGCGTAGATAAGAGCCTTAAGCGCGCCTTCATACGCTTTCAAGTTCCATTTTCTTTCAACATTTTCCAATATAGCTTTCCCTCTTCGTTGAACAGAAGGGATGTCTAATTCATCTAATTTTCCATGCAGTTTTTTTAATCTATCTCCCATTTCGTAGTCTAATCTATCGATCAAACTTTTCTTCCAATTGGTGAGTATTTTGTTAGCTTCTAAATACTCTAGATCCTTTATCTTGATAATAGCATCTTTCAATGGTTTCCTATTGACCTTTATCTCAATCTCAGCTTTTTCTACAAGATTGTTGAGTTCCTTAACATTTCTTACTTTTTCTTTTATTTGGGTGGGAATTTGGGTGGCTGTTTTGTCTAATTTTTCTTCTGGTGGAGGAATCATTTTTTCTTTATCGAGAGCTTCTTTTAGTTCCTCTAAGGTCTTAGATAAAAACCTCTTCGCCAGGTCGTATTTTTCAACTTTTACTAATTTTTTGTACTGGCCTATTTCATGATTGATTCTTTCCTTATCTATAAGATCTTTTTCATCCAATTCTTTAATCTTTTTATCTGTTTTTTCGATCAGCTCAGACAAATCGATTATTTTATCTGACGATTTAATAAATTTTTCTGTTAAAGTTATACTTTTTTGTAACTCACCTTTCTTCCTGCATTCGTTTGAATTCTTTAAAAGTCTTTTCATGTTATCTAGATCAAAGTTGGTTTCTCTTAACTTAGAGAGTTTTTTTCTAGCTTCGGAAAGTTTTGCTTCCGCTTTATCTTCTATCTGATCTTTCTCTTCAATCTTCTTTATTTCGCTCTCCGCATCAGAGAACGACTGACATCTTTTGATTACATCTTTTACCATATCGAGAGATTTTTCTTTATTTCCTCTTATTCTCTCTTCTGTCACAGTATCTAATATAGCGATCAACTTTGAAACGTCTTTTTCTCCACCAACTAATTTTCCGAGGAGATCCCGAGCTTTGGAGATCTTCTCATCTAATTCTTTATCAACTTCGTCCTTTTCTTTCAATTCTATAGTATCTTTAGAAGTTGATTTTTTCACTTTTTCAATTTGATCTGCAATATCTTTTGGCGCCTTCCGGGTATCGAAGGCAAGTTTGTAGGCTTTAGCGGCCTCCTCTGTTTCACCGATCTTCAGAGATACTTGAGCTTTAGCATTCCAAACATAATCAAAAAGAGGATCCAACTCTATAACCCTATCAAAAGATTCCAGAGCTTTACGGTTTGCTCCCATACTTTCCAATATTGATCCCCTTATAAACCAGCTTTCTGCATCTCCTCCGTCATTTAATATTTTATCCTCGACTTCGGCTAATGTCTTTTTGGGATCTTTTATTATTCCTTTCTCAGGGAGGACTACGCTAGAAAACAACTTAACAGGTTCTTCACATTCTTGGCATTTATCTCCTTCAGACCAGGTGAATCTATTACAAACAGGACATCTGAATTCTAAAGTAATATTTTCTTCTTTTTCCTGATCGTCCAAAGATCCTTTTTTGATTTCTTCAACAATTTTATTTGCAAGGTTTTCTCCGATATAATCAATAGAAGTGAGATCCTCTACATCGGCTTCCTTCAATTTAGAGATTGAATCATAATCTGCTTCGATAAGACTTCGAGCAGTCAGATTTCCAATTGAAGGGATGTTTTTCAAATCTTTTAGGATCTCTTCCTTAGAGGCGCTTTCTTCATTCGGCATAAATTTACCTCATAGCAATTTTTTCTTTCTGAATCATATTTATAATTTGATTATATTTTCTTACGTATCAACTCATTAATAACTTTTTGTGAGAAAATACAAAGTATACACAAATTGTCAATCCCAAAATCTTTTCGTCCTAGCATACTCAATCTCCGCTTCAAGTATATCCCTTAAAAAGTTCTCCTCCTCTCGATGTCTTTTTGAAAGTATCCTACCGGCTTTTTGATGACCAACACCTCTAGCGGATAGAGCCATTGCGGCCCTTTTTTTGTATACTCTAGCCAATTCGGCTAATTTGTAGTACTTTTTCAATTCCTTTTTTTCATCTCCAGTCAATTCTTTAACCTCTCTATCGAAAAGTCTTTCATCATCATAGGGCCTTAAAGGAGCAACCATCGATGACCCACACTGTGGGCAACTAGGTTTTTTAACATCCCTCACTCGTTTTCTTCTCCTGTTTCCACATCTAACGCATTTCATTATTATCTTTTCAGACTCTAGTCTTTCCTTCAAAGAATCTAGGACTACTTTACTAACACTATCTGGTCGAAGAAATTCCTTATGTTTCTCTAAACCGGCTTCTCCCATTGGAGATATACCTTTTTCTGAAATAACTACATCGATTTTCCCTTCATCGATATCATTTAGAATTTTTTTTGTTTTATCGATATCCATATTGTCACGGAGGGTCTTTTTTACTGCTTCTCTATAAAGTATAGTACCGTTGAAGGTATCTATTATTTTATCCATATTTATCTTACGCCAATCAGCCTCTTTTTCGATAGCTCCAAACTTTTTCCCAACGTGCAGGAATTTCCAATTAAAAAAGTTTGAATTTCTTAAGCACTTTTTCATCAATTCTTCGAGGCTTTCAGACTCCGTTTCGTACAATATATTCTTTATGACTGAGGAGTCAATTCTTCTAGGGAGATTCATCATCATCCTGTAAGGATCCGTTTGGAGACCTACACTTTCACCCAATCTTGCAGATAAAAGAGAGGCCAAGAGATGCCCTAAAGTCTCGTTAACTAAAGTACCAAAACATGCATTGACTACAGCAGTTTCTTTCTCCACTTCGATCACTATTTTAGAATTTGTAGCGATTTCATATTCTTGCTGGATCTCCAAGTATTCTTCATAGGCTTTCCTAGCTGATTCTCCAATAGGATATTCATCCATTTTACGTTTCATATAGTTCTTCCTCAATCTTCCTACTTCCTGAGCCACTTCGAAAGGTACAGGTATATCTTCACCAACCCAATCAGGTATCTTTCCGACATTTCCTACTTTGTCAACTAGTACTTCTTCCTCTTTCATATCAACAACACGCCAGGCTTTTCCCTGAAGCGTTATAACTTCGCCCTCTTCAATGTTGCTAGCTACAAAACTCTCGTCGAGAGTGCCTATGACAGAATCGCTCGAGATGTTTCGCAGCAGGTAAGTTCTTTCGTCGGGGATCATTGAGATATTATCGTAAAAGTAATTCAGAGAGGCTCTTCTTTTCCCTATTTTTTTATCTTCCTTCCATATTACTCTGATCTCTGCAAGTTGTTCAACCAACTCATCAAACGTTTCTTTCTTCAAATATTGAAAGGGATAAGACCTTTTAGCTAACGTGAAAAAATTACCAGAATCGATCTCTTTTTCTGTGTGAACAGTGCTGATTAATTGATTAGCTAGAACGCTCAAGGGCTGATCCGGGATATCTGTTTTTTCGAGTTCTCTCGTCTTTCCTCTCCTTGATATCACTGCCCCCTCCAGTATATCGTCTTTTGTGGTTGAAATTATCCTACCTTTAGAGATCTCATCGATCCTGTGACCGGATCGTCCTACCCTTTGGATCAATCGTGTGACCTGTCGAGGTGACTGGTACTGCAACACGAGGTCTGTTTTGCCCACATCTATGCCCAATTCCATCGATGACGTACATATGAGTCCGTTCAATTCACCCTTTTTGAATCGATCTTCCATCTCTATCCTCGAGTCTTTAGAGAGCGAACCATGGTGGACTCCGATCGGGAAATCATCCTCATTTTCAGGATCTTCTTCTTTCCAAAGAGTATAAGAAGAAGAAATCGATTCAGCAGCATCTCTTGTGTTCACAAAAAATAACGTAGATGTGTGGGATTCTATCAGCTCTCTACATAATCTAAGAGAAGCAGCCATTTCTATATCACACCTCATCATCTCGGAAAGTTTCTCGTCTTCATCAATATTTTGAACTGCTTTCTTAACTTTTATATCTAAATCTCTTTTACCGGAGGTCTCTATAATTACCCCATCTCTACCCATGCCGACTAAAAAATCTTTAACATTTTCAGGAGATCCTACAGTTGCTGACAGCCCAACTCTTTGAAAGTCTCTTCCACAAAGTTCAGCCAAACGCTCCAACGCTAGTGACAATTGACTACCTCTTTCATCTTCAGCCAGTTCGTTTAATTCATCTACAACAACGTGCCTAACATTCTTTAGTCCTTTTCTCAACTTATGACCTGTGAACATTATCTGAAGAGTCTCAGGAGTCGTTATCAAAACTTCTGGTGGATCCTCCGCCTGTTTTCTCCTCTCTTTGCGGCCTGTGTCACCATGTCTGACCCCAACATTAAAATCCAATCTGTCAGAGAATTCTTGGATTCTCCTAATCATATCGCGGTTCAGTGCTTTTAGCGGTGTTATGTAAAGAAGCAAAAAACCTTCTCCATTTTCAGATAAAATATTATCGAGAATAGGAAGCAACGCGGCCTCAGTTTTACCTATACCTGTCGGGGCAATCACCAATGTATTTTCACCCCTCAATATTGGCGGAATAGCATCTTCCTGTGGCCTTGTTTCTTCTTCGATATGGAGATCTGATAGTACACTCTTTATATCATCGGATAAAAGATCAAAAGATCCCACTTTATCTTTCACCTTCTTTCATGAATTGTTGGACGTCTTAGGTGTAGGTTCACCCGTGGGAAATGGTATGGTTTTTATCTCTAAAAGCGAAGCCAATTTGTCAAGCAGTTTTTCTTTTTTCTCACCTACTAAGGCATGTTTTAGTACCTCACCTAGATTCTCTACAGGGACAATTTCGATCTTATCCTCGTACTTTTCCTCTATCACTATATCCTTTTCGTTCATTTTAGGTATCAAAACTTTGTCCATACCTACCTCAGCAGCGGCTTCGATCTTAGAAGTAATCCCACCTACTGGTAAAACCTGCCCTCTAACGCTAAGAGAACCAGTCATTGCTATGTTCTGATCTATTGGGATATTTTCCAATGCGGAAATAACTGCAGTAGCGATAGAGATCGATGCTGAGTCTCCCTCAACACCTTGTTGAGTTCCTATGAACTGGATATGTACATCATATTGGGATATATTTTCCCCCGTGTACTTCTTGATCAATGCTGACACGTTCTGAACAGCTTCTTTTGCAATATCTCCAAGTCGACCAGTAGCGATTACCTCTCCTCCTTCACTGGAATGTGCTGGAGTCACTTCTGCTGCAATAGGTAGAACGATACCAGAATATTCAGACATCCCTTCTTGTTCATCTCCCATCGCGGCGAGTCCGTTAACTACACCTACCATATCGCCTTCAGTTCTGTACATGCTGTATTCTTTTCTCTTTCTAATAAATTTATCTGTAACTTGTTGTTCGAGTGACCTCGCCGTAGATTTTGCGTCAACTACATCCTCAGCTGTAGTCATTTTGTGTCCTCGCTCTACTGCTAGGTCCCCTGCAACTCTTACCAACCCTCCTAACTCTCTCAGTCTTAACGTCAACTCACCACGTTTGTTAGCTCTCCGCTGTGCCTCCCTTAACATTTCTTTGATAGCATCTTTAGTGAAATGAGGTATTTTTTTGTCGTCCTTCTCAATCTCCTGAGCTATGAAGCGTATCAGTTTTCTCCGGTTTTCATCTGTATCATCCATCGTATCGTTAACATATACTTCATAACCATAACCTCTAATCCTCGATCTCAAAGCTGGATGCATCCCTCCGTGCTGCATACCTTTTTCGTCCCTTTGTCCATAGACTGAATCCAGATTTCCTGCTGCCACAAGTATAAAATTCGTTGGGACAGGTTCTGTTTGTACCATCGCCCCACTGCTTCTTTCACTTTGACCTGTTATAGAGAATTTCCTTTCCTGCATCGCTGTAAGTAAACTATGCTGAGAATCCATACCGAGCATGTTCATCTCATCTATGAAGAGGACACCATTATGTGCCTCATGAATAGCTCCTACTTCGACTCTCTGATGAGCAGGAGTTTCGAGACCACCACTCTGGAAAGGATCGTGTTTGACGTCACCTAAAAGGGCACCTGATTGAGCACCTGTAGCATCAATAAATGGCGGTTTCTCACCGTGATTACTGCTTTTCAAAAGCTTAGGTGCTTGGACTTCACTGTCTTGTCCGAAACCTCTTGGATTAGCCCTCATCGCGATCATAAGCATAGCTGCTGCGAGAATCCCAAAAAACATGATAAGAAAATTTCCCGTCCAAATTGATATGACTATGGCTGCCCCCACTATCAAAGCGAGGATCATGAGCATTCCTCTATTTTTCTGTTTTTCTCTTTTTCTAGCTTCTCTTTTGTGTGCTTCGACTATTTCTTCGCCTTTACCTGCCGGCACAGTTCTTATTTTAGGTTCGTTTTCATCCTTTTCGTTTGGAAAGCATAAAATGTCCTCCAGCTCTTGTTTGGGTAGAAAATCGGTCATAGCTTTAGCTATCATGGATTTCCCAGTTCCTGGAGGACCTATCAACATTACATGACGGTGCTGTTTAGCTGCCTTTTTAGCTACACTGACTGCTTCATCCTGTCCTATCACTTGATCAGCCAAAAGCTCAGGCACCTCAATATCCTCCGTGCTTTTGACATCTGTCTCTTCTATCCAATCATTGATAGGAGCTACATCTACCACCTCCTGAGTATCTGCTTCGGAGGAATTTTCATCTTTTGACCTTTCTTCTGAGGATTTACTCATCAATTACACCAACAATGGATTTCAATTCATCTCATCTATCGCCGTTATAATTAAAGTTTTCCTTTATTTATGCTTTTAATGGGCTACAATCTATATCTCTTAGAAAAAATACTTAATCTACCATGTCTTATTTTATTAAATAGGTGAGATTAATGGAGACTATAACTACAGAAGAATTAAAAGAAAAATTAGATAATAAAATTGATTTCATACTGGTAAATGTGCTTTCCAAGGAGCAATTCAGAAAAGAACATATACCAAATTCTATAAATATACCTCTAGGTGAGATCGGCAGGAGACGAGATGAACTTGATCCCAACAAAGAGATAATAGTATATTGTAAAAATTTTGAATGTGATGCTAGTCCAAAAGCAGTTAAAAAATTAGAGAAGCTTGGATTTGAGAAGGTAGTGGACTATAAAGGTGGCATAGAAGATTGGAAAAAGAAAGGTCACACTATTGAGACAATTATGGGTTAAGAAGTTACGCGTCAATAGACTACAAAAGGTTTATTTATAATACTCGTATTACACTGTAATGTTGATATTATGCCGGAATGCCATGATATGAAGAAAGGGCAAACATATACGTGTGAAGAGTGCGGTTTTGAGATGAAAGTCATCAGTGAATGTGGAGAGTGTTGTGAGGGTGAAGAAGAGGGTACTTGTGCAACCTGCGAGTTCATGTGCTGTGGGGAAGAGTTGACACTCAAAACTTAGAGAAAAATTGGCACAAAAATCTTTTATTATTTTCTTTTATTATTTTTAAATGTTATATCGTTGAATGGTTTTGTTTTCTAGTCCGATCATCTTTTTCACTATTTTACCTTCAACTCTCCCTTTAACATAATATCTACCGAGGGAGAGGTCTTTATAAACTACTATCGTAAGATAGGAACCAATCTATTCAACTTTCGTAATTTTTAAAAACTTTTGCTTCACTCATCAGTTCTCCTAACAAAAGCAAATTCGAGTTCTCTATCATTATGCCTTACGTAATTGCTAGTTATTTCAACAGGAAAAATCTTACCATCTTTACTTTTCTCTTCAGTTTCGAAGGTCATCGATCCCTCTTTCTTGAGTTTCTTCCAAATTTCCTTTCTTTTTTCATCTTTAAAATGAGGATCAATATCTGAGATGGATAGATTTTGAAGCTCCTTTTGACTATACCCCAACATGTCCCTGACAGTCTTATTTCCATATAATATTTCACCCTTTGGTGTTATCCAAAAAATACCATCTTTTGCCTTTTCGATGGTATGTAGCAAAAGCTCAATGGTCTTTTCGTTTTCATATTTTTTGACTTCTTTCACTATCTCTTTTGTCAATATATCATATTGTTGAACTAATTCGTTTTGTTCTTTATCAAAAAGATTTAGTTCTTCTTTTTTCCATATGTATTTGTTCGCCCCGATGTTTAAAGCGTTCATCGCGACTTCTTCCCATCCCCTCCCAGTGAATAATATAAAAGGAATTCTATTTTCCTTTTCCTCTCTCAAAATTCTAAGAAACTCGATGCCATCTTTTTCGGGCATTCGATAGTCTGAAACTACTGCATCGATATTTTCATTTTCTATGATGTCTAATGCTTCTTCGACATTATTTGAGGTCATGATGACGAAACGACCATCCTTTTCTTTAAGTATTCTCTTTGCCTGTTCTAGAAAGTCTAATTCATCATCAACTAGTAGTACGTTTATCTCTTCGAGCCTCATCGACGTCCTCCAATTTATGCTATCTTAATTTCAGCTATAAGTAATTTAGGTGCTTATCGGAATTTAGTTTATAATAGGTATCCTATTTGTTTTATTCGACTGTTAATCCTCCTTATTTTTAGGAATAATTTCTAGAGATAATCATCCTCAAAATAGATTGGTCTTTGCTCCCCCTCTACATCTTCTTCGACTCCCTCGGGAATTTTTTTCTTTTTGATCCAAGGCCAAATCCTTGAGATATGGTCTGTTCTAATGTAGACTTCTTTCAAGTTTACTCTAGTCCAATTAGCAAATCCCGCTTTTTTATCACTCTGGCGTTTTTTTCTAAATTTTTTGGAACCGAATGAAATTTCTTTCCAATCTATCTCTTCAAAACTAGACTGCAAGACTCTTCTCAGTATCAACGTTTTTTTATCGAACTCCTTCAATTCACCGAGAAATCCCAATCCATCATCCATTACTACTAGTATATCTTCGCCCTTTAAACCATTCAACTTCTTTCCTAACAGTCCTTCTAACATACTTATTCCTCTATCGAGGATTTTATCGTATCATCAGTACAAATAATTTTGGATATTTTAAAATAACTTGGAGTTGACAGTCTTAAGAAAAAGAAAAGATATTTAAACAAGTATGTATACAGATTGACGAAATCGTGCGGATGAATAAAAAGTTTGAAGTGTGTTCATCGGAAGAGGTGGGAATTTGGACTTTATAGGAGGGTTACTTGAAAATGGTCTGTTTATAATATCGCTCGCTGTTCTTGTAGGTATATTACTTGGTAGATTAGAATTCAAGGGATTCAGATTCGGTATATCAGGTGCCCTTTTCGTTGGATTGGTCTTCGGACACTTTGGACTTAAAGCCCCGAATGATTACTTTGAGATATCTCTCGCCTTATTTGTGGCTGCAGTTGGTTTAATGGCTGCAAGAGATATTGGAGGAATCATAAAAGCCCACGGTTCTAA
>SL_8KL_010_SEDDRAFT_10004102_pt1 | contig 11831 bp, 6 predicted proteins | sample SodLakKL_010_SED_4_FD_11160 | JGI IMG/M metagenome (IMG submission 11160) | reverse complement strand
TGGACCAGGTTTGGCTTTACCAACAACCCTGCAGTTCAGCAATCGGAAGTGGACAGGGAAAACAAGGTGACTCAGATACTCGCGAACCTGAACCTCGTGTACGAAGTGACCGACTGGTTGTCACTTAGCGGTCTGGCCGGTGTCGACTACCGGAATACTGCCGACTCGCAGTACCGTTCTGCCCTGGTTGAACCCGCCCGGGGTGGTTTTGCCTTCTTTGCAAATCGTACGGTCCAGAACGTGAACCTGAACCTTGTCGCAAATGCGGCGCGTACGTTTGATGACGTGCACAATGTCAGCGGTCTGGTCGGTACCGAGTACAGAAGGGACTTTTCCGAAAGTCAGCTTGTAACAGGTGACGGTTTCCCCGCACCGTTCTTCCGGGTACTCAGCACTACAGCCACACCAGTTACGGCTGCCGGTATCCAGACCGAATGGCGTGTAGGCAGTTACTTTGCCAATGCGAAGTACAACTACAACGAAAAATATTACGTCTCTGTCATCGGACGATATGACGGACATTCCCGTTTTGGCGCCGATACCCGCTGGGGGTTCTTCCCGTCGGTTTCCGGTATGTGGAGAATCAGTCAGGAAGACTTCTTTGATGTGGACTTTATTGATGATCTGAGGCTTCGTGTGGGCTACGGTACCACAGGTAACTCCCAGATCGGAAACTTTGCCGCAAGAGGATTGTTCTCGGCAACCGGTTCCTACCAGGGAGCAACCGCCATGCGCTACACACAGCTTGCCAACCCGAACCTGGGATGGGAAGAAGCCAGCGAGATCAATATCGGGCTGGACTTTGAGCTTTTTGCCGGTCGACTCGCCGGCGCGGTGGATGTTTACAGGAAAGAGAACTCCGAACTTCTCTTTGCCCGTCCCCTGCCTCTTGATAGCGGATTCGGTTCCATCTTCGAAAATATCGGAAGGATAAGGAACCAGGGCATCGAGTTCGAACTGAGCTCCGTCAACGTGAGCCGTGCCGGATTCCTCTGGAGTTCCCGCTTCAATATCGCGTTCATTGACAATGAAATCCTTGAACTGCCCGACGGAGTCGACATCGATGCTGATGACGTCTGGGAAGCATTGAAAATAGGAAAGCCCATCGGATTGCTGCAGGTTCCGCGCTGGGCGGGTGTGAACCCGGCTGACGGACGTCCCATGTGGTATGACGGCGACGGCAACATTACCTACAATCCGGTCCAGGAAAGGGATGCCATCGAATACAAAGACGGTGTCGCCAATGTCGTTGGTGGTTTCGGTAATACGCTTTCTTACGGAGGTCTGACCCTGGATGCGTTCTTCCAGTTCAGCTTTGGCCAATGGGGATTTTCCGGAACGGACTTCTACTTTACCCGTACACCCGACTTCCTCATGAATCTGCATGAAGAGGTGCTGGATCGCTGGAGAGAGCCCGGTGATATGACCCACTATCCGAGAGCCATTCTCGGTGGAACGGATTATCCCGAAACTGCCAATTACCGGACACAGGCAGGAACACATTCCATTTACAATGCCAGCTACATCCGCTTGAAGAATGTTTCCCTCAGCTACAATCTGCCCAGTCGCTGGCTGGCGCAAACCGGCCTTACCAATGTGAGGGTCTATGCTTCAGGTCTCAACCTGCTCACATGGACCGCATGGCCCTGGTATGACCCGGAAGTTGCCTTTGATACAAGGGATATCTTCAGAAACTTCACGGCGGCATCCTATCCAACAGAAAGGCAATTCAACGCTGGAATTGAACTCCGGTTTTAATTAACAACAGAAAACAGGTTTAAAATGAAAAAGTTTAACTTAGCCAAGTTCGCTGTTATTACATTTTTGCTGGTGTCATTTACCGGCTGTAATGACATTCTGGACAATGTGGAGCCGAGTACCGCAGTGTCCACGGAAGTAGCTCTCTCTTCGGAAGACGGAGTCAGAGCGCTACGCGTTTCCATGTATTCGAAGGTGCGTGAAAGCGGTGCCTATACCACACAGTATTTTGTGGCACCAAGCGCCTTTACCGATGAGACCAGGGTAAGACCCGGTGCGACCCGTTACCAGGCCCTGAATGCGGCTACCGGTACAACGGGTACCGTGCACCTGGGCAACTGGGGTGGTTCCTATAACATCATTCAGGATGCCAATATCCTTATCGGAGGCATTCCTGAAGGTGTTATGAGTGAGGCCGAGCTTAACCGATTCCGGGGCGAAGCGTATGCCATGCGTGCTTTTGCGTTGCATAACCTGGTCAGGGTTTACGGGTATGATCCCGGCAATTTCGGTCAGGGACCGGAGCCCAACTGGACGGAAGGCGTTGTCATCCGCACAGAACCCGTACTGGATCTGGAGGCAGCTGATCTCCGGCCAAGAAGCTCTGTAAACGATGTGTATGCCCAAATTTTCAGTGATCTTGAAGAGGCCGCACGTCTTCTTGAGGGCGTGAATGCCAACAATACCTTTGCGACGGAAGCCTTTGTCCATGGCATCGCCGCGCGTGCGCATCTGTATGCCGGCAACTGGGGAGAAGCGGCTGCCGCTGCCCAGAGGGCCATTGATAACTTCCCTGGTTCCCTTGAAACAACGGCAGATGGTGTAGCCAACATGTTCAATGAATTCGTTGGCGGGCATCCGGAAGCTCTTTTCAAGATCGTTGTGAATCCGGATACCGAAGCTACAACAGCCGGTGGCGCCTGGATCAATGAGGGCCCGGGTCCCTATACTTCGGACCAATGGGTATCTCAGCTTCCCACACAGTTCCTTCTCGACAAGTACGATGAGGATGATTACCGGCTTGGCTGGTATATGGACTGTGTTGCTGCTCAGAGAACCGGTACAGCTCCTTCAGGATGTGACGCTGTTAATGACGAGGGTTTCTCCATTATCAAATTCAATGGCGTCAGAGGCAATACAGTAGACGACTTGCCTTACATGCGTCTGGCAGAAATGTACCTGATTCAGGCAGAAGCTGCCGCGAAAGTCGCCAACGATCCGAATGCCGGTGTTGCCGCCCTCCAGGCTTTGAGGGATGCAAGAAATGCCGGTCCGGTCCCTGCGGAGGCATTGGCCAATATGACGGCTTTTGAAGATGAAATCCTGGATGAAAGGATGAGAGAACTTGCAGTTGAGGGTCACCGTTTCTTTGACCTGAAGCGTTTGGGACGTGACATCAGGAATCCTGATGGATCCATCAAGATGAGAGCCGACTCCTACAGGATTCTTGCTCCTATCCCGATTTCTCTCAGAAACGTGAACCCGTTGCTGGTTAACAACCCGGGATATTAAGCAGATAATTTATCTGTTTATGAATCTACCAGGAATCTCTAAATACATTATCCAATGAAGATCAAAATACTCATATTAGCTATACTGCCACTTTTGTTAGTCGGATGCGACATCTTTGACGAAGGTGATACAAGAAAATCCTACGATGGCCCCCCTGTACTGGGTTTCTTCCCGCTTCAGCAGGAAGTTCCGCTCGGTGCCGGTGCTGCCGCCGTAGAGGTGCAACTGATCGGCGAACAGCGCGATCAGGCTCTGCCCGTCAATTTTGAAGTTGACGGCGGTTCAACGGCTCAGGCCGGTGTTCACTTCAACGTGGCTACCGCATCTCCTGTCAGTATTGACGCTGGTACAAGCACCGTCAATGTTGTGATTCAGTTGATCGGCGGCAGTCTTGAAGCCGGGGAAGAAGTGCGCCTGACCCTGACCCTGCTTGGCGGTGGTGATGGAGTGGAAGCTTCTCCCAACCTGTCAAGTGCAAACATCTTTATACAAGGCTAAGAAAAATAACCATTAGCTTCTTGTAGTTGTAGAATGGTATCGCCATATCCTTTCCGAAGGATATGGCGATTTTTATTTAGGGCACACTTTTGATTACATTCATTGTAACAATTTTGATCACGTTCTTTAACACGTTTTATTATGTTAATAAATGATCGCAGAACCAAACTGGTATGCACCATCGGGCCGAGTACCAGCTCTCCTGAAATGATGGAACAGCTGATCCGGGGAGGCATGAATGTGGTCCGGCTCAACTTTTCGCACGGCACACACGAAGTCCACAAGAAAAACATCGAAACCATCCGGGAGCTGTCGGACAAGTTCGGTGTTAACATCCCCATTCTCATGGATCTTCAGGGTCCGAAAATCCGTGTCGGGAGAATGAAGGGAGAGGGCGCACAGCTCGAGGACCATTCCTACGTCAGGCTGACACCAGAGGATATCGAAGGTGACGGCGAACGAATCCCCATTGACTACCCCAACCTGGCACTGGATGTAAAACCGGGGAACACGATCCTGATGGATGATGGCCTCATGGAACTTAAAATCGTGAAGATTACCGGTGAGGATATTACCGCGCGCGTGATCAACGGGGGTTTCCTGAAAACAAGAAAAGGGGTGAACCTGCCGGATGTGAAAACATCCGTCTCTGCAATCACTGAAAAAGATGAGAGGGATCTTGATTTCGGTTTGAATGAGGGGGTGGATTTTGTGGCTATCTCTTTTGTACGATCGGCAAGCGACGTGCAGCAGCTCATTTCCAAAGTACGGGTGCGAGGAAGTAATGCGGGTATCATTGCCAAGATCGAAAAGCCGGAAGCGCTCAATGAAATAGACGATATTATCCAGCAGGCCGACGGCATCATGGTGGCCCGCGGCGACCTGGGTATTGAAATTGCCAGTGAGCGCATCCCCCTCATTCAGAAAGATATCATCGGACGCTGTAAAACGGCTGGCAAGCCGGTCATCACGGCCACGCAAATGCTGGAGTCCATGATGACCAATCCGAGGCCTACCCGCGCCGAAAGCTCCGACGTTGCCAACGCGGTGCTCGACGGGACCGATGCGGTTATGTTGTCCGGGGAAACGGCCGCCGGAAAGTTTCCCCTGGAAGCGGTGCGGAACATGGACAAAATCTGCCGGAATATCGAATCGAAGACGGACAGCATCTACAAAACCCTGGAATTTGTGCAACCGGAATGGCGGGAAAAACAGGTGGTGGAATCGCTCAGTTACAGCTGCGTTTCCGTTGGTGATGCCGTGGAAGCGAAAATCATTGCCGTCATCACGCATTCGGGAACAACGGCACGAAGAATTGCAAAATTTAGGCCGCGGGTTCCCGTTATAGCATTTACGGAAAGTTCGGAAGTCCGAAGGCAGCTTAATCTGGTATGGGGTGTCACATCCATACAGCTGGATGCCCTGTTTGATACGGATACCAGTGTGAAGCGGATTGAGGATTATCTGAAAGAATCCGGACTTGTGAAAAAAGGTGACCGCATTGTACTGGCGGCCGGAATGCCGGTATCCAAACGCGGAAGCACCAACATGATCAAGGTAAGCACCATTGAATAATTCATATCGTACCGGCCCCAACGGGTAGTTCATTCAACCATGCCTCGCAGTATTCGCATCATCGCTTTCGTGCTTATCGTGCCGTTTCTGGTTCAGGGCTGTACCGGTATGCTCAAGAGCTCGTGGCGTGATTTCAACGCCTATTTCAACACCTATTACAACGCCAAGACGAGTTATGATCGTGGTGTGGAACTGCAGGAACAGCAGGAGATCACGATCAATCCGGAACGGCCCATCCGGGTCCACCCGACACCACGCCGTGCCGGTCTCAGTGATTTTGAACATGCCGCCCAGAAAAGCGGCGATGTGATCCGGTTTCATCCGCGTTCCCGCTGGGTGGACAATGCCATCATGATGATCGGCAAGTCCTACTTTTACCAGCAGCGCTATTTTTCCGCTGATCAGAAGTTTGTGGAGCTGCTGGCGACTACTTCGGATCCGGCATTGCGTCAGGAGGCGATTTTCTGGCGGGGACGTGCGGCACTGGAACTTGAAAATTACGTGGAGGGCATCAACTACAGCCAGTCACGCCTTTTCTCCACGGAGTTTGACTGGGACCGGAGGCTTGAGGCCGAAGTGCGGTTGATCATCGCCCAGTTGCTGGTTGCACGCGGCGAGTATGAGGAAGCCGTCGAATACATAGCGGAAGCCCTGCCGAACATGCGCAACCGGCGCCTGGAAATGCGTGCCTGGTTCCTCAACGGGCAGCTTCTGGAGTCCCTCGAACGATATGACGAAGCGTTTGAGGCATACCGGAGGGCCACGCACCAGTCGAACCCTAACTATGACCTGATCTACTATGCCGAGCTGAAAATGGGTGTCGTGGCGCGGAAACGCGGGGATCTGGAATGGGCGTATGACCACTTTGTTTCCATGAGCCGGGATGACCGTCACTTCAGCTACATCGCCGATATTGAATTTCAGATTGCCCGAACCATGCATGACATGGAGAGTTATACCGCCGCCCGGCAACGGTACGAACAGGTTCTGCGTCGCCGCAACAATCCGCCTTCCAGGGAAACACAGGCACAGATTTATTATGGCATGGCGGAGATCTATCGCGATTTCTACCTGGATTTTACGCTGACAGCCGCCTATTTCGATTCCTCGGCCCGCCAGGCGAACAATCCGGAGAGGTTGCCGGAGCACTTTGATGCCGATCTCATGTCGCGATCTTACGGTGAGTATTCACGCCTTCAGGGTGAGGTGGACCGGCTGGACAGCCTGCTTTGGCTGGGGGAACTGTCCGAGGCGGAGTTCGACTCGGTGATTGCCGGGGTGCGTGAGCGAAAGCTTGCGGAACTGGAGCAGCAGGAGCGGGAGCAGCGCCGCCAGCAGATGGTCACCGTTGCCGATATGGATGAAATGGGAACCCAGGCCGATGAGGATACCGATAACGGGTTTCTCAACCATAAAAACCCGCAGCTGATGATGCAGAACCGCCAGGCATTCCAGGCCATATGGGGTGCACGGCCGCTGGTGGATGACTGGCGCAGGATGGAGGCTGTAAGAGTCAATATTGTCCGGCAGTTTGAAGAGGAGGGCGAAGATGTAGATGATGTGGATGAAGCCATTGAACAGGCTCTGGCCCCGCAGCCGCAGGTCATTGAAATCGATCTGTCAGATATCCCGTTTACCTCCGAAGAACAGGCGGAGACGCGCCGGATGATTGCATCGCACGAATATGAAATCGGCAATGTCTTCTTTACATCGCTGGCCATGCCCGACAGTGCGGCCCGCTATTACCGCAGGGTGATGAGCCGGTTCCCGGATTCCGAACTTGCCCCGCAGGCCATATATTCCCTGTCTGAACTGTACCAGTCAGCGGGTGACACCACCCAGGCGTTGCAGTATGCCATGCAATTGGTGGATTTCTACCCGAATACGATCTATGCTGAGCGCATGGCGGACCGGTTCGATCTGGAATTGGTCCGCGAGGACTTCGTGATGAGCCGTGATGACAGTATTTCTGCAGCATTCCGGGAGATCGTTTCCCTAGGATCGAATGAAAACCGCGCCGGGGAGCTGCGCCGTTTTGCAGACAGATATCCCGAATCCGGATATGCCCCACAGGCGCTTTACAGAGCGGCCCTGGACTACATCGGAGCCGCCCGCGAAGACCCGTCCTATGCATACCGCATCCACGATCTGACAACGACCCGGTTTGTCTGGGAGCAGGAAACAGAGGAGCACGAGGTGTTTCGTGACTCGGTCCGTGCACTGCTGGCAGATTCCGCATATATGGCTGTGACGGCACGGATTGAGGAGGACCGGCCTGTTGACCTGCGGATTGGTGTTGAGCCTGAAACCCGGGTGGATCCGGAAACGGATGCGCAGGAACTGGAGCCGGAGCATGAACTGGAACCGGAGCACGAACTGGAACCTCAGCAAGAACTGGATCCGGAGCACGAACTGGAACCTCAGCAAGAATTGGAACCGGAGCAAGAACTGGATCCGGAGCACGAAATCGAACCGGAGCGTGAATTGGATCCGGATCCCGAAGTAGAACCTGGCCATGAACTATTGCGGGAACAATATCCCGACTCATTGAGAGTGAACGGGGCTGAAATGGAACCCGAATCTGATACTGAACCCATATCTGAAACCGATCTCGTGGCAAAATCTGAAGTAGAGTCGGAAGTCCAAACCATGCAGGAATCTGTAACGGATCCGGGAAGTGACCCGGAGCCAGAAGGAGAAGCCGGAGGTCAACTTGAAGCCGAAACCGATCTCGAAGCCGATCCTGAGCCGGAAAGTCAGAAAACCATAAGAACTGCGCAAATGCACTTGCAGGAAATCCTTGAAAAGCCATTACCGGAACCCGATTTCTCTGAGCTGTTTCCATACGAGGGTGCCTTATGGGACAGCGCCCGGGTGGTTTTGATCACACTCAGGAATGAATACTCCGATTTTCCGAGGATGCGTGTGGTCAATGCACTGGCAGAGGAGATCGAGGTGGACAGGGTACGGGCACTGCTGGTGGATACCGAGCGTGTTTACGCATGCAATGAACTGGATGAGCGTCCCGCCATTGAAGGCGGTTTGGACGGTTTCATCGATAGCAGCGGATTCCGCGATGTGATCAATGAACACCAGATCAGTGGCACGGTTGTCATCAGGGTGCTGATTGATCAGGAAGGTGCGCCGATTGAGATCCACACCGATGAGGAGGATGATGGAATGGGAATCATGCTGCAACTGCTGGAAGCTGTCGAACAGCACATGCGTTTTACGGTTCCCGAATTTACCGGAGTCCCTGTCCAGGCCGAGTGTGAATACACGATCGAGTTTGAATACCATGGCCATGTGGATGACTGATCGGTGGTAAGTGATCGGTATTTCGGGTGCCCCGCGTTGTTTCCGGCACGTCTTGTATTTCCGGCAATTTTTGCGCTTCCGGCATGTATTTCATCTCCGGTGAGTCAGGCATTTCAGGCAAGTCTGCCGTTTCAGGCAAGTCTGCCGTTTCAGGCAAGTCTGCCGTTTCAGTCAAGTCTGGCATTTCAGCCAAGTCTGGCATTTCAGCCAAGTCTGGCATTTCAGCCAAGTCTGGTATTTCAGCCAAGTCTGGTATCCTCGGTAAATCCTGCGCTACCGGCAAGCCTGGCGTTTCCCCAGGTCAGGACTCGTATCTCGGCCATTGGGAGAGTGAGGGAATGCCCTGGTCGTGAAGCTTACGCACCAAAAAATCATTGATTTTTGCCACCAGTGCGGGACCCTGGTAGATCAGGCCAGTGTACAGTTGCAGAAGGTTGGCACCGGCCGACAGCAGTTCTATCGCTTTCTTCGGAGAATCGATGCCTCCACAGGCGATCAGGACCCGGTCCTCTGGCAGCTGCCTGCGAAGTCTGGCAACGCGATTCAGCGTACCCGGGAAAAGCGGGGCCCCGCTGAGGCCGCCCTGACCGATCTGCTCCAGCTGTTCCCGGGGGGTGCGAAGTCCTTGTCGTTTTGAGGAGGTATTTGTGAGCACATAACCCTGGACGGAGTGCTCCTCGCAAACGGTGACCAGCTCGTCAGACAAAGCGTTTTTGGTATCGGGCGAAAACTTTACCAGAAGAGGCGGATCACCGTTTTTTCGTGCTTCGACGAGTCCGTCCAGCAGTTCGGTGAGCGCTTTTTTGTCCTCAAAGGTTTTGCCCTCCCGGGTATTCGGACATGAAATATTGATGGTGATATAATCGGCGGCGGTCCGGGCATAACCATAGCTTGTAACGTAATCACGAATGGCATCATCCCCGGTTATGGCCGGATCGTGGGTCTTGGCGATGTTGATCCCGCAAGGAAAGTTTTCGAAAAGATGCGGTTCTGCAGTTTTTTTATCCAGGATGTGATTGCAAACGGTTTCGGCGCCATCATTATTCAGCCCCATGCGGTTTATGAGTGCGCGGTCTTTTTTCAGGCGGAACAATCTCGGTTGCGGATTGCCGGGCGACGGCCTGGCCGTAATGCTTCCATACTCCGCGTATCCAAAACCCATGAAGCGAAGCAATTCTGTGTAGCCGGCATTTTTGTCAAAACCGGCAGCGATTCCCACCGGGTTCGGGAACCGGATCCCAAGCGCTTCCTGTTCCAGCCGGGGCCAGTTGCCGGCATACCTCTGCACCAGGCGCGGACCGACGCCTGGCAGCGAGCAGAGCGCCGTCCCGAGACGTGTGGCAACATGGTGTGCTTTTTCCGGATCCAGTTGAAACAGCAGCGGACGGATTAGGGAAGTATACATGGATTACATCATTTCCGGTTTCAAATTTTCAGGAAAATGGTGGATGGTGTCCGGCAGCAAAACATGGCGAAATCGCCCTGTTTCTTTCGCCACAATATACGATATTTGAAGGCACTCAATGAGCAGAATTATGCAGAATGCATCCACCAAAAACTTGTCATTTGATTCACCGGAAGATGTCCGCCGGTACCTGGATTCGCTTCCTTCGTTCCAGGTCCATGGTGCTGCAGCGGCGAGGCTGGGTCTGGATCGCATCCGTGAGTTTTGCTCGAAAATGGGCAATCCGCAGGACAAGGTGCCCTGCATCCATGTGGCGGGCACCAACGGAAAGGGCAGTGTGAGTGCGCTGCTTGCGCTGGTGTATGAGCAGGCGGGATACAGGTGCGGGTTGTACAGCTCCCCTCATCTGGAACATGTCACCGAGCGCATCCGCATCAATCGCCAACCCATTCCTGAAGAGTATTTCCTGCGGTTTTTTCAAAAATTCGGCGACGAGCTGCAACGTGCCGATCTGAGCTATTTCGAGATCACCACAGCGGCGGCATTCTGGTGGTTTGCGGACCAGGAAGCGGACATTGTGATTCTGGAGACGGGTCTTGGGGGACGGCTGGATGCCACCAATATCGTCACGCCCGAACTCAGCGTCATCACATCCATCGCGCACGATCATCAGGATTTTCTCGGTCGCACATTGGCGGAGATAGCCCGCGAGAAAGGGGGGATCATCAAGCCGGGGAGGCCGCTGGTGCTGGGCAAGGTACCGCCTGAAGCGCAAAAAGTGCTGGTTGAAATGGCCGGAGCGTGTAGGTCGGATGTCCACGAAGTGCGTGTGCTTAACCCGCGTCATCATTACCGGACGCGGGAAGGCCGCCCTGAATCGGTGTTCCGGATCAGGGAGGAGGACAAAACGCGCGACATTGTTTCGGATCTCATGGCCCCGGTGCATCGCTGGAACATCGCAATGACGCGGGTTGCCGTTCGTTTGCTGGAATCCGTATTTCCGGTTTCCGATGAGGTTTTTTTACATGCATATAAAAATGCGGCGGCGAGCGGGCTGTTTCGTGCCCGGTTTGAGCGGCTCCATCCCCGCCTTCCCTGGTATTTTGACGGAGCTCACAACCCGGAAGCCGTGAAAGAACTGCTGAAGACCATTCGCAGGCAAGATTGGGGCGGTCCACCCGTTATCGTTATGAGTTTGATGAAGGACAAGGCGCAAAAAAAAATGCTTCAGCCGTTTTCTGTTTTTCCAAAAAACTACTATTATAGATTGGAGATGGAGAGGGCGGCAGATATTGCATTAATCACGCCTTATATAGCCTATATACAGAGCCTGCCCCCCAAGGAAGATGAAATAGCAGAAATCTTCGCCGGGTTAACCAAACAAGTAGTAATTTTCACTGGAAGTTTTTACTTTTACGGTGTGGTCAAAAGATGGATTTCACGCATCATCAAGGCCGACTAGCTGTCTCCTTTCTCCGATCATTGTGATTAACACCTCTATCAACAGTATCGGGTAACATCCGATTTTAACGGATTTTTACTCAGCCTCAACGCAACGTATGCAGCCTGCTTGACAAGGAGAATTGCGACGTTTGTTTCAACACAACCTCCATTAAGTTGTATCAGTTTTGAAAGATTTGGATAAACTCGAAGATAAAACGCTCAAAGAGTTACAGGAAATTGCAAGGCAAACAGGCCTGAAACGGGTAACGGGAATCCGCAAGCAGACGCTGGTGGACCGGTTGCGCGAAATAGCCAGCCAACA
>SL_8KL_010_SEDDRAFT_10004101_pt1 | contig 11831 bp, 9 predicted proteins | sample SodLakKL_010_SED_4_FD_11160 | JGI IMG/M metagenome (IMG submission 11160) | reverse complement strand
GCAGACCCATAAAGATCATCCGGGCCACCCAGAAGAAAATTATATCCCGTCCGGTAACCAGCACATCGGTGGGATAGTAAAATTCCAGATCCTCAGTATCCTGCGGCCAGCCCAGCGTTGAGAAGGGCCAGAGAGCCGAGCTGAACCAGGTATCCAGCACATCTTCATCCTGCTTTAGATTTCGGCTGCCGCAGTTCTGACAGCTTTCCGGTTCCTCCCGGGCTACATTGATTTCGTCACAGTCCTGGCAGTACCAGACTGGAATCCGATGCCCCCACCAGAGCTGACGGGAAATACACCAGTCCTTGATGTTCTCCATCCAGTTCAGATAGACCCGGGAAAAACGGTCGGGAACAAACTTAATATCTCCCTCCTTGACCGCCTCAATCGCCGGCTCGGCCAGCGGCTCCATCTCCACAAACCACTGCTTGGAAATCATCGGCTCCACAATCTCATCACAGCGGTAGCAGCGTCCCACACCATGCTGATGCTCTTCAACTTTAACCAGATATTCCCCGGCTTTCAGGTCAGCCACCAGCTGTTCCCGGCATTCCTCTCTGGTCATGCCGGCATAGTCTCCAGCTGCTTCAGTCATTCTACCATCAAAGTCGATTACTTTAATCTGCTCCAGCTCATTTCGTTCCCCCATCTCAAAATCATTGGGATCATGAGCCGGGGTAACCTTAACCATGCCGGTACCAAATTCGCTGTCAACAAAGTCATCGGCTACGATTGACATTTCCCGGTTCATAATCGGTAAAATGACAGTTTCTCCGACCAGCTGCTGATATCTTTCATCATCCGGGTTAACGGCAATTCCGGTATCACCCAGCATGGTTTCCGGTCTGGTGGTGGCTACAGTTATTGAGCCCTCCTCATCCCGGAAGGGATAATTGATGTAATACAATTTGCCCTCAGTTTCTTTATGCTCAACCTCAATATCAGAAAGGGTGGTGGCACAGCTGGGGCACCAGTTTACAATATAGTCACCCTGATAGATAAGACCCTCTTCATAGAGNCGGACAAAAACCTCTGTTACCGCCTGAGAGCAGCCTTCATCNANGGTAAATCTTTCCCGGTTCCAGTCACAGGAAGCCCCCAGATGACGGATCTGACTGGTGATTCTATCGCCATACTCTTCCTTCCAATCCCAGGCTCTTTCCAGAAAACCCTCCCGTCCAACTTCCTCTTTGGTCAGGCCCTCCTCTTCTCTTAATTTCTCCACAACCTTAACCTCGGTGGCAATACTGGCATGGTCGGTACCGGGAAGCCAGAGGGTATTAAAACCCTGCATTCTCCGCCAGCGAATAATGATATCCTGCAGGGTATTATCCATGGCATGGCCGATATGCAGCTCTCCGGTTATATTGGGGGGAGGCATCATAATGGTAAAGGACTGCCCCTCCCCATCTTCCGGAGGTGAGAACAGGTCATTTTCTTTCCAGTACTGATACCACTTAGCTTCAACCCGATCTGGATCGTAGGTCTTGGCAAGTTGATCTCCCATTGTCATAACCCCTTTCCTTTAAATTTTCTAATTTCTTAATAATTTTCCAATTCATTTCTAAGATTTTTAGACTTCTCTGAAAAATTCTCCCGACTTTTCTTGATAATTTTAATTTTTGAAACTTTAACTTAACCTCATAAAACATTTCAAAATTTCATTTCACTTTTAACCTAATTAAATATAAACCATAAGATATATCCCTATTATATTCTAACTTTAAATCCAGGTTTCAATACTAAAAAATAAGCTTTACTAAAAAAATAAAAAACCTCTGCATCCCTGGCAGGGACGAAGAGGTTAATTTCCGCGGTACCACCCATTTTCCTGGCTGAAAAATCAGCCGGCTGCTCCTGACCCTGTAACGGAGGCTTCCGTTTCAAATTACCAGCTTAAATCAGTCAAAAAAATTAAAGTTCCTTGACTGGCTGATTTGAAAAGCTCCAGGGCGACCTTCATCTGCTGAAACTGCTGGAAAGCTTTTCAGCCGGAGAGCTCCCCTCTCTCTAAGCTTTCAGCAGATTACTCCTCCCCTTCCTGGCTTCTCTGATTTTTTTTAATTCTTGTACTTTTATTAATTCTTGTACCTAGATAATTATATCATATTACCCCTTGCTGTCAAGTCTGAGCAGATAATTTTATCCCATCTGTTTTCCTATTTGTTCTGCAAAATTAATTTGAAGGTTTTTATTGGGGTTAAAACCTGCCCTTAAATATTCAAAGCCAGGCTGTTAATCACCAAATTATATATATCCTCATACTCATAAAAAACCTCCTGTTCCGCAGTCAGGGTTACAATATAAGCCAGTTCAGCTTCAATCATTATAGCCTGACGCCAGGTAAGGCTATAATCTCCTGCTTCATCTTCAGCAATTCCTGAATAGGTTAATTCCACTCCTATCCTGCCATCAACCATAACTTCTTTCCGTTCAACCAGGGTAAAATCCTCCAGCATATTTTCAACCTGAATTAATACCAGGTCGGCATATTCTTCTATTGATATATCCTGCCGCAGTTCTTCAGCCATAACATTTATGTTGCTGGTAAATTCATTAACAGTAACCTCTTCAGGAGCCAGGAGAACAAATTCCAGAATCATACCCTGGGGAACTTCTTCCTGGCTGATCCAGTCAGCTGGATATTCCAGAGAGAAATAGTCCCCTTCAAAGGTATTCTGAGCCTGAAGATTTGCTGGATAAACTGCCAAGAATACCAGCAGCAAGATTGCTAAAATCAAACCAAACAATAAATTATTTTTTCTAACAGACATCCCGGTTACTCTCCTTCCTGGAATAATGAATCCCACTTTGCTCTCTTCCCTCGCTTTTACCTGATTATATAATATAACCTGAACTGCTGCAAGCTTACAAACTTATAGTAACAAACAAGATCCCTGATAAATTTATCCTGAAAATCTATAATTGTGCAAATTATTCAAATATATAATTGATTTTTTATATCAAACAAAAAATCGACACTTTTCCCTGAATAATCTGAAATAAGCAGGAGATTATTTATATTTGCAGAATTATAATAATAAAGTTATACAAGTTAAGGAGTTGTTGCCTGTGCTGACCATCTTTTATATGACTTTCTATACCCTGGGTTTCAGCCTTTCCCTGCTCATAGGCTTAACTATCTTTGATTTAAAAAAAAGCTTTCCTAAAATAGTAGCTGTGGGATTCTTCCAGGCTTCAATTGCCAGGTTGATTTATCACTTCAACACTCCTGTTTTGCTGATGTTAATACTAGCCTTTCTTAATATGTTTATTCTGGTCCGGCTTATCTTAAATTTCAATTTGATTACTTCCAGCCTGGTTGTCATTAAAACTGTTATTCTTTTTCTTCCCATAGAAATGATAACTCTGGCAGTCTTCATCCATAATTTTAATATGAGTTTCAGCCAGGTGCTGACAACCCCGGCGCTGGCTTTCTCGTCCATTATAATGCTGACCCTGCTGCTGTTAACTGTCTATTACATTGTCCGGAAAAAAGATATTAAAATGCTGCCTCTTAAGTTAAGGTTTATTGAGACAGAAATTGAAAATAAGTCCCGCATCTGGGTTCTGATAGCCCTGGCTACAGAAAATCTCATTATAATTTATTACATAATTTACAGTTTTGTGCTTTCCCCACCCCTACCAGCTTTTGCCCCCTACATGGTAACCCTTGCCCTGATTTTATCACTGCTTGGCTTTATCCTGGATGCCATCCTCTGCCGTTTCGTTGAAAATGAAATTGACCTCTCGCTGGCAAGAGAAAAGGTCGATAACCTTTCTAACCTCAATCAGGCCCTGCAGTATCAGCAGCACGATTTTAAACATAATCTCCAGGTGATCTCATCACTGGTACAAATGGAGAAATACAATAGGCTGGACAGATATATCAGATGCCTGTCCGACGAGCTGCAGCAGCTGGATTTTGTCACCAGCACCGGTCAGGAAGCCTTAAACGGCCTGCTCTATTACAAGATATCACAGGCCGATCAGCAAAATATTGACCTGGAAATTAATATTCAGGATAAACTGGCAAATCCAGCTCTGAATGCCAACCAGCTCTGCCGGGTTATCGGAAATCTCATTGATAATGCCATTGAGTATCTTCAGGAGTTTCAGGAGAGAAATAAGATAATCTCCCTTGAGATAAAGAAACAGAGGAATGAATATCTGGTGATAATGGAAAATCCGCTGCTGGACCAGAAAAGCTTGCCGGAAAATATTAATGAAATAGCAAAGCCCGGTTATACTACCAGAAAGGGCAGTCAGGGTCTGGGGCTGGCTATAACCAGAGAAATTATTACCAGTAAGGGGGGCGATTTAACCATTGAAACCACCGAAGATAATAAAATACGCTTTGAGCTCGCCATTCCTGAGGCAGCATCCTGAAGTTCAGCCTTCTCATTATAAGGCAGCAAAATAGGGGCAGCTGAATCAACAGCTGCCCCGGAATATCTCAAAAAAGTTATATTCCATTCTGTTATTTTTCTTTCCAGCACTTTTCATTACTTTTAAGAATTAACTTCCCATTTAAAAATTAATTTCCTTCAGCATTAATCTTCCGGACTTTTTTCCTGAAGTTACCTTTTATGGATTATTTTCTCATCGTCCTGATATTCCAATTCTTCTGCCTTTATCCCTCGCTGGCACAGCTTATTGTGATGCAGAGGACGGGAAATTTTTTCCCAGTTTTGAGATTTATCCTTAAGTTCTGCTGCAATATCCGGCCTGAAGAGATCATCAGCACCTTCATGGGTTGGCCTGGCTCCCGTTGCCTTCACCATTTTTTCCAGCTGCTTAGGCACATCAATTATCGGACAGGGCCGATAGAGATTATCGCTGAAGGGAATCCTTTCTTGATATTCCCGGAAGAAGGGGTTCTTTAGAACCTCTTCCAGGGGCTTATCTTTGATATTATCCACTGCAAAATGGACAAAAGCGCAGGGTTCAACATCTCCATTGGCATTAATGTGGAAATATCTTTCTCCTCCAGCAATACAGCCTCCGGTCAGATGACCGTCATTCCAGAAATCAATCATAAACAGGGGATAGTTCCAGCGCAATTCAGGAATTCTTTCCACCAGTCCCTTCCTCTGCTCTGGGGTCAGCATCATGTCAAGATCCGGATCACTGCCGATCGGGACATAATGAAACAGCCAGGTATAAAATACACCCTTGTCTATCAGCCTCTTAATCAGCTCATCGCTTTCCAGCAGAAGATCACAATTCTGCCTGGTTACAGTAATGCTGCTGCCAAAAAGAACCCCTCTTTCCTTCAGCAGCTCCATGGCTCTTTCCACCTTTTCTGTGATGCCCTCTCCCCTTCTGCTGTCAGTTTCTCCGGTAAAGCCCTCAAGACTGATGCAGGGGCTGATGTTACCTGCCTCGAGAAATTTATCTGCCATCTCTTCATCTATCAGAGTTCCGTTAGTATACATCATAAAAACACAATCCTGATGCTTGTTAAATATATCAAAGAGATGGGGATAAACCGTGGGCTCACCACCGGACAGGACAAAAAAATAAATGCCCAAATCTTTAGCTTCACTTACTATTCTATCTATGGTTTCAAAATCCATAGTATGAGATTTTTCATACTTGCCGGCCCAGCAGCCCTGGCAGTTTAAGTTGCAGGCACTGGTGGGGTCAAAGAGAATCGTATAGGGGACATTAGCTCCTATTTCTTCGCCCTTATCCTTCCGGTAGGGGGTTCCCAGCAGGGTGGCATTTACAAAAAACAGTGTTACCAGGGTTTCCTGGTAGGCTGGATCCAGTTCCTGAAAACGATCAGTATACTCATAAACAACCGGATTTTCTTCCATAACTTCAGCAAAATTGTCCAGGCCGGCCTTATAATCTTCAGACCTGGTGATCATGCGGGCCAGATTAACCAGCCGGGGCAGATTTTTCGCCGGATCCTTCAGTGCATAATCAAGCCCCTTCTGAACCGCCTTCTCCACTGCCAGTTTTTTGGCAAATCCTAATTTATCATTCATTGTGCTCCCCCCTTTTTGGAATTAAAAAGTACAAACAGCTAGTAACGTGAAAACAGACAGACAGCTCTCAAACAGCAATAAATATCAATAACTATCAATAATAAAATTAATTTCTACACCTATATTGTATCAACTGTCCAGCAGGGTGTCAATATATTCTATCTTTTGCTTAAATATGTAGATTAAAGGTTCAGCCGATAGCGAAGATGATACCAGATAATGCCTATCATTTCATGAAAGGAACGGGTAGAGGTTCTCAGTCCAGAAACTTGAGGCAGCCAGGCTTTAATTCCTTCAGGACGATCATGGGAAATAAACTCAGCAGGAACCAGAGTTAAATCTGCAAAATACCGGGCAAACTCTCTCTCGGTTCGCAGCAGATGCCAGGCTGAGGTTACCACTGCCAGATTGCTGTCCGATGAAACTTCTGGCAGTTCCAGCAGTTCGGTGGGATGTTCCCTGGTATTGCCGGAATGGGGTTCCAGCAGTATCGCTTCTTCAGCAGTTCCCATATCTAAAGCCAGCTCTTTCATCAGTTCTGTCATTCTCTCAGGGGTATCTCCTGCAAGGGCGCCCTGTAAAACCAGGTAATCAGCCTGACTTACTTGAAAATACTTAACGCCGCGAATCACCCGATGAGCTGAAGCTTCCCCTAGAATATCAAGCTCAGGCTCAGGTCCTTGCTGAATACCTCCGCTTAAAACAGCAACCACCTCAACTTCCTGCTCGGGTATTAGCAGGCTGCTATCCCGGAAGGGTTCTTCCAGTATTCCGGCAATTTTGAGAGAAATAACAGGAGTGCTGACCACCCAGAGAACAAGAGCTAAGATGAACACCAGAAAGAGCAACGATTTTTTTGAAGATTCGGTAGAGGATTCTTTGTCTGTCCTCAGCAGAATAATCAGGCTTATCAGCAGTACAGCAGATAACATCAGAAACAGCGGAGAGAGAATAATTTTAGCCATACAATCACCTTAACTCCTTCAGATTTTCTACCTGGGAAATACCCAGGCCGGGAACCCGGGGAAGTTCAATCTGAGGCCCCTGATAAGTGATACCTCCCTGAACCGGATTCTCAGCCAGCAGCAGGGGAGCATCAAGGTCAAGCCTGGTTATATTGCGGCGGGCTCCGGCCAGCTGGGCAGCAGCGGTTATGGCGATTTTGCTTTCCAGCATGCAGCCCAGCATACACTCAATTCCTGCCGCTTCTGCCACAGAATTAATCATCAGAGCCCGGGAAAGACCCCCCGATTTCATTAACTTGATATTGAAAAGATCACAGCATTCTTCTTTAATTAATCTGATGGCATCCCGGGGCGAAAACAGGCTCTCATCAGCCATAATCGGGGTAAGAACATTATCTTTTACATACTTCATACCGGCAAAATCCTCTGCCAGTACGGGTTGTTCAACCAGTTCAATATCCAGCCCCAGCTCCTCCATTTCTCTGATAATTTTAACCGCTTCTTTGGGCTGCCAGCCCTGATTGGCATCCAGCCGGATATTAATTTCGGAACCAACAGCGGATCTAACCGTCTTGACCCTTTCCAGATCTTCCAGCAGATCTTTTCCAACTTTCAATTTCAGGGTAGGAAAACCGGCCTCCACTGCTTTCCTGGCATCCTTTTCCATCTCATCGACCCCGGCCACACTGACAGTCATATCAGTCTGTAGTTTATTTTGATAACCCCCTAAAAACTGATAAACCGGAACTCCCAGCTGCTGACCAAAAAGATCATAAACCGCCATTTCCACTGCAGCTTTAGCATTGGTGTTGCCGGCACCTGAATCCTGAACTAATGAGGTTATCTTTTCCAGGCTCCCGGGATCTTCTCCAAGGAGGATAGGCTTCAAACAGTTTTCAATATAACCCCGAATTGAAGCATTGCTATCTCCCGTAATCACTTCAGTGGGAGAACCCTCNCCCCANCCNNCCCTACCATCATCAGCAACAATTCTGACAACCGTGTTTCTTGCCTCTTTTACTGTATGCAGTGAGGTGCTGAAGGGTTTCTTCAGGGGAATTTCCAGCTGAAACAGTTCAATATCTTTAATTTTCATTATATGCCTCCGTTCTTGTATTAATAGCTTCTTTCTTGTCTTCTTTCTCTTGTCTTCTTTCTTGTATTAATAGCTTCTGTTGCATTATTAATCCCTGCATCCTCTATTATAGTTATAATTATAGCCCTGACCCCTAATTCCTTTCTCAAATTGTCTAAAACCCCGATAAACAGCAAAATAAATCTTCAGTTTCATTTTTTTTGCTGAAAACTATTCACATTTGGTTAAAAATATTGTATAGTAGAAAAAGAAGGTAATCTAAAAGCTGCGGAGGGGGCATCCTGTAAAAGGAGCCTTACTACCGGCAGTCAGAGATTTCCTTAAAAATTAATCATCTCAAGCTTTCACCTGGATCCCGAAAGCGGGACCGGGATGAAGGGAGGATAAAATGCAAACTTTAAGTTCTACCGGAAGAGAGTGGGAATTTACCACCAGACGCATTGTGGTGTCAGGCATGCTGGGTGCAATTTCTATTGTTCTGGGGTCTACCGGCCTGGGATTCATCCCGGTACCCACCCCCGCTGCTCATGCTACTATCATGCATGTACCGGCAATTTTAGGTGGGGTAATTGAAGGTCCTCTGGTTGGCCTGCTGATTGGACTTATTTTTGGTGTCTTCAGCTTCACCAGAGCAACTGCTCCCATGTTTGCTGACCCCATTATAGCTATTGGACCGCGGCTGCTGATTGGTGTCCTGGCCTACTACAGTTATCGCTCTTTAAGCGGCAGAAGTCAAAGTGCCAGCTTTCTGCTGGCCGGTGCCGTGGGAACAGCCGTTAATACCGTCGGCGTTTTGGGTCTATCAACCCTGAGAGGCTACCTTCCTCTTCAGGCCAGTCTGGTAACCGGCCTGGTTCAGGGAATCCCGGAAATGATTGTAGCAGCCCTATTAACCAGCCTGATTGGTAAAGCTGTGCTGCAGTTTAGAAGCAGTCAAAATTAATGATTTTTCTTCCACTGATTTAATTTCCCCTAAAATTCAGATTTAAACCCAAAGCCCCGGATTTCCGGGGCTTTTATCTATGCACTTATTTTTTTGAGCACTTATCTTTTTGCCAGAACTTCCTTAATTTTATCGATCCGGGCTTCAATCTGCTGCAGCTCGATTTTATACTCCCGGCGCAGGGTACCCGGGATGTGACGGCCGGACTGACTTAAAACAAACTGCTTCTCTTCTTCAACCTCCTGATATTTTTCCTTCTTTTTTTTCAGCAGTTTTTCCAGCTCTTCCCTGTCCATCTCTTCAAACTCTGTTTTATCCATTTCTGCTGCCCCCAAATTGTGATGATTTTTTTAAAAATATAATAAGAAATCGTGTTTTGTAATAAATTTCTGGTTTAACCACTTAAAAAGTGATAAAATTAAGGCACAGAAAGCAAAAAATATAGTTTGCTATTTTCTAAATATAGTTGATTATAGTAAAAAGGTTTAAAAGAAAGAAAGCTTCGGAGGAATCAAAATGCCCGACTTTAAAAGTTTAAGCCAAAATCAAAAGTACTTTGCCTTAACTTTTCTAATTGGCTTTCTGGTTAAGTACAATTATCTTTTGATCCGTATTTTCCGGGGTCCTTCCTGGCTGGGCGGAATATTGAGAAATATTATCTTTGTTGTATTTATAGCCTACTTTTTATTTCCTCTGACCAGAACCAGGTCAGGCCGGAAAAAACTATTAATCTTTTCCGGTATTTTCACCTTTGTTTTCATCGCCAATCTCTGGTATAATCGCTACTTCGGTAACTATCTTGGTTTTACCGATATCATTGTCGGTGAAAGTATAGGTTCACCGATGGTTATTTTCCGCCATATCATGAACTTCTGGGACCCTCTCTTTATTATTGACCTGATTATCATGGGTTTTCTTTTCTCCCCGGAGGGCAAAACCGCAGCCGAATCTGGAGCAGCTGAATCCGGCTCCTGGACTGCCTCAATTCAAAAAAGGAAAAAGGTGAAACTGCTGGTAGGGCTGGTGTTAATTCTGTTGCTGACGACCCAGATACTGGGCACCAACATGCTGTTGGGCAGCGAACGGCCGGTGGAGCTTTACCGCCGCAGCACCGGAGCATTTGTCAGTGTTTACGGCATTCTGCCTTTATATATTTATGAAGCTTATTATACCACATTTTATAATGACCTGGAAGATCGGACAGCAGAACTGCCAGAAATGCTGAGATCGGAGAAGCTTGATGGAGAAAATATGATTCCAGAAGACAGCAATATTATTGCCATTCAAGTTGAATCTCTGGATGAAAAGTTGCTGGGTTATGAACACAACGGCAGGGAGCTGACGCCTTTCTTAAACAGCCTGAAGGAAGACAGCCTCTACAGCAGCAGATTTTATACCAAACATGTAAACGGCAGCTTTGATGCTGATTTTTCGCTGCTGACCTCGCTCTATCCCATTAACAGAACCTACGCCTTTAAGCAAAATGACATGACAGAATTTGCTGCTCTGCCCAGGATTTTTAAGAACGCTGGCTATCAGACTCTGGCTTTTCACGGAAATGACAGAGAATTTTTCCACCGGCATCAGGCCTATCCCGACCTGGGATTTGATCGTTTTTATGGTCGGGATGATTTTTCCGCAGAAGACCGGGTAATGGATATGGAAGAAGGTTATCTCGGTATCAATGACTATGATTTTTTCAAGCAGTCCCTGGATTTGCTGGAAGACCACGATGAGCCCTTCTTTGGTTTTTTTATCACGGTGACCAGCCATACCCCCTTTAACTTCTATCCTGAAGAGATGATGGTTGAAGAGTATGATGATATAGAAAACGCTCTGGTGCATGATTTCTTTCAGTCCATCTCCTTTGTCGATAAATCGCTGGAGATGTTCTTCAACGAGCTGGAAAAACGGGGACTTAAAGATAATACCCTCTTTGTAATCTATTCTGACCATGATGCTTCCATCGATACCCCGGAATATTCCTCCAGCCTGGAATTTGAGCTTCGGAGAAATGTCAAAAAGCCGGAACACATTCCCCTGTTGATCTATCATCCGGGATTAGAACCGGGGGAAATTGAGGTCACCGGAACAATTACAGATCTGGCACCAACCATTCTGGATTTGCTGGGCAAAGAAAGCCTGCCAGACGAATTTTTAGGACGGTCTTTACTCAAAGGAAAAGAGGAACCGGTGCTTTTCCTCCATGAATTCCCTCAAATTTTCTACCGGGATCAGCTCTTTCTCAAGGAGCTGGATGAAATTCACAGAGTTGGCTATGTCAGGGGGCGAGAAGATCCCGGCATTGAGCTAACCCAGCAGCAGAAGGATGAAGCCCGCAAAATTATAAATTTCGTCAGAGAAAAAATGGAAACTACCTTAAGAGATTGAAAGGGGTGATCATGATGAGAACCAGATTAATAGTTGCAGTGATTTTTGGAATTCTCTTTACCCTTTTTATGATCTTTTACGGAGGATATTATCTAATAAACCCTGATCAGCGGGGGGAGGATATTCTTGCCGAATTTGGCATTCCCCACCCGGCAGTTATCGCCCACCGGGGCTCCTCAATAGAAGCTCCCGAATCAACCCGGGCGGCCTATGTTATGGCCCGGGATACCGGAGCTGATTACCTCGAAGCTGATGTCCAGCGGACCAGCGATGGAGAGCTGGTGATTTTTCATGATGCCAACCTGAGAAGGACTACAAATATAGAGGAGGTTTTTCCCGACCGGGCTCACCTGGAAATTGGAAACTTCACCTATGAAGAACTGCAGGAACTTGATGCCGGAAGCTGGTTTAATGAGGTGTCCCGCTATGCCAGCCCGGAA
>SL_8KL_010_SEDDRAFT_10004100_pt1 | contig 11834 bp, 17 predicted proteins | sample SodLakKL_010_SED_4_FD_11160 | JGI IMG/M metagenome (IMG submission 11160) | reverse complement strand
GTTTTTAGTGAGGTATACAACAGGAACGGCGGGTTGACAGAAGAACAAAAGGAAACCCAGAAGAAATATATGGAAATGTTTACAGATCTTGAGGATAAGGTAGTTGCTTTTATGATAACACCCGAAGAATCATTATCCAGGGAATTTCAGGAAGGAGGTGACGTTATGAATGGTGGGTTTCTTGAAGTTCTCTATGAATCATATAACGATATGATTTCTGAAATTGATGATTCAAAACTCAAGGTTATTGATGGAACAAAGGACATTTTAGAAATAAGGGATGAAATATATAATTTCCTAGGACCTGAGGATGAGGCTCATTACACAGAAAAAATAAGGGAATCTGTCTACTAACTCCTTGATTTAACGGGCTGCACTTATTTCTAACTTCTTCCTTACATGTATCCAGAATCTTCTGTTCGCTTTTTTCTTTACTTTCCTTGCTTCACCCTTTGTAAACCAGGGGCCTCTGTTATGCAACCAGGGTATCTCCCTTTTCAGTTCCTCCTCGACCTCCGATATCAATGTGAGGTAGAAATATGAAAAGGCCATACTGAAGCTTAGGACTGATGCTTCAATTCCATATACCGAAAGGTATTGGTGCAACAGTTCCACACCCCAATAGAAGTTGTAATGTAACTTTTTTTATACGTAGAAATTGTCTGAAGCGAGTTTAAGGTGAAAAGACATCAGAGCGTTATTCCAGACTTTCGAAGGCCATCTGAACGACTTCATTTAGTGCAGGATGGACGTGGATACTGTCTATAATATCATCGGCCTTACCAGAACCTTTCCTCATAGCCACGGAGACTTCATGGATTAGCATCGATGCTCTTGGGCCGAGGATATGGCAGCCAAGGATTTGTCCGTCTTTGGGGCTTACAAGTGCCTTTGCAAAGCCACCTTTCTTCATTGCGGAGCCAAAACCTGTGTCTTCGTAGTTGTATACTCCCTTTAAGTAGTCCTTTCCTTCCTGTTTTAGTTCCTGTTCCGTCTTACCTATCCCTGAAACTTCAGGACTGGAAAATATGGCGTGGGGAATAGCTCTGTAGTCCACAGAATGATCGTGTTCTATAATGGCGTTCATTATCACGTACTGAGCCTCAAGGTTGGCAACATGTTTCAGCATCTCGCCTCCAATTATGTCACCTAAGGCCCATGTTTTGTCAGCTGCAGTTTCAAGTCTCTCATTGACTTCGATGAATCCGTTCTCATCAGTTTCGACTCCGCCCTTCTCGACATCCAGGAGGTCCGTGTTCGGTACTCTGCCTGTAGCTACAAGAATCTCGTCACCGTAGATCTCCAGTTCCTTACTTCCCTTGTCCTCGGCAACCACCTTTATTCCTTGATCCGTTTCCGAAACAGTTTTTACCGTTGTATTTGTCCTTACATCGTACTTTTTCGAAAACTCAGCTGTGAACCTTTGAGAAACCTCCTCGTCTTCCCTCCCCAACAGCCTATTATTTCTCTCAAGTACGGTTACCTCGGAGCCCAGAGAACCGAAAAAATGGCCGAGCTCCGCAGCTATGTAGCCTCCACCTACGATTACAAGTTCTTCAGGTTTATCCTCAAGCTTCAATGCCTCCTTGCTGGTAAGGTAGTCGACGTCCTCGAGACCTTTTATGGGTGGTATTTTCGACCTCGCCCCCGCTGCTATAACCACTTTATCTCCTTTCACCCTTTCGTCACCGACCTGTAGGGTCCTCATATCAACGAAGGAAGCGCTTTCCTCGTAAAGGGTGTATACTCCACTTTTCTTTATATTTTCCTTGATAGTACTGGACTCTGAACTTACTTCATCGTTGACTTCTTGTATCATATCCTTGAAGTCTATACTGTCTATAGTTGAGTTTATACCGAACTTCTCCGAGTCCTTTATAGTCTCGGCAACGTTTGCTCTGTGTATAAGCATCTTTGAAGGTATGCAGCCCCTGTTCAGGCAGGTTCCTCCTAACCTCTCTTCTTCTATCAAAGCTACGTCCATTCCTTTCTGTACACCAGCTCTGGCTACCTGAAGTCCTGAGCCCGCTCCAACGACGACGAGATCATGCTTTTTCATACCGTAACATTCCTCTTCTTGACATTTATAGGCAACGGTTACCCCGTTCTTTAAATCATTAAACAGGCTTATTTAGGTCTATGGAAGACAGAGAGCTGGTCAGGGTAGGAAAGGAGGTAGACCTTCCGCTAACAGGTGCTTTGCCCTTTGGTGTAGTGGACAGAGGTACGAATCTTTTACAGATAAGGCCATCCTCCGGATGCAATCTTTCCTGTCCCTTCTGTTCGGTGGACGAAGGTCCACAGGGTGATAAAGCTGCTAGGTATGAAGTATCCCTGGACTACATGGTGGAGTACGCAGGTGCCGTTGCTTCGAGAAAGGACAGCGATGAAATAGAAATGCATATAGATGGCTGTGGCGAGCCGCTTCTCTATCCGAAGATCGTGGAGCTTGTAGATAGGTTTTCGAGGCTCGAGGACGTGGAAGTTATCTCCATACAGACCAACGGTATGCTGTTGGACGAAGAAATGGTATTAAAGTTGGAGAAAGCGGGCTTGGATAGGATAAACCTGACCATCAACTCGTTGGATGAGGGAACCGCGAAGTTCATGGCGGGAACCGACAGCTACGATCTGGACAAAGTTCTGACGAATGCAGAAACCATAGCCAGCAGCAACATAGACCTCCTTGTAGCTCCAGTGTGGATAGACGGACTTAACGATGAAGGGATAGAGGACATAATCCAGTACGCCAAGGACCTGGGTGCAGGTGAAAAGTGGCCTCCTCTGGGTATACAGAAATACAGGGAGCATAGAAACGGAAGGAAGGTTGAAGGTTACAGCGAGATTCCGTGGAAGAAGTTTCATGAAAGGCTTGAAAGCCTCGAAGAAAAATATAATGTAAAGTTAAAGCTTAGCCCCAAAGACTTCGGAATCGAGGATGCTGATTTCTCCTTGGAGAAGGTTTTCAGAAGAGGTCAGAAGGTCAAGGCAGAGGTATTAGCACAGGGTTGGAACCCAGGGCAGAAACTAGCTGTGGCGGACCATAGAACCATAACTATTTTGAACGGGAACAAAGTGTCCATAGGCGAAAGGGCTACTGTAAAGATGCTCAGAAGCAAGCACAACCTCTACTTAGGTAAGGTTGTCTAGGACATAAGCTTCTTTGTAACTGTTGTATAGTTATAAATACCCGAACCTTTAAATAGTAGTAATGTTAATTACTACTTGGTGACAAATTATGACTGAAAAATGTATTTATGAAAACCTTGGCGCGAACGAGACGAATTATAAGCCCGAGGAAATGCCTGGTGACATTAGTATAATACCGAAGTTCCCAGAAAATGAAGAGAAGCAGCCGCTTAAGATCGTTGAAAAGGGCTACAATGGAAGGATTTAAGGCAGCATCCAGACCATTCCACTATTCTATGTTATACGTTCCTCTACTGTCCAAGGGGTTAAGGTTTTCTTGTCTTACCCTTCCCTGTAATCCAACAGTTTTTCTGCCTCTTCCTTGATTTCTTGGAGATGGTTCTCGTATTCCTCGGGAAGACTTGGAGATGAATTGTAGATGAATAGTTTGTTGTTTTCTGATTTACCTAGTGTTCCTCCGTCTTCTTGTACGACGTTGAAGATTTCTTTCAGCTCTTGGTCGTTTAGTACCTGATCTAAGATACTTCGAGGGTCTTCATCTCTTGCCTCTTCTATAACTACCTGTAACTTTTCTTTATCCATTCTGTCCATATAGCTAAACAGTTCTCCGTTGGTTTCATCTTCAACTTCCTTTGCGACGATGTAGGATTCAAGAACAGGAAATCCATCCCTTCCAAGTTCTTCCTGAGCAACATAAGAAAGGGCTTCATAGCCCTTTTTGATTTCTTCTTTCAAGTCCCTATCATCATCTGTCATGATATAAACGGGATAATATTCTAAGTTTAAATTGTTTTCCTCGGAGTTTTTTCACTGTATTTAAGTTTTTGTGACCATTAATTCCGTATGTCCGACGAAGACTACGGATCTATCTCAGCCGATAATCTAGGAGAAAAGGGGAGGTACAGAGGCACCTTGAGGTATGACGAAGAAGAGGAGAGCTTCTACTTCAATCAGTCAGGTATGTTATCCGCAAAGGTCAAAGATCTCAACAGAACTGATTACGAAGAGTCGTTCAAGAACCTGGAGAAGGATATAACCCAAGGCGTGGAAGTTGAGATAGACGGCGAGCTCGGGCTCTGTGATGACGAGCCACTCAGCTTTTCGTTGTGCAATGTCAGTATTATCAAGGTTCTCTCTGAAGAGTGATTTCTATGGACATTTACACTTCGCAGCTTGGCTGTATAGATGATATAAGGAAAGGCATTACCGACGAAGAGGAAATCTACAGTGTTCTTAACGGTGTTGCTGCTCAGGAAAAAACGGAGAAAAGCTTCAGTGATAGCTACGAACCTGAGGACGGTGTCTGGATACCAAATATAGAAGAAAAGAAGATAGCCCATGACTTTGTTCAGAAACTTTACGAACTATCACCTTCTCTGGCTTTGGTTTCAGAAAGCGAGGAAGAGTTTATTCGCGAGTGCAAGAGCTTTGGAAGAGACTTGCTTTCAGGAGAGACCTTAAGCTACGGGAAGAAGGATTTGTTTGATGATACTGAAGGGATATACGAAAGCTTCATGGGGTTTTACCTGGAAGAACACGGTGAGAGAGCAGGTAGGAAGTTTCTCGGTGAGGACTATACAGAAAGGCTTATTGATAAAGACCTGCAAACCAGCGGAGGGTATGAATTCAACATTCCCCGAATAGAAACAGAAAGAAAGTTCAGAGAGGATGGACTTGTCGGGAAGGTTGATGTTTTATGGGAAGACGATGTGGTATATCTCCGGGAAATAAAGGCAGTGAAGGAACTTGAGAAGGATCACATCCTGCAGACTTTGGGTAATGCTTACCTCGTAAAAAATCAGTATCCTGAAGAGGAAGTTGACTGTAAAATAATAAACTTCGGATTCGAAAACCCTGAGGAAGCAGTTCTTGATTTTACTGAAGTGGAAACAAATTTGGTACAGGAGTTGCTAGACTACGGTAAATTCAAAGTGATTGAAGCACTCAAAGGCAGAACTTTTAACGAGGTGGATATATGACATCTGGTGGGATAGGAGAGGAGGAGGTGAGGAAAATTTCAGAGTTTTTAATCCCTTACATCGCTTCAGAGGAAGAAAGCCAAGGAGCAGTTACATTGGGCAAGTTAAGACACGACTTCAAGGAAACAGGCTCAAGGCTACTCAGGCAGGGGATTATCCACGGTCTAAAAAATGAAAGACTTTACAGGACAAGAGTAATTAAAAACGGCGAGAGGAAGCCAGCTCTGACCACTAAAAGACCGCCTGATAAGATAATGAATGAGATGAATAGATTAGGAGAAGAATCTGAGGAAGAAAGGTTTTCCAGGAAGTACACTTGTTCCATTGGTGAGAAAATTAAAGCTCCTGAAACCAGCTATGGCTACAATACTTTATCAGGATTCCCAAAGCTTTTTGCCCAGCACATGAAGAGACATAAGGATATAGATTCCTGGAACAAGGACATGATATCCGACGAGGAAAAAGTCCACGCGAGTTGGAGGGTCACGGATTCTGATTACGAAACAGTAGAGGGGGAAAGAGAACTCAGTTATGAAGTAAAGCTGGAGGAAGAGGAAATAGACTTTTCGGCCGAGATTACCCTGAAGAAGAGAAAAGACTGTTTGTGGAGTGTAGACCCACTTTCTGCTGAGGGATACCTCAGGGCCGCCTTGGGGCTGTACGAGGATACTAGATTCAGAGTTCTGGAGGAAAGAGCAAACAAGGGAGAGGAGGTTGCTGAGCTTGCAGCGGACCTTATGACCGAAGAGGAGGGTTACAGTTTCGAGGACTGGAGGAAGAACTTCGAGGATTACAGGGACTTTTTGATTGATGGCAGAGAACCTGAGAAATACTTTGACAAGGAGAAGGAGGAGAGGGGAATTCCATTGACATGTGACCCCTTCATCAATGAGCTCGACGGCTTCGTGGATGATATGAAGGGCGAAGAAACTAAGTCTGCTATAAGGAAAGACAGCTGTAAAGCTGAAAATATGAAGGGCGCTATGGACGAGTTTCTTGAGTATGTAGAAGATGCCACATATGGGAGAATAAAATCAGGCCGGAAACAATAGATTTTTATTTACTTCAAATAAATTACTATATATGATAGGACCAAAGAGCTTTCTCGCCCTTGCAGTGCCGCTTACCCTCTCTCTATACTCACTTTTTCTGAACATCTTTGCTCCAAATCTTGGTTTTGTTTCTATATGGATATCAATAGCTTTTGTTTTAACCTTCGGACTAGTATCTGTTGTCTATCTTTTAAGGGTCAGTGAAAAAGAAGAGGAGAAGCTTGTTTCCGATCATATGAATATAAGAGAATAGCTTACTCGTGGACTGCAGCCATATTACCTCCGCTCATCACTTCTCTCATTCTATCCTCTATAACCCTTTCGATCTCTTCTGGCTCTGAAACGCCCTTTATCAAAAAGAAGTCCTGCCCTGCATCTACCCTAACGTCACCTACACCAACAATTTTCTCCATGAAAGGCCTGTGGATGCCACACCTCTGTAGCTTCATATACGGGAGGTCTGTATGTCTGTCTGTGAAAACACCTATGTCCTCGTAAACGGCAGTGTCGGTTATAACGTAGTGTTCGACGTATCTCCTTGCTTCTGCGTATGCTACAAAGAGAAATGCCGCGGCGAAGAAGAAGGCCGAACCCATCAGCTCAGGATTTAGCATCTCTTCCTGAAAGGGAAAGGACCAGTCCAAAACTAGAAGAACAAGTCCTATTATAAACCAAACAAGAGCTCCCATGTATTCCTTTATGAACCTCCTTCTTGAGGGTTTAAGGTCCATAAGAATTTCTTCTTCGGACTCCTCAAGCTTGTCGAGTATCGATGCCATTTTAACACTAGTTTTACATTCGAACTGTTGGTTTAAATTTCTAAGACCCTGGAAAAGATTAAAAGCTTTGATCTTACCTGTTTAACTATGGCTCATGACGACACTGGAGAAAGAGACAGAAACAAAGGTCAAGGAAGTTACAGAGAAAAATGGAAAAGTACTCTGAGAGAGGATCATCTTAAGATTGAAGGCTTCAAAGAGGTGGGTGGCTATTTTGATCTTTGTAAAGAGGGAAAGGTAAAGACCTTGGTGAAGGAATACAGTGGGAAGAAGCACTGTTTTTTGGTCGATGAAGATGGCAATTACGTTCACGATGTAAAGTTTTAGATCGGTAATTTTTCTAGACTTTCAGTTCAAGGAAACCTATTTAAGTTTTTCTCTTGTATAATGGTTTATGCAGATAACAGACAACATATTATTGCTAAACGGCGCAGGAATGGACTCCAACGTCTACTGTATCGACAACGAGCTTCTTGTTGATGCAGGAACAGGCTCTTTTGTCGAGGAGACATTGGAACAGATGGACAGGTTTGACGTCGACAAAAACAACATCAAAAAGATAGTTCTTACACATGAACATTTTGACCACACCGGTGCAGCCAAGGATTTCAAGGAGAAGCTAGGAGCCAAGGTTCTTATTCATGACGAAGCTGAGCTGACCGAAGAAAGAAGTATATCACACGCCTTCGATGGTGATTTCGAGCCACCTGAAGTAGACGAACGTCTTTCTGAAGGTGACGTACTAAGCACGAAGAACTACAGCTTCAAAGTTCTTCATACCCCGGGTCATTCACCAGGATCCATAAGCCTATGGGACGAGGAAAGCAAGGTTCTTATATCCGGTGACCTTCTTTTCATAGACGGGTTTGGAAGAACTGATATACCCGGAGGCGACGAAGAAACAATAAAGGAGTCCCTGAGGAGGATAAAGGACCTGGAAGAGATCTCTGCTCTACTTCCTGGTCATGGAACACCAGCTTCAGAAGAAAACATCTACGATGACGGAGCTATTGAGAACATACTCTCGCAGATACAGTAGGTGTTTTTATGGGAAGTGGAAAGGAAGAAATAGAGGAAGGAGTGAAGATCTATGAGGAAGGGTTCCAGACCAGCTTAGGAATGTTCCCTTCCTATGAGAAAAGAAAGGAAGTATATGACCTCTTCTCCAATATTATAGTCTACGATCAGCCTAAAGTCGAATAGAAGATTGGTAATTGCTAGCACTGTAAGATAACTACAGCTCTTTTTCCAGTTCTAGTTTTCCCATGTACTTACCGGTTCTATCTACGAGGTATATATCCTTTTGTCCGGACTTTCCAAGGGCCTTGACCTTGTCCAGATCATTTATTTCGCCGGTTTCAACTACTTTGTAATTTGGAAGTTCGTCCTCTATATCTTGCATCCCATCTTTCATTTCAGTCAGAGTTACATAACCTTTTTTATCCTGTAGAAAGTCATGGAAACTGTGCCAGGACTGTCTATTCTTTTCACCGGTCCATTCCCTGAAGTCCTCTTTGTCCTTCTTGGGCAAAGCTATCACTTCGTAATCTTACTTCTTGGAAAATTTTTTATATCTCGAGAAAATCTTTCAGAAAGTCAATCCCCTTTGCCCGGAATCATCCAGTTCTCGTACCTTAACCTTTCTTCAGGTACGTCTTTTCCGAGGAGAAGGTCTTCCATCGCATCTATCATGGGCGGAGGTCCGCATATATACCACAGTTTTTCGTCCAGGCTGTCGACATGTCTTTCGACCATCTCTTCGTCTAAAAGACCTGTCTCACCTTCCCAGTCTTTCGGCCATTCATCAGTCAGCGTGTTAACAACCTTGAAGCCGCTTCTTTTGTTCACATTCTCGAGCTCCTTTTTGTAAATTATATCATCTTTTGTTCGATTGCTGAATATCAGGGTCATGTGGTTTTCCAGTTCCTTGTCTATGGCGTATCTTATGGCTGAGATAAAGGGCGTTATGCCCGATCCCCCTGCAAGAAAAACTACGTCCTCCTTTACGTCCTCATCGAAGTTCAACGACTCGCCTCTTGGACCGTCAAGTACCAGTCTGTCTCCAACACTCAGGTCGTGTAGGGCTGTAGTGAACTCACCTATCTTCTTTATGGTCAGCTCCACGTAGCCCTTCGTAGGAGAAGACGCGTAGGTAAAGGGCTTTCTAACACCTTTATGTTCTTCAGACTCAGCGATTGAGACCAGGCAGTACTGTCCTGGAGTAAAGTCTATACTTCCTTCGGGCTTAAGTCTGAAGGTCTTGACGTCGTGCGTTTCGTCCTTTATTTCCCTTATCTCTCCCTCTACCTTCTTCAAAGGCCCATCGCCTCACGGGCTTCAATTTCTTCAGTTTCTTCGTAGGCTTCCTCTGAACCACACGTCGGGCAGATAGCCGGACCTGCCTCACCGTAGTGTATATCCCCACAGACTTTACATTCGAAAAATCTTTTAGTCATGGTTATCGGTAATTATTTCTCTTCGAACTACAAAAAGCTAAGCTTCTTTGGATTGGTTCGGCTGGCCCCGAACGATTTCGACAGGTTTAAAAGACAAGAAGATGAAGTATGGACCATGAAAAAGAAGGCTGCATTTTTGATTGGGGCTTTGTTTGTTTTAGGAGGCTTAATCTACCTGCAGATACCTTCCGAAAGCCACGTTGAAGAAGAAGGAGAACTCCGTACCTTTTCTTCCGAGGCAGAGTTGATCGAATACCTCCAGGAAGATGACACACGGTACGCGGACACCGCTGAAGCAGCCGGAGCTGTAGAGGAGGACGCTGTTGAGCATGCTGAAAGCGACGTTCCAACTGAGGTTTCCGATGGCGAGGAAACATTCAGACAGGTTTCTGGGATTCAGGAGCCAGCCACGGCTAAACTTGGAGATAGTCTGTATTACAGTCCTACAGTATACCGTTCTGAGATAAACACAACAGTTCTCGAAACACCCGAGCTTGAAATTGAGGAGAACATATCCGAGGAAGGAGAACTTATACTGCTTGACGAACTTTTACTCGTCATAGGAGACGAGGCTTTGACTGCCTACGACCTCGACAGCTATGAGGTCGAGTGGGGGAAGGATATAGGAGAATACGCAGAGGACGGAAAGGACAGTAGAGTTGTTACAACAAGAGCCTTTGAGGACAGATTGTTCCTCCTTCTCGATACCAGCATAGACTACGACAGTCCTTGTCCCTACGTGCCAATGGAAGGTGTCAGAGTGCCTTGTTACGACATAGCTTACCCTGGATACAGTACAGAAGCTGACAGAGCCTACACAGCATTGAATTTGGACTTCGACGGTGAGGTACAAGAGGAAGCTTCCTTTGTAGGGGATAGATCGACCGAGGCCTATATAACAGAAAATTCAGTATACGTTACTTACGGACAGCAGGAGGAGACGTCTGAGATAATTATGGACTTCTTGCTTGACTACGCCTCGATACCATCAGAGCTGGAGGACAGGATAGTTGAGATCCAAGGATACGACCTCTCGGATAGGTCTGTTATGATCGAAACAGAAAGGGCGATAACTGAAAAGCTCACAGAGGAAGAAATGGAAGACCTCGAGGAGGAAATGGAGGCTTACACAGAGGAAAGGAAGAGGGAGGTAGAGGAGACCAGTATAGTAAGGTTTGATGAGGATCTCGAGGAAAGGTATGTGGTGGAGGTACCCGGAAACGTCAGGGACAGGATGGACCTTCATGAAAGAAACGGTAAACTTTACGGTCTTACGAGGATAAGCTCCCATTCAGCGCTTTCACACTTCTCACCCTTTTACGATTTCTTCGTGATAGAAGAAGGTGAAGTGGAGGATTATGATGAAAAATTCGTGGATACTCGGTGGTCAAACACTGAAGTACATGAAGGTAAAATTTTCATAAGCAGACAGGAAACGAAGATATATGGAATCGAGGACCGGGAGCTTTTGGAAACTTTGGACCTATCATCGGTTTCCGTACATCCACTTTCAGAAGGTTTCTTTGTGGTAGGACAAAACGAGGACTGGGAGACAGTACTTCTCCGTCTGGATGAAAATCTGGAGGAGGAGCATCGAAAGGTTATTGAAGATGATAGATATAGAGCTGGCGGGGAGGTGCAGGTTGATAGCTCTCTTGGAAAGGCAATAATAACAGGGCACGGAAGAAGCTTCGTTGCGAACCTTACGGAAGAAGAGTTTGAAGTTGAAAAAATCAATGCTTCAGGAAGACTTTCGTTTATAACAGAGGACTACATCTACATAGTCGGTAGGGGAGAGGTAAAGGCCTTTGATGGAGAACTGGAGGATTACAGCAGCTTTAAAGTTCCTGAGACCTCTTTGGATGAAGTTGAGAGGAGACTTATCGAAGAGCTAGAGGAAAGGGATATTGCTGCAGATGTTTCAGAACTATAGAGAAGATTAACTATTTACATTCATCCTCTATCTTTATGCCGTACTTTTCGTCTAACCTTTCGACTACATTTTCCTTGAACTCTAGATTATGTTTGGGGTATACCAAGGTGTTAGGAGGTATGTCAGGGAAATGAAGTTCGTATTCTTCTTCAGAATTTTTTATAATATACTTCTCATTTTTGAGAGGAATGTTTAGTGCAAACTTCCCTTCGTATCTACTTCCAATGCGGTTCATCGTGGGAATTATACCCGGAATATCAAACAGTTCACCAATTATTCCAGGTTCGCGTTCTTCCCTACCTTTTCTTTCTATCAGAGTCTTGTCCCCGTATCTTACGTTATTTTCCTCCATTTGGCGAGAAACATCGTCTGCAAAACTTTTAATTTCTTCAAACTCCTTCTCCAGAGCCTCAAGCTGATCCATAAATCTTTCCGAATACGTACTAGATTCTGACATACTACAAAACTATTACCCAAAGAATAAA
>SL_8KL_010_SEDDRAFT_10004098_pt1 | contig 11836 bp, 10 predicted proteins | sample SodLakKL_010_SED_4_FD_11160 | JGI IMG/M metagenome (IMG submission 11160) | reverse complement strand
CCCCCGCCGCGTCTTCCGAGCCGTCCCCCGGGATGTGATCGGCGGGGATGTATGGGAGCGAGCGTGCGGTCTCCTTCACGGCTTCCGTGTTCGCGCCCATGAGCGCCGTCGTGTCCCAGACCCCCTCGACGAGCGCCCGTCGCTGGGCCTCGCTGACGGTGGCCTCGACGGTCTCGCCGCCGTAGGTCACGGTCTCGTTTTCCACGTCGATCTCGATCTCGGCGTCCGGGTTGGCCGCGACGTACTCCTGGAGGGTCTCGACCGTCTCGGCGTCCGCGGTGATCGTCGGGATCCCCAACGCGAGGCAGTTGCCCGCGAAGATCTCCGCGAACGACTCGCCGATCACGGCATCGATCCCCCAGCGCATGAGCGCCTGCGGGGCGTGTTCACGCGAGGAGCCACAGCCGAAGTTGGCGTTGACGACCAGCACGTTCGCCCCCCGATATTTCTCCTCGTTGAACGGGTGATCCTTCTCCTCGTCGTTGTCGTCGAAGCGCTGATCGAAGAAGGCGAACTGTCCGAGGCCGTCGAAGGTGACGACCTTCATAAACCGCGCCGGGATGATCTGGTCGGTGTCGATGTCGTTGCCACGGACCGGAATACCGGTCCCTGAGACCTCGGTCACTTGCTCCGCTGGGGAGTCGCCATCGGCGAACCCGTCGTGATCGATACCGCTCATGCGACCGTCACCTCCTTCATCTCCCGAACGTCGGTGACCTCGCCGGTCACCGCCGCGGCCGCGACCATGATCGGACTCATCAGCACCGTCCGGCCGTCCTTCGAGCCCTGTCGGCCGACGAAGTTCCGGTTCGAGGACGACGCGCTCGCCTCGTCGCCCTGTAGCTGATCGTCGTTCATCCCGAGACACATCGAACAGCCCGGTTCACGCCAGTCGAAGCCGGCCTCTTTAAATACCGTATCGAGCCCCTCGGCTTCTGCGGCCTTCTGGACGCGCTGGCTCCCGGGGACGACCATCGCGCGAACGTCCGGGTGGACATCGCGACCCTTGATGAACGCGGCCGCCTCCCGGAGGTCCTTCAATCGGGCGTTCGTACAGGAACCGAGGAAGGCGACGTCGATCTCGTAGCCCTCCATCGTCTCGCCGGGCTCGACTCGCATGTGTTTTTGTGCGCGCCGGGCGGTCTCTACCTTCTCCGCGGGAAGATCCTCCGGATGCGGGATCGGCTCGGTGATGCCGATCCCCTGTCCGGGCGTCGTCCCCCACGTGACGGTCGGCTCGATAGCCGAGCCATCGATGGTGACAATGTCGTCGTACTCGGCGTCGTCGTCGGAGGCGACCGACTCCCAGTAGGGTTTGAGCCGCTCGAACGTCTCGGGGTCGTCCGCGAACGCGTCCGTCTCACGGAGCCATTCGTAGGTCGTCTCATCCGGGTTGACGTAGCCCGCGCGGGCCCCGCCCTCGATGGACATATTACAGATCGACATCCGACCCTCCATCCCGAGGGCCTCGATCGCCTCGCCGGCGTACTCGTAGACGTATCCGACCCCGCCGTCGGTGCCGAGTTTCCGGATGATGGTCAAGATGACGTCCTTCGCCGTGACGCCCTCCCCGAGTTCGCCGGTGACCTCGATGCGTCGGACCCGCTGTTTCTCCATTGCGACACAGCCGGTCGCCAGCACGTCGCGGATCTGTGAGGTACCGATCCCGAACGCGAGCGCGCCGAACGCGCCGTGTGTCGAGGTGTGTGAGTCGCCACAGACGATCGTCATGCCGGGCTGGGTGAGCCCCTGCTCGGGACCGATGACGTGGACGATCCCCTGGTCGCCGGAGTCGGGATCGGAGAAGTCGATCCCGGAGGCGCGAACGTTCTCCTCTAACTCCGCCATCATGTTTTCGGCGGCCTCGTCGCCGAAGGGACGCGCGCGGTCCCCGGTCGGGACGATGTGATCGACCGTCGCGTGCGTCCGCTTCGGGAACGCGACCGTGCGGCCGCGCTCTTTTAACATTCCGAACGCCTGTGGGCTCGTCACCTCGTGAACGAGGTGGAGCCCGACGAACAGCTGATCCTGCCCGGTCGGCAGCGACGCCACCTTGTGGTTCTGCCAGACCTTGTCATACAGCGTTCCCCGGCTCATGGACGGTCCTCCCGCCCACGGCTCCAGACGCGTTCGACCCCGCTCCGGTCACCTTGACGCGCCGTGTGGTCGACGTCCGCCATCGAATCGCGGTCCGTGGGCGGCTCGTCGCCGGGAGTCAGCCGCTCCTCCGCCGAGTCCTCGTCGCCGTCGGCGGAGCGCTCGTCGATGGACTCGCCACCGTCGGCGACCGTCGGACCCCGGCGGAAGATCTCCCCGAGCGTCGACCCCGTTCGTGGGTTCTCATGGGAGACGGTCGCCATCGTCGGTCGTTCCTCGTCGCCGTCGGCTCCCATCAGGCTTTCACCTCGGCGGCTTCCTCCTCATCGCCCTCGTGTTCGGCGTCCTCGGCCCACGCAAACAGCCCGCGCAGCTCCTCACCGACGGCTTCGATCTCGTGGTTCTTCTCCGCGGTTCGGAGCTGATCGTAGTTCGGCCGGCCGGCCTGGTTTTCGAGGATCCACTCGCGGGCAAAGGTGCCGTTCTGGACGTCCGCGAGGACCGCTTCCATGTTCTCGCGGGCGTGATCGTCGATGACGACGTCCCCTTTGGTCAGCCCGCCGTACTCGGCGGTGTCGGAGACCGAGTCCCACATCGCGCCGATCCCCCCTTCATACATTAAGTCGACGATGAGCTTCATCTCGTTGAGACACTCGAAGTAGGCCATCTCCGGCGAGTAACCCGCATCGACGAGCGTCTCGTAGCCGACCTTGACCAGTTCGGCGATCCCGCCACAGAGGACGGCCTGCTCGCCGAAGAGGTCGGTTTCGGTCTCCTCACGGAAGCTGGTCTCGACGACACCGGCACGCGTACAGCCGATCGCCGCGGCGTACGCGAGTCCCTCCTCGTGGGCCTCGCCCGTGGCGTCCTGATAGATGGCGAGCAGCCCAGGCGTCCCCTCGTCGTTCTCGTAGTTCCGGCGGACGAGGTGGCCCGGCGACTTCGGCGCGACCATCGTCACGTCGACGTCCTCTGGCGGGCGGATCTGGTTGTAGTGGATGTTGAACCCGTGTGCAAACTGGAGCGTGTCACCGGGCTCCAAGTTGGGCTCGATCGCGTTCTCATACACCGACGGCTGGATCGTGTCGGGGACGAGGACGCTCACGATGTCGGCCTCCGCACACGCCTCCGCAGGTGTCGCAACCCTCAGCCCGTCGTCCTCGGCGGCCCCCCACGAGGAGCTGTCCTCGCGCAGGCCGACGATAACGTCTACGCCGCTGTCGGCGAGGTTCTGTGCGTGGGCGTGGCCCTGTGATCCGTAGCCGAGGACGGCTACCGTCTTCTGGGCGATGTAGTCGCTGTCCGCGTCGTCGTCGTAGTATACCTTCGAGGTGAACGTCTGTGTGTCGTCTGCAGTCATGTAGTGTGATTATCGCTGGTCTGGTTTCGTCGGTTCGCCGGCCGTGCCGGGTTTCTCTCCTGGTGCCGTGGGGACGTCCCCACGTGCGAGCGCCGTCTGTCCGGTTCGGGCGATCTCAAGGATCCCGAACTGTCTGAACGCATCGAGCGCGTCGTCGATCGTCGACTCGTCACCGGTCAGCTGGACCGTGATCGTCCGCGGGCCGGCATCGAGGGTTCGTCCGTCGTACATCTCGGTGACGGCGTGCACCTTGTCCGGCTCCTCGCCCCTGACTTTCAGGAGAACGAGTTCGGTACACACCGCGTTGCCGGAGACCTCCCCGACCGAGATGACCGGCTTCAGCTTGGCCATCTGTTTTTCGATCTGGTCGATCCCGGGATCGGTCTCCTCGACGACCATCGTGATCCGCGAGTGGCCGTCGACGGTCGTCGGCCCGACGGTGAGGCTCTCGATGTTGAACTGTCGCCGCGAGACGAGCCCGGAGACCCGTGCGAGCACGCCGGGTTCGTCCTCGACGAGCGCCGAGATAACGGCCCTTCGGGGCGTGTGTTCCGCCTCGACGACCGGGTCGATCCGGATCCCCTCGGTGTTCCGTCGTCCCTCGGGGTGGGGACGCTCCTCGGGAGCGGGGCCGGGCATGGCCGCCATGCGTCCCCCGTCCGCGCGGGCCCGTCCCGACGGGCGGTTGGGGTTCGGATCCGTCACCGGTTCCGCCTCCACGTTCGATTTCGAGTCCGCTTCCGCCTGCTCGGCGGGATCGGGTCGCTCGGAGTTCATAGCTGGTCCTCCGCGAGCGCGAATCGGCCGTTCGCCCCGCCGCTCGGAACCATCGGCAACACGTTCTCCACCGGGTCGATGTGGAAGTCGATCACGGCGGGTCCGTCGTAGGCGAGCGCCTCCTCGACGGCGGGCGCGACCTCGTCGTACCCGTCGACTCGAATACCGAGCGCGCCGAACGCCTCGGCGAGCTTGTCGAACTCGGGCATCCAGTTGTACTCCGAGGCCATGTGTCGCCCCTCGAAGAAGGCGTCCTGCCACTGTCTGACCATACCGATATACTCGTTGTTCAACACGGCCACCGTGATGTTCAGGTCCTCCCGGACCGCGACCGATAGCTCCTGGAGCGTCATGAGGAACGACCCGTCGCCGTCGAAACAGATCACGTCGCGGTCGGGTTCGCCTCGCGCATCGGCCGCGAACCGCGCACCGATCGCTGCGGGGAGCCCGTAGCCCATCGTCCCGAGCCCGTGTGAGGAGACCCACGTCCGGGGCTCCGTGTAGGTCCAGAACTGGGCGGCCCACATCTGATGTTGCCCGACGCCGGTGGTGACTATCGTGTCCGCGTCGGTCGCCTCGTCGAACGCCTCGACGACGAACTGCGGCTTCAGCGGCTCGTCCTCGGGCGTTGCGTACGTCAGCGGATACGTCTCCTTCCACTCCTGACATCGCTCACGCCACTCGTCGGCGTCCGGAACCTGCCGAAGCGCGGCCGTCAGCTGGTCGATCACGGTACCGGCGTCGCCGATCAGCGGGTAGTCCGCGTAGACGTTCTTCGAGATCTCCGCCGGGTCGATGTCGACGTGCACGACCTCGGCTTCGGGCGCGAAGGTGTCGATCCCGCCGGTGAGTCGGTCGTCGAAGCGCGTCCCGATGGCGATCAGACAGTCCGTGTGCGTGATCGCCATGTTGGCGTAGCCGGTTCCGTGCATCCCCGCCCACGAGAGCGCGAGTTCGTCGTCCTCGGGGAAACTCCCGATGCCGGGCATCGTCGTCGTGACCGGTATCTCGTACGTGCGCGCGAAGGTCCGCGCCGCGTCGCTCGCCTCCGCTTTGATCACGCCGCCGCCGAACAGACAGAGCGGCCGTTCAGCGTTCTCTATCGCGCGAGCGGCCCGCTCGACCGCCTCCGGATCGGCGCTGGGGTCCGGATCGGTGCCCGCCGGGGCCTTCGCGGGGCCGGGCGTCCGGTCGGTCTCGGTGAGCGTCACGTCCTTCGGGAGGTCGACGAGCGTCGGGCCCGGGCGGCCGACCCGCGCGAGCTCGAACGCCTCGCCGACGACGTCGCCGACGGCGTCGGCATCCCCCGCGAAGTAGTTGTGTTTCGTGATCGGTCGGGTGACCCCGACGGTGTCCGTCTCCTGGAACGCGTCGTTCCCGACGAACTCCGTCGGCACCTGCCCCGTGAGCGCGAGCATGGCGTCCGAATCCATGTCCGCATCCGCGATCCCCGTGACGAGGTTCGTCGCGCCGGGCCCGGAGGTCGCCAGGCAGATCCCGGGCTCGCCGGCGACGACGCCGTACGCGTCGGCCGCGTGCGAGGCACCCTGTTCGTGTGCCATCGTCACGTGTCGGATCGAGGAGCTATATAAGGCGTCGTAGACGGGCATGATGGCCCCGCCCTGGACCCCGAACGCGGTCTTCGCGCCGGCCGCCTCGAGGGCGGCGACGACGGATTCCGCGCCGGTCGAAACGGGCGTATCGCTCGATCCCGTATCCGCTGCCGCATCGTCGGTCGACTGCGGCGCGTCCTGCTCGGGGGCGTCGTCCCCCGGCTCCTCGGGCTCTTCCTCTCGTGACCGTGCTGCTGTGTCGCTCATGTGCGTGGTGTCGTGTCGTGTGGGCGGGTATCGACCGGGACCTCGTGGTCGGTCGATGGCTGTTGGGTTGTCGATACGAACGACGCGCGAAGCGGCCGTATCGGGTCACTCCGCTGGCGTTCGTCGGAATGTCGTGTCGGTGAGGAAAGTGGTATGTAGGGGGCTACACCCCTACAATAATCGCGGCGGCGGCTCGGCGTCCGTCGGCGGACCGGGCCATGTGGTGCCGTCGCATCTCGTTCGATACGAGGAAATCCACCTATAAATCCCTGTCGGGATCCGGCTCCGAAGGGGAGATCCGTTGGTTGAGACCCCCGATTCGGCGAGGGATCCACAGCGACTGGGCGTTCCGCGACCGAACGCGGCCGCTCGGTCCGCGGTGCCGACACGGGGGGTGCCATCAGATCCGAACCTCCTCCTCCTCACGCTCAACGTTCGCCTCGCGGGCGAACCGTTCGACGTCGCCGGCAGTCACCTGCCGCTTGCCCGCGCCGTACTCCTTGATTCGGCTGGTGAGCGCGCGAACCTCGCTTTCGGTCGGGTCGAAGCCGGCCTCGACGAGGTGTTTCCGCACGCTGTGGGTGCCGGTGTGTTTGCCCAACACGAACTCGCGTTCGGCACCGACCATCTCGGGGGTCATAACCCCCGGCTCGAACGTGTCCGCGTTCTCGATCACGCCCGCGGCGTGAATGCCCGACTCGTGGGCGAACGCGTTGCGTCCGGTGATCGGTTTGTTCGCCGGCACCGGGATATCCGAGGCCTCCTCGACGATCCGTGCCAGTTCGATGATCTGTGTCGTGTCGATGCCGGTATCGACGCCGTAGACCGATTCGACGGCCATCACAACCTCCTCATAGGCCGCGTTGCCCGCGCGTTCGCCGATCCCGTTGACCGACACCTGCGCCTGGTGGGCACCGTTCTCGAAGCCGACGACGGCGTTCGCCGCCGCCATGCCGAAGTCGTCGTGGGTATGGACGTCCACGCGGGCGTCCGTCGCCTCCACGACCGCCTTGACCGTCTTCCCGAAGCTGGTCGGCATCCCGACGCCGCAGGTGTCCGGGATGTTGATCCAGTCGGTGCCCGCGTCGCTTACGGCCTCGACGATCTCGATCAGGTAGTCCGGGTCGGTCCGGGTGGCGTCCATCGGTGAGAACATGCACTCGACGCCGGCGTCTTTCACCTGCTCAACGGCGGCGACCGCCCGCTCTTTCGCCTCCTCGCGGGTGGCGTGCATGGAGTCCTCGAGTTGGACGTCGCTGGTGGAGACGAACACGTGTACCATCTCCACGCCCGAGTCGATCGCCGCATCGATGTCGCCCTCGACGACGCGGGCGAGCCCGCAGACGGTGGTGTCCGTCGCGGCGGCGATATCGCTCACGGCCTCGAACTCCGCGTCCGAGTTGACCGGGAAGCCCGCCTCGATGACGTGCGTTCCCATGTCGTCCAGCTTGGCCGCTATGCGGCGTTTCTCGTCATAACTGAACGACGTCCGTGGTGACTGTTCCCCGTCCCGCAGGGTCGTATCGAAGATCCGTACGGGACCAATGTCGATGTTAGAAGCTATCGTGCCCTGGAAGAACTCGATCCGCCGGGGTGTCCGACGAAGCCTCCGTGATGTCTGTCATCGCCTGTCACCAATGCGTTTGATTACTTAAAGTTGTCGTCGTGGGGCGAACGAGGTGCACGAATGGGACGGGACAGAACTGACGAATTCAGAAAAATCGACAGCCCTCAACGACCTGATATGGATATATATTATTTGAACACACACCTACACCGGGACGTCGTTCGGGGATCGGTGTCGTATTCATATACCCATTGCACGTTCGTTTCATAGCGGACGTCGCTCGCGCGCGATTTCGATCGAACGTTTGTCAACGGAAGCACATGCGCTCGATCGCCGATGGATCCTCGCACAAACCTTTTATCGAGGAACGGATTGACGCCTGAGAGGCCGGTTCGCGAGAACATTCTCGGTCTGGTTTCCGGCCAGGAACGGGATGTCGGCCGCCAAGCGGAGAGATGCCACCCCATCGCCCGTATCGGAAGCGGCGGAACTCGAAGTGAATAATACACGCTGAACCTGCCTCCGCCGTCGAATTATAAGATATCGACCGCATCCTCGACGGACAGGTGGCCGTCACGGACCGCCTCCAACACTTCGCGCGTACGGTCCGTCTTCGCGTCCTCGCCCGCTGCCCCGGCGTCGCGGCCGACCTCATCGAGCGTCACCCGGCGTGTTTCGCCGACGAACTCGGCGAAATCCTCCCCCTCAGCGAGCGCGGTCTCCTTTTTCACCCGATAGGAGCCCGCGTCGGTGGTGTAGAGCTCACCGGGGTGGAAGAAGTACCAGTCCTCCCGGTCGAACCGGACGGCGATCCGCGCCTTCGCGCCGAAGTTTTGGGCGAAAAACAGCAGCGCCTCCACCTCCTCGCCGTCGAGATAGATCGGGTTGCCGGCGCTCGATTTGGCCTCGATGGCGTAGAACACCTCGCCGTCACCGGCGAGCACGTCGGGCAACTCCCGCGTCGTGGCCGCGCCGCTGGCCGGGGCGCGCATTACCGCGAATCCCGCCTCATCGAGAGCGTTGACCAGCTCACGTTCACGGCGGTCGCCCTTTCGATTAGCGGCCATCGATCGGACCCCTCCATCCCTCCGTTTTCAGTCCGTCCACAGCGCCCGAACCCGTCATCATCCACCGATAATACGGATGGGCACAAAAGGGGTCCGACCCGCCGCCCCGCCGTGGCGTTACATCACTCATCGACGCCCTCACGGTGGATCAGGAACGTTATGTATCACCAAGTACGACCACCGGGTAATGCACCGACGCGCGTTTCTCGCGACCGGCGCCGGCGCCGTGACCGCAGGGTTGGCCGGCTGTACTGCCGAACAGACAGGTGGGGATGACGACGGTGGCGATGATGGAGCCACCGACGGCGGGACGACTGGCGAGGTCGAGGAGGACCCGACGCTCACCGTCGCGACCTACGACACGCTCATTGACGCGCCCACGACGAGTCCCGGCGAGTGGATCAAAGACGAGTTCGAGGCACGCCACGACGTCGAACTCGAATGGGCCGTCCCCGACGGCGAGGTGAACCACTACATTCAGGAGTACGACGCGGGCGTCGACCTCGAACCGGAGGTCTACTTGGGGTTGAAGCCCTCGGACCTCTACCGCGTCGACGATTCGGGGGTCGACCTGTTCAGCCCCACCGACCGCAACGTCCTCGAACACGCCGCCCGGATCGACGAGTCGTTCGAGTTCGATCCGGACGGACGCGTCATTCCGACCTATCAGAACTTCTGTGCGATCGTCTACGACGGGCGCAACATCGACGAGCCGGAGGGGTTCGAGGACCTGCTCGACCCTATGTATGAGGGCGAGATCGGGATCCCCAACCCGATGGACAGCGACACGGGCGAGATGTTCCTCCTCTCGACGATCAAGGAGTTCGGACCCGACGGCTACCTCGACTACTGGGAGGATCTGTTGGAGGAGAACGCGGTCGTCCTGTCCTCGTGGTCGGAGATGTACCCGCAGTTCGAGGCCAACGAACTGAACGTCGTCGTCTCCTTCTCGAACGACCGCGTGTACGCCGACATGGCCGGAAACGACATGGACAAACACCGAGTCACGTTCTTAGAGGACACCGGCTACGCGAACCTCAACGGCATGGCCCGGTTCGCCACCGGCTCAGACGACGAGTTGGCCCACGCGTTCATGGATTTCATCCTCGAAGACGAGACCCAACGGGCCATCGCCGAACTCAACGTGACCGGCCCCGTCACCGACGTCGAGCCCCCCGAAACGTACCGCGAGTTCGCCAAGGAGCCCGGAGAGATCGTCCACTTCGAGTATCCCGAGCTTCGGGAACACCGCAGTACCTGGCTCGAAGACTGGGAACGACAGGTCGCGGGCGGTCGGTAACAACCGCACGGACACACTCCCCGGTTTCGGCCCTCCCCGACCGCCCCGCAGATCGACGTCTCGAGCGCGGCTATGTCGTCTCGACGATCGCTTCCCGATACGATTCGACCGCTTCCAACACCGCTTTACGGTCGGCATCCGCCACGTCGAACTCGCCGAGCGCGTCGTCGAGGTGTGCCGCGATCGCGTCGTAATCCGCATGGGAGATCCCCATCCCCTCGTGAGCGGTCCCCATGTCGTCCCCGTCGTACTGGATCGGTCCGCCGGTCACCGAGCTCAAAAATCGGGTCTGATGGGCCCGTTGCTGGGACATATCGGTGTCCTCGAAGTACGGTTCGAGTCGTTCGTCCGCGAGCACACGGTCGTAGAACTCCGTCACGACCGCGCCGATAGCCTCCTCGCCTCCGAGTCGATCGTACAGCGTGGTGTCGGTCATATCCGGACCTCTCCGGCCGCACGGATGGTTCTTTCGCCGTGAAAGAGCCCGAGACTCGCGGACGAGAAAACGGGAGAAGCGCCGAGGGTGAGATTTGAACTCACGTGTCCGAATGGACAGCAGATTTCGAATCTGCCGCCTTGGCCGGGCTAGGCTACCTCGGCTCGTTTGAGGATTCGCCGGTTTCGAGTTTATGGGTTTCGATCGCCGTCGATCCCCATCGCCTCCGTCGATACCTGTCTGCCGGCGTCGTCGAAACCCCCCTTCTGAGTGAACCCGCGTCAACCCGTCACCCCTCCCAGAGGACTCATGTGGGTCGCCCGGCTATCGATCGCTCATGAACGTCCCCGATGCGGCGGCCGCCTGTAGCCGGGTGATGGACGAGGTCGGCGGGGCGGTGGTCGCCGACCCCGAGTTCCTCGAACGCGTCACGCTTGGCATCCTCGCGCGTGGGCACGTCCTGTTGGAGGACGTCCCCGGCACCGGAAAGACCCTCTCGGCGCGCTCGTTCGCGACCGCCCTCGGGCTCTCGTTCTCGCGGATCCAGTTCACGCCGGACCTGTTGCCCGCCGACGTCACTGGAACCAACGTCTTCGATGAGTCCGACGGCTCGTTCAGCTTCGCGCCCGGGCCCATCTTCGCGAACGTCGTGCTCGCCGACGAGATCAACCGCGCACCGCCGAAGACGCAGGCCGCCCTGTTGGAAGCGATGGAGGAGGGACAAGTGACCGTCGACGGCGAGACGCACGATCTCCCGTCGCCCTTCTACGTCATCGCGACGCAGAACCCCGTCGAGAGCGAGGGCGCGTTCCCGCTGCCTGAGGCGCAACTCGACCGCTTTTCGATCAAGACCTCGATCGGCTACCCCGACGAGGACGGTGAGGTCGAGATCCTCAGGCGGCGAGCCGGCCGCGTCGACCGTGCCCCGACCGTGGAGCGCGTGCTCGATCCGGCGTCCGTCGATGACCTCCGGGCCGTCCCCGAAACCGTCCGCGTCGACGACGACCTGCTCCGCTACATGGCGGCCATCGTCCGCCGGACCCGAACGGATCGCCGCGTCGACGTCGGCGTCTCCCCGCGCGGCACGCAGCGGCTCTTCGAGGCCGCCCGCGCCGCCGCCGTAATCGCGAACCGGGAGTTCGTCACGCCCGATGACGTAAAACGGGTCGCGGAACCCGCGCTCGCGCACCGACTCGTGTTGACCCCGGATGCGACCGTCAACGACGTTGACAAGCGGGACGTGGTCGCGACGGTGTTGGAGCGGGTTGCGGTGCCGACCGTGGATGAGGCGGAGGCAGCAGGCGGGACGGGTGGGTAATTGGGCTGATTCTTGGCTTGTCGATGTGGATCAGTTATGATTCCGATGCCACGACGTGTGGATCAAATCGCTCGACAACGCCGTCGAAGTCGTC
>SL_8KL_010_SEDDRAFT_10004097_pt1 | contig 11837 bp, 5 predicted proteins | sample SodLakKL_010_SED_4_FD_11160 | JGI IMG/M metagenome (IMG submission 11160) | reverse complement strand
AAAAGGTAGTTGAAAAAAATGACCTTGAAACTTTACAATACTTTGACTAGAGAAAAAGAAGAATTTAAACCCATAGAAGAGGGTAAGGTGAATATGTACACCTGTGGACAGACTATCTACGAGGATTTTCACCTTGGAAATGCAAGAATGTATAGTAACTGGGATGTATTAAATAGATACTTGAAATGGAAAGGTTACGATGTTTTCCACGTTCAAAATGTCACTGATGTAGGTCATTTGACCGATGATGCGGATCAGGGAGAGGATAAAGTAGAAAAAAGTGCTAAGGAAAAGGGTTTAGAGCCAATGGAGCTGGTAACTAAACAGGTAATTAAGTTTTATAGAGAGATGGAAGAATTAAACATTAATCAATTCAATGTGATTCCAAGAGCAACGGGACATATACTTGAGATGATAGAAGCTGTGGAAAAAATAATTGAAAACGGCTATGGATATGAAAGAAACGGTTCAGTTTACTTCGATGTTGAGAAATTTAATAAGGAATTTGAATATGGTAAGATACCTCGTAAAAATATAGATGAATTGAAAACAGGAGCTGGTGGAAGAGTTACTGAAGAAGAAACTGAGGAAAAGAAAAATCCTTTTGACTTCGCCCTTTGGATAAAAGCGAATCCTGAACACATAATGAAATGGAATTCACCCTGGAGTCTTGGATATCCAGGATGGCACTTGGAATGCAGTGTCATGTCCACTAAATACTTGGGGGAAAAATTCGATATTCATGGAGGAGGAGAAGATCACATGTTTCCCCATCATCCAAATGAAAGGGCTCAAAACTACGCTATGAATAACTTAAATGAAGAACCGGTTAATTACTGGATTCATGGGAAGTTCCTGACCGTGAATGGAGAAAAAATGAGCAAATCAAAAGGAAATTTTTACACAGTTGAAGAACTACTTAAAAAATACAGTGGAGAAACTCTTAGAATGCTTTTTTCCTCATCTCATTACAGGAAACAAACTGATTTCACAGATAACTCAGTTAAAGATGCAAAAGAGAAACTTGAAAAGTTATACAATACTCTTCAATTGATTGAAGACTCTGAAGGTGGAGATAAGAAAGATTTGAAGCCAAAAATAAATGAGATTAAAAAAGAATTTGAGAAAGCAATGGATGATGATCTTAACACGGGTAAAGCGGTTAATTTATTGCTTCAATTCAGCAAAGATGTTAACAAGTCATTGGATAATAAAAAATCAATTTTAAATGAGGCTGGAGAAACTTTAAAGGGACTGGGAAGAGTTTTAGGCCTTAAACTTGACCTTTCAAAAAAGGAAGATTTAACCGGATCCGAAGAACTACTTGATTTGATAGTGAAGATCAGAGAGGATTTAAGAGACAATGAAGAATATGAATTAAGCGATAGAATAAGATCAGGATTGAAAGAAATTGGAATAGAGTTACAGGATACTGGAGAAGAAGTTAAATGGAGAAAAATTTAAAATTCTAAATTTTTTACTCTATCAATATAGCTGGCTTCATAGGCATTGCTTTATCCGCTTTATCTTTATCTGTTTCTTCAGAATCTATTATTTTTACTTTTCCTTTGAATTTATCTTCTAAATAACTTTTAGCTTCTTCTATTGTTTTCATTTCCTTATCTTTGTCAATTACTTCTTTTTCTAATTTATATTTATTTTTCTGTAGGTATTGACCGTAACTAGCTGCTTTTTTACCTTGTTTCTTTATTTCATCATTTTTCATTATGTTCTTTATTACACTTCCTTCTTCTTCAACAGCTATTTTGTAAGCTTTTCTTTTCCATTCAGGAGCTACAAATAACTTTATTTCTTCAGGTTTTTTTACATCAACCAGTTCAAGTACATTTCTAATGTCTTTTTCAAGGTTTTTGATTGTTTCCTCTGCTAATTCTATCTCTTTATTTACTTCACTTTCTTCTACCTCTGGATATTTGGATCTTGAAACTATTTGTTCTTCATTTGTTTTCTCCCATAATTCTTCACATATGAAGGGTGTGTATGGTGCCATTGACTTTATCCATTTTTTAGCTATTTCTCTCGATGTTTGTTGATGTTTTCCTTTTCTCTCTTTGTATCTGTCAATGTCCTTCATGAATTCAAATAGTAATTCATCTATTACTTTTCTGAAGTTTTTTTCTTCAAATGCTTTTTCTGCTTTCTTTAGATGTGTATTGAACCTTGATTTTATCCATTTGTCTATTTCTTTCTCTTCATCTTCCTTTTTCATTGAGAGTAATTCCTGTACTTTCTTCCAGTATTTCTCAAGGTTCCTTTTGTAGTTTTCTCCTTTTTCCTCTGTGAATTCTATGTCTGAGAAAGGTGAAGATATGTGTCCGTAGAGCAATCTCATTGTATCTGCTCCGTATTTTCCCGCTAGTTTTTGAGCTGATATGTTTGCTCCTCCTTTTGATTTTGATAGTTTTCCTCCTTTTCCCATTATCCACCAATTGACGAGTATTGCTTTTGGCCAGTATTTTTCAGGTAGTAATGCAACGTGGTTCATTATGAAAGGTGGGAAATGAACTGTTTTGTGCTCTTTTCCCCCTTCGTTTAGATCATCAGGGTACCAGTAGTCAAATGATTTTCTTATTTCTCTTAGTTTTTCTTTTGAAAGCTCCGTTGCTTTTGAAGACTCTTCTAATGAAGTTTCTTCCAAGAATATGTAGTCAAAGAATTCTTTTACTAGGTTTTCTTCGGTTAAATCTCCTTTATTAACATATTTTGATATCACGTAGAATGCTGGATATAGAGTTGAATCTGCTATTGGCTCTATAACCCATTTTTTGTCCCATGGTAATTTTGTACCTAACCAACTTCCTTGTCTTGTCGCTGCTCTTTCTTTGAACCAGTCCATTGTTTCTTGTATGTTCTCATGGTATTCTTCTGGCTTTATATCCATCTTTTCAGCATGTTTTTTTGCTTTTTCAGTTAGTTCTTTGTCCCCGTAGTTTATGAACCATTGATCAGTAATTCTCTTTATCTTNATTTCTTTTCCACATCTNCATATTACTTCTTCAGAGAGNTCTCTTAATATGTCCGCTTGGTTTTCCCGAAGCATTTTTTCCTTTATTTTTTCTTTCGCTTGTTCTACAGGCATTCTTCTGTATTCATCGCAGTTTTCATTCATTTTACCGCTGTGAAATCCTTTTTTGTAGATTTCTTTTGTTGCTTCCTCTAGTTTTGGATCTTTAGTGTTTTCTATTCCTTTTTCTTCACATATCTCTTTCGCTGGAAGTTCTCCGTATCCCTTTGAATCTATTATAGGTATTGGTTTCACTTCTTTCATTATTGATGGATCTAAACCGTATTTTTTCAATTTTTCAGGATTTTCTTTCAATTCTTTCACACCTATCCAGTCGTAAGGCGCATCTGAAGGAACTGATGTAACTATTCCTGTTCCTTCTTCAGGTGAACAGAAGTTTGAAGGGAGTATAGGTATCCATTTATCTAATCCAGGTGCTTTCACTTTTTTACCGAGTAGTTCTTTTCCTTTAATTTCTCTTTTCTCATTTATTTTCTTACCTTGCCATTCCAGTTTCTCCGCTGCTGGTTTTGAAACTATCCAGTTTTCTCCATTTATCTCTATCTCTAAGTAAGTTGTTTCTGGGTCTATGAATAGATTTGTCTGTCCGAAAACGGTTTCTGGTCTCAACGTAGCTGCGGTTAAGTAGAAATCTTCGTCTTTTGCTTTGAATTTAAGAACTACGTATTCTTGTTTTTCAGCTGTTCCTCCTTTACTTATATCTGTTTCAGATTCATCCACTGCTACCGGTCCGTGTTCTGGACATGCTGCTGCGTAGTATTCTCCTTGTTTTAAGTATCCTTTTTCCTTTAATTTTAGGAACTGCCATTCTATGAATTTATTATATTCAGGATAAGTTGTAGATGTCCATGATTCTTCGTCAAATGATAAACCGTATCTTTTCCATGTTTCTCTATAAGATTCGCTGAATCTTTCAAGAGCTTTTTCAGGTTCTTTATAATCTTTTATTTCTTCTTCTGTTACTCCGTGATCTTTTAAGTACTGTATTTTCTCTTCTTCTCCATTTCTAATTTTCTGAGAGATCGATAGGAGGTTGTTTCCTGAGGCGTGTATTCCTCCGGGGAAAAATACATTATATCCTTCCATTCTTTTCTTTCTAGCTATAAAATCAGTGTAACTGTATCCTCTCATGTGTCCTATATGCATGAATCCTGTTACGTTTGGATAAGCGAAATGTATGAAGTATTTGGGTTCTTCAGTATCTATTTCTTTCATCGGTGCTTTTGAAAGCTCTTTCTCTTTCCATTTCTTCATCCATTTTTTTTCTATCTTTCCGTGATTATACTCTTCCATTTTAATCATTTTTTTAGTTATTAATCTATCACGTTGAATAGAACTTTTATCTTTTTTCCCTTCACTTTTATCTCTTTCTCGGCTTCAAACTCTTTACTAGGTTTTTCTTTCTTTATTTCTATTTTCCCTGAACCTGTTCTTTCCTTTATATCTTCTTTATGTTCTTCAAGTTTTTCAGCTGTGTTTCGATCCGTTTCTATGTATAATTCTATGTCTTGTTTCTTTTCCAGATTTTCTTCTTTTCTTAATTGCTGAGTGTGTCTCATTACTTCTCTAGCTGTTCCTTCTGTAATCATTTCTTCATCCATATCTGTATCTATATAGATTTCTCCTTTGCTGAATTCTCTTACTTCCAAATTATCGGGCATTTTTCTATTTGTGATTATGTGTTTTCTCTTTATCTTTACTTCTTTTGTTCCTATGTCCAGTCTGTAGAATCCTTGTTTATCTATTTGTTTTCTTATTTCATTCAATTTTCCCTTTGTTTTCTTCATTACTTTAACTGCGTCAGCTTGGAATTCCGCTCCCACTGCTTTTTGATTTAAAGTTGTTTCTTTCTTCACTTCAGGCATTTTTTCCTTTATTTCTATTTCTTGAATATTTGTTTGCTTCTTAATTATCTTCTCTAATTCTTTTACAGCTTCTTCTACTTCTTTTTTCTTCGTTTCCACGGTTATTTTTTTAACTGGCCATCTTATTCCTCTTCCTATTTTACTTCTTAGTGCTCTTATTGTTTCATTTATTTCTTGGGCTGTGCTCATTCTTTCTTCTAGCTCTTCATCTATTCTTTCTTCTTTTGGTTCTGGCCATTTGAATAAGTGAATGCTTTCTTTTTGTTCCCTTTCTCTGTAGTTTTCTTGATATAGTTTTTCCGTTAGGAAAGGTGTGAATGGTGCCATTAGTTTCAGTGTTTCCAGTAGTGTATGATCCATTACTTTGCCTATTGTTTTTCTTTCATTTCTCTTCTTCGCTCTTTTACGAGTGTATTGTATATATCCCCTTGAAAAGTCCTCTAAGAAGAATTCTTTAATTCTTTTAGCTGCTTTGTGTGGCTCCATTTTTTCTAAATGATTTTTAACTTCTTTTTTAGTTGTGTTTATTCTGGATAGTATCCATTTGTCTTCTTTTTGAATTTCTGTTTCCTTTATCCCAGTTATTTCTTCTCTTTTCTTAGCTGTTTCTTTTATGTATTGATTTATATTGAATAGTGTTTTTAATTCTTTTTCTGCTTCTTCTCCGGAATCATATCCTAATGAAGTTTTTGTTCTTGGATTCCCTTTTATAAATGTCCATCTTATGTTATCCATTCCTATTTTATCAGCTGCTTCGTCCGCCCATATAGCGTTTCCTTTGCTTTTACTCATTTGCTTTCCTTTATCATCCACTACTTCGCTGTAGGTCATCACGTTTAGATACGGTGTTTTTTCCTCTAGCACCACGCTTGCTACCATTGTTGTGTGGAACCATTTGTTCACTTGTTCCTTCATTTCTGTTACGAAGTTCGCTGGGAACCATTTTTCGAAGTAATCCTTATCTTTTATGTAGTTTAACGTTGCATATGGGACTAGTCCTGAATCCATCCAGCAATCTGCTACTTCTTTTATTCTGCTTTTATTTTCTCCACATTTTGAGCATTTTATTTTTACTTTATCTATCCAGGGTCTGTGTAGTTCCTTTAGTTGTTCTATTCCTTCAGTTGCTTTTTCCTTTAGTTCTTCCTTCGATCCTATTATCGTTGTTTCTTCACATTCTTCACATTTCCATATTGGTAGAGGTGTTCCCCAGTATCTTTTTCTGGAGATTATCCATTTTCCCATGTTTTCTAGCCAGTTGTAGTATTCTTTTTCCAGAAAATCTGGTTCCCAGGTTACTCTATTTGCTTCTCTTTTCAGTTCTTCTTTTATTTTTGTTTGATCTATGAACCATTCTCCCTCTGCTTTTCTCTGTATTAGTTTTTCATCACATCTCCAACATAATGGATATTGATGTTTGTATTTCTGTGATTTGTAGAGTATGTTTCTTTTCTCTAAGTCATTTATGACTTCTTCATTGACATCTTTATTGACATATCTACCTGTTAACCATCCGTATCCTTCTTTGTACGTTCCATCTTCATTCATAGGTGAGGGATTTTTTAATCCGTGTTCTTCACCTAGTTCTTCATCTTCTTCTCCGCATCCTGGTGCTATGTGTACTATTCCTGTTCCTTCTTTTGTTCCTACTTCATCCCAGGGTATTATTTTATGATTTAAGTCTTCTTGAATAGGTAATTCAGGGTGTGGTGATTTGTAGTGTTTTCCTATTAGTTTTTCTCCTCTTAATTCTTCTTTTATTTCGTATTCTCCTTTCATTGTTGTGTGCACTGCGTCTTTAGCCATGTAGTAGTTCTCTCCATTTTGTTCTACTTTAACGTAGATTTCATCTGGATTGACTGCGCATGCTACGTTTGCTGAAAGTGTCCATGGTGTAGTTGTCCACACCATTAAATTAGCATTTTCTTCTTTTAGAGGTAATTTGAAAAATATTGATTCATCTTCTAATTCTACGTATCCGTCTGTTACTTCTTTTTGAGATAAACTGGTTCCGCATCTTGGACACCACCACATTACTTTTGTCCCTTCTTCCAACAGGTTTTTATCATCGCATTTCTTCATGAAGTGCCATACGTGTTCTATGTAATCGTCTTTGTATGTGTAATATGAATTTTCCCAATCCATCCATTGTCCTAGTCTTATTGAATCATTTGTTTGTGATTGAGAGTATCTCTCTATTATTTCTTTACATTTGTCAGTGAATTTCTCTATTCCCATTTCCTCTATTTCTTTTTTAGAATCTATTTCAAGCTCTTTTTCCGCTTGTCTCTCCACTGGTAATCCTTGTGTGTCAAAACCATTTTGGTATCTCTGATCGTACCCTTGCATTGACTTCCATCTTATATATAGGTCTTTGTAGGATCTTCCTGCTGCATGATGTATTCCCATCTTGAAATTAGCTGTAATTGGTCCATCTATAAAACTCCATTCTTTATTTCCTTTATTTTTTTCTCTTCTTTTTTCAAAGATTTTTTCCTCTTTCCAAAATCTTAGAATTTCTTTTTCCGTTTCTTGTGGGTTATACATCTTTACTCACCATGGTTTCTTCTCCTTTTTCTATTTTTAAATCTTTTACTTTCATCGTTTCTCCTATNATTCTCTTCGTGTTTTCCGCTTCTTTTNCTTTCGGTGTTTTCACTTTCATTTTATCTATTTTTTTACCTATGCTCATGTTTTTTTCCTGTTTCCATTTTCTTATTTCATCTATTATTTCTTTGGCTGTTTCCACTTCTTTGTACGCTTCTTCGTTTTCCCATTCTTCTTTCTTCTCAGGCCATTTTTCGAGGTGTATACTTTTGTCTTGATCTTCTTCAAAGATTTTATGATAAAGTTCTTCCGTTTGGAAGCAAGCGAAGGGTGCCAGTAGTTTCAATACATTTAGTAATGAATGATGTAACGTGTATTTTGCCGCTTCTTTACTCTCTTCCATATCTTCATCATCGGAATAGATTCTTGATTTTATCATTTCAAGGTAATAATCACAAAATATGTTCCAGAAGAATTTCCTCGCTTCAGCTAGTGCTTTATCATATCCTTGTTTTTCCAGTTGCTTCGTGGATTTCTCTATGGTATTGTTTAATTCGTGAAGTATCCATTTATCGCTTTTTTCCAGTTCTGGTTTTTCTTTTGGTTCGTAGTCTTCTATGTGCATTGCTGCAAATCTTGAAGCATTCCATAGTTTCACTAAGAACTGTTTTCCTTTTTTTATGTCTTCTTCTCTGTATCTTCGATCTTCACCTAGTTTTGTTCCGGCTGACCATATTCTGATTATATCCGTTGAGTATTTTACGATTAGTTCTATAGGATCGACTATATTTCCTTTGCTTTTACTCATTCCTTTTCCTTTTTCATCTTTTATGTATCCTGATATTGCTACTTCTTCCCATGGAATTGTTTTTGTATGTAGATGACTTTTTGTTATCGTGTAAAATGCCCATGTTCTAATTATATCGTGTGATTGTGGTCTTAGATTCATTGGATAGATTTCATTCATTCTTTCATCTTCTTCTTTCCACTTTGCGTTTATCAGTGGAGTTACGCTTGAAGTCATCCATGTATCCATAACGTCTTTTTCAGGATCGAATTTATTTGAACCGCATTCGCATGGTTCCGGTGGATTTTCTTGTCTTGGATCCACTGGAAGCTCTTTTTCTTTAGGAAGTTTTATTTTTCCACATTCTTCGCATTCCCATACTGGGAAAGGAACTCCAAAAGGTCTTTGCCTTGATATCGACCAGTCCCATGCTAGATTTTCAACCCATTGTTCGTATCTGTTGAACATGTGTTCAGGGTGCCATTTTACTTGTTCTCCTCTTTCGATTAACTCTTTCTTCATGTCAAGTATTTTTATGAACCAGGTTTTCTCTATTTTGTATTCTACGTGTTCTCCGCATCTTTCGTGTACTCTTGTTTTATGTTGTAAATGTTCTCTTTTCTCCAGATATCCCTTTTCTTCTAAATCCTCTACTATTTTTTCTCTAGCTTCTCTTACCTTCATTCCTTGGTATTTACCTGCTTTTTCAGTAAGTTTTCCTTCCTTATCTATTATTATTCTTGATTCTAAGTTATTTTTTCTCCATTTTTCCACATCTTCTTTGTCTCCGAAGGTACATACCATCATTACTCCTGTTCCTGACTCCATATCGACATTTTCATCAGTCATTATCGGAACTTCGTGGTCGTATAGAGGAACAATCGCTTTTTTATCTTTTAATTCTTGGTATCTTTCGTCTTCAGGGTTAATGAATATTCCTACACAAGCTCCAAGTAGCTCTGGTCTTGTTGTAGCTATTTCTACTGCTTTATCTTCATCTTTCAATTGAAATTTCAAATAATTCATATGTGTATGTTCTTGTTTTACCTCTACCCATGCTTCTGCTACAGCTGTTTTACAGTTTGGACACCATATAACTGCGTCTTTTTTCTTTATTGCTCTATTTTTATTGTAAAGATCTATGAATGATTTCTGTGATATTCTCTGTGACATTTCATTTATTAAGTCTTTCCCATACTTCTCTATAGTTTTTTCTTTCTTCTTCAGCGGCTTTTAGACAGAGTTCGATGAATTTATCCTTGTCTGTTTTATGAGCTTCTATTCCATGTTTTCTTTCAACGTATCTCTCTGTTGGTAAACCGTTATCATCGAATCCCATCGGATAGAAAACTTCGTATCCATTCATCCTTTTGTATCTTGCTATAAATTCAGTTTGAAGGTATGAAGCCGCGTGACCCATGTGTAATGCTCCGGAAACTGTTGGTGGTGGGGTATCTATTGAGTAAACTTCTTTGTCTGAATCTGGGTTGTAGGAGAATACTTCATTTTCTTTCCATTTCTTTCTCCATTTTTCTTCTATTTCATCGTGTTTTGGTCTTTTTGGGAATTCTTCATTCATTTGACTACCTCTTTTTACATTTTTCTCCTTCACTCTCCTCTAATTGGAGTAGTGAATCAAAAAATAGGTATTAACATTAAATTTTCAGTTTTTTCACCTGTCTTGGTTGTTATCGACGGCATTTTAATCAATCTCGTGTTAAGCTACTCTGGTTACTATCTTTTTAGGGTTTTCTTCTTTTTAAGTTTGAGTTTTGGTTTCTTTGTTTCTCCCTATATGAACTTTATATAATTGTCTTTCTTTATCTAATCGAGTGATGAAGATTATGATTGGATCTATTCCGTTTATTTCAGCTTTGAACTTAAACATCGTCGAATTAATCTATAGATTGGATGTTTTCATGATAAGTTTATTCAGTTTAGCTGTTTCAGCTATTTTTATACTTAGATTCTATGAATTCATATCCACTAAAGATATATTTAAGGCTGAAGGTCTTTATCATTCGGCTAGTGGAGAATTTAAGGAGGAAAAAGTCCATAAAAACGTTGCTAGAGTAATAGCTTTCTTTGAATACATCTTATTTTTCCCACTAATTGTTTTCTTCTGGGCTGGAGTTTTCTTTGTTATTTTATTGGTTTCTTCAGAGTCTTTAGCCGCTGGTTCCTTGGTTCATATTAAGAATACTTTCATGCTTTCAGTTTCCATTGTAGGTGCCGTTAGAATCTGTGCTTATTACAGAAGGAAAATTGCTGAGGATCTTTCTAAATTACTTCCTCTTGTTTTAGTTGGTAATTTCATAATCAGGGACACTCGTTTGTCTTTCAGTGAATTAATTTTCAGATTTGAATCCATAGGTGAAGCTTTATTTGTTCCTGAGTTCCAGATTTTTGTTTTACAGTATCTCGTTTTATTGATTATCTTAGAATTTCTCTTAAGAGTGGTTGTTATGGTTAAAGATTACCACGATGATTCTAGAGAACAAGATGAGGTAATTGAAGAAGATTTAGAATCCAACGAAAGTGATAATGATGATTTCTTCGGAGAACGTGAAATGACCAGTTATTCCTTAGAAGATTAATCTTTTAATTTTTCAGTATTCTCTAGCTATGTATACTACTTCGTTTGCTTTTTCTCCACATATTAGGCATTTTCCTTTTGCTCTTTCTTCTTTATGATGTATTGTTCCTCTTACTTTAGCTCCTTTTATCTCTTCTGCTAGTTGTTCAGCACATTTTTCTCCACTTTTATCTATGCTGCACCAGTTTGATCTGGCTATTTTTTTATTTTCCAGTGCTTCTTCTGCTTCTTCTTTTGTTTCTACATCCACTGTATTTTCTTTGAATCTCTCAGTTGCTTGTTTTCTTAGATTTTCAAGGATTTTTCCAGGTATTCTCTCTATGTATTCATTCAGTTCTTTTTCTTTTATCTCTTCTCTTTTTCCTGTGTCTCTTCTTTTGATTGTGAGTTTATTTTCCTTTAGTTCATTTTCTCCTATTTCTATTCTTATCGGTATTCCCATCATCTCCCAGTGGTTGAATTTTTCACCTGGAGTGGAGTCAGAATCATCCAGTTTTACTCTTACTTCTTTTTCTTCCAGTTTTTCCTTGATCTTTTCAGCTTTTTCATTTATTTCTTTATTCTCACCGTGTAGTATTGGAACTATGACTATTTGAATTGGAGCTATTTCCCAAGGTAACCTTAATCCTTTGTTATCTCCGTGTATGGAGATCATTGCTGCGAATATTCTTCCTACAGCTGGTCCGAAACAAGTTTGCCATGTTTTTTTCTTCTTACCGTCTCTGTCTTCATATCTTATGTTAAATTGTTCCGCGAAGTTTGTTCCCAGTAAATGAGTGCTTGGTATTTGTATCAATCTTCCATCCGGCATTAATGCATCTGCTCCGAAGGTATAAACTGCTCCCGCGAATTTATCCCATTCCGGTCTTTTAAAGTAGTGAAATGGAACACCTAATTTTTCTTTGATTACTTTTTGAGCTATTTCTATATCTTCTTTCACTTGTTTTTCTGCTTCTTCTCTGTTTTCGAATGCGTTGTGAGCTTCTATCCATTCGA
>SL_8KL_010_SEDDRAFT_10004096_pt1 | contig 11842 bp, 11 predicted proteins | sample SodLakKL_010_SED_4_FD_11160 | JGI IMG/M metagenome (IMG submission 11160) | reverse complement strand
ATCCGACCAGGTCAGCACGCCGTGGGTCAGACCGACGCCGCCGAGCTGGTCGCGGATCTCGCCGGTACCGAGGAAGGTCAGGGTGTGGCCCTTGTCGTCCGAGAGTTCCGAGACGCCGTTGCCATGGTGAAAGCGCACCGTGTAGATGCCGTCCATGGACTCCACCTCGACAATCGGCGAAAAGCCCTGCGAGATGGCACGAGCAAGCTCCTTGAGCGTGATATGGTCGCTTAACTGGTAGGCATGGGCGGACATGGAAAACCTCCGAGTCTCTGATTGTTAGTTTCACTGTACAGTCACTGTAGAACTATTTGAACGCTTTTGCCGCGATTATTTCGCGATCCTCGAGCTTTCTTACATTTTGAAAAGATCTTGTACAACTTTTGTCCGGCCGGCGCTGGAAATATCCCGCCGCTGTCCCCATGCTCGGTGTACCTTTTCACTGCAGACAGGAGTGGCCCATGAGCTTCAAGGGCGAGCAGCACCCCGGGGTCCAGACCCCCACCGCCGATTCCGCAGGCTTTCGTTTCAACCACACCATGCTGCGGGTGAAGAACCCGGAGACATCCCTGGCCTTCTACACCCGCGTGTTCGGCATGCGGGTGCTGCGCCGCCTCGATTTCGAGGAGATGCAGTTCTCGCTCTACTTCCTGGCCAGGCTGGAGGAGGGCGATGCGGTGCCNGAGGAGACAGGCGAACGCACCGTCTGGACCTTCAGCCAGAAGGGGCTGCTGGAGCTGACCCACAACTGGGGCACCGAGAACCAGGCCGATTTCGCCTACCACGACGGCAACGCCGAGCCCCAGGGCTTCGGCCATATCTGCTTCAGCGTGCCGGACCTGGAGGCCGCCGAGGCCTGGTTCGACGCCAACGGCGTCGAGTTCGTCAAGCGCTCCGACCAGGGCAAGATGAAGAACGTGGTGTTCGTCAAGGATGTGGACGGCTACTGGATCGAGGTCGTCCAGGCCGATCGCATGGGCTGAATTTGAGTCAATATCCCGTCATCTCCAGGTATCCCGTGCCCAGGCGCTCGTCGTTGTCATGGTCCCGGGCGACCACCTCGCCCTCCCAGTAGGGCACCGAGGTGTCCATCCAGCGCTCGCTGTGGGGCGCCTCGACGATCAGATCCAGGTCGGCCGAGGGCACCTCGAGCCGCCAGCGGGTGGGCACCTCTCGGCCGGCCACCCTGGAGCTTGCCAGCGGCGTGAGGGAGAGTTCCTGCGGTGCCAGCGCCCTAGGCTCGCCCTCGGGGGTGATCCAGGTGCCGGAGCGGTAGTCGCCGCCGGCCTCGCCGCCGCCGCGCAGTTGAAAGGCCATCAGCCGGTGGCCGTCGTCCAGATGCAGCGAGAACCAGTCCCAGCCCGCCTGCTCGGGGCCCAGCAGCTGGCTGCTCCACTCCCGGTCGAGCCAGCCCTGCCCGCCGACAACGTGGGTCTCGCCGTCCAGGGTCACCTCTCCCTCCACCCGCCAGAAGGGCTGGCTGACGTACATGGAGCCCTGGCCGTCGGCGGATTTCTGGCTGAAGCCGGCGTCGCCGTGCAGCACCAGGGGGCCCTCGGCGGTGAGCTCGAGGCGATAGCCGATTCGCGACTCGCCCTCGCCGTCGAAGGCGGTGAGGGTCAGGCGCTCGAAGGTGTCGGCGTCCGGTTCTTCCACCCGGGTGGCCAGGGTCCAGTCGTCGAGCCAGGCGCGGAAGGGCTGGGCCACGGCGCCGGCCTGGCCGGTTCTGTCACGGATCGGATCGGCCGAGTGGCTGCGTGCGAAGCGCTCGGCCACCGCGTGCCGCTCGCCTCGTGAAATCGCCAAGTGCGCCATCCACAGCTGGTCGGCAACCCACACGCCTGGCGGCTGGGACGCGGTTGGCGGTGTCTCGTTCGGAGGAGAGAGCGCCTGGCGGAACAGGGTCCACTGCAGGCCCATCGGCTCGCCGGTGTCGTCCTCCAGGTTGGCGGTGAGGTACCACCACTCGATGCGGTAGTCCGGATGGGCGCCGTGGTCTTCCGGAAAGCGCAGCGGCGTGCCGGGGCGCGCCTGGGCGAAGCCTTCGGCGCTCTCTCCCAGGCCGGCGAAGCCTGCCCCCGTGCCTTCGGGCGGCGTGTCCTCACAGCCGGCCAGCGTCAGCAGGAGTATGGGAGCCAGCAGGGCGGTGAAGAGATGGGAGCGAAGGGGAGCACGGCACATCAGGAAGCCTCCTCGGCCAGCAGGGCCCGGGGCGGCGTGCGCCACAGGCGCAGCACCGGCAGCGCCGCGGCGGCAAGCGCCACGCCCACGGCGGTGGCCAGGGTCAGGGCGATCTCCCCGGGGAAGAGATGCAGCGGCAGGCGCCAGCCGAAGGCCGCCACGTTGATCACCGCCACCAGCCCCCAGGTGATGGCAATGCCCAGCGGAATCGCCAGCAGGCCGGTGGTCAGTGCCACGCCGCCCAGCTGGGCGAGCTGCAGCTGGCCCAGCCGCATCCGGGGCACGCCCAGCGCCCACAGCGGTGCCAGCCGGCGGCGACGCTCCCCGGCCTGGGCGAGCAGGCTGGCCAGCAGCGCCAGGGCCGCCACGCCCAGGGTCAGGGCGTTGAGCGCGCGGGTGATGGTGAAAGTCCGCTCGAAGATGTCGGTGGCGATGCGCTTCACTCCGCGCTGGTCCAGCACGCTGTCCCGGCCGAGGGCAAAGGCGTCGGCCAGCTCAACGGCCAGGGCTGCGCCGTCGGCCCCTTCGGCCAGCACGATGCCCAGCGAGCCGGGCGGCGCCCCGAAGCGGTCGGCCAGGTGCGGTGCGGTCAGGAGCACCTCCCCACGGGGATTGCCGTAGTCCGGGTAGATCGCCGCCACGTGCAGGCGGGCCTCCCCGCCCGGCGCCTCCAGGCGCAGCCGGTCCCCCGGTTTGATGCCCTCGGCCACCGCGAGCTGCTCGTTGACGAAGGCCGCGCCGTCGCTAAACGCCGCCCAGGCCGCCTCACGGCCGTCCCGGGTGGCGGCCAGCGGCCAGCGCGAGGTCAATGTCTCGCCGGGGGTAATGCCGTAGAGGCCCACCGGCAGGTGGCGCTCCCGAATGTGGCCTGCCACTGCATCGCCCAACCCGGTGCCCTCGGGTTCGATGGCCAGCAGGCGGGTCTCGCTGCGCCGGGTGGCGAGGCGCTCGGCCACCTCCGGGCGTTCGGCCAGCCAGTCGTCGATCACCGCGAACTGCTCCGCCGGCGGGCGCAAATAGAGGTCGGCCACCAGGCGCTGGTCCAGCCACTCCAGGAAGGTCAGGCGAAATCCGCCCACCATGCTGCTCACCCCCAGGTTGGCGGAGAGCGCGACCAGCAGCGCCATCATGGCCAGCGACAGTCGCGGCAGCTGCAGCTGCAGGTCGGCCAGGGCCCACTGGGCCAGGGGGCGGCGCCTTGCCAGGTGGGTCAGGCCGGCCAGAGTGACGCCCAGCAGCGGCGGCAGCCACAGGGCGCTGGCCAGCAGCAGGGCCGCCACCAGGCCGAAGCCTGCCACCAGACCCTCGCCCGGCGGGAGTCGGGACAGCCAGGCCGCCAGCCCCAGGCCCGCAAGGGCTGCCACGCCTCCCGCGGCGGCCATCATCCTCAGCTGGCGCCGGAACCCCGCACGCCATGCCTGGGCCTGTCCCAGCCCCAGCACGCTGAGCCGCGCCGCCCGCCACAGCACGCCGCTGCCGGCCAGCAGCAGGCCGCCCAGGGTGACCGCCACGCCGCCGGCCCAGTAGTGCCAGGGCAGGCTCAGCTCGGCGCCCACCCCGGCGCCATAGAGGCTGCCCAGGGTGGCGGCCACGTCGGGCAGCAGCGCCCGGGCCAGCCACACCCCGCCGGCGATGCCGGCCAGGGCACCGAACACCCCGAGCAGCAGCAGCTCCAGCGCCAGCGCCGCCACCAGGGCGCGGCCGGAGACCCCCAGGGCGCGCAGGGTTCGCAGCATCCCCAGGCGCTGCTCCAGGGCCAGGCCTAGCGCCGCCTGGACGATGAACAGCCCCACCACCAGCGCCAGCAGGGCCAGGGCGGTGAGGTTGAGGTGGAAGCTCTCGGTGAGCTGGCCCGGCGACACCAGCACGTCGGCGCGGGTCAGGGTCAGCCCTGGCGGCGCCTCATCAAGGGCCCCGGGGCGGGCGACCAGTCGCGAGATTCCCTCGCCGCTCTCCAGCAGCTCGGCCGCGGCGGCGATATCCATCACCAGAGTATCCGGCGGCAGGGACGGAGCCAGGGTCAGCGGCGGCAGGGAGCGCCCGTCGGCCAGGCGCGGGGTGGCGCCCTGGGCATCGGTCCTGCTCAGGCCGAAGGTGTCCAGTAGGTCCGGCGGCAGCTGGGTCTGCCAGGGGGGAGAGAGAAAGCCGGTAAGGTCACCGGCACTTCCCGTCGTGGCGAGACCGCTATCGCCGGGCAGGGTGAGCGGGTCGATGCCTATCACCGTCAGCCGGGTACCATCCGGCGCCTCCAGGCTGCCCTCCAGCAGCGGCGAGACCGGCACCCCCGCCAGGCGCAGGGCCAGGAAGTCGTCCCGGGTCAGCGCCTCGCCGTCGCGGCGCTCCAGGCGGTCCAGGCCGGTGGAGAAGAGCGACTCGGCCCGGGCGTAGCTGTCCCGGGCCGAGGCGTTGATCGCCTGGACCCCGCTCCACAGGGCGCTGGCCACCCAGAGGCCCAGCAGCAGCATCACCAGCTGGCCGGGGTGGCGTCGGTAATGGGAGAGCAGGGTAATCAGTACCACGCGCATCAGTCACTTGCCTCTGCGGCGTCATGCGGCGCGAGCCGGCCCCGGGAGAGCAGCAGGCGGCGATCCAGGGGAGCGGCTACCTGGGGGCTGTGGGTCACCATCAGCAGGGTGCAGCCGGTCTGGCGCACCAGGCCGAGGAGCAGCTCGAGTACCTCGCCGGCGGTGGCCTCGTCCAGGTTGCCGGTGGGCTCATCGGCCAGCAGCAGGGCCGGTCGCGGTGCCAGGGCGCGGCCGATAGCGAGACGCTGCTGCTGGCCGCCGGAGAGCTGCTCCGGGTAGCGCCGCTCCATTCCTGCAAGGCCCAGCCGGCGGATCAGCTCAGCCGACCAGTCCGGGTCCTCCGCGCCGGCCAGCCTTGCCTGCAGGCGCAGGTTATCGAGCACCGAGAGGCTCGGCACCAGGTGGAACTGCTGGAACACCAGCCCCACCGCCTCGCGGCGCAGCCGGGCCCGCTCGGGCTCGCGCAGCGACGAGATGACCCGGCCGGCCAGGCGCACCTCGCCGGCATCGGGCAGGTCGAGCCCCGCGGCCAGGTGCAGAAGCGTCGACTTGCCGCTGCCCGACTCGCCCATCAGCGCCAGGCTCTCGCCGGGGGCCAGCGTCAGGTCGATGCCGGCGAGCACCGTCAGCGGCCCCTGGGGCGTGGCATAGGCCTTGTGGACCTGGCGAAATTCCAGCATGGCGGTTTCCGAAGGGGGAGTGTTCAATAGTCCCATAAAAACGGCGGCCACAAAAAACAACGCCACCCGAAGGTGGCGTTGGTCGTGCAGTGAGGCCTTGGCTCAGTGCCTGTGACTCAGTGGCTGTGCCCGTGATCGTCGTCGTCATGCCCGTGGCCATGATCGTCGTGGCCATGTCCATGATCGTCATGGCCCGGCTGGGCCAGGGCGTCATGCAGGGTCTGGGCGTTGTGGCGCATCATGCCGAGCCAGGTGCTGGCTTCACCCTCGCTGGCCAGGGCGTCGGCATAGAGGGTGCCGGCGATGGTCAGGCCAGTCTCCTCGGCGAGCTGGTTGATGATCGCCGGGCTGGTCATGTTCTCATGGAACAGCGCCTGGACGTTCTGCTCGCGGATCACATCGATCAGGCGGGCCATGTCGGCAGCGCTGGGCTCAGCCTCGGTGGAGAGCCCGACCGGCGACAGGAAGTTCAGGCCGTAGGCGTTGGCGAAGTAGCCGAAGGAGTCGTGACCGGTGATCACGCTGCTGCCGGCGGGGATCTCGGCGATCAGCCGGCGCATCTCCTCGTCCATGGCCTGGATCTCAGCAATGTACCTTTCGGCATTCTCACGGTAGGCCGCTTCATTAGCCGGATCGGCGTCGATCAGGCCGTCGCGGATATTGGTGACATAGACCTTGCCCACGGCCAGGTCTTGCCAACCGTGCGGATCGTAGTCGCCGTGGTCATGATCGTGATCATGGCCGTGGTCGTCGTGGCCGTGGTCGTCATGGCCGTGGTCGTCGTGGCCATGGTCGTCGTGGCCGTGGTCGTCATGGCCGTGGTCGTCATGGCCGTGGTCGTCATGGCCGTGGTCGTCGTGGCCGTGGTCGTCGTGATCGTCGTGGCCATGGGCATGCTCATCGTCCTGGCCGTGATACTCCAGCCTGTCGATGCCATCCGTGGCGGTGACCAGCGGCCCAGTATAGTCGCTCGCGTCGATCAGGCGCTCCATCCAGCCCTCGAAGAGCAGGCCGTTGAAGACCACCAGGTCGGCATCGGTCAGCGCGCGGGCGTCGCGGGGCGTGGGCGAGTAGACGTGGGCGTCGCTGTCGGGGCCGACCAGCGAGGTGACTTCGACGTGTTCACCGCCGACGTTCTCGACCATGTCGGCGAGGATGCTGAAGCTGGTGACTACCTGAACGCGCTCGGCGGCGATGGCCGCGGGCAGGGCCAGCAGGGCCGAGACGCCCAGCAGGGCGGCGGAGGATTTCGGGAAACGCATGGAATGATTCTCCTAGTTGTGGCTATCAGTGGAGTTCGGGTGTCTCCGCCCCCAGGGGAGCGGCACGGCGTCGCAGGCGCTGCAGCAGGCTGTGGTGACTCCCGAACAGTGCGGAAAAGATGTAGCCCAGGCCGGCCAGCAGGATGATTGCCGGGCCCGAGGGGATATTGAAGTGATATGAGAGCAGCAGCCCTCCGGTGCTGGCGACCAGGGCGATGCCGATGGCCACGACGATCAACCCTTCCAGCCGCTTGCTCCAGAAGCGAGCGGCGGTGGCCGGCAGCATCATCAGGCCCACGGCCATCAGGGTGCCCAGTGTCTGGAAGCCGGCGGTAAGGTTGAGCACCACCAGGCCCAGGAAGGCCCCGTGGGCCAGGCTGCCGCGGACGCCCTGCCCGCGCAGGAAGAGCGGATCGAGGCACTCCACCACCAGGGCCCGGAAGATCACCGCGAGAATGATCACGATCACACTGCTGATGCTGGCGATCAGCACCAGGGCGGTGGTGTTGACCGCCAGTACCGAGCCGAACAGCACGTGGGTCAGATCGACGCTGCTGCCTCCCAGCGAGATGATCATGACCCCCGCCGCCAGCGAGATCAGGAAGAAGCTCGCCATGGCGGCGTCTTCCCGCTGGCCGGACATCTGCGACACGCTGCCTGCCAGCATCGCCACCAGCAGCCCCGAGAGGATGCCGCCCAGGCTCATCATCGGCAGCGAAAAGCCGGCGAACAGGAAGCCCAGCGCCACGCCGGGGAGGATGGCATGGGCCATGGCGTCGCCGATGAGACTCATGCCGCGCAGCACCAGAAACACGCCCATCGGGGGGGCGGCCAGGGACAGGGCCAGACTGGCCACCAGGGCGCGCCGCATGAAGCCGTAGTCGAAGGGGGCCACCAGCCATTCGTGCAGCGATGCCAAGAGTACGCCTAGCATGCGCTCACCCCGCTGATGGCCTGGGAGAGGAAGGGCACCGGCAGGGTGCCGCCGGGCTGCGCGAAGCTCTCCACCGGGACCCAGCGGGCATGACCGCCGGTGAGCACCACGGCCTCATCGGCCAGTCGCGATAGCTGTTCCATGTCGTGGAGCACCACGATGATGGTGGCGCCCTCCTTGGCCATATCCCGAAGCACCGTCATCAGCACCTCGACGGTTTCGGCGTCGACGTTGGCGAAGGGCTCGTCGAGCAGCAGCAGCTTGGCTTCCTGCATCAGGGTTCGGCCCAGCAGGGCGCGCTGGCGCTGGCCCCCGGACAGCTCACCCAGCGGGCGGTGGGCGAGGTGCGAGATGCCCAGGCGGGCCATGATCTCGCGGCCACGGCGGTAATGGGCGGCGCAGTAGCCCTTGAGGGCGCCATGGCTGGGCCAGCTGCCGGTCATCACCAGTTCCTCGACGCTCATCGGGAAGGTGAGATCCAGGGCCAGCTGCTGAGGCAGCCAGGCGCGGCGCTCTCTGGGCACGCGGCATTCCACGCGGCCGGCAATGGGCTTTAGCATGCCCATGATGCCCTGAATCAGCGTGCTCTTGCCGGTCCCGTTGGCGCCGATCAGCGCGGTGATGGCGCCGTCGCGAAATTCCCCGTCGATATGCTCGAGCACCGTACGGTTGCCCTGGGCGAGCTGCAGATCATGAAGCCGCAGGCGAGCGGGTTTCGCATCCATCACCCCCACCATCCCGCGGCCCAGGAGACCGTCAGCCAGAGCAGAGACAGGGGCAGCAGCAACAGCGTCAATCGCCGGCCAACCGACAGCGACATCAGTGAGAAGTGGCAGGGCCCCTCGGGGCGATGGTGGTGCCTGTGTGTCCGGTGTGCCATGGGACGGTACCTCGCGACGACGGTAGAAGGTTATAACATAACAAGTGGCGCCAGAAAATGGTCACTTCAACAGGCGCCGGCGCGGGCCAGTATCCACAACGCGGCATAAAAAGACAGGCTCAGATGGTGAAGCGTTCCCGTCGGTTTCATCTGGGACTGGGCGGGAGAGGCGGCGAGCCAGCATGCCCCCATGGGACCCCAGCAGCAGAGATATCAGATAGCCGCCTCCGGCGAGCAACACGATCGCCGGGCCGGCCGGCAGGTCAAGATGATAGGAAAGCAGCAGCCCCAATGTGCTGGACAGCACCGCCAGGCCGCAGGCCAGCGGCAACATGGTTTCCAGGCGTCGGCTCCAGTAGCGGGCCGCGGTAGCGGGTAGCAGCATCAGTCCGGCCGCCATCAGGGCGCCGAGCGTCTGGAAGCTCACGACCAGAGTGGCCACGGTCAGGCTCATGAAGAGTGCCTTGGTCCATCCGGCATGGCGGCCCTGCAGGGTCAGAAAGAGCGGGTCCAGGCTCTCGACCACCAGCGAGCGATAGGCCACGGAGAGGACGACCAGCACCAGGCTGCAGCTTGCAGCCACCAGCAGCAGGGTGGCGGTATCCACGGCCAGGACCGATCCGAACAGCACGTGGCCCAGGTCCAGGACCGAGCCGGAAAGCGAGATCAGCATCACGCCGGCCGCCATGGCCAGCAGGAACAGGCTGGCCATGGCGGCATCCTCGCGAAGTCCGCTGCAGAGCGAGATGGCGCCGGCCAGCCCCACCGTGACCAGACCGGCCATCAGGGCGCCCAGCATCATCAACGGCAGCGAGAAACCAACCAGGGTAAAGGCCACCGCAATGCCCGGCAGCATGGCATGGGAGAGGGCCTCGCTCATCAGGCTGAGCCCGCGCAGCGAGAGCAATACCCCGATGATCGGCGCGGTGAGCGACAGCACCAGGCAAGATGCCAGGGCACGACGCATGAAGGCGTAATCGAAGGGGGAGAACAGCCACCAGAACAGGGTGTCGAGCATGGTCGGTGAACCGGTTAGAGTTATGTTATAACATAACATAAAATAATGGTCGCGACCAAGATATCGCTACTCGCCTTGACGCGTCGGGTCCACGAACCCATGGTGGTAGTACGGCTAGGGACAGTGACACCCCAAAGCTAATTTCATCGAGCCTTGCGACCCGAGCGGAGGTTTCCATGACCTGCAAGATTCATCCCCATCACGATCACGAACATGGTCCAGGCTGCGGTCACACCGCCATCGAGCACGATGGCCACATCGACTATCTGCATGACGGCCATCTTCATCACCCTCACCAGGACCATGTCGACGAACACGTGGTCGGCATCAGTGATACCAATCCGGACCGCTGCACCCCGAAGCATCAATGTCAGGGCCATGACCCCGACCATGTCCACGGCCCCGGGTGTGGCCATGAGCCGGTCCCCCACGGTGATCACGTCGATTACCTGGTGGATGGCCACCTCCATCACCCCCATGGGGATCACTGTGACGATCACGGCCCCATCAAGGTGGTGAACTGACCGAGAGTCTCCGTAGCGCAGCGCCACCCCCGCCCCCTTGCTGCCGGCGCTGCAACGCGGCGGCTGATCTTGTCGCCCGCTCCGCGCAGAATGGCAAGACAAGGAGCAAGGCGGGAGCCAGGGCGATGTCGGGATGGTGGTTAGTACTGGTGGGGGTGATGGCTGCAGGGGCGCTGCTGCATCTGTTCCATCGGCGGTTGAGGGCCAGCCTGGCGGCGCCCCGGGTGCCCGTGGCGCTTGGGCTTGTCGACCATGGCGCGGTGGGCGAAACGGTGGACTTTGCCAGCCGACGAGGCCGGCGCCTCGTCGGCTGGTGGCTGCCCGGCGAGGCCCGTGGCACGGTGGTGGTCACCCATGGCTGGGGCGCCAACCGGGAGCTGATGCTGCCGATGGCGCGGCCGCTGCAGGCGGCGGGTTGGAACGTGCTGCTGTTCGATGCGCGCAACCACGGCGAGAGCGACCCCGATAGCTTCTCCTCCATGCCACGTTTCGCCGAGGACACCGAGGCCGCCCTCGACTGGCTGCGTGCCCGCCCCGGCATGGAGGATGCCCCGGTGGCGCTGCTGGGCCACTCGGTGGGCGCCGCGGCGGTGCTGCTCGCCGCCTCGCGGCGCGACGACGTCAGCGCCGTGGTCAGCCTCTCGGCCTTCGCCCACCCGGACGGCATGATGCGCCGCTGGCTGGCCGAGAAGAGGCTGCCGTTCTTCCCGCTGGGCTGGTATGTGCTGCGCTACGTGGAGTGGGTGATCGGCCACCGCTTCGACGCCATCGCCCCGGTGAACACCCTGCCGAGGGTGCGCTGTCCGGTGCTGCTGGTCCACGGTCGGGACGACCGCGTCATTCCGCCGAGCGATGCCGAGCATCTCCATGCCAGCCGTGGCGCCACGCCGGCCAGGCTTCGCCTGCTGCCCGGCGATCACGACCTCAGCCGGCATATCGAGGCGGAACTGCCCGAACTGCTGGCATTTCTCGACGAGGCCCTGGTAGAGGCCTCGCCGCAGCCGGTGTGACGGCCTATATCCCGAGTGCGCGGCGCATCACCTGGCGTTTTGCCGCGTCCAGGCGATCGGCCACCGCCAGCCCGGCCGCCCCGGCCTGGCGCAGCGGCTCAGCTCCGGTGAAGACATGGTGCAGGGTCGACATGGTGGCGATCATCGCCAGCGTCTGCGGGCGTCGGGTGCGGGCATAGCCGGCCAGCAGGCTTCGTCCACCCAGGTCCCGCCCCTCCCAGAAGGCCGCGATCACCCGCTCGGTGAGATCCGTGGCATCCTGGAGCCCCAGGTTCAGGCCCTGGCCGGCCAGCGGATTGATGACGTGGGCGGCATCGCCCACCAGCGCCAGGCGCGGGCGCACGTAGCGCTCCGCGTGGCGCCCTCGGATGGCAAAGCTCGCACGACCCAGCACCGCCTCGAGGCCACCCAGCCGCTGGGGGAACGCCTGTTCGATGGACTGGCGCAGCGCCTCGTCGTCCAGCGCCTCGCGCTCGGCGGTGTCCTCCGGGCTGCCATACCACACCAGCGAAGCGTGGTGGCCGGGCAGCGGCAGCATGGCCTGGGGCCCGCCGGGGGTGAAACGCTGCCAGCTGACATCCTGCTGGGGCAGGCAGGTGCGCACGTTGATGATCAGCGCCCGCAGGCCGTAGTCCTCGTCGCGGGTGTCGATGCCGGCCAGCTCGCGGATTCGCGAGCCGGCGCCGTCGGCGCCCACCACCAGCCGGGCGGCCAGCAGCTGGCCGGTGTCCAGCTCCAGCAGCGTGCGATGACTGCCGGGCAGCCAGGCCACCGGCCCGGCGTGGCAGTGGGTCGTCACATTCGGAAGCTCGGCGAGCCGCTGCCACA
>SL_8KL_010_SEDDRAFT_10004095_pt1 | contig 11843 bp, 10 predicted proteins | sample SodLakKL_010_SED_4_FD_11160 | JGI IMG/M metagenome (IMG submission 11160) | reverse complement strand
TGGAAGGATTTTTTCCTAGGACTTGACGAGAATTACCATATGATATACACCAACAATATAATGCCCTACAGCGTGATGGAAGCTTCGGGTCACGTCGACCACTTCTCCGACATAATGATCAAATGTAAAAGTTGCGACTCATACTTCAGAGGAGATCATCTGATAGAAGAGGAAACGGGAGAGAATGCTGAATGGATGGGAAAAGAAGATATGAAGGAGAAGATAGAAGAACTTAACCTATCCTGTCCAGACTGCGGCGGCAACTTCTCTGAACCTGAAGATTTCAACATGATGTTTAACGTCTCCTTGGGACCTACCGGTGAAAAGAAAGGATTTCTAAGACCGGAGACCGCTCAGGGTACCTACATAAACTTTAGAAGAGAGTACAGGGCTTTACGAAAACAGATGCCTATGGGACTTGCCACCATAGGTTCAGCTTTCCGAAATGAGATATCTCCTAGACAGATAGTCTTCAGGAAGAGAGAGTTCCTTCAGGCAGAACTTCAGATTTTCTTTGTCCCGGGGATCCATGATGAAAAGTTTGAAAGAAAATATCAAGAAATCGAAGATATGAAAGTGAACCTTAAAAGAGTCTCGTGGGATGAATCTAAAGAAGTAGAGTTAAAAAACATCGATGATCTTCCACCTTTCTATCTCTATCATCTTGGAAAGATGTACGAATTTTATACCGATGTTATGGAACTTTCCTCGAAAGATATCAGGTTCAGAGAACTATCAGAAGATGAAAGAGCCTTCTATAACAAGATCCATTTTGACCTGGAAGTCGATTTTGACACCCTCAACGGTTGGAAGGAAGTCTCCGGTCTTCATTACCGGTCCGATTATGACCTTAAACAGCATCAAGAGAAATCGAATCAAAGTTTGTCAGTTTCTACCGATGAAGGAAAGAAAATACCGCATGTCATCGAATTGAGCTTCGGGATCGATAGGAACTTCTGGTCTCTTTTAGATAGAGGTTATAAAGAGAAAGATAGAGATTGGTTGGACCTTCCCAAAAAGGTGGCTCCGAGACAAGTCGCTGTTTTCCCTCTAGTCAGAAAGGACGGTCTACCAGAAAAATCTAGAGAGGTCTTCGAAAAACTGAGGTCAGATTTTCGAGTATCTTGGGAAAAGAGTGGTTCCATAGGAAAAAGATATGCAAGGAATGACGAAGTCGGAACACCATACTGCATAACTGTAGATTACGATACACTAGAAAAGGAATCGGTCACTATCCGAGATGTAGAGACTACTGAGCAGATAAGAGTCGAGATTAAAGAATTAGATGATGTTTTGGAAAAACTCATAGAAGGTCGGAAAAAATTTAAAGATTATTTAGAGCAAGAGGATTAAGATGCCTCTTCTTCCTTTATAGATTCCAACTTACTGATAACATTCCAGATAAGAGTCCTACCGTGGAGAGGTATATTTGGATCGTCTGCAAGATCTTGCAGTTTGAATATCGATGAAGCTATCCTGACATCTAATTCGTCGTTAGATTCTAGTAGCAATTTTTTACATTCCTCTGCACCTTCTCTAATATTTCTCGGTATAGAATTATCTTCTTTGATCTCGTCCATCATCTCGCATACATTTTTCAACTTTTCATCTACATCAGTCATCGTCTTCACCTCTACAATTTCGAGCTAAATCTAGTCCATGTTCTACAGTCAAGGCATTATGGGATAAAGCTACAACCCTGCAAGGGTTGTACCTATAACGGGAGGTATGTAATAAATAAATCTTTTGTCCTAACGCACTTGAACTGTTAGAACCATAAAATAACTATGATTAAAAACCTTCGGTCAGGAGGAGAGAAAAGAGGGGGTAAGGATGCCCCCTTAGCGAACCCCGTTTACTCTCCAGATTATCACAATCGGAGGAGATCCAAGGATGCCCCGAACATCCCAGGTGTTTCCGATATTAGGTTATTCATCATATTGGGTATCGCAACCTAACTTATGATAGACTTCTTTCCAGCTATAGTGAGCGTCATCTTCTTTCATGCTCATCGTTCAAAAAAAAAGACCTTGCTATATAAAAGGATAAAAGAAGGGGAGGGGTGAGTGAAAGTGGCTTTGTTGTTAAAATGGATTTACGAAATTTCGTCTTCGTCCATCTGAAGAGCGTTCTTAAACCACACTTCCTGCTGGTTGAAAGGAACTTGAATTCCGTTTTCCTCTAACCTCTTTTTTATTTTCCAGAGTAGCTCCATCCTCAGTGGAAACCATTCAGTGGAGGGAGCCCAAACCCTCACTTTCAGTTCCACTGCACTGCTTCCTAAACTTTCCACAAATACCTGCGGTTCTGGATTTTTTAAGGCCAGCGGCTGTTCTTCGATCAGTTCTTTTATAACCTTCATGGCCTCGTCGGCATCGTCCTTATATCTTATGCCAACATCATATTCGAACCTTCGGGCCACGTTCTCCAAAAAATTGACTATGTTTCCGGTAAATACTTTTTCGTTGGGAACTCTGACGTAAACACCTTCAAATGTACGCATAGTCGTTGAAATGATCTTGATATCCTCTACAACGCCTAAAGTACCGTTTTCATCTCCTAATCTCACCACGTCATCGACCCTAAAAGGTCTTTCAAAGGTCAAGAAGACGCCTGAGATGAGGTTCGTTACTATACTCTGGCTGGCAAATCCGATTATTATGCCGAGTATACCTCCTGCAACGAGAAAACCAGAGATCCGAAATTCCAATATAGGCAGAACGATCAAAAATCCGATTATGAGGAACAAAAAGTATACAAACTTAGAGATGGTGTTCAAACGATCTTTAGAGACCTTGTCCTTCAAGGAATGCCTAATACGAAGAGAAACAGCTTTCCCTAGTATTACCGCAAGAAAAAGGATTATTACACTTACCAATAAATCTGATACAGTTACGCTGCCGTAGAGGACTCTATCGAGCATCAGATACCACTCTCCATCACAAACTTCGTTCCTCCTTTTATAGGACTCTTTTTCTTTCTGTATATCTCCCTAGCTTTAGTCATATTTTCTGCGATAGGTTTATTTGAAAAACCTGTCTCAGAAAGTTCCTCTTCTTTTATGAACATCGCTCCCTTCATACCAACCTTTTCCTCATCATAATATATCTTCATACCATAGGCGTCGAAGACCACTTTTTTTACTTCCTTCCATTCCTTAGTTCTATTGACTATTGTTAAAGCCATTATACCCTCGATCAAAGGATTAAGGTCTTCAGGGATAGTCGTACTTTGTTCAGTAGTCCAATATTTGCAAATAGTACCTGTCTTCACGTCACCGTACAGCGTATACTTTTGTTTAGCCATTGTGAATATGTCTAGAGGTTTTTCTGGTGAACCACTTTCAAGGAATACCGCAATCTCGATAGGAAACGTGGCAAAGATCTCTTTCTTCATGCCTGAATCTATTACTATAGGATTTTCAAAATCTATAAGAAGTGAAGAAGTTAGCTCCTTCGGCAGGTTTAAAGGCTCTACAGGCTGTATGGTCAACCTGTTATCTTCTGATATTACCGGCTTTTCCAAAGTGTCCTCTCCTAATTCCCTAGTATAGTTTACTTTTTGTTCTTCTTCTATAGCTTTAAGAGTCAATTCCCCCTCGATGAATTCAAAAGGCGGTTCGTGAGTTCCGTAAATGTCAGTCATGATATGTAAATATGATATATACTATTGATATTTTAAAGTTAGGCGAGCAGGGAGCTAGTTTAGAGGATAAATATGTACGTGGGCATTGACCTTGCGGCAAAGGAGGAGAATGAAACCGGTATCTGTATTTTAGATGGAGATATAGAAGTTCAACTCGTTTTCAAAAACCACGAGATAATAAAATCCGTTAAAAAAGCATCTGTCGCAGCGATGGATGCACCTTTGACTGAAAGCGAAGCAGCATTCAGGCCTGCAGAAAGAGAATTGATGTCAAATTTTGGACCTATGTTACCTTTGAATACTCCAGGAATGAAAACTCTCTCGGAAGAGGGCAAAACGGATCAAAAAAGCGCTAGAAGGAAAATGTGAAATTATAGAAACTTATCCCCGAGCTGTAGAAGAGATATTGGATGTGGAGAAAGAAAGAGGTGACTTCGAAAGTCAGCATGAATTTGATGCATATCTATGTGCCTTAACTGCTCAGAGTTACTCAGATGGTAACTACAAAAAATACGGCCAGGAACCAGAGAACATAATTTTACCCTCTCGCTCTTGAATCTAAAAATGATTTTATATATGGCATTATCGATGGTCAATAGAGGCGAATAGATGATGAAATACAGAAGCCACGAAGATTTAGATGTTTCTGAAGTGGGTATGGGTTGCTATGCGCTCAGCGGCTCTTATGGTTCAGTGAATCCAGAAAATTATAAATCGGTATTAAACCACGCTCTCGACCTTGGGATAAATCTTTTCGATACAGCCGCAACTTACGGAGATGAAGCAGAAAAGCTGCTTGGAGAAGTTGTTAGTCCAGTTAGGGAAGATGTGATAATATCCACCAAGATAGGTATGGGCGAGGACGGAAAACCATCCCTTTCTTATGAAGATGTAAAAAATGCTTGTGAGAATAGCCTAGACAGATTGAGTACCGATTATATCGATATATATCTAGTTCATTTCGATGATCCAGAAACATCTGTGGAAGAGACTATCAATGCTCTTGATGATTTGAAGAAGGAGGGAAAGATAAAACATTACGGCGTCAGCCATCTCCCTACTAAAAGAGTAGAAGAATATCTAAAAAAAGGTGATGTCTCCTTCTGTCTTATGGAATTGAGTGCTGTTTCTAGGAAAAGTCGAAAAGAATTACTGCCTCTCTGCTTGAAGTACGGAGTAAAAGCTATAGCTTTCAGTGTGAGCGGAAGAGGAATACTCTCTGGAAAAATAGATGAGAGTACTGAGTTCGATCCTGGTGATATAAGAAATATGGACCCTCTGTTCAAAAGAGAAAGATTCAACTCCGCTCTTCGGGTATCAGAAAAGTTGGATGAGGTTGGCAAAAAATATGAAAAAACATCTACGCAGGTGGCCATAAATTGGGTCCTTTCCCAAGATGGTATAATAAGTGCATTGACCGGCCCTTCCTCTAAAGAACATTTGGAGGAGAACGTAAAAAGTTCAGGTTGGAATCTGAAAGAAGAAGATTTAGATGAAATAGAGACTTTTTTAGAACAAGAAGATAAGAAATTAGAGAAAAAAGAACCCGAGATCATAGATGAGATCCTCTCGAATCCACTTCCTGAGGAAGTTGAGCGCGGAATCAGCGACCTAGTATATGTTATGGAAATCGGTACTGGACGAGGCATGGCCAAAGAAAAGGAAATAGTTCCCATCTTTCATGAACTCATAGGAAAGAAAAGGAAAGATGAAAATCTAACTCACGATCAACTTGAAGAGATGAGGATAAAATTAAAAGATATCCTTGCATAAGACCTGTTTTTCACTTCTCTCTTATCTCTTGGTCGATCTCTTCTACTGGAACTAGTACTTTTAACTCCGATTCTTCAAGATTGTCTATTCCCTTAAATTTATCCTCGTGAAAGCACTGTACATGGAATAATTGATCGTCAAATGTTCTTAACCAATAATCGGACTTAGGAAACCACTCTTGAAGTAGATACTCTTCCCATCCCTGTATCTCTTCTCCTTCCAGTGTAAATGATAAATATTTACCACCTGGAAGTACCTTTCCGACTAGCTGTACCGGAATATCTTCAAGGTCTTTGAACTCTACTCCGATAAAGACGTTCATCAGACCGCTTTCCTCCAGTTCTTCTTCATTCCAGACCTGTATCTCATATGAAAGGTCAGGATTTATGACAGCGCTTTCGATAGAATCCCATCTTGCTATGAAGAACTCAGACAGTCTCCTCCAAAGGTCCTCGACCCTTTCTTCAAAGGCAACACTGTTTTCTGTTATCGATCCATGATAGTTCAGACCTACCATTTTCAGTTTATCTTTTTTTACTAATTCGTATTCCATAATTGTTTAAAACTATAGAATGATTCGATATAATAGTTTGGGTGTGCTAGATTTATAATACGCATTATTTACCAAAACATTTAATTGAGGCTTACTTATTCATTCGAAGCAGTAAAACAGAACTAGGAGGATTATAATGGAACTTGAAGAGGTATCAGATATTTGCGAATCACTTATAGACGAAGTTAGCAAGGCCATCGTAGGAAAACGATCCGTTCTTGAAAAGACCCTTCTCGGAATATTGGCTAACGGTAACATTCTCTTTGAAGATTATCCTGGCCTTGCTAAGACTCTTTTATCCAATTGTTTCGCTAGAACATTAGGATGTGATTTCAAAAGGATACAGTTCACTCCTGATCTTCTTCCTGCCGATATAACAGGTTCATTTATTTATGACAAAAATACGGGAGACTTCAAGATGAGGAAGGGCCCTATATTCACTAATATCCTTTTAGCTGACGAGGTGAATAGAGCTCCGCCTAAGACTCAGGCTGCTCTACTTGAAGCTATGCAGGAGAAACAGACCACTATCGAGGGAGAAACTCATACCTTGGATGACCCTTTCATCGTTATAGCCACCCAGAACCCGATTGAATACGAGGGTACCTATCCACTTCCAGAAGCACAAGTGGACAGATTTTTATTACGGTTAGAGGTAGGTTATCCTTCTGCATCCGACGAAGTGGAGATATTAAAGCGAAGGAAAGATAGGAAGACCGACGATGTAGACATAGATATGATAACTAATCCACAAACATTGATAGATATGCAGGAGAAGATCGAAGATGTACATCTAGATGATGATATCAAAAAATACATAGTAAATATAGTTCAAACTACTAGAAAGAACAAGGACGTCGAGGTAGGTTCTAGCCCGAGAGGAAGTCTAGCATTGATGAAACTTTCTATGGCTAACGCGGCCATGAGAGGAAGAGATTACGTGGTTCCCGACGATGTTAAATTCATCTCTAAGGAAGCTCTTTCTCACAGATTGGTGCTTAAACCTGGTCCAGCGATAAAAGGTGTAGAAGAAGAAGAGATCATAGAGAAAACACTGAAAGAGGTACCAGTACCTAAAGTCGATTAAAGAGAAGATTAAAATTCTCTTTTTCCTTTTTTCGAGCATAAATTCTTTGAAAGGGTTTATAAAGCCGTTATACAATTTATATTATGGGTGTACGGGAGATGTTATGGTCTATAGAAAAGCCAAAAAATGAGATGGAAAGAATAAAGGAATATCCTCCAGGGAGCAAGGAGAGGAGAGAATTAAAAAAAGAACTGGAGAAAATGAAAAATGAAACCATAGAAATACCTATAGTTATCGATGGAAAAGAGATAAAGACAGGAAACACCAAAGAGATTTTATCTCCTCACGATCACGAGAATGTTTTAGGTAAAGTACATTTAGCCGGTGAAGAAGAGTTAGAGATGGCGATAGAAGCCGCTAAAAAAGCACATGACGATTGGTCTCAGATAAATTGGTATCATAGAGCGGCGGTTTTTAGAAAGGCTGCAGATCTACTGGCGGGTCCTAGAAGGTTTAAAAATATCGCCGCTATAATGATGAATCAATCTAAAAACCCCTACGAGGCGGAAATTGACCTAGCGGAACTTGTAGATTTTTGGAGATTGAACGCTTACTATATGAAATTCATCTACGAACAGCAGCCCGATCAAAACGAGGGTGAAATGAACCGATTGGATTGGAGGCCTCTCGAAGGCTTTGTGTTAGCGATCACGCCTTTCAATTTTTACTCCATAGCCGGAAATTTACCTTCCTCTCCAGCCATAGTTGGGAATACAGTAATCTGGAAACCGTCATTGAATGTTTCTTTTTCCAATTACCATATAATGAAGATCTGGACCGAAGCTGGATTGAAAGAAGGTGTCATAAACTTCGTACCGTTTCCCAGCGATATTTCGGAATTGATCACTAAACACCCTGACCTTGCAGGATTGAACTTCACTGGAAGTTACGAGACTCTGACTTATCTATGGAAAGTAATAAATTCCAATATCAAAAACTATCGGAATTTTCCGAAGATAGTGGGAGAAGCAGGAGGTAAGGACTTCATATTTATCCATAAATCGGCAGATATTGAAAACGCTGCTATAAACATAATCAGAGGCTCTTTTGGCTATCAGGGCCAAAAATGTTCCGCTTCTTCTAGAGTCTACTGCCCTGAAAGTAAATGGACTGAACTTAAAGATATCCTTGATGAAGAAGTACCAAAGGTAAGTTATGGACCGGTAGATAATCTCCAAAGTTATATGGGAGCTGTGATCGATGAAAAAGCTTTCGACAAGATAGTATCTTACATCGAACACGCTAAGGACGATGATAGTTACGAAATACTACACGGAGGGGGATACGATTCATCGGAAGGTTGGTTCGTCGAACCTACCATCGTGAAAACAGAAGATCCTAAGGGAAAGCTCATGACAGAGGAGATATTCGGACCTGTTGTTCCTATCTACATTTATCCTGATGATGAGTTCGAAGAAACTTTAGAACTCTGTGATCGAACTTCTCCATATGCACTTACTGGCTCTATATTCGGGAAGGACAGCGAGGCTATACATCTATCAGAGAAAATTTTGAGATATTCTGCGGGCAACTTCTACATCAACGATAAGCCTACAGGTGCGGTCGTAGGAAGACAACCATTCGGTGGATCTAGAGCGTCTGGAACAAACGATAAAGCCGGCTACTGGACCCATCTTCTCAGATGGTTGACTCCGAGGTCGATAAAAGAGACGATCCTCCCGCCTGAGGACTGGAAAAGAAAGTTCATGCCGGAAGATTGAATTTTTGGATCAAAAACTAACTACTTTAACTCATCATTTATTGATAATAGATCGACGAGTAAGGCATAACCTGTCTCCTCTTTCCCCGCTCCAGGCCCTATTATCGTGACTTCGCCTAGATGATCAGTTGAGAAAGTGATCGCATTTGTCGGACCCATGACGCCTGCTAGAGGATGATCTAGTGATATCTTCTCTGGAGCGACTTTAGCTTCAACACCGTTATCAGTCTTTTTAGAGTGCGCGATCAGTTTCCATCTTTTTTCTTCTTTTTTGGCCTCTTCGATGTCCTTTTTGGTGATCTCAGTGATGCCTTCCCGCTCAACATCATCTAATTCCATGTCAGCACCCATGACCGTATTTGACATTATCAGGGTCTTGCCCTGCGCATCTATTCCTTCAACATCTCCAGTAGGATCAGCTTCCGCGTAACCTAGCTCTTGCGCTTTCTCTAATGCCTCTTCATAACCCATCCCCTCTTCCATCTTGCTCAGAATATAATTGGTCGTTCCGTTGACTATACCCTTTATCTCATCTATCTCACAACCGGCCAAGGTCTTCAAAGCTAAATTTATCGCGGGTGTCCCACTCAAGACAGTTCCTTCAAACTTGTAATGAACGTTGTTCTTTTTTGCTAGTTCTAAAAGCTCGTTAACTCTTTGAGCCACTGGACCCTTATTCGTACTGACCACATGTTTTCCTTCACTTAAAGCGGTCTCAACGTGCTCTAAGGCAGGTCCACCAGTTTCCATATCAGTGAAGGTCACTTCTATGATCGTATCTGCTTCCGTATCTTCTATTGTCTCCAAAGAGTCGTAGCCCGTAATTCCTTTTGGATACTCTGATAGGTCTTTACCATTCTCTACCAATTCAAGNATCTTTCCCAAGTCCAAACCTTTTTTGTTATATATCGAACCAAACTTGACGTCCGAGATAGCTAAAACTTCAAATTCAAAATTGTATCTTTCTTTCAGCTTTTCTTCCTTTTCGTGAAGTATTTCAGCTAGTCCCTGTCCGACCACTCCAAATCCTATGAATGCCAATTTGAATTTCATATTTTTTCCCTTTCTACGATTGTTTGGTTATTCGGCTTATATACTTAATATTTTCCTAAACACGAAAAAGTTGTAATATGCCTAGCCAATATTGATCCGGTGGAACAATGGATATATTCGTAACCCGGAAGATCCCTGAGATCGGGATCGAAAAGTTGAAGGAAAGGTTTGATGTCAAAGTCAGTCAGAAGCCTCGCAACCTCACGAAAGAAGAACTGATCGAGAGTGTGAAAGGAAAAGATGCGTTACTCTCTCTTTTGACGGATACCATCGATGAAAACATCATCGATGCCGGAAAGGATCTAAAGGTGATATCCAATTACGCTGTAGGGTACGACAATATTGAGGTTAAAGCGGCTACTGAAAGAGGCATAGCAGTGACTAATACACCTGGAGTTCTCACCGAAGCTACAGCTGAGATAGCTTGGGCCCTAATGATGGCTGTCGCTAGGAACGTTATCAAGGGTGACAATTTCGTAAGAGATGACAGATTTGAAGGATGGGACCCTACTTTGATGATAGGACATGAGCTTCACGGTAAAACACTAGGTATAGTCGGCATGGGCAATATCGGAAGTAAAGTAGCGGAGATAAGTCAAAGTTTTGAGATGGATGTTTTATATTACAACAGGTCAAGGAACTACGAGNTAGAAAACAAGCTCGGTGCAGAGTTCGTTGAGCTAGATGAACTTCTCTCTAGGTCTCATTTTGTCTCACTGCACGTACCGNTTACAGAAGAAACAGAAGAAATGATAGGAAGAGAAGAATTGGAAAAGATGAGCGAAGATTCATACCTGATAAATACGGCGAGAGGTGAAGTCGTTGATGAAGAAGCATTGATAGATGTTCTGAAAAATGGCGGAATAGCGGGTGCTGGGATCGATGTATATGCGAATGAGCCTCAAGGAGCTAATCCCGGATATTACGATCTGGAAAATGTTGTTCTCACCCCTCATCTTGGAAGCGCTAGTTATAGAGCTAGAGAAGGAATGTCTATCATGGCGGCAGAAAATATAATCGCTGTATTAGAAGGCGAAGAACCTGAAAATATTGTTAATCCCAGCGTTTTGAAATAAAAAACAATAAGAATTTAATATAGGAAAGAGTTGTGAGATTACAATGATTTCTCAAAAGGTTAGGGATGTGGAATTGAGCGGGATCAGAAAGATGTTCGAGATGGCCGACGAAGACACTATCAATCTTGGCCTCGGCCAACCGGACTTTCAGCCGCCTGCAGGGGCTATAGATGCCTATTATCGGGCGATGCGTGACGGTCATAATGGTTATGGATCCACTTACGGTTTGGAGGAACTGCGGGAAGAGATAGCGAAAGACTATTCTAGATACAAGTTGGATCTGAGCAAAGAAAATGTGCTCATGCATGTTGGCGCAACTCAGGCTTTTAGAGTGACAACTGAGTCCGTGATCGAAGAGGGAGAAGAAGTCCTTTATCCTGAACCCGGCTTTGTGCTATACGATTCTCAAATAAAGTTAGCTGGCGGAAAACCCGTATCTTATCCTGTGGAACAGAGGGATAATTTTGTTCCTCAGATCGAAGATTTGGAGGAAAGAATAACTTCAAAAACGAAAGCTATCATAGTGAACTCTCCTTCCAATCCAACAGGAGGAGTTTTCCCTGAAGATGAAGTGAAAAAAATTGTCGAATGGGCCGAAGAGAACAATTTGATTATAATCTCTGATGAAGTTTACGAGAAGATGGTCTATGAAGGCGAACACAAATCCTTTTTAGGTGATTACGAAAACGTGATAATGATTAACTCTTTCTCTAAAGTCTTTGCGATGACAGGTTGGCGTGTAGGTTATACCATAACAAGAAAAGATTGGATCGAAGAACTCGGTAAGGTAAATTATTACAATATAGCTTGTCCTCCAACCGCGACCCAACACGCAGTCCTCCACGCTTTGAGAGAGGAACTAGATTTTGTGGAAAATATGACGGAAACCTTCCGTGAGAGGAGAGATATAATCGTAGATCGTTTGAACGATATACC
>SL_8KL_010_SEDDRAFT_10004094_pt1 | contig 11844 bp, 12 predicted proteins | sample SodLakKL_010_SED_4_FD_11160 | JGI IMG/M metagenome (IMG submission 11160) | reverse complement strand
GTGGTAATTTATGTTGTATGTAGCGTGCCTTGTCGTTTTCATTGTTACACACTATGTTGTTTAACCTATTTATATTTTCCAACACGCCCTAACCTCCGCCTGAAGACGGAGGTATGCGGGCTTTAAAAAGTATTATCAATAAACAACACACAATAACACTTTCTTAAAGTATATAAGTGACCTCAAATTAAATAATATAATTAAATTTTAATAAAAAAGTAAATAAAGTTAAACCTATCCCAAAAACTAAAGCTGGAATATAAAAAATATCAAAAAGTTGAAATGGACAACTATCCAAATATTCAAAAATATTGTGAGGTATTTCAATAGGTGTCATATATAACTACAAAATATTTCAGTAATGAATTTATCATTAAGATATTATCAATTATTAAATAAAAATAAAAAAAATTTGAAAAAAGGAAGTTTAATTAAATGTTATTCTTATCAGGGGGTACGGGTACACCTAAACTCATACGTGGTTTTAAGTCAATAATTGATGAAAGCCAAATATCAGTAGTTGTGAATACTGCGGATGATATACGGATCTCAGGTAATTTAGTTTGCCCTGACATCGATACTGTGACATATACTTTAGCTGACATGATCGATGATAAAAACTGGTGGGGAATAAAAGGAGATACATTTAACACACATAATTTTCTCAATAAAATCGGATCAGATGAGTATATGCGAATAGGTGATCGGGATCGGGCTATACACATACTTAGAGGCAAATTGCTTAAAAAACTAAGTCTTACTGAAGCTACAAAAAAAATATCTAGTTTATTAGGTATAGAAGGTGAAATAATCCCGATGTCCGATGACAAAATTAGAACATATATCAAATCAAGCGAGGGAGATCTAAAATTCCAAGAGTGGTTAATAAAAAAAGAAGGTGAGCCTAAACCCAAAGATGTCTTATTTAAAGGTTTATCAGAAGCAAAACCTTCTTCTAGATTTAAAGATATCCTTGAAAAAGAAGATACCGTATTGATAGGCCCTAGCAATCCTATAACTAGTATAACTCCGATTATATCATTCGAAGATGTAAGGAAAAAACTTAAAGATATGAAAGTAGTTGCTATAAGTCCAATTATCAATAAAAAACCTGTTAGCGGTCCAGCAGACAGATTAATGGAGGCATATGGTATAAATCCTACTAACAGAGGATTAAAAAAATACTACTCAGATATTGTTGACATCTTCATAATCGATGAAAGAAATAAAAATATTCCAAAAAATAAATTTAAAACCGATACTTTAATGAGTGACCGTAGTGATGAAATTGATCTTGCAAAATATATTTTAAATCTAATATAAAATAAAGTAAAAGCTAGTTTTAGCTAAAGTGAGAACCCTCTCTCCCTAAAAGGAAAGATCTTAGACTTGAGTTAATATAAAAAATATATCTATCGATTAGAAAAAGGAAATAAAAGATTTTTTTACTCCAAACTTTTCCTTGCTGCATATGTAGGTATCAACTTACATATATTTAAACTTAAAAATTATCTATTAAAAAACACAAAAAAAGCATCACAAATGCGGGTGCCGGGATTCGAACCCGGGCCATGAGCTATCCTCGATTTAACCTTGGAAGGCTCAGGTCCTACCACTAGACCACACCCGCAAGCAAATAAGTGCGCCGACCGGGATTCGAACCCGGGCTATGACCGTGGCAGGGTCATGTCATACCACTAGACCATCGGCGCGATATTATATTTATATTTTCTTGATTTTTAAAAATTTAAGTTAGGTGCCACGGCCCGGATTTGAACCGGGGACAACTGCCTCTTCAGGGCAGCGCTCTCCCAGACTGAGCTACCGCGGCTTTCAATTGATTATATTTTCATCAACCCTATTTAGTTATCTATCATAGTAAAATACTCGATTGTTATCTATTTAAACTAAAGTTTATAACCAGATAACTTTAATTCTATCCAGCATTATAAATATTATTCTAAATTAAGATTTAATCTAATTTTGATTGTATCATTTCAGTTAATAAGAAATCAATTGAAACGAAGTTAAAGAAAAATAAATAACTAGAATAGAAGGCATATAATACTTAATAAATAAAATCTAGAATACATAAAAAAATAAAAAGTATTTTGTATAGTTAATAAAACCATTTGCAAGTGGTATAAATTATGTCTGAAGATTTTGGAATAAAGAATATAAACAAAATAATAAAAAGTCAAATACCGAGAGATACTACTATCTCTCTCGTAGGCCCTCCAAATAAATACAAAAAAAACATAATTAATAATTTTATATTTGAAGGAATTACATCAAGTGAACCTACAGTATTATTATCAATGGAAAAAAAAGCTTCAAAAATAGAGAAAGAAATACTTGAAAAAGTCAGTCCAGAATCTACAAGCTCTTTAGAGATTGTAGATTGCCACTCTTGGAAATTAAATAGTCAATATAAAAAAACAAAAAACTACAGCCTAAAGGGCCCCAATCTAAATGAACTACTACATGTATATATTAAAGTTCGAGAAAACATAGGAGATGGAGGTCGAACTATTTTAAATTCTTTTAATCTTCTTACATCTTTTGGAAAAGTTGAGATTATCTATAACTTCTTACAGACTTTAATTGCCAAAGATAACGAAAACAATAATTTATTGTTGCTAATAGGTCAGTCCGAATATAAAAGTGAAATAACTGATTTAATAAAGAGCTGTTCCCCAAACCTGATTGAGATTAGAAAAAAGTATGAAAAACCCTTCATAAAAATACACTGGATGGCCGAAAATGATTACGAAGATGGTTGGTTTGAATTAGAACCTATAGAAGAAGATGGAGAGAAATTTAAGGTGCTTGGTCCTGCCGGTGAAGATGCTAAAAAAGAATTAAACAAATCCTCTTCAATGCTATGATAATATGTTAGATATATCAATAATAAAGATCATTTTTGTGACTCCTTTCTTTATATATGCATGCTTTACAGATTATAGAGAGAGGAGAGTTCCAAACAATCTCTGGGTCCCTTTATTAACTGGAGCTTTGATATTTACTATTTTGGAATTTAGCATTGAGTATATGTACTCTTTAACTGTATCAGCCGGCATCATCATTCCATTAGCTTTGATATTATATCGTTTTGGTTTCGGAGGTGCTGATGCAAAGGCACTCATAGTTATATCTCTTCTCTTCCCACAATTTCCTAATTTATTCGATCCAATACATGGGATACAGCTATTCACATTATCTGTTCTCATAAACAGCCTTTTTCTTTCTTTAGCATATCCTATCGCACTATTGATTTCAAATATTAAAAAGGGAGATCTAGTACTTAACATCTTTAGAATGGTTACTTCGTTAAAAAAACCATTAAACGACGTAGAAGAGGGCGAAGAAATAGTTGCTGAAGCATATGGAAAAAACCAAAACGAGGAGATTGTTTGGGTAAGCCCAAAAATACCTTTTATAATACCTCTTGTTTGCGGTTTTTACATTGCAGTATTTTTTGGCGACATCCTTTTTTTCTTATTAAATCAGATTATTTAAATATTTTCAAAAATCAATTATCTCTACAGCCTCTTTATTGGAGTTTACTATAGCTCTACCTTGGCTAGGTATATCGTCCATATCAATCTTATCTAGGGTAGGAATCGACGAAATGACAGCTCCAATAGCAACTATCGGCTCGCATTTTTTATTTATAATAGCAGCAGGAGCAACCTTATTTTTTTTGAGTTGGTAGATGGTATAAGATCCTACCGTTGAACCCTTGCCCTTGGGAAATACTAATACTTTATTTCTAACTGATTTCCCTTCAATCTCATGTCCTTTCTCCACTACTATACCTTTTTCTGGATCCACTCCTCCCAAAAAGGAGATTGGTTCATTTGTCTTGAGTATTTCTCCCTCAGCCTTCCCTCCGTATATTTTTCTTCCCTTAATATCCATTTAGCGCCCTCTCAACACATTTTTTTGTTTCATTAAAAATAACATCGATACCTTCAAGATTTGGTAAATAAGATGAGGCTTTGCCTGAATCTACCATAACAGTTTCATAACCCATCTCATCAAGGGGTGCTACTACCATACATGTATCAGAAACTATCTTTGCTCCTGATTTTTCAATTTTTTCAACCACCTTTGGATGCTTTTTCTTAATATATCTCGAAGTAAATATCCATGTATCTATTTTAACGGAGTGGTCACCAAGTAACCTACTAATTTTAACAAGTTCCTCGTAAGATAAATGTGGACATCCAATAGCCACAAGATCTACCTTACTATCTACTTCTATATATTCTTCCCTAATTTCCTCTATACTAACGGTGACTTCTCTATCTGGTATAGGATACTTTCCACTTTCAGGGGTTAAATCGTCAACATGATACATAGCAACTGCACCAGTTGCAGCCATAGAAGCACCTAGGCTTTTTAATTCATTCGGGCCGGGATTTCTGCCAAAGTAAAAATATGGAATTTCATCTTGGACTGTTCTCCCAATTATTCTACCCAGTGCACCATATTCAGAAGACTCAAGACTTTCCGCATCTGGTATCTTAACTTTGATGTTCGGTCTGCGGTTTTCGTCGATATGATATCCATACCTAGGCACCTTCCCAATCAGTGCTGCTGAAAGAGCGGATGGTCCTCCTTCTCTATTAGTCCTAGCTCCAAGAACGGAATTTGCAAAACTAACCGCCGAAGATTCGGACCAAGCTAAGTGATCTCCAATATCAGGCCGATTACCTACAAGATAAGGAGTGCAAGTACACTCTATGTTCACACCTATCTTCCTAAAAATATCAAGTATCTCCATTTGTTTTTCTGCAAAATAATTAGGAAAGCCAAGTTCCTTCCACTTTTCGATGTCTATTCCTGCCGGGTTTAAAGTAGTTGGCACTCTTACTTTTACGTCTTCCTCTCCCTCATTTAATATATCTTTGAGGAACTGGATCCCAGCATCACCTATCGTTTTATACGATACTCCTGCTATTTGCACACTTTTGATATCTACCAAACTATCGGCATTGTATATTTCACCAAGGGTTTTTAAAATCTCCATAGCTTTTTGATATGCTCCACCTTGTTCCCCTCCAAGTATTTGCTCGTCCTCTTCAGTAAGTTTCAATTTATCTCACCATCCAAATCTAGATGAATTTGGTAAATCCAAAAACCTACAAAGCTGTTTTTTACATAGCATATTACAATCCTTCACGCAACATAATTTATACAGCTCTGCTTACATACTATTTTTTAAACATTTACCCCTCTCTAAAAATGTAGCTAAACCTTCTTTGTAAATCTAAACAAGAGAGATTTTTTCTAACTAAAAATCTTCAATATCGAAATATCAAATATAAAAATCAAGATTTAAATCTTCTTCTCCAGGAATCCCTTCTTTTAAAAATCTTTCAGTGTTTTTAAGTTTCTTTGTAGCATCTACTCCAACTTTAGTTACGGTTCCATCATCTTTCCCTCTTGGATCTAAGGTTGAACCTTTAGATTCTGGAAATACATGGATATCTTCGTCTCCCTTTACCCTGGTAGAAATTGCGTAATCTATATCAGCATAATCATATATATCAATATCCTCGTCAACCACAATACAATGTTTCATACTTCCATGAGCTTTCTTAGCTGCCTTTATAGCTTTAATCCCATCTCTTTCTTTTCTTTTATTTATTTTAACCACTCCATGTAGATAACAACTCCCCCCCTCAGTTAAAGCTACATCCATTGCATCACATACTTTATTCACTTCCTTGAGAATGAGGGGTTCATACGGAAGTCCCATTATAAGCCTGTGCTCCTTACCTGCTGGAAGGATCCCTTGGTAAATTGCATCTCTTCTTATGTTCATTCCAGTTAGTTCTATGATCGGTTGATTACGTATTGAATCATATGTCCCTGTTATATCTACAAAAGGACCTTCAGGCTCTCTATCACCACAAAGTATCTTCCCTTCCAGAACTATCTCAGATTTTGGAACCTCAATATCGACAGTATCACATTTTATCAAATTTAGATTTTTTTCCATAAGCGCTCCAACTAGCCTAAATTCATCAAAACCCTTAGGAACCCTTGTTGAAACCCCTATAAGAGTTTTGGGATCTAGACCTATCGATATAGCAACATCTAGAGGCTTGCCCCTTTTTTCAGCTTCCTTATAATTTTCAAAAAGATGTCTCTTTACAATCCTAATTCCTAATCTTCTATTGTCTTTAACCAACATCCTATGGATAGAAGCATTCCTACGATTCTGAGAATCTTTAGTAATTACCACACCTGAAGTTATGTATTTGCCTCGGTCCTTAGCATAGTGATTAAGAACTGGTAATTTACTTAAATCGGGTTCCACTGCATCTAATTCTCCCTCAACCTTCACTTCTGCAGGTTTACTCATTGCATCAAGCAGTCTTTCGGATATATCTTCTATCTTACATCCTAAAGAGTGGGCAATTAAATCTCTGCTTGATGCTAAATTCATGAGAACGGGAATATCGTATCCTTCAACGTTTTTGAATAGGACTGGTTTATTTAGCTTTTTTGAAACTGCAGGAATTTCGTATTTTGGAGAAACTTTTTTATCCACTTTAACTACATCAATATTATCTAAAAACTCTCTCATTCTTCCCCCCATCTCTTGAATATGCTATGATTTATATCGAGCTGGTCAAGTACTCTACCCACTACAAAATCGAGCATGTCCTCAATTGACTCTGGATTATTATAGAATGCAGGGGAAGCAGGAAAAATTATGCCTCCTGATTTTACAATACTAAGCATATTTTCTAGATGTATCTGATTGATAGGAGCCTCTCTTGGAACTAATACAAGATCTCGATTTTCTTTAATACATACATCTGCAGCCCTTGAAATCAAAGTATTAGTGATCCCATTAGCTATGGATGCCACAGTTTTCATACTTGAAGGAATGACAACCATTCCATCAGTATTAAAAGAACCACTTGAGATAGGTGCTTCTAAGTCATCATTCTTGTAGATTTTATCAGAAAATTTCTTTATATTATTGGCACCATCTTCTAACTCAACATTCATTATTTTATATGCTGAATTTGAAACTACTACGAATTTTTCTATTCCCAACTCACTAAGATGTTTAAGGAGATGTATTCCATATCTAACTCCGCTGGCTCCACTAATCCCTATAATAAGCCGAATCATAATCACCTAAATATTTAATTCTTTCTTAGCGACTTCCTTAACTTTTTTTCTATTTTCTTCAGGACAATATACCCCAAAATACCAATGATCCCAACGGGCATCATTCAAACTATCTATAAGCTTAGACGTTTCACTAATCTTTTTTACATTTCCATTCTCACGTACTTTTGTTTGGAATTCTTCTATCTTTGGTTTAGGAGGTATATCTATTATAACCTCATGTTCTAAACCACATTCATTTGCTATATCTAACTCAATTTCTTTTCTTAGCTTTCTATCTTCATTTACTTTTTCTAGGCTCTCCATATCAACCTCATCTTTTCTTTTAACAACTGCACGTTTGAATAAATCTCGATTCAAAATCCTTTCTGCCATCTCCCCTATAAAACCATTTACATCAGCCATTTTAAGAAGGGATTCTAAATCCCTCATCTCTCTAAATTCTGTAGGAGAAAAAATACCCTTTTCGAAAGATTTCTCTATAGCTAATGCTGACATAGTTTCTGCAATCCTAGATGCATGATGAAAATAGACTGTTGGTTGCATGTGAAATCTAGACACTAGTAAAGATTCGGCTGCTTGCAACCCACCAATCTCAACTATCAATTCTCCTTCATCCATATCCATCTCATTTATGAGTTTTTCATAATCTATTAACCCATATGCAACACCTGTATAATGCGCATCTCTCATGAGATAATCCATCCTATCAATGTCTAATTCACTTGCAATAATCTTACCATACGATCCTTCTCCGTCTATCAATTCAGCTAATCTCTCAAAATCTAGTCCTTCCTCTTCTTCAATTGTAGGAGCTAAAATACCATCTTTCATCTTCTTTTTCGCATACTCTTCATGGGTTGGTCCACCAAAGCTTGTAACAACTTCTTCCGAAGTATGTGAAAATGGTCCATGACCAATATCGTGTAAAAGGGCCGCAGCATGTATATTTTTTCTCTCAACCCCTTCTATACTAAGGGTATTACACAACATATCGGCTAAATGGTAGGACCCTAAAGAGTGCTCGAATCTAGTATGATTTGCTCCTGGATAAACGAGATATGAAAAACCAAGCTGTCTTATGCCTCTTAATCTCTGTATTTCGGGAGTATCTACAAGACTCAGAGCCGACTTGGTTAAAGATATATAACCATGGACGGGGTCTTTAATTATTTTGTAAGCATCTTCAGACATGAAATGGCACCATATCTATACATTATCATCTCTTAATTATCTTCACTACTTCATTAAAGTTTTTGGCATCCATCTCTCACTGAAGGGAGAAATATTAGCCATTATTTTATATAAATACACTATATCTTCAATTATCATGCTTTATGCTACTCTTTCCGTTTTTTCAATTCTAATACCTTTTTCCGAAACGACAAACGGAATTTTTTTGGAAGGGGGTATATTTCCTCTTAATTTCTTAACTATCAAATTTCTTTGGATATTATTGCCTCTAGTAGATGTAGCAAACTCTATTACACAATCAGCATTATGTTGCATCTTTATCTCATTGATTTGTTCGTGCATTCCTTTCGTCATCAAAATAATACTTAAACCATCATTAGCTCTTGTCAAACTGGAAATTAGGTTTAGCGTATCCACCACTTCTTCTATATTGTATTCTCTTATTAGATCGGATATCGAATCTATAACCCCTCTATATGGTTGTGATGGATTTAATGAAACTACAAATTCTTTCATATGCGTCATCAAATCCTTGCTCTGGCCATCTAGATCTTCTGAAGAAAGTTTATTGAGTATATCTAAAGGCAGTGTTCCTGCAAATCTACTAGTATACCCATCTGCTACTTCTAATATCTCTTTATCTATTGCATTTCTAACGTCCCAACCAAATGCATTCATATCTTTAATGAGCTCACTGGGTGGAACTCTTGTAAGAAAATACCAACAACTTTCCTCATTTTCAATACCATAATTTATAAACTGTTGCGCAAAAACTTCCATACCTGAACCAGGGGGTGCTACCAATAACATAGTTGTACCAGCTGGTAGTCCTCCACCTAACTGATAATCCAATCCCTCTATGCCCAATTTAGTCATTTTTCTCGGACTAGGACTATCCATCATATCTTTAGTATTAATTCTTTCCATCACAAGAAGATATTACTTAGTCCACATTTAAAATACTTAGTGTAAATAGCATATACAACATATAATAATTGGATATGAAGGTTATTGAGAAATATGTCAAGAAAATTTAATTTTTCAGAAATTGTGGAGGAACTACAATTTCAAAATAATTTGATAGTAGCAGTTGTACAAGATATAAAAAGCAAAGATGTCCTTATGGTTGCCTATATGAACAAAGATTCTATTAAAAAAACTATAAAAAGTGGAAAAGCTCATTTCTGGAGTAGGAGTAGGGAGAAAATATGGAAAAAGGGAGAAAAATCAGGAAACACACAGAATGTCCATGAAATATGTATGGACTGTGATGGAGATGCCCTATTACTAAAAGTCGAGCAAAAAGGAGGGGCATGCCACAAAGGATATCGTAGCTGTTTTTACAGAAATATTTCTGAAGATAAAATTAAAATTACAGAAGAAAGAATTTTTAATCCTAAAAAAGTGTATGGAGAATGAAAAATGAAAATAGTACCTGATACAAGTGTTATTATAGATGGTAGAGTCACCTCAAAAATAAAAGATGGCGAAATAAGAGGGACAGAAGTTATAATATCTGAGGCAGTTCTAGGTGAGCTTGAAGCTCAAGCAAACCGAGGTCAAGAAACAGGATTAAATGGCCTTGAAGAGATCCAGATGCTCAAAAAAATGGAAGATAAAGATGACATAATACTAAGATTTGCAGGAGAGAGGCCAAGTCTTAATCAAATAAAATTAGCTTCGAGTGGAGAAATTGATTCAATAATAAGAGAACTAGCAATAAAAGAGGATGCAATCCTCATGACAAGCGACATTGTTCAAGCAGAAGTTGGGAAGGCCAAAGGAATTAAAGTAGAATATCTCGAGCCAGAAAAAGACGAAAAAGCAGAATCTATAGAACTCAGGAGATTCTTTGAAATCGAAGAAAATATTATGTCAGTTCATTTAAGAGAAGGATTCAAAGCTAAAGGGAAAGTAGGTATGCCTGGAGAGATAAAGATGAAAGAAATAGGAGAGGATGTTCTTACAAAAGATGACCTTAAAAACTTGGCTCGTGACATAATAGAAAGAGCAAAGAGATCATCTGATGGATTTATTGAATTTGATAAAGGAGGAGCCACAGTAGTACAACTAAGAGATATAAGAATATCCATTGCAAGACCTCCTTTTTCGGATGGGATGGAAATAACTGCGGTTAGACCGGTAGCTAAAGTCTCGTTAGAAGATTATAGACTGTCAGATGAATTGAAATCAAGGCTATCAGAAAAGCATAGAGGAGTATTAGTTGCAGGATCTCCTGGAGCAGGTAAAAGCACACTTGCTCAAGCAATTGCCGAACACTTATTGTCTAAGGGTTTTGTCGTAAAAACCATGGAAGATCCCCGGGACCTTCAAGTTACAGATGAAATAACACAATATACTTCACTTGAAAACAAAATCGAAGATACAGCAGATTTGTTACTTTTAGTTAGACCTGATTACACAATATATGACGAGGTAAGAAAAAGTTCTGATTTTAAAGTATTTGCCGATATGAGGCTTGCAGGAGTGGGGATGGTTGGAGTTACTCATGCGAATAGAGGTATAGATGCTCTACAAAGGCTGATTGGACGCGTTGAACTTGGAATAATCCCACAAATAGTTGATACAATAGTATTCTTAGATGAGGCTAAGATAGCAAACGTATACAATATAGAATTTAATGTAAAAGTTCCTGCTGGTATGTCTGATCAGGATTTGGCAAGACCGGTAATAGAGGTAAAAAATTTGGAAAGCGGCAAATGTGAATATGAAGTATACACCTATGGGGAACAGGTTGTGGTAATGCCCATTGAAGATGAAGGAAAAGATAAAAAACCTATCTGGAGTTTAGCTCAAGAAGAAGTTAGGAGAGAAATAAATAAATATGTTAGAGGTGGTGTTAAAGTATCTATCTCTTCCAACGATTCAGCTACCGTGTATGTACCTGAAGACCAAATAGCTCCACTTTTAGGAAGAGGTGGACAAAATATTACCTCCATAGAAGAGAAACTTGGAATAAAAATCGATGTACAACCACTAAATGAATCGACAAAAAGCGATTTTAGTAAAAAATATACTAAATTTGAGGGTGAACAGGTAGATGTAACAGTAGGCTCGAGTCAAGTAATTTTAAATTTAGGGATGGATAAAGCCGGTAAAACTTTAGATTTATATTCTAACGATGAATATCTCCTTACAGCGACAGTAGGACAGGACGGATCAATTAAGATAAAGAAAAGTACATCTGTTGCCCAAAAAATTATAAAAAATGTGCGTCGTGATGAGGAAATCAGGTATTCAGGCACATAGCTCAATCTAAGTTAAGGATAGAAAACAAAAATACATACAATGCAGCTGCAAACTTTTTCTATCCTTAATTCCGTCTTTATAGTATGTTTTAGTGACTTCTCCTCTACCTAAAGGAAGAGGTTTCTGCCGAAGTTTAGTTTCAATACACTCTTATTCGTCATGGCATAGCCACGATGCCACTACTCTCTACTCGCATATCGCTTTCGAGCATACCTATTCTAT
>SL_8KL_010_SEDDRAFT_10004093_pt1 | contig 11846 bp, 8 predicted proteins | sample SodLakKL_010_SED_4_FD_11160 | JGI IMG/M metagenome (IMG submission 11160) | reverse complement strand
TGCAAGCGTTAATGTCGACATCAGGTTGAAAAAGCCTTTGCTCCGGGTAATAAACAGGCAGAATGAGAGCTTTTATGTGGATGTAAACGGCAACCTTTTTCCTCTTTCTGAAGCACACACGGCGAGGGTAATGCTGGTTACCGGCCATGTGCCGGCTTCATTGGATGAAACCAGTAGTTTTCGCTCAGGCAGGTCAAAAGACAAGAGCGAGAAGGCAGCGGAAACACTGGAAGGCATTTATACCCTCGCTTCCTATATTGCAGGCGATCCATTTTTGAATGCCTTTATTGATAACATATATGTGCACAGGGATGGTCACTATGACCTGACACCCAAGAACGGAGCACACATCATTGAATTTGGCGACGCCAGTGATATGGAAAAAAAGTTTAACAAGCTCAGGACGTTTTATAGTCGTGGGATAAATCAGGTAGGCTGGCATCATTACAACAGGGTAAANGTTGCGTATAAAAATCAGGTNATTTGTTCTAAATAGANATTGTTATGGAATCATCTGAAATTATTGTNGGACTNGATATTGGATCAACAAAGATAGCCTGCGTCGTNGGCNGCAAAAATGAATATGGCAAGGTTGAAATCCTNGGCATGGGNCGTGCCGACTCNCTGGGNGTAAACAGGGGNGTGGTGGAAAACATACAACATACTGTNACCTCCATAGAGAAAGCCGTGTCAGATGCCAGCCATGCCTCTGGCGTGGANATCAAGGTGGTAAATGTGGGNATTGCAGGNCAACATATCAGGAGNCTGCAACACAGGGGCAACATCATGCGCAACGACATTGAAGAAGAGATTGGAGGCGACGACATTAACAGCCTGATTGACAACATGTTTAAACTGGCCCTGCCTCCTGGCGAAGACATTATTCATGTGATCCCCCAGGAGTACATCATTGATGGCCAGCAGGGCATTCGTGAGCCGATAGGCATGGCAGGAAACTGTCTGGAAGCAAACTTTCACATCATCACGGGCAAGATTGCCGCTGCAAAAAACATAAAAAAGTGTGTCAGGAAAGCAGGGCTGGAAGTTTCTGACATGATACTTGAGCCCCTGGCATCATCAGAAGCTGTGCTGAGCAAACAAGAGAAGGAGGCTGGTGTGGTGCTTGTAGACATAGGGGGAGGCACTACAGACCTGGCCATATTCCAGGATGAGATCATCCGGCACACGGCCGTGATCCCTTTAGGAGGTAACGCCATAACAGAAGATATAAAAGAAGGTTGTTCTATTATTCGCAACCAGGCAGAAGCCCTGAAGAAAAGCTTTGGCTCAGCCCTCGCAAGCGAAAACAAGGATGAAGAAATTGTTTCCATCCCGGGGCTGAAGGGCAGAGAGCCTAAGGAGATCTCGCTCAGGAACCTGGCAAGCATCATTCAGGCCCGCATGGAGGAGATCATCGAACATGTGTATTATGAGGTCAAAACCAGTGGTTTTGAAAAAAATCTTATTGCTGGCATAGTACTTACCGGTGGAGGAAGTCAGCTAAAACACGTGGCACAGCTCACCGAATTTATCACCGGCATGGATACACGCATTGGCTATCCAAACGAACATCTCGCCAAATCAATCAGCGGAGAGATAGGAAGTCCCATGCATGCCACTGGTGTAGGCTTGGTGATCAAGGGTTTTGAAACCAACGAAGCCAGGAGGCAACAGCATAAAAAACCACCGGGGAAGAAAAGTCCGCAGAGGTATAGCTTCCTGGACAGGATCTTCTCAAAAGGAAAAGACTTTTTTGAAAAAGACGGAGACAATTAAAACACGTAATTCAAATAAATTAATTCATAAACAACACCGAAAAGCTATGACAACAGACATGATCAATTTCGACCTTCCCAAAAACCAGAGTTCTATCATCAAGGTGATAGGCGTGGGTGGTGGTGGCAGTAATGCTGTCAATCACATGTTCCGTCAAGGCATTGAGGGTGTAGACTTTTTTGTTTGCAATACCGATGCGCAGGCTCTTGAGATGAGCCCTGTACCCAGCAAGATCCAGCTCGGGGTCAGTCTTACCGAAGGCCGCGGAGCAGGAAGCATCCCGGAGGTTGGACGCAATGCGGCCATTGAAGACATTGAACGCATCAAGGATGCCCTGGGCAGCAACACCAAAATGCTTTTTATCACAGCAGGCATGGGGGGTGGTACCGGTACAGGAGCTACACCTGTTATTGCCAAGGCATCCAAGGAAATGGGCATTCTCACCGTGGCCATAGTCACCATTCCCTTCTCCTTCGAAGGAAGAAAAAGAAGGCAACAGGCAGAGGAGGGCATCAAGCAACTGTCGGAAGGAGTAGATACGCTGCTGCTCATATGTAACGACAGGCTGCGTGAACTGTATGGAAATCTTTCCATCTCAGATGCCTTTGCAAAAGCAGACAACGTATTGACAACCGGCGCCAAAGGCATTGCCGAGATCATCACATTAACAGGAAACATCAATGTGGACTTTGCTGATGTGCGCACCGTGATGTCAGACAGTGGCGTGGCCATCATGGGTAGCGGGCACGCAGAAGGGAATGACAGGGCCATTAAAGCAATTGAGGCAGCCCTGGCGTCTCCCCTTCTTAATGACAACCAGATCAAAGGCTCAACAAATATCCTGCTGAATATCACCAGCGGAAAAGAAGAGATCCTGATGGATGAGATTACAGAAATTACTGATTATATCCAGGATGAGGCAGGGTCTTCAGCGGAGATAATCTGGGGATTGAGCAAAGACGAAAACCTGGATTCGAAAATCAATGTCACCCTGGTGGCGACAGGATTCGACTCAAACAACAGGCTATATGAAGGAGCTACACCAAACAATGGGAAAAAGGTGATGACCCTGGATCCCAAAACTGAAAAGCAAACAATAGAGTGGGATGGCCCTTTCAACAAGGAAAAGGAAGAAGCACCGGAAGAAGGGATGCGCCTTCATGTGAAAGGCACAGAAAAAACCGGGGAAAAAACCGCACAAGAGCGAACTCCTCAGCCTGCAAAAACCATGACAGGTGAGTCTATGGACGATTTTAAAAAGAAACTCGTAAGCCAGGCTAAAGCCGTAAAAGAAAAACAAATAGAATCCGGACAGCATATCTCAGAAGAAGATTTACAGCACCGACTCAAAGATCGCGAAGAACGCCTGAAAAGCCTGAGCATACAGTTAAAAACACCGGAAGGGCTAGCTGACCTGGAAAAACAACCAGCCTATGTTAGACGTAAAATAAACCTTAACCCGGTTCCTGCCAGTGATGAATCGCAAGTATCACGTTTTACGCTCAACGAATCAGGCGATAAAAAAGCACAAATTAAGTCCAACAACTCATTTTTGCATGATAATGTAGACTGATAAACCCACAACAAAGCCTAATAGCATTTTTTTGTTGCTAAAACTGTTTTTTAGAGGTCTCTCATACATAATTTTTTATTATTTTTGCAATACAAAATAAAAACAGAGGGGTCTCAAATGATGACAATCAAATCAACACTCCGCAAAATGCCAGGAACGCTTTTCTGGCTTACTCTTATCCTGGTTGCCATGGTAGCTTGTGATACAGAGGATGCAGAGGACAGAGCAGAAAAAGACAGAAAGAAAATTATTGACTATCTGCATGAGAATGAGCTGGATTATTATGAGCACGAATCAGGGGTATTCATTGTAATGGATAACCCGGGCTCAGGATCACATCCTGGCGAAGGCAGTACGGTAAGAATGAGCTATACCGGTTATCTGCTGGACGAAGAAGTATTTGACTCAGCAACCAATGCAGACATTTTTCTTCCCAACACAGTCAGGGGGTTCAGAAAAGGGGTGATGGAATTCAAACGTGGAGGTTCCGGCACCATTCTCATACCTTCTGGCTTGGGATACGGTACATCAGGCACAGGAAGCATTCCTGGAAATGCAGTGCTTATATTTGATGTGGAAATCATCGACTTTTTCTAATTTTTTGGACACACCTTAATTATGCAATCATGGCAAGTAAAAAAAACCTGAAAAAAGACATCAACTACCTGATAGATGAGGTTATCGGCACATCCTTAATGCATCAATCCGCAAAAGAGGAAAAAGTACAGAAAGAACTGGATGAGCTAATCAAAGATATGCTTGCATTCAGGGAAGAGTTGCTCGACAAAGTAAATCAACCGGAAGTGGAACCTGCAAAAGGAAAAAAGCTGAAAGAATATTACAGGGATCTTTACAGCGAACTCCTGAAAAAGGTTAATGATGCTTTTGAACAATTAAACAAAATGGTGGAATAAAAGCTACTTCCCCAACGTTATTAAAGGCGCAGCAGCGCCTTTTTTTATAACATTGACACCGAAACGGTACAACTCATGAAAAACAGGAGTGAACGTCCTTCGCGCAAGCCCAAACAGGCAAGCCGGCCGATTAAACAACCCAGAAAAACGGACACGCCCGTTGAAGAACTGATACGCCTTAACAAGTACATCGCCAATGCAGGCGTGTGCTCCAGGCGTGAGGCAGATCAGCTCATCAGCAAAGGCGCAGTCAGGGTCAATGGAGAGGTAGTCACAGAGCTGGGCACAAAGATCAAACCGACCGATATAGTCGACTATGCTGGCAAAAAGCTGAAGCATGAACAAAAAGTGTACGTCCTGCTTAACAAGCCAAAAGATTACATTACCACATCAGACGACCCGCAGCAAAGAAAAACTGTCCTTGACCTGCTGGGCAATCATTTCAAGGAGAGACTCTATCCGGTTGGCCGTCTCGACAGAAACACCACGGGGCTGCTGCTCCTTACAAATGACGGGGAGCTTACCAAAAAGCTAAGCCACCCAAAGCATGGGGTCAGAAAAATATATCATGTGCACCTCGACAGGCCACTGAACACCAATGACCTTGCGGACATTGCCAAAGGCGTTTCCATAGACGACAAAATGCTGCGCCCGGATCATATCGACTACGCCAACCCGGATGATAAAAAAGAGGTGGGCATTGAACTTCACTCAGGACAAAACCGCGTGGTAAGGCGTATTTTTGAACAGTACGGATACCGGGTAGTCAGGCTGGATCGTGCNGTNTACGCCGGCCTTACAAAGAAAAACCTGCCCCGCGGCAGGTGGCGCAGACTTACCAGTAAAGAGATCAGTTATCTGAAAATGATTTCCTGAATACCTTATGAAGGCCACACAAAGCAAGTTAAAGCGTAACATATGGCAGCAGTTAAAAAATATCCTGCTGGGTTCCGCATTATTTTTGTTTGCCGCCATAACCACTTTCATCATTTTTTTGTCACTTAACGCAGATAAAGTAAAGGGAATGCTTATCAGCGAGCTGGACAGCCGTCTGAAAGCTGACTTATACATCGGCGAGCTTCACTTCAGCGCGCTAAAAAGCTTCCCCATGGCCTCCCTCACATTTCAGGACGTGCTGATCCTTTCAGATGATCAGCAAAAAACACAGGACACCCTGGCACAGGCTGCTTTTGTGGAACTAAACTTCAACATGCTTGACTTTTTTCGCCAGGAATATACCCTCCGGCACCTGTCAGTCGAAAACGGTTCTGTCAACCCGATAGTGTATCCCAATCGTGACTCTAACTACCTCCTGTGGGAGTCCGATACCCCTGAGAAAGGCACAAGTATTCATTTTGACATCCATAGTCTTAACCTTAAACAGGTACATGTGCGCTACATGAACGAACCGGCCAAATACTTTATTGATGTAGCCTTCGAAGATATGCAAATCAAATCATCGAAAGGAAAAGAGCTCCGTAAATTTTCACTGCTAGGCTCATTTACCGGCAAAAGTATCCGGCTTGGTGATACGCACCTGCCTTCCGACCTGTATGTCCACACAAATGTTAAGGCCGGGTTAGATGACGAAAACTCCTTGTTTCTTGAAGAAAGCCGTCTGACCATTCACGAACATCACTTTATTGTGGATGGGATATTCAGAAAAAAGGAAGATTTGCCCTATGCTGATGCAACTGTAGCCGCTGAAAACCTCAATACAGCTTTGCTGCTGAAAAAATTTCCTCCTGCCTGGAAAAGATTCCTGAAGCCTTATAACCCAAGTGGTGAACTTACGTTTAAAGCACATATTAAAGGCTTTCTCCACGATGCAGTAAGCCCTGCAGTAGCTTGCCACTTTTTCGTCAAAAATGGAAATGTCGCCATTCCAGGCCTGGGTCTGGAGACCAATATCCAGGAAGGCCAGGGCTCCTATTTGAAAAGGGCAGACAGCAGTTTTGGCGCCGGAAAAATTGACATCACACATGTCGTTGCAAGCGCCGGACAGTCATCATTACAGGGAAAAATAAGNCTCGACAACCTTCGTAAACCAAAACTTTCCTTTCAGCTTCAGGCCAGTCTCTCACCCGGCAAACTGCTGACCCTTTATCCATACGAGTCTCTTCATCAAGCCGGGGGAAATGTTGACCTGGACATCAATTTCTCAGGTTTAATGAGTGAAGGGAACAGCTTTACACACAAAGACCTCCTCTCTTCCAGGTTATCCGGGCAGGTAAAGTTGCATGATGTAAGCTTCATCGTAAACGACAAGCATCATCTTCCTTACCATGGCATAGAGGCACACATGAATTTTCAGGACAATACGCTGCAAATGAAAAGCCTCCGGGGCAAGGCAGGAACGAGCGACTTCCAGGTCACCGGCATCATACAAAATGTGCTGCCCTGGCTCTTTGTGCCCGGCGAAAAGGCTGATGTGGAAGCCAGCCTTACCGCAGAATACATAAACATGGATGAAATCCTGCAACACCATACCCACGAAGCTGATACAATTTACAGGCTCAGTCTTCCTTCCAGGATGGAAATGCAAATGCAGGCAGACGTGGGCAGGTTTCGTTTCCGCGATTTCGTGGCTGATGATGTCAGCGGCCATGCCAGAATTACTAACCAGCAGTTTTTTGCCGACCACCTGGAGCTGAATGCCATGGGTGGACGCATTATCATCGAAGGCCTTGTTGACGGCAGGCCACAAGATCAATTGGAAATAAGCTGTATGGCACGATTGGAGGATGTTGACATCCATCAGTTATTCTTTCAGACAGGAAACTTCGGGCAAAACGGAATAACCCATGAGAATCTGCACGGCCGCGTAACTGCCGGTCTTCATTTCTCCTCAAGCTGGAGTACCGGGTTACAGATAAACTGGGACGACATGGAAACCACCGCCAATCTGACCATAAAGAACGGGCGCCTGGTCGATTATCATCCACTCATTGCCTTGGGGCGATATATTCGTACGAGTGACCTGTCTGATGTAACATTTTCTACCCTGGAAAACGAAATCCACATCCACGACCGAATCATTACCATGCCCCAGATGGAGATTGCCAGCAGCGCATTGGATCTGAAACTATCAGGACAACACAATTTTGATAACGAAATAGACTATCGCCTGCAAGTATTGCTATCCGATATCCTGGCCAGAGAACATCGTGAACGCCGCAATCCCCAGGAGCAATATGGTGACATCATAGACGACGGCCTGGGCCGTACCGCATTGTTTCTCAGGCTTACAGGAGACTTTAACAATCCACAGTTCAGATACGACCATCAGGGTGTCAGAGAAAAGCTGCGCGACGACCTGAGAGAGGAAAGAAAAAACATGCGTCAAATACTACGTGATGAGTTCCGCTTCCTTTCCAGGGAGAAAAACGAAGACATAATACAGGAAAAAACTACCAGGGAGCGCCTGAAGAAACAGGAAGAAGGGGAGTTTATAATTGAATGGGAAGAACTCGACTGAGGCCTCCAGAGCCATAGCAACAATAAATCTCCATAACATATGATCGTATTCCCCCATGCAAAGATCAATTTGGGCCTCAGAGTTTTGGGGAATTGGAGCGCAGGGAAGGATGAAGCAACCTCATCCGTAAACAAGCATTGCCAGACATCACACAATATATACGCCGGCAGTGATGACACAGACACGGTTTCTGGTTATCATGAAATTGAAAGCATATTGGTGCCTGTTTCACTGCACGACATCCTTGAGCTTATTCCTTCACCTGATGGTCAGACAAAGCTCTTCCTGAGCGGCTTACCGGTGCCCGGCGAAATATCTTCGAACCTTTGTCTTCAGGCATACCAAAAAATAAAACATGAAGCAGGCAGGCTCCCGCCCGTGCACATCTACCTGCATAAGTGCATACCCCCCGGATCCGGCCTCGGAGGAGGAAGCTCAGATGCAGCATACATGCTGCTATTGCTTAACCGGTTTTTTCAGCTGAACATGTCCCACAGCAAGCTTCTCAGCCTGGCAGCAAGCCTTGGCAGCGACTGCCCCTTCTTCCTGCAGAAAGAAACCATGCTGGCAAAAGGCACGGGACATATCCTGAAAAAAATATTCATTGCAGAACTTCAGGGAAAACACCTGGCAATTGTAGTGCCTCCCTTGCATGTCAGCACAGGATGGGCATACAAGGAACTGGCATCTGCCTGGGAAAAGCCGCCACCTCAAAAACCCGACACATCGGTAAGGTTACCGCTGAGCACCTGGCAGAAGCATATAAAAAACCATTTTGAACAACTCATCTGCAAAAAGCATCCGTACCTTTTGAAAGTCCGCAGGGTATTAAACGATAACGGTGCCGTTTATACCTCACTCACCGGAACGGGTTCAGCGATGTATGGAATTTTTGACACCCCTCCCCCAAGGCAGCATCTGCAAGAGATCTTGTCTGACAGCCAAGTTTTTCTGACTTCCGCTGCTATTTGCTAAAAATCATTATTTTTGTGGCCATCCGAGTTATAAAACATCAAATAATAACACACCAAAACCACAAAAAGATGCGAAAAATTACCCTGATCCTCACCTTGCTCTGGTTGTCGGCCCCCATGGCACAAGCCGATGATGTGCTGACAACGCATAACATGTTCGACCTGAAATCAGTAGCTGAAGTTGCCATGTCACCCGACCAGGAGTACATTGCTTTCACACTGAATGTGCCCAGGCCCTTTACTCACTCAGCCGGCACCGACTATCGCGAGCTATATATCTATGATATCGCCAATGAAGAGATCCTGCCCTTCATGACCGGCCAGCGGCGGGTTTTCAACATTGGATGGACACCCGATGGTGATGCAGTAACCTTCAGGGCAAACCTGCAGGACAATCCCTATGTGCAGGTATATGCCATGAGCCTGCGCGGCGGTGAGCCATACACGCTGACAGAACACACTTCTTCCGTAATGAGTTATGCTTTTATGGATAATGAATCGCTCGCTATCGTGGCCACGGGTGATCAGGACCCCATGCGTGCCGAATTCCGTGATAAAGGCGTCGAAATCGAAGTTTATGAAGAAGAGTGGGTGCATCGCAATCTATATGTATATGATATCAACACCCACGATACCCGCCAGGTTACAGAAGACATGACCGTTTTTGACTTTGTGCTAAGCCCTGACAGCCGGCATGCAGCCGCTGCCATAGCGCCGCGGAACCTCGTAGATGATAGCTACATGTTTAAACGTATTCACCTTGTTGACATGGAAACCGGAGAGGTGGAGATGATCATGGAGAATCCCGGAAAATTAGGTAATATGGAGTTTAGCCCGGATGGCACCAAACTGGCTTTCCGGTCTGCAAGCAAACTGGAAGACTCTGTGGTAGGAAGCCTTTTTGTTATGGATGTGGATACTGAGAAGTCTTTTGAGGAGCTAACGAACTACGTGGAAGGAATGGAACTCAGCGTGATCGATTTTGCATGGAAAGACAACAGCACCTTGCTATACGCCGCAGAAGAACGTAACGATATTGTATTGAGCGAGCAGGGGCTTGACGAAGAAGACAGAACCATCCTCATAGAACCGGAAACCATTGTCTTTCGCAGCTTTGGATACGATGACGGTATGGTTACCCTGTCTGCCAACACGTGGCAGCATCCCAATGAACTTTTTACCTTTAATCCGGAGGATGAACAACTTACGCGCCATACCAATCACAATGAGTGGCTGGAGGACATTCGCCTGGCTAAGCAGGAAACCATTACGTATGATGCACGTGACGGGATGGATATCGATGGTGTGCTGCTCTATCCCATAGATTATGATGAGAATGAAACGTATCCCATGATAGTTTACATTCATGGAGGCCCTGAAGCCGCCGTTCAAAATGGCTGGGTGACTTCTTACGGCACCTGGGGCCAGGTAGCCGCTGCACGCAACTATTTTGTGTTTATGCCTAATTATCGAGCAAGCTCAGGCCGGGGTGTTGATTTTACCATGGCAGGCTATGGTGACCTCGTGGGTGTTGAGTACGATGACGTTATCGACGGTATAGACCACCTTATTGATATCGGATATGCTGATATCGACCGCGTTGGCATTGGTGGTGGTTCCTATGGCGGTTATTTCGCTGCCTGGTCTGCTACCAAACACACTGACCGTTTTGCCGCTTCCGTAATGTTTGTAGGTATCTCCAACCAGATATCCAAGCGAAACACCACCGACATACCATGGGAAGACTATTATGTACACTGGGGCTACTGGACGCACGAAGACTGGCAGGACGTATACAGCCGCAGCCCTGTGAAGTACGCTAACCAGAGCCTCACACCTACCCTCATATTGCATGGCGACTCGGACCCGCGTGTTCATCCCTCACAAAGCCTGGAGATGTATCGCGCCCTGAAAATGCATGGCAATGCACCCGTAAGACTCATATGGTATGAAAACGAAGGCCATGGCAATGCCCGTAACGTGCATCGCCTGGACTACATCGTGCGCACCATGGAATGGTTCGATCATTACCTGAGACTTGACAAGCCACGGGACGAAAAACCCGGGAAATATCCTGAAGAAGTTCTGGGCTGGTAAAATATATCCCAAAACGGAAGATGCCATTTAGGCATTGATAATCTCAAACATCAACCCCTAAACTCCAAACCTACTATTTGAATGGCACTGAATAAGATCAAGAATAGCACGAATAAGATATTCCGCAAGTCGCTTGACTGGATTGAGATCATAGGCAACAGACTGCCGCATCCAGCCACGATATTTGCCATGCTGGCAGGCATTGTGCTGGTAATATCCGCGATAAGCTACTGGGCTAATGTTTCGGCAGTACATCCGGTAGACGGTACGGTGGTAACGGTAAAAAACCTGTTGAGTGGAGACGGAATACGTTGGATATACACCAACATACTGGATAACTTCTTAAGGTTTCCGCCTTTGGGGTATGTGCTGGTAGTCATGGTTGGCATAGGCCTGGCGGAAGGAACAGGGCTGTTTGCCATCATGATCCGCGCACTGGTACTGGGCGCGCCTCCCAAGCTTATCACAGGAGCCGTTGTCCTTGCAGGTATCATTTCCGGCCTTGCGGTAGAAGCAGGTTATGTGATCCTGATCCCTCTTGGGGCCATGATATTCCACGGCATAGGCAGGCATCCCATGGCAGGCCTTGCAGCTGCTTTTTGCGGAGTAAGCGGCGGCTTTGGAGCTAACTTTTTTATTGGTTCCATCGACCCCATCCTCGCAGGAATTTCCACCTCCGCCGCCCAGCTGATCGACCCGGAAATGGTAGTTAACCCTGCGGTAAACTATTACTTCATGATCGTGTCCAGCTTTGTGGTGCTAATCGTGGGAGTTTGGGTGACAGAAAAAGTTGTAGAACCCCGGCTCGGAAAATACAGTGGCCCTGCAGAACGCTTCGCCATCGAACAGCTAACACCCCGTGAGAAAAAAGGGCTGCGCTGGGCCGCCATCACAGCTATCGCTTTTTTGGCTCTGCTCGCTTATACCGTAATTCCAGCCGATGGCATCTTCCGTAACCCGGAAACAGGATCCATCCTGCATTCCCCCTTCTTCGACGGCATCATCATCGGAATCATGCTCTTCTTTTTCTTTCC
>SL_8KL_010_SEDDRAFT_10004092_pt1 | contig 11849 bp, 14 predicted proteins | sample SodLakKL_010_SED_4_FD_11160 | JGI IMG/M metagenome (IMG submission 11160) | reverse complement strand
CTTCTTCCTCAAATAATCGGTTAACTTCATTTGATCCACTTTCCTCAACATATCTTTTAAAAAGAGCGCTGGTATCAATAAAATAAATCTGCTCAGCCAAGTTTACTCTTCCCTTAATGCCGCAGAACGTTCCGATAGTGAAAAAGGCACTTTCTTCAAAATTTCCCGTGCTTCATTTAAATTTCCACTCTCATTGCCATACTTTTGCTAGTATTCCTGCACTAACTGGTTTCCATCCCTGACTGGCTTTAGTAAAATTCCATTCTGAAGAATAGAAGCATCCAGATATGTGTCTTCTTCAATATTAAGCTTATTTCTCAACTCAATGGGAAGGGTAATCTGTCCTTTTGAGGTCACTTTTACCGTCTTCACCTTAACCCCCCCTTAAGCTTTCCTGTCTTTCATTTCATCCTTACTTTCCTTACCTGAGTTTATCAAAATAACTAGTGATGCAAAGAAAGACAACAGGCTAGGTTTCTTCATTATTCAAATAAGGACTGCCGATAGCTGTTTCGCGGAGGATGCCGAGGTTAGAGAGGGTAAAGATGGCCAGGCCGGCCCAGATCAAGCAGAAACTGAGGAAGTGGTAGAGCGAAAAATACTCCCTGAACACTACAACCCCTAAAAAGAGATTAATTGAGGGGGCAATATACTGCAGAAATCCCATCATGGAGAAAGTGGTATTTTCTATACCCTTTGCGTACAGCAATAAGGGAGTTGATGTAACGGCTCCTGTCCCAACCAGAAGCAGGACCAGAACCCAGTCTGAGCTGCCCATCGCTCCTGTGCCTGCAGCTTCAAGAGATAATAAATAGAAGAGCGCCACCGGCGAAACAATTAAGGTTTCCAGGGTCAAACCGGTAATGGGATGAACCATGATGATTTTTTTGATTAATCCATAGGTGGCAAAGGTTCCGGCCAGGGCCAGGGCAATCCAGGGAAACCTGGCATACTGTAAAGCTACCAGCAGAACTCCGGCTGCTGCCAAAACCAGCGCCGTAATCTGCCACTTGCTCAGCTTTTCTTTAAAAACTATAACCCCCAGAAAAACCACAACCAGGGGATTAATAAAATAGCCCATACTGGCTTCAATAACCTGGTCGGTATTTATGGCATAGATATAGACGTACCAATTGAGGCTGATAACAATACCGCATAAAAACATCAAAAGGAGCTTACGCCTGTTTGCGGCAATGACCACTATAGTTTTCCAGCCGCCGGTAATAACAACTATTATAACCATAAAAATAAAGGACCAGAAAATTCGGTGTCCGAGGACCTGGATGTGCGGAACCGTTTCAACAAGCTTCCAGTAAAGTGGCAGCATACCCCATAATACATAGGAAGCGGTTCCATATAATACTCCCAACCTGTTCTGGTCAATGCTGTCAACAGATATTTTCATGCATAATTCTCCATATATAAAAAGTAACAAACCATACAATTAAGTATAGCTTATTACTTCCATCTAAAACTGGCAAGGGATTATTAAAAAAGTTTAAAGCAAGTAAGTGCCTTTATTCATCGCATTCGGGACATTCGTACGCTTCCCGGTTAGCGGCGCGCCTCGTCTGGCGGCGACAGCGCGGGCATGACTGATCACTACTCAGGGCATAAGGACCACCATGGATGCGCAGGGCTTTCCCTTCAATTATAGCCCTGGTCAATTTTTCCCGGGCAGAAACCAGGATTCGCTGCAGGGTGCTCTGGGCTACATCCATCCTCTCTGCACATTCGTGCTGTTCCAGCTTTTCGATATCTTTTAAGCGCAGCGCTTCCACCTCATCAACGGTCAGCACCACTTCTTCCAATAATGGCATCGGGATCCCAGTCGGTTTAAAGTAGGTATAGCGGGGCATGGAACTTACCCGGCGGGGCTTAAAAGGTCGCGGCATTTTTGAAACTCCTCTAAGTTTATTTAATTGGTTGCATTTATTCTACCAAAAAAATAGTTATTAAACAATACCCTTTATGAACAATTCATTGTATTCCAAGCTTCGCTAATCTTCTCCACCAGTACACCTTCTACATAATCAACCACGGGGACTCCCTCAATCATGGCCCGGACAAAGGCACGGTCAAAAGGAATTTTTCCGGCCAGGGGCACATTTTCCCGCAGGCAGTATTCTTCTATGGTTTTTGATTGCTCTTCTGCCAGATCATAGCGATTAATGCAAACAGATGCTTCTACCCCAAAATGCCTGCAAACAGCGAGGATTCTTTCCAGGTCATGAATCCCGGATACGGTTGGTTCGGTTACTATCAAAGCAGCATCCACCCCGGACAAGGCGGCGATAACCGGACAACCTATACCAGGAGGTCCATCTATAATCAGGTAGTCTTTGTTTTCCGATTCCGTTAGTTCCTCTCCTTTATTACGGATGGTCGTAACCAGTTTCCCCGAATTTTCTTCTGCTATGCCCAGGCGGGCATGAACCAGGCTGCCATAGGGTGTTTGCGAGACAAACCATCTTCCTGAAAGTCTTTCATTCATTGTGATTGCCCCGAAAGGACAGGTATGATAACAAAAGCCACATCCTTCACAGGCCACCGGGTCAACTGCATAATCCCCGGTTATTGCATCAAACCTGCAGAGCTCTAAGCATAACCCGCAATCTTCGCAACTATCAAGGTTAACATTGGCAACTTTTGATGCCCAAAATTCATGCTCTTCCAGCCGGACCGGTCTTGTAATCAGGCTTAGATTAGCCGCATCGACATCACCATCTACAAAAACTGCTTTTCCACCGGCAAGCGAGGCAAAACAGCCGACAAGCGAAGTTTTTCCCGTGCCGCCTTTGCCGCTTATAACTGTAATTTTTTTCACTTTGCCTCAGCTCCTTCCCGGGCGCTTAAAATATTCCTATATAATTCCTTAAAAAGGCCCTGCCATTCAGGAAGATGATTTACAGCAGATTCACCACGGGCATAATAACGGGCAGCTTCCAGGTTCCAGGGAATTTTCTGCAATATAGGTAAATTCTTTTTCGAACAATATGCTTCAACTTCACCGTCACCGATATCAGAACGGTTTATGATAACCCCCGCCGGGACACCCAGCTTTGTAATCATTTGATAAGCCAGATCAAGATCATTTAAACCAAATGGAGTTGGTTCCGTAACTAAAAGGCAATAATCACAATCGCTTACTGCTGCCACAACAGGGCAGGAGGTGCCCGGAGGTGCATCAATGATTGTCAGGGCATCAGAATTGATCAATTTTTTGACTGCATTGATGAGAGGAGGCGACATGGCTTCACCGGGATTGAGAACACCATGAGCAAATGAAATATTGTTAACCTTACCGCTCTCAACTATACCAATCGGACGGTCAATTTCTGTTATCGCCTTCTCCGGACAAAGGTAAGCACAACTGCCGCAGCCATGACAAAGCTCGGCAAGAATCATTACGTTATCTTTTAATACAGCCAGCGCATTAAAAGCACACACCTCTGCACAGTGCCCGCAAAAGCTGCATTTGCCCAAGTCTATAGAGGGAACCGGTATTCCTACACTTTGCTTATGGAAAAATTCCGGTTTAAGGAACAGGTGAGCATTCGGTTCTTCAACATCACAATCAAGCAGTTGAACCGGTGTATTCTCCTCTTCAAGAGTAAGAGCCAGGTTCACCGCTATTGTCGTTTTACCTGTTCCACCCTTGCCGCTGGCTATAGCCAGGTTTAACATTGTTATCTCCTCAATTCCTGTAACCATAATTCTTTCAGCATTTATTTATCTTTTTTGAGCAAAAATTTGGCCCCTCCCAGCCCAACCTTTCTAGTTACAGCTGGCAATAGTCAGGCTGGGATAGGGGCAAGGTATTTGCTCTGCCTGAATGATTACTGCTGCTCCAGCTCTTCAATCCGTTTTTCCATTTGTTCCAGTTCTGTCTTTAACATTTCTTTCTGTTCTCTCAAGTAGGACTTCTCTTCCTCGGGACTGACAGCCGCCGGACCGTAGTAGGGGCCAGGCTCAGCCTGCCACATGCGACGGAAGCCTCTACCGAAGCCCCGGCCCATACCGCGTCCATAACCTCTTCCAAGCCAACCGGCTCTGCCTCGCCCGGTGCCGCAGGGACCAAAACCACCGCCTGTACCGGGGCCCATACCGACTGGACCTGTTCCATCATAACCTGGCATAGTAAATACCTCCTTTCCAATTTAAAATTCCATATATGTTTAGATTATTTCTCAACTGCATCCATGGTGCCCCTCAGGATGTTCGCAAGCGCTTGGACCAGATTTTAATTCCCCGGATAAATAGGCTTCAACAACATTTTTAACCGGACCGGTAACACCTATGTAAGTTTCGATATTATGGTCATCAAACAATGACTGTGCCCTTGGTCCCATCCCTCCTGCAATGATGCATTTGACGCCTTTTTCTGCAAGATAGCCCGGCAGAAACCCGGGTTCATGGCCTGGATTCTGAATTGTTTGCTCCTCGGCTATGGTGTTTTCCGCAAGTTTGAAGAGAGTGTACTCTGGGCAGCGACCGAAATGCTGCGCTACCAAATTGTTTTCTGTTGCCACTGCTATAATCATATTAATTTACCTCCTTTATTTACGCATACCTGAATGTGATGATACTGTCGCCTCAGCCACCAGCTTTAAACTACCTTCCAAAAACTTTTCCAGGGTATCTTCAACAGTTCCGGTCACACCGCTATAGACTTTAACCCTGGCTGCCTTGAGAGCTTCAATAGCATTGGGNCCGACATTGCCGAGGACAACTGCTTCAATGTCCCGGCCGGCCAGCAGTTGAGCGGCCTGGGGTCCTGCACCCCCGGCTGCTTCAGNATTTCTATTGCTGANNGATTCAACAAGCTCTTTTTTTTCTGTGTCAACCACGACAAAGAAGGGGCAGCGCCCAAAGCGCTGATCTACTTCGGCTTTTAATCCTTCACCTTTTGCACAAATTGCCAGCTTCATTTTTTCACCTCCTGCATCGTTAGTCACTCTGCTGTTTTTCATCTCTTAACCTCCATTTAGTAATGACTACTCTAAATATATTGGGTATATATCTATTATTATTATAGACCTTTAAAGGGTATAAATCAATAACATTTTATTATTTTTCTCCAGCAAAATGAAAAAACCAGCTATATCATGTAGAATAGAGCCAGTAAAGGGTTTTAAATTAATAATGAAGGCAGGTGCCTGGATGAAATATCGTCATTTATTTGGACCGGTCCCATCCCGCCGGTTGGGCCTTTCGCTCGGTGTGGATTTAGTTCCACACAAAACCTGCACTCTCGACTGCGTCTATTGTGAATGCGGGGAAACTACCAACCTGACAATAAACCGTGAGGAATTCGTCCCTATTGAAGATGTAGTTGCCGAACTGGAGCATTACTTAGCCTCAAAGCCGGACCTTGACTACATTACTTTCTCCGGCTCAGGCGAACCTACTTTGCATTCCGGCCTGGGCACAATAGTTGATTATATAAAAGAAAATTACCCTGATTACAAAGTTTGCCTCTTAACAAACGGAACTTTATTTACCGAGCCTGCTGTTCGGAAAGAAGTTTTAAAGACAGACCTGATTATACCCTCTCTCGATGCGGCCTGCAGCGACGCTTTTAACCAGATTAACCGGCCCTATGAAAAGCTTAACTGCAATGAGATAATCGGGGGGCTGGTTTCACTGCGCCATGAATACAAGGGGCTTATGATCATAGAAGTATTAATCGTACCGGGAATTAACGATACCCCGCAAGCACTGGAATTGCTAAAAGAAGCCCTGGAAAAAATCGGGCCCGATCTTGTTCAGATCGGAACCCTGGACAGGCCGGGCACTGAAGAGTGGGTTGAAGCTGCTCCTGAGGAAAAGCTGCAGGAAATAGCTGATTACCTCGGCAATGCAGAACTGATCGGCGCCTTTAAGCCGCAACACAAAGTGTCCTCTATAAAAGGCTTACAGAGCAACCGCATATTAAACACACTGCGCCGCAGGCCCTGCACTGTTTCGGACCTGCAGCAGGCTTTAAACTTAAGGCCGGCAGAAATCCAAAAATATCTAAACCTGCTGCAGTCAAGAGGGGCAATTGAATCTGAAAAAAGAAAGCGGGGCACTTTCTTTAAGGTAAAGACGAATGCACCGCCAACTGAAGAAAGCTGAAGTGAACATAATTTGTGGTTATGGAAATAAAAAGAAAGCGGCGGGAAAGTTTTTCAAGCCCGCCGCCTCTTTATTGGCTTAGCCATTCAAAGCCGCAATTATTTCTTTACAAAAGGCCGGCAAATCGGCCGGTGTCCGCGAGGTAATAACATTTCCGTCGCGAACCACTTCCCGGTCAACATAGTCAGCCCCGGCATTGACCAGGTCATCCTTGATAGAGAAAAATGAAGTTACTTTCTTCCCTTTAACCGCACCCGCTGAAGCAAGCATCCAGGGTCCATGACAAATTGAAGCAATGATTTTGCCCTGCTCATATGCCTGCTTTAGCAAATCGACCATAGCTTTTGAGCGGCGCATATGATCCGGTGAATATCCGCCCGGGATGATCACTGCATCATAATCCCCGGCTTTTGCGTCTGCAGCAGCCAGATCTGCTTTAGCCGGATACCCGTGCTTGCTCTGATAAATCTTTACTTCGGGTGCTATTACAGTTACTTCCGCTCCGGCCTCCAGGAAACGATAATAGGGATACCAGAACTCGGGATCTTCATAAATCTGTTCCAGAAATATGGCAATTCTCTTGCCTTCTAAACCCATGATTCCATTCCTCCTCGAAAGTAAATTTACATGCCCAGGTTGAACCAGCCAAAGCCGATTGCCAGTTCAAGCATGGCCATCACCAGGAAAATGAAAAGAGCAGCGACAAAAACAAAGCTGAACCAACCGCGGGGCAGCCAGTTTTTCCTATCCTCAAGTAGCGCCCTGCTTCCGGTCTGCCGATGAAGCAATTTGAAGAGGAAATAGGCCGCCACAACTGCAACAACCAGCAGCGGAATGAAAGCAAGCATAGCCTGAAAATCCACTTCCGTGGCAGTTTCATGTTGGCCGGCAATAAAGAGGTAGGTTGCTGCAATAAAGTTATTGGCCATGTGATAAATAATGCCCGCCCAAATTGAACCTGTTTTAACAACCAAAACGGCCATCACAATGCCCAGCATAAAAGTACTGAAAAGGTTGAGAAATGATATATGAAAAAGGGCAAAGAGAAGTGAGCTAAAGACAATTGCCGGTAATACCGCGCTCTTCCATTGACGGCATAATTGCCCCCCGGAACAGCACTTCTTCACAGATACCGGCAAAAACTGAAAGGACCAGCACGTATCCCAGGTACTGCATAATAGTCTGCGGTGGTTCTATTACAACAATTGGTTCATAACCAATTTCCATTAGCCCGGTTACCAGGCCTACGGCAAAAATCATATTGATAATCCACATAACACCGGCCAGGACCAGGATAGTGGGAACAAGGTTAACCTTTAGGGGATAAAGCCTGGCAAACTTAACCTTATCAACACCATGGCGCTTCCAGAACCAGATTGCAGGAAGAAGTATCAAGAAGACCTGGGTAATAATCATCCCAATTTCAAAGTGCATTACCTGAACAACGGATCCGATAAGAATTAACAGGACAAATATGCCAAGGTATAGGCGCATCGCCGCCTTCAGATCGGGTTTTGCCGGAGGCTTTCGATTTAATTCGTGCCCTGGGATGCCCTGATCTGCCTGTTGAGACTCACTTTCCTGCCTGTTATTATCCATTTATTATCACTCCAGTAATCTGTTTTCTAAAACCTGGCTGCGATCGAATCCGTCAAACTGAAGATAAAATTCGGCTGCATCAACCAGGGCATCGAGCGGGGTTAGCCCCACTATTTCACTGCTGATTACTGCGACACCATAACGGGCCGCTTCTCTCTTTACCAGTTCAAAAATACGGTGCAGGGGCACTTTTTTGAAATCACATACATTGATGGTAACCTGGGCCTTTCCCGTTTCCTCGATCATAATACCCAGGCCTTTAACTGATGGAAAACCACCGCTGCTGCCTCTTATTGCCCGGGCAATATCTTTGGCTATATCAACATTACCAGTGTCCAGGTTAATATTGTAAGCAATTAAAGGCGGCCGCGCCCCCACGGCCGTGACTCCTGCCCTGGGGTTCACTTCAGCCGGCCCAAAGTCCGGTTTGCGCTCCGGTTCTTTAATTGCTTCTATTAAACCTTCATATTGGCCGCGGCGCACATCTGATAAATTTTTACGGTTCGGCTTCACAGCCGCTTCTTCATAGAGGTAAACCGGGATATTCAGCTCTTCAGCCAGCTTTTCACCAAGCCGGTTGGCCAGCTCGATACAGTCATCCATATCTACGCCTTTAACGGGAATAAACGGTATTACATCGGTAGCGCCCATACGTGGGTGGCCACCGCTGTGTTCAGCCATATTAATCTTATCTGCTGCTGTTTTAGCAGCCTGGAAAGCTGCCTCAACTACTCCGTCAGGATCACCAATAAAGGTCACCACCGAACGGTTATGGCTTTCATCATAAGAGTAATCAAGCAGGGTTACTCCTTTAACATCTTTTATTGAACCTACAATTTCCTCAATTACTTCAACCCTGCGCCCTTCACTGAAATTGGGGACACACTGAACTATTTTGGTCATCCTTGCACTACACCTCCACTACCAGTTTACCATTTTTTATCACTTTGCTGACCAGGTTTGTTCCATAGCGGTAAGCAAGGTAATCATAATTAGGAGCGTCAAATAAAACCAGGTCGGCCTTTTTCCCGGCCTCAAGACTGCCTACTTCAGCAGCGCGACCGACGGCATGGGCAGAATTAATAGTTATGGCATTGATTACCTCGGCTGGAGTCATCCGTAGGTACAGCGAGGCAATATTAATGATTAGCTGCAGGTTATTGTTCGGTGAACTGCCCGGGTTGAAATCGGTTGCCAGGGCCACCGGAACACCCGCTTCTATCATTTTCCGGCCCGGGGCATAATGATCCTCCCGCAGGTAGAAAGTCGTGCCAGGTAATATTACAGCAATTACTCCTTCTTCAGCCATCCGCCTGATCCCTTCATCGGAAATAACCAGCAGGTGGTCTGCCGATACTGCTCCCAGTTCAGCAGCCAGTTCGGCGCCGCCCAGGGGAACTATTTCATCGGCATGCATTTTCAGCTCCAGTCCCATCTCGCGGGCAGCTTTTAACACCCGGCGGGACTGTTCCACTGAAAATACACCTTTTTCGCAGAAAACGTCACAGTACCTGGCCAGTTTATCTTCAACTACCCGGGGCAGCATCTCATTAACAACCAGGTCAAGATAGCGATCCGGCTCATCTTTATATTCTTTCGGTACGGCATGAGCTCCCAGAAACGTGGGCACCAGGTCTACCGGCTGGGCCCTGTCTACCTGGTGAATGGCCCGCAGGGTTTTCAATTCGGCTTCGGTTGACAGGCCATAACCGCTCTTCGCTTCAGCCGTAGTGGTGCCCTGGGCCAGCATCTGGCGGCAGTACTTTATTCCGGCTGCAACCAGTTCATCTTCCGTGGCTGCCCTGGTCATTTCAACACTGCTTAAGATTCCACCACCGCGGGCCAGGATCTCCAGGTAGGGCACCCCTTCCAGCTTGAGTGAAAACTCATGCTCGCGGGACCCCCCGAACACCACGTGGGTATGGGGGTCTACCAGGCCCGGCAGCACTACCTGGCCAGATGCGTCAACAACCATGGTTGCAGGATCAGTCTCGATTTTTTGCTCTAATTCTTCGGTTGTGCCGACGGCAACAATCTCTTGACCGTTGACTGCAACAGCCCCGTTTTCAATAACCCTGATCTGCCCCTGTTTTTCTCCGGTAAGCGGAGCCAGCGAAGCGCCTTCCGAGGTCACAACCTGGGCCGCGTTTTTTACAATTAAAGTTGCTTTCATTAAGAACCACCTCGCTATTTATCAAGTGCTTTCTCAACCAAGTCGGCCACCAGGTCATCGTCAGCCAGGTAGGGCAGGGTAATCTGGTCAGTATCTGCATGATCCCTATTGTATTCAATACTGGTGGTAATAGAGTTTTCATTCCGGGCCCAGGCGCGGCGGGCCACGCCGCCCATAACATCCCAGGGCATGGCGGTGTTCAGGATGCGGTCGGCTTTTTCGCTACCATCAAGAACCATGCCGAAGCCTCCATTGATGGCTTTGCCGATACCCACTCCACCTCCGTTATGCAGGGCTACCAAGCTCATACCCCGGGCTGCATTGCCGGCGTAACACTGGATGGCCATCTCGGCCATTACATTGCTGCCGTCCTTGATATTGGCGGTTTCACGGAATGGTGAATCTGTGCCGCTGACATCGTGGTGGTCACGTCCAAGCATTATCGGACCGACCTCGCCATTGCGAACCATTTCATTGAACTTAAGGGCAATCTCTGTCCGGCCCCGGCAATCCTGGTAAAGAATCCTGGCCTGGGTTCCGACGACCAGTTTATTTTTCTCCGCATCACGGATCCAAACGTAGTTATCGCGATCCTGACCACAGCGCTCAGAATCGATACATTCCATGGCCGCCCGGTCAGTTTTTCTTAAGTCTTCCGGGTCGCCACTCAGGCAGACCCAGCGGAAGGGGCCGTAACCAAAGTCAAATAGTTCCGGTCCCATGATATCTTCAACATAGGAGGGGAAAATAAAGCCGTCTTTCGCGTCAATTCCGTTGGCGGAAACCTCTCTTACCCCGGCATCAAATACAGCTTTTAAAAATGAGTTTCCGTAATCAAAAAAGTAGGTGCCCCGTTCAGTCAGGGTTCTTATCAGTTCAAAGTGCTTGCGCAAAGACTGATCAACCTTCTTTTTAAACTCCTGCCTGTTGCTCTGCAGAAGTTCTGTCCGCTGTTCGAAGGTTAATCCCTGGGGACAGTAACCTCCATCATAGGCAGCATGACAGGAAGTTTGGTCGGATAGCAGATCAATATGCAGGTTATGTTCAACTGCATAAGCCAGCAGATCGACAATATTACCCTGATAGGCAATTGAAAGCGCTTCTCCTGCTTCTTTTGCTGTTAGGGCTTTCTTAAAGGCTTCTTCCCGGTCGGAAGTAACCACACTGACCCAGCCCTGATCGTGCCGGGTTTTTATCCTGGAAGGATCAACTTCAGCTACTATCCCGACACCGCCGGCTATTTCAATTGCCTTTGGCTGGGCTCCGCTCATTCCACCCAGGCCGGAAGTAACAAAAAGAGTACCGGTTAAATCTTCATCATCTTTTATTCCCAGCTTTTGCCGGCCGGCATTGAGAATGGTGTTAAAAGTACCATGGACGATCCCCTGCGGGCCGATATACATCCACCCGCCGGCGGTCATCTGGCCGTAATTAGCTACGCCCATCTGCTCGGCCACATTCCAGTCTTCCGGATTATCATACATTCCGACCATCAGTGAGTTCGTGATTATAACCCTGGGCGCATCCGGCTTGGAACGAAAGAGACCAACCGGATGCCCTGATTCAACTACCAGGGTTTGCTGATCGGTCATAACTTCCAAATATTTTTTTAGCAGGCGGTACTGCATCCAGTTCTGGCAGACCTTGCCCGTCTCACCGTAAGTCACAAGCTCGTAGGGATAAAGGGCCACATCAAAATCAAGATTGTTATCAATCATCACCTGGAATGCCTTACCTTCAAGGCAGTTCCCCTTATATTGATCGACAGGTTTGGCCTTAATATTACCCGGGGGCCTGAAGCGATATCCGTAAATCCGCCCCCTGGTGGTTAGCTCTTCTAAGAATTCAGGAGCCAGCTGCCTGTGATATTCTTCAGGGATATAGCGAAGGGCATTCTTAAGGGCTACTTCAGTTTGCTGCTTATTCAAAGTAAAATCCCTGGCAGGAGCTCGTCTAA
>SL_8KL_010_SEDDRAFT_10004090_pt1 | contig 11852 bp, 10 predicted proteins | sample SodLakKL_010_SED_4_FD_11160 | JGI IMG/M metagenome (IMG submission 11160) | reverse complement strand
TACATTTATTCAGCGATATATATTCTACCACAGCACGAACTTTAATAGTAGGGTCAGTTATCTTTTTCTTCTTTAATTAGTTTTCGTCTCAGAATCTTTGTGTTAGCGGCACAAAAATATTCCCGGTTATTCAAGATTCCGGTGGACAGGGTAATTTTTCAGCCAGGCTCCTGCAAACATTGAAATACCTCTTCACAAGTTTGCATTTCCCGATTATTTGTTACTGCTCAGCTCTAGTCGTGATGCATTTTAGGCTGGTGGCATGGCGATAGAGCGGTCGCAATTCTCGACGAAGCAANGNTTCTAGCTGGTCGGCCTGGATGGATCCAGGCCGCCGAGGCCNGAGCTATAGATGGCGAATGCCGGGGGCAACCAAAGCGAAAGCCTGCAGCTAAGCCGCCGCCATTGCCCGCGAGGAGCTGGCACCAGGCCAAAACGCAGCAAGGCTGAGCAAACACGATTGTTTTATATTATGCGCAAACGTGTTTTTCGCTGCCGGAACTCAAGAAAAACCCTCTCCCCTGTTTAAAGAAGAGAGGGCTTCTGCCTTTTTTTATAATCTGGCTACTACTGCACTGCAGCGTGGGCAAAGTTCTTCTTCAGATGCAGTGAAGACCCAACAACGCGGGCATTTATGACCTCCTGATTTTTCAACCAGGATCCTGACCGGTAAACGCTGTCCACTGATGGCCTCTTCAGGGGCCTGATCACGGCCCTGGATCAGCTTGGCTGAAGAAACGATAAGAAGGTTTGGTAGTTGTTCGGCATAGGAATTTAACTTATCGTAGGCAGAGCCGTCAGCCCAGATTGTAACCGATCCTTCCAGAGAACTGCCGATTACTTTATCCTGGCGGGCTTTTTCCAGGACCCAGGTGGTTTCTTCACGGACTTCAAGCAGGGTTTGCCAGCGACTGCCCAGCTCCCGATCGTCCCACTGCTTATTTGTTTCAGGCCAGTCCGCTAATTGCACGCTCTGCTTGCGTTCACCAGGCAGATATTGCCACAGTTCTTCAGAAGTAAAGGTCAAGATAGGTGACATCATTGTAACCAGGTTTTCCAGAATAGTCATTAATGCAGTCTGGGCTGAGCGACGCCCCGGATCATCAGGGGCAGAACAGTAAAGGCGGTCTTTAATAATATCGAGGTAAAAATTACTCATGTCAACAACACAAAAATTATGGAGAGCATGATAAAACTGGTGATATTCATAACTTTCGTAAGCTTTAGTGGCCCGCTCAACCAGTCCGTTCAGCCGGTATAAGGCCCAGCGGTCCAGCTCTTCCATCGATTGGTAATCAACAGCATGCAAATCAGGATTATAATCGTAACAGCCGGCAAGAAGGAAACGGGTCGTATTACGAATCTTACGGTATACTTCAATCAACTGTCTTAGAATATCTTCAGAAAGATGAATGTCATGAGTGAAATCAGCCGATGTAACCCAGAGCCTGAGAATATCAGCACCGTACTGCTTAATTATTTTTTCCGGAGCAATCACGTTCCCCAGCGACTTAGACATCTTTTTCCCTTCGCCGTCAACGACCCAGCCATGGCTGAGTACTGCCTTATATGGTGGTTCGCCCCTGGTGGCAACCGCTGTAAGCAGTGAAGAGTGGAACCAGCCGCGGTACTGGTCACTGCCTTCAAGGTAAAGATCTGAAGGCCAGTGCAGTTCCGGACGGGTTTCTAAAACTGCATCATGACTGGAACCGGAATCAAACCAGACATCCATGGTATCAGTTTCTTTTCTGAACTGTTCATGGCCGCACTCCGAACAGCTGGTACCTTTGGGGAGAATCTCGGATGCTTCCCGGATAAACCAGGCATCCGATCCCTCTTTCGCAAACAGAGCACTGACTGCTTCAATAGTTTGCTCGTTAATTAACGGTGTTTCACAGGATGTGCAATAAAATATAGGGATCGGTACGCCCCAGACTCTTTGGCGGGAAATACACCAGTCCTGCCTCTCTTTTATCATATTGAAAATCCGCTCTTCTCCCCAGGCCGGAGTCCACTTGACCCTATTAATTGCATCCAGCGCATCCTGGCGAAAGCCATCTATCGAAGCAAACCACTGCTCTGTCGCTCTGTAAAGAACAGGCAGCTTACACCGCCAGCAGTTCGGGTACTGATGTTCAAGATTAGTGGACTTAATCAGCACCCCTTGATCTCTCAAATCTTCGATGACCTGTTTGCCACCTTTTTCGTAATGCATACCGGCATATTGGCCGGCTTCTTCGGTAAAAATCCCTCTGTCATCAAGGGGGCTTAACACCGGAAGGTCATTAGCCTGGCCGATTGCAAAGTCTTCATGACCATGCCCGGGTGCAGTGTGCACACATCCGGTACCCTGTTCAAGGGTCACATGGTCCCCGGTAAGGAGAATCGATTCGCGATCATAAAGGGGATGACGACAACGCAGCCCGGTTAGTTCATGACCTTTAAACCGTTTCAGGATCGGCCAGGGTTTTTCTGCCCCTGCCAAAGAGGAAACCTCTTCAAGTAATCCCTCGGCTAACAGGTACTTTTCTGAACCGGCATCAACCAGAACATAATCCAGTTCGGGATGTAATGCAATAGCCAGGTTGGCCGGGATTGTCCAGGCGGTGGTAGTCCAAATCAGGCAGTAACAATCCTCGGCCCCGTCCAAAAGGCCGCGATCATCAATGAATGGAAATTTGACGTAAATTGATTCGGAGACTTTATTGCCATACTCAATCTCCGCTTCAGCCAGGGCTGTTTCACAGCTTGCGCACCAGTAAACCGGCCGCATACCTTTATAGAGATGACCTTTTTCAGCCATTGCTCCAAAAACTTTTACCTGACGGCCTTCAAACTCGGGAGCAAGAGTCAGGTAAGGATTCTCCCAGTCTCCGCGGACGCCGAGACGTTTAAACTGGTTTCGCTGCAGATCAACGTACTCCAGGGCGTAATCGTGACACATCCTCCGAAACTCCAGATCTGATATTTCTTTGCGATTAATCTTTTTGGTTTTAATAATCTGGTGTTCGATAGGCAAACCGTGCGTATCCCAGCCGGGAATATATGGAACGTCATACCCCCGCATCGTTTTATACTTATTGATAATATCTTTAAGCACTTTGTTCAATGCTGTGCCCATATGGATATCTCCGTTGGCATAAGGGGGCCCGTCATGTAGTATATAGACAGGAGCCCCTTTGCGGTTTTCCCGGGCCAGTTTGTTGATATCCATTTTTGTCCAAAACTCGATCATTTCCGGTTCACGCTGGGGCAGCTTAGCGCGCATTGGAAAGTCGGTTTTAGGTAGATTCAAGGTATCTCGATAATCCATGTTTTTATTTCCCTCCACATAATTAATTTAACTTTGGTCTACAATAAAAAAATCGCCCCTCTTCAGGGACGAGATTTCTCCCGCGGTACCACCCTACTGGCCGCATTTTAGCCTGCCGGCCTCTTTTAACTTGCCAATAACGGTGACGACCGTCCGCACCTACTCTTCCCGGTTTGAGAATTTGGAGCGGAAGCTCCCGGGTGATCTGCAGCAGGACAGCTTAGCCGGACTCTCACCTTAAACCGGCTCTCTGCATAAGCTGTATCTCCTACCTTTATATCCCGTTCACTGCTTGTCAATCGAATTGTAGCATGTAAAAGCTCTAAAATCAATCTAGCCTCAACTGGCAAGCGCTAATAATCTGAATCGGAATCTTGATCATGATTTTGCTTCTGATCCTGATCCTGATCCTGATCCTGATCCTGACTGCGATCCATGCTGCGGCGCCTTCTAAAATCGCGCCCTTGCCTCTTCTGATCAAGGTCATGTTCGATCTGTTCACGGTCATGACGGACAGGTCCCCGATCAGCATCAAAATCAGACTGTGGGCTAAAATCGAATTTTGGTTCAAACTCTGACTCTGGCTGATACTTGGGTTCTGGTTCCGGTCTGAATTTTTGATCTGCTTCCGGCTTATCTTTGGACTGTGGTTTATAATCCAGTTCTGGATCGTAGTCTCTTTTTATATCAAAACTAGCTGTCGCATCAAAATCCGTTTCCGGTTCAAAGTCCGGCTCAATATCAGGTTTAAAGTCCGGTTGGAAATCCGTTTTGTCATCAAAACCGTTTTTTGAGTCAAAATCCGGCTGTGCATCAATATCCTGTTTCGATTCTCCAGGGCTCTGATCCTCCTGCAATTCACTCAACCAGTCTTCATTTTCAAGATTAGAAAGTTGAGCTTCAATAAATGATCGAAAACGCATTTTAAACATATAAGCCTTTTTAAAAAGCTCTTCCTGCTCAGAGTATATTTTATTGGCGCGATTACGGGCTTCCTCTACTATTCTTTGCCTTTCTCTTTCAGCCTCTCGCTTGATCAGATCAGCTTCACGTTTGGCGTTTTGCTTGACCTCTTCAGCTGTTTCCTGGGCGACAACAATGGCATTATGCATAGTTCCTTCTAACTTTTGATAGTTCTTGTTTTTTTCCTGCATCTGGCTAAGTTGATCATTTAATTCCATATTCTCCCTGGTAAGCTGTTCAAGATCTTTTGCCACCCGGTCCAAGAATTCATCGACGTCTTCAATATCATAGCCTCTAAAAGACCTTTCAAACTCTTTATTCTGTATGTCCATCGGTGTGATACTCATTTATAACCCTCCCCAATTAAATTTTACAGAAACAATCTAACTTTTTCGCTGCAAAAGGCATATCAAAATACTTTGACTTCTCTCATATTTCAATATATGGTATTTTCGACAATAGGTCTGCTTCTCCTGCCGGGTTAACTATATTTTTTTAATTTCAGGCGTATTCTCCCTTTACGGGTTTCCCCCTCCACTGAATGAATAAAGAGGCGTCCTTTACCCTTCAGAGTAACGTGGTCACCTTCATTTAACTGCAAAGACGGTGAATCAATGAGGCGCCAGTTTACTATAACCAACCCTCCTTTAATCAGGCGGACAACCTTAGATCTGGAAGCTCCAAAACCAAGTGATAAAACGGAATCCACCCGCAAACTTGCCACAGTGCCCTGTATTTCTTTGCCGCGCTCTTTAGCCAGTGGCAGCTGATCGGGTTCAATTATGGCACAGTCTACCGGCATATGGCCAACATATAAAAGGTTTGTGCATATATAATCAGCTTTCGAATCAATAACCATGATTGCCGCCCCACCTTCTTCCAGCATAACAATGTCTCCGATCTGATCGCGGCGCAACCCCAGGGCCAGAACAGCTCCCAACAAGTCTCGGTGACCGACTTTATCTTCTTTGCCGGACCACTCCACTTTTATCGCGGTAACCGGAGGAAGCGCTCCTGTATGTTGGGTGGGAAAAATATAAAGAGCGTTTCTTTCCGCCTGCGAATAACCTCCGTATACCGTGTAAGACAGGTTTTCTTTTTTGCGCAGGGCTGACTCGGCAAGTTCAAGTTGACGTGGATCTAAAAAGGCTGTGCTAGAGGTCCTGTTTCCTTCCACTTCATCTAACTTGCGTGTAAAATGTTCCAACCACTGTTTTTCTGCTTCTAAAAGGGGAGATTCCGAACTCATTTATCAGCCTCCTGCTCCTAAAATCTGATGTTTTGAATAATAATTTGCTGCATTATCCTTAAAAGAATTAACAGAACGATAGGGGACAGATCCAGTGACCCCATCCCCATTCTCACGGACGGAAGTACAGTGCGCAACGGTGCCAGCAAAGGTTCAGTCAAACCATACAAAACCCGGTAGATAGATGTAATTGTTTCATTACCACCAGGGCCCATTCCCCCACCGGAACCCATTATAACCCAGGACATAATTATTCTTCCCAAAAGTATAAAGTAATAGATTTGAAAAAATACAAGTAACCCTTCTGCTAATATGTTCATTTTTGTCCACCTGCTTTCAAAGTTATAATTTTATGCGTTTTAATCAAGGAACGATTATTTTCAGCATGATATTCTGTAACCTTAAGCCTTATCAAGGCTGCCCTCAACTATCGGCTCTATCAAACAGGGCGCTGCCAATGCGAACTAGAGTCGCGCCTTCTTCAATGGCCACCCCGTAATCATTGGTCATTCCCATTGACAGCTCGGGCAGTTCAGCCTCTGATTCTGCATTCCGATCTCGCAGCTGGCGCAGTTTTTTAAAGTAAGGCCGCACTGCTTCAGCATCGTCAAAAAAAGGGGCTATAGTCATTAAACCGCGGACTTTAATACGATCAAAATAGCTTATCTCTTTTAAAAATCCCGGTAAATCTTCCGGAGCAAGACCATATTTGCTCTCTTCACCTGATATATTGACCTGGATTAACACTTCGGCTACCCGGTCAAATCTTTCTGCGCAACGCTGCAGCATTTTGGCAAGAGAATGACGGTCAAGAGTCTGAATTGATCTATAAATAGGGAGAACATCTTTAACCTTGTTTGTTTGTAAATGCCCGATAAAATGCCACCGGGCTCGGGGCAGAACAGCAATTTGATTGGCCGCATCCTGGACCCTGTTAGCTCCAAAATTATTGATACCAAGGGCAGCAGCCTGCTTAAGATCTTCAAGATAAGCCATCTTGGTGACCGCGATTAATGTAACCTCTTCCGGACTGCGGCCGCAGCGCCGGCAGGCTTCATTTATAGTCTCGATGACCTTTTTATAGTTTTCAGTCAGCAAAAGGACTGTTCCTCCCTGTTTAGTTTAAGCGCTGGCCTTCGTCGACCAGATCGGGACGGGTAATAACCATGCTGTTTGGCTCCAACCCTTCAATCATAACCTTTTCATCTTGATTGTTAACAATATATACTGGTTGAAAAACTACTCTTCCACCCTGGTTCAGATAAACACCGGTTGTGCTGTCCTTTTCAATAACAGCCTGCTCGGGAATTATTATACCCCTATGCCTGGAGTACAGTAAAGATGCTTCTGCCCAGCGCACTTTTTCAAAATCCTGGATTTGTTTTTCTATACTGTAAGTTAAGCGAACTTCTCTTTTATTTTGATCAATCTCATGCTCAGCAAGGTCAGCCTTAACTACTTCTCCAGGTGCAAAATCAAATTTAATATTGACAGCCTCCTGCTCGGCTACTTCACGTCCCGGGTGCAGAGGCATAATTACATTAAAATACCACTGCCAGTTGTTAACAATTTTAAGGATCGGCTCTCCCCGCTCAACCAGGCTATTTTCTTGATAGGTAAATGCTTCCGGTTTTTGTGCCAGGTATTCTTCTTCTGACATGTAATAAGCCCCGCTGTAAATTTCCAAGCCGTCCAGATGATTTGACAACAATCCTGCAGTTTCGCTTATTATGGTTTTTTTATTTTCAAGGTTCAGCTGATCATTTGAAACATAAGCAGGAACCTCTTGATTGTTGGTCTGCTCGCTTTCATCGTCATTTTCCTCATCGTTTTCCTGGTCGCTGTTACGCAAAGCATTTATCTCAGACCTGGACAGAACTCCCAGGGTACCAAGTTCTTTGTCAACGGGAATTCGTTCGCCCGGTGATGCTAATTCTATAATTTTTCCATGGTCAGGAGCTTTAATTAATTCTTCCTGACGAGTTATCAGGCCGGATACCTCTTGCTCCTGCTCCATAATCCCTTCTTCTGCAGTTACCACCTGCAGTCGCCAGGTTAGAAATTGATCCCCTAACCAGTGGTAACCAACTTGAACCACTATTACCAGCGCCAAGAGCAATAGTACATAATAAATTAAAGCCTGCTTCAAATGAGTAAAGCTAAACCGCCGGCCTTCTCCTGGTAAAACCTTAAAACGCTGTTTAGCCTGTTTTTTGCGTTTTTCACTCAACCGGCTTTGCCCCCTGATTTTTAACTTATTAAGTTTTGCTTATCGCAATAAAGCCAAGCATTCTACCGGTTAACCCTTTGTCCCGGCGGTACGAATAAAACAAGCCCGGGTCACAGGATGTACACCACTGGTTAGAAGCAATATTTTCTGATTTTACTCCGGCCTTTAGCAGCTGCCTGGTATTTATCGATGTCAGATCGAGCCTCCATCCTCCGGATCCCGCTGCAAACTCAAGATAGGGCAGGCTATCCCAACCTTTAGACTTAAACTGTTCGGCCACCTGGTCATCTATGATATAACAATGTTTACAGACAGTCGGACTTAAACCGGCTAATAAATGACTGGAATCAACCCCATAATTATCCTCCAGATAACGGATTACCTTGCCGCCTATATCTCCTAACGTGCCCCGCCATCCGGCATGAGCTAACGCCACAAGAGGACTGTCTTGCTTTGTTGCAAAATATAGCAGCTGGCAATCTGCAGAAAATGCAGTCAGCGGTAGGTGTGGTTCTTCGGTAATCAAAGCATCACAATTCCGGCGGGCATTATCCGGCAGGGCCCCTTCACCGCTATCAGATCTATGGAAAACATGGAGCTCTGTTCCATGGACCTGAACAGCCGAAACAATTGATCGGTAATCGCAATTAAACAGCTCAAAAAAGCGGCGCCTGTTTTCAAGCACATTAGCTTGATCGTCACCGGTGTGAAACCCGGTATTCAGAGACATAAAAGGACCACTGCTGCATCCGCCCTGCCGTGTTGAAAACCCATGTTCAACATATCCGGTTTCAGCCAAAATAGGGGTCTGCAGGTAGGCCAGCTCTCTTTTTTTATAAAGCTTGAAACTGTTTTTTAGATCAGGCAATAATGACCTCCCTGACAGGCAGTTTCTTTTATCATCAACCTGTTTTACTGCCCCGGCCTGGCGGTTCTACCACCCAGTTCATTTCACTGAACCATTCCACAGCTTCGCTCAGGGCAAGAGAGCGAGGCAGATCAACCAGGCGTTGATTCCGGGAACCCCGGAAAGGCAGGTTGTAGTCCTGTTCATTAACTTTAAATGGCCCATCTATCAACAACCACCCTGCCTGCAGTAAGCTGCGCACATTCTGATCAGCGATACTTTTTTGGATAAGCTCTTCAAAAGTGTAACCACTGTATATAACCAGGTTAAGTTCTCTTTTTAATACTTCAGAAACAAGCACAGCAAGGGAAGCGGCTTGTTCAAAAGGCTCTCCGCCGGATATTGTAATTCCGTCGATTCCAGAACTTTGCTCAATAATTTCTAGAAGCTCTGAAACGTTAATCTCATAACCGCTAAGTGGGTCGTGGGTTTCCGGGTTATGACATCCCGCACAATGGTGCGGGCAGCCCTGGACATAAATTGAAAAGCGAATACCCGGACCATCAACAATGCTATCTTGCTGCAGACCGGCCAGCCTTAATTTCATCCTTTATCACGGGGGACAAAATGGACCCGCCTGGCCTTCAGTTCACTCAATTTTGCTTCATTAAACCTTTCATCAGTAGAAAGATAACCGGTAATCCGGCGAATATGCCTGATTTCAGGATTGCCGCACTGCGGACAAGTATCATTAAATACACCGCTGTGCGCACAAACCCTACATTCATCGAGAGGATAGTTTATCCCACCGTAACCTACATCAGAGGCAGCCATTTGCCTGACAATCCGGTCCACAGCTTCAAAGTTATGCACCGGTGGAGCTTCCAGTTCTGTATAAGTGATATGCCCGGCATTGCAGTATTTGTGAAAACTTCCTTCGGCAGCAATTTTATCTGAAACCGACATAGCATAGTTAACCGGAACATGGAATGAGTTGGTATAAAAATCTTTGTCAGTAACTCCCGGTATTGATCCATATCGTTCACGATCCATGACTACGAATCTTCCGGCCAATCCTTCCGCCGGTGTAGCCACCAGCACAAAGTTAAGGTCATACTCGTCACTATAACTGTCAGAGCGCCGTCGCATGTGATCTACTATTTTCAAGCCCAGATCGTGGGCTTCCTTGTCCTCTCCATGATGCTTACCAATTAACAGGTGAACTGTTTCGGCCAGTCCGATAAAGCCAATGGCCAAAGTTCCGTGCTTCATAACCTCTCCGATAGAATCGTCGGGTCCGAGTTGATCAGCATCAAGATAAAGCTTCTGACCCATCAGGAAAGGCAGATCGCGGACCCGCAACCTGGAAAGCACTTCAAAGCGGTGCAGCAGTTGTTTTGCTCCGCTGCGCATCAGGCGATCAAGCTGAACAAAAAATAAATCCTCCTGGCCGCGGCATTCTAAGGCGATACGGGGCAGGTTAAGAGTAACCGGGGCAATATTGCCCCGTCCGGCCGAGACTTCGGAACCGTGACGGTTAGCTATAACCCTCGTCCGACAGCCCATATAAGAAACTTCATCACCGTAGGCCCGGTTGAAAGAGCTATCCATAAAGCTAAAAGTGGGATTCATACGCCGTGCTGCTACCTGCAGAGCAAGGCGATAAAGATCATAATTCGGATCTTCAGGATCAAAATTTACCCCTTTCTTGATTCGAAAAACGAGGTTTGGAAAAATCGGACTTTCTCCATGCCCCAATCCGCGCCGGAAAGCTTCAAGAACTGCTTTCGTAACCATCCTTCCTTCATCAGTTATATCGGTGCCGAAGTTTAGCGAACTGAAAGGAACCTGTGCTCCGGCCCGGCTGTGCATGGTATTGAGGTTATAAATAAGCCCTTCCATGGACTGGTATATTTCTTCATACTCCGGCTTGTTTTTAAACCCCCTGATCACTTCACCCATACTGCGATCGAAGTGAGGGAAGCTCTGACCGCCAAACATATCATTCTGGTTGCTCTGCAGGATTATTGCCGCCTGAGCTGCAGCCGAGGCAATCCTTTTTGGAGGACGAACATAACCGTATCCGGTGTTAAAGCCTTCCTGCAGCAGCCGGGACAAATCGATCTGCAAACAGTTTAATGTTTTGCTGTAATAATCAAGATCATGAATATGATAAGCCCCTTCATCATGTGATCGGGCGTACTCTTCCGGCAGTAGATTACTCAGGTAATACTGCTTACTGGCGGCCATGGCAATTTGAAGCATCTTGGCCGAGGGAGAGTTATTAACATTAGCATTTTCACGGCTGGTTTCAACCAGGATTTCCTTAACTACATCCATCAGCTCTGATTTACCATCCCGAATCCGGGTCCGCCGGTCGCGATGTAAGATATAGGCTTTCGCGGTTCGGGCATGGCCATTTTCAATCAAGGCCACCTCTACTTCATCCTGGACTTCTTCAACAGTGGGAGTAACCCCGTTGAGCACTTTCTCCTGTAAAGCGCTGATGACCTGTCTGGTAAGGTTTTCAGCTGTTTCCCGGTCACTTCCCCCCACTGCTTTCGCTGCTTTAAAAATAGCATCGGTAATTTTTTCGGGATCGAAAGCAACCACCCGTCCATCACGTTTGCGGATCTCCTTAAACAAACAATTTATTTCCGGTTTGTTTTCTATTTTGACCGATGCTGTGCCGTTGTTCAAAATAATAACCTCCCCTTTACTTTTTTAGTTCTTCTTTTTCGCGAAGCATATCTTCCAGCTCGGCTTTAAATGCTTCAACATCAGGAAACTGGCGAAAAACCGAAGCAAAGCGAACATAAGCAATTTCGTCGATTCGGCGTAATTTTTTTAGAAGAATATCACCGATTCGATCAGCGGCAACCTCCTTGGTATAGCTGCTGCGCAGTTCCTGCTCAAGGTTTTGGACAAGCTCTTCCCACCGGGAGAGAGGAATATCACGCTTTTGCCCGGCCAGGATAAGACCTTTGAGCAGCTTACCAGGATCAAATAACTCCCTTCGGCCATCTCGCTTGATAACAACTATCGGCTCCTCTTCCAATTTCTCCATAGTTGTGAAACGTTTAGTGCAGCTAACACACTGTCTCCTGCGCCTGATGGAAGAAGAGTCCTGCGTTGCCCGCGAATCAAGAACCCTGGTATCGATTTCCCCACAATAGGGACACCTCATGTTCACCGTCTCCTATCAACATATTGCATTATAGCCATTATAAAACACAATATATTGTGTGTA
>SL_8KL_010_SEDDRAFT_10004087_pt1 | contig 11859 bp, 10 predicted proteins | sample SodLakKL_010_SED_4_FD_11160 | JGI IMG/M metagenome (IMG submission 11160) | reverse complement strand
TCAACGCGGCCAACCTCAAGGCGGCCCGGCCCTACGCCATCGTGGCGATGGTCACCCTGGCAGCCCTGGTGACCCCGACCACCGACCCGATCACCCTGCTGATCGTCGCCGGACCGATGATCGCCTTCTACGAGCTGTCGATCCTGGCCGCCCGCGTGATCGAGCGCCGGCGTCGCCGACGCGCGAAGTGAGCGAGCCGCTCCAGCCGAGGCAGCCGGATGCCCCGCCCGAACGGTCACCGCTGGCGGTGCGGGCACGCCTCGCCGCTCGACGCCTGCACCTGGGCACCCTGGTGCTGGCGACGGCGGCCGCCCTGCTCGTCGGCGGCGCGATCGGTCGGGTCACCGCCCCCGGTCCCGAGGCGGACGCACACCGTGCGGTCGAGGCGGCGGTCCTCCCGGTCGCGCTCGACGCCGACGGCATCTGGACCTCCTCCACCGAGGGGCGGGTGTCGGTCAGTGAGGCGCTGATCGCCCTGCGCCGCGAGGGCGACCCGCAGCTGGTCGACGCCCACCTCGAGGGCTGGCTCGGGGCCTACGACGCGGCCCTGGTGCGGCTCGCGGCCGCGGACGTCCCGCCCTCCGCCCGCCCCGTGCAACGCCAGTTCATCACCGCGGTCACCCTGTCCCGGGACGCCGTCGAGGTGCTGGGCCACGCCGCGACCGTGGACGACGAACTGCTCCGTCGTGACCTGACCACCGAGGTCGGGCGGCTCAGGAGCCGCTCCGAGCAGCTGATGGCCAGCGCCCGAGCCTCGATCAGCGACCTGGAGGGCACGCGGACCGACGTCGCCCCCCTGCCACCGCTGCGCAGCTTCACCGACGGCCGTCGGCGGTGACCCGGGCCGGCGCGGACCCGCGGTAGCGGGGTCCCGAGCGGCCGAGGCCGTAGGCTGGCCGCGGCATCGACCGCGTCCGCCCCCCGACCAGGACCGAGGCACCGTGGAGCAGCCCGAGGACCTCCAGGCCCACGTGGACCGCTTCGTGGCCCAGCTCGGGTTCCCCCTGGATCCCTTCCAGCAGCAGGCGATCGACGCGCTGGTCCGGGGTCGCTCGGTGCTGGTCGCCGCGCCGACCGGCGCCGGGAAGACCGTGGTCGGGGAGTTCGCCTGCCACGACGCCGTCACCCGGGGCGGTAAGGCCTTCTACACCACTCCCATCAAGGCGCTGTCCAACCAGAAGTACCGGGACCTGCTCCTGCGCTACCGGCCCGACCAGGTCGGCCTGCTCACCGGCGACCGCTCGATCAACGGCGACGCCCCCGTGGTGGTGATGACCACCGAGGTGCTCCGCAACATGATCTACGAGGCGTCCCGCACCCTCAACGGGCTGCGGCACGTCGTGCTCGACGAGGTCCACTACCTCGCCGACCGCAGCCGTGGCGCGGTGTGGGAGGAGGTCATCGTCCAGCTCCCCGCCTCGGTCCAGATCGCGTCGCTGTCCGCCACGGTGTCCAACGCCGAGGAGTTCGGCGCCTGGCTGGACCAGGTCCGCTCGGCCGCCGGCCCCGGGCGCAGCGGCGAAGGGTGCGAACTGGTGCTCGAGGAGTCCCGCCCCGTCCCCCTGCGCCACCACTACTTCGTCAACGACCGCATCTACGACACCTTCCGCGCCGGCCGCAAGGGCGGCTCCAGCCGCGAGCACCGGGAGCGGGCCTCCCAGGCCCTGGCGGGGGTCCCCAACCCCGACGTGGTGATGCTCGAGCGTCGCTCCCGGCAACGCAACCGGGTGTCCAACCGGGGACGCCGCCAGGGTCCCGCCGTCCGGCTCAAGTGGCCGAGCCGGCCCCAGGTGGTCGAGGAGCTTGCCGCCCGGTCCTGGCTGCCCGCGATCCTGTTCGTGTTCTCCCGCAAGGGCTGCGAGGACGCGGCCGAACAGCTGCACCGCGCGGGGGTGCGCCTGACCACCGGACCGGAGCGCGAGGAGATCGCCGCGCTCATCGACACCCTGCTCGGTGGCCTGCCCGAGGGGGATCTCGAGGTGCTGGACTTCGCCGGGTTCCGCGCCCGTGCCCTGGACGGGATCGCGGCCCACCACGCCGGGATGGTCCCCGCCTTCAAGGAGTGCGTGGAGGTGCTGTTCCAGCGGGGGCTGCTCAAGGTCGTGGCCGCCACCGAGACCCTGGCGCTCGGCATCAACATGCCGGCCCGCACCGTGGTCCTCGAACGACTCGAGAAGTGGAACGGCGAGTCCCACGTCCTGCTGACCCCGGGGGAGTACACCCAGCTCACCGGCCGGGCCGGACGGCGCGGCATCGACCGGGTGGGACACGCCGTCGTCCTGCACCAACGCGACCTCGACTTCCGCACCGTCGCGGGCCTGGTCGGCACCCGCACCTACCCACTGCGCAGCTCCTTCGAACCGTCCTACAACATGGCGGTCAACCTGCTCCGGCGCCACGACCTGGCGCAGGCCGAGGAGCTGCTCGGCGCCTCCTTCGCCCAGTTCGAGGCCGACCTGCGGGTCTCGGCCAAGAGCCAGCGCCTGGTGGAGCTGGACGAGGCCCTGGCGGGCTACGCCCGACACCTCGAGTGCGAGCACGGGGATTGGGCCGCCTACTGGGCGCTGCGCCGGGAGCTGTCGCGGCTGGAGAAGGCGGAGGCCCGCGCCCGCAAGGACGCGGTCGAGCAGGCCCTGAGGTCCGGCATCGCCGCCTTGGAGCCGGGCGACGTCCTCCACCTGCCCTGGGCGGGCCGCCGCGGGCTGGTCGCGGTGGTCGGGGTCCACCTGACCCGCAAGGGCACCCCGATCGCCCAGGTGGTCACCGACGAACGTGCGCTGACCAAGGTCGGCCCCCGCGAGCTGGACCGGGTCCCGGAGCCGGTGGAGCGGATCCGCCTACCCGGTCGGGGCAACCCGCGCCAGCAGGACTACCGCAAGGACGTCGCCGGGCGGCTCCGCGCCCTCGACCCGCCCTGGACCGACGGCAACGGTGGGGGACCCGTCCCGGAGGCGCAGGACGCCGAGGTGGCCGACCGCGGACCGAGCGAGCAGGTCACCGAGCTGCGGGGCCAGCTCCGCGCCCACCCCTGCCACCGCTGCCCGGACCGCACCGACCACGAACGCTGGCAGCACCGGGCCGACGAGCTGATCGAGCAGGCCGACCGGCTGCGCGCCGAGGTCCGCCGCACCACCGGGTCGCTGGTACGGCACCTGCATCGCATCCTCACCGTGCTCACCGAGCTCGGCTACGTGGACGACACCCCCGCGCCCACCGGGCAGGGCCTGGTGCTGGCCGGCATCTACAGCGAGGTGGATCTGCTGGTGGCCGAGGCGCTGCGCCGGGGCGTGCTGGACGACCTCGAACCCGCCGAACTCGCCGGGCTCGCGGCGCTGTTCCTCTACGAGCCCCGGGGTGGGGAGTCCACCAGCCGTGCGGTGCTGCCCACCTTCGCCCTCGAGGAGGCCACGGAGTCGGTGCTCGACCTGGCCGAGGAGTTGCGGTCCCGGGAACGTGCGGCGGGGCTCAGGTCCACCCTGAAGGAGCTCGACGCCGGGTTCGTGGCCCCCGCCTACCGCTGGGCCGCCGGGGCCGACCTGGATGCGGCGGTGGGCACCCTGGACATCACCGGGGGCGACTTCGTCCGCAACATCAAGCAGGTCGCGGACCTGGTCGGCCAGCTCCGCACGGTCGCCGGCACCGAGCTGTCCTCCCGGGCGGCGCAGTGCGTCGAGGACCTGCGACGCGGGATCGTGGAGGCGTGAACGTGTCCGAGGACCTCGGAGTGCCGCTGGTGATCGCCAACCCGTCGGCGGGGCGCGCCGACGGCTCGACGCTGGAGCGGCTGCTGTCGGGGCTCAGGGCCCACGGGCTGCGGCCCGACGTGTCGATGACCGCGGCCGGGGGGCATGCGACCACCCTGGCCCGTCGTGCGGTCGAGGAGGGCCGCCGCTACCTGATCGCGGTGGGCGGTGACGGGACGGTCCACGAGGTCGTCAACGGGATGGTCGACGCCGAGAGCGGGCGGGTGCGCGGGGACGACCCGGTCCTCGGGGTCGTCGGTGGCGGCAGCGGGTGCGACCTGGTCCGCACCTTCGGGCTCGACCGTCCTCCCGAGGTCCTCGCACGCCACCTCACCAGCAGCGACACGATCCGCATCGACCTCGGCCGGATCCACTGCACCGGCGCGGACGGCCGGCCGACGTTGCGGCTGTTCGCCAACGTGGCCGAGGCCGGCTACGGCGGGGCCGTGGCCCGGCTCGCCAACCGCCTCCCGCGACGCCTCGGCAGCGCCCGCTACGCCGCCGCCATCGTCGGCGCCGTGCCGGAGTTCCGACGGGTCGACACCTCCGTCGAGGTCGACGGCGGCACCACCCGGGAGCCGGTGTGCAACGTGGTGGTGGCCAACGGACAGTTCTACGGGGGCGGGCTGAAGGTCGCGCCGCGGGCACTGCCCACCGACGGGAAGCTGAACGTCCAGTCCTGGGGCGGCCGCCCGATCGACGTGATCCGCGCCCAGCCCCAGCTGCGCACCGGCGCCCACCTCGCCCGTGCGGACGTCCGCGAGTGGTCCTCCACCTCGGTGTCGGTCTCCGGAGCGCGGCCGGTGGCCATCGAAGCCGACGGGGAGTACGTCGGCGTGACCCCGGCACACTTCGACGTGCTCCGGCAGGTGCTGCGGTTCAAGCTCTGACGCCGGCGGTTAGCATCCGGTGGCAGGAGGCCACGATGGACAACGCTCGGCTGCACGCCGCCGCAGGGGCGATCCGCGACGCCGGGCTCGACGCCCTGCTCGTCGGGCCCAGCGCGGACCTCAGGTACCTGGTCGGCTACGACGCCCACGCCATGGAGCGGCTCACGCTGCTCGTGCTGAGCGCCGACGGTGACGCCCACCTCGTCCTCCCCGAGCTCGAGGCCCCGGCTGCCCGCGCCAGCGGTGCCGCGGAGCTCGTGGAGCTGGTGGCTTGGACCGAGACCGAGGACCCGATCGCCGTGGTCCAGCGGCTCCTGACACGGTCCGGGGAACCGACCGCGGTCGCGGTGTCGGACCGGCTGTACAGCGTCTTCACCCTGCGGCTCCAGGCCGCGCTGCCCGGCACCGCGTTCCGTGCCTCGGGGCCGGTGCTCGGCCCGCTGCGCATCATCAAGTCACCCGCGGAACAGCAGGCCCTGCGGGCCGCGGGCGCCGCCATCGACGCCGTCCACGCCGCCGTGCCACCGCTGCTGCGCCCCGGTCGCACGGAGGCCGAGGTCGGCCGGGAGCTGTCGGAGCTGATCCTCGCCGAGCACGACGAGGTGGCCTTCGTCATCGTCGGCTCCGGCCCGAACGGTGCCTCACCCCACCACGCGGTCAGCGATCGCGTCCTCGCGCCCGGCGACGCCGTGGTGGTCGACATCGGCGGGGTCCGGGACGGCTACTGCTCGGACATGACCCGCAACTACGTCATCGGTGCGCCGCCCGAGCGCTACGCGGAGCTGCACGCCGTCCTCGCCTCGGCGCAGGAGGCCGCGGTGCGGGCGGTGGCCCCCGGGGCGATCCCGGCCGAGATCGACCGGGCCGCGCGGGACGTGATCGCCGACGCCGGCTACGGCGAGCGCTTCATCCACCGCACCGGCCACGGCATCGGGATCGAGGTCCACGAGGACCCCTACATCGTGGCGACCAACACCACACCGGTCGCCGCCGGGATGGCCTTCTCGATCGAGCCCGGCATCTACCTGCCGGGCCGGTTCGGGATGCGCATCGAGGACATCGTGCTGGTCACCGGGACCGGTGTCGAGCGGGTCAACCACCGGCCACGCGAGGTGCTGGTGGCAGGGTGACGGGACCCCCACGGCCCGGCCGGTGCACCGGTCGGCGAGGTGGGAGCGGAGGAACAGGGAGACGAGGATGAGCGACGAGCAGGGCACAGGTGGTCAGGGCAGGGTCGAGGTCCGCCGGGCGCGGATCGAGGAGATCCGGCCCCTGGCGATGGAGTACCGCGCCGAGCAGGACGCCGACCCCGAGGCCCTGCCGGATCCGCCGCTGCCCCAGGGCGGGATCTTCTGGCTGGCGACCGACGCCGGGGACGGGACGCCGCTCGGCTACGCCGCGGGGACGCTGCGGCCGGCGGGCTGCACGATCGGGCCGGTGTTCGCCCGGCCGGGCGCCCGCCGGCGGGGCGCGGGTGAGGCCATGACCAGGACCATCCAGGAGTGGGCGGAGGACACCCGGGTGCCGGTGGTCGAGATCTCCGTGGCAGCCGACAACGAGGTCGGTCGGGCCTTCCTGGAGTCGTTGGGCTACCAGCCCCGGCGCATCCTGATGTCCCTGACCCCGACCAGCGGCCGGCCGCCGGTGGCCGAGGGGTGAGCCTGCACGCCCTCAGCACCGAGGAGGCGGACCTGCTGGCGGTGGTCCGCGACCTCGGGCAGACCCGCATCGCCCCTCGGGCCGCCGACGACGAGGCCGCGGGGCGCTTCCCCCGGGAGGTCTTCGACGAGCTGGCCGCCCTGGGCCTGACCGGACTGCCCTTCCCGGCCGACGTGGGCGGGGGCGAGGGCTCGGTGCGCCTGTCGCTGCTGGTGTTGGAGGAGTTGGCCAGGGCCTCCCTGGCGGTGGGCATGGGGATGAGCGTCCACCACCTCGCCACCTGGGCGATCACGACCTTCGCGACCCCGGAGCAACGGGCCAGGTTGGTGCCCGAGCTGGTCTCGGGGCGCGTGCTGGGCGCCTACGCCCTGTCGGAGCCCGCCGCGGGATCCGACGCCGCGGCCCTGGCGACCCGCGCCCGCCGCGACGGCGACACCTACCGGCTGACGGGCACCAAGGCCTGGGTGACCCACGGCGGGATCGCCGACCGGTACGTGGTGATGGCCAGGACCGGGGAGGAGGGCGCCGGCGGCATCAGCGCCTTCGTCGTCGACGCCGACCAGCCCGGGCTGGAGGTCGCGACGCCGGAGCGCAAGATGGGCCTGGCCGCCTCGCCCACCGCACAGCTCCACCTCGACGACGCACCGGTACCGGCCGACCGCCTCCTCGGCGGCGCCGAGGGACGGGGCTTCGCCATCGCCATGGCCGCCCTGGACGGTGGCCGGCTCGGGATCGCGGCCTGCGCCGTCGGCCTGGCCCAGGCCGCCCTGGACCAGGCGTCGGCCTACGCCGTCGACCGGGAGCAGTTCGGGCGGCCGATCGCCGACTTCCAGGGGGTCGGCTTCCTGCTGGCGGACATGGCGACCCGGACCGAGGCGGCCCGGCAGCTGACCCTTGCCGCGGCGGAGCTCAGGGACAGGGCGGCACGCGACGGGTCGCGGGCGCCGACCGTGGACGGTCATCCCGAGGCCCGCGCCATCACCCGGGCCGCGGCGATGAGCAAGCTGACCGCCACCGACGCCGCCATGCAGACCACCTCCGACGCGGTGCAGGTCCTCGGTGGGGTCGGCTACACCCGGGACTTCCCCGTCGAGCGCTACCTGCGCGAGGCCAAGGTGCTGCAGATCCTCGAGGGGACCAACCAGATCCAGCGGCTGGTGATCGCCCGGCACCTGGCGGCCGACGACCGATGAGCCAGCACGGCCCCACGGGACCGGACCGGCGCAGCGTGACCGACCACGACCGCCGGCGCCTGAAGGTCACCGCCCGAGTCCTGCTGGCCGGTCCGGTCCTCGGGGTGCTGGCCGCGTTCGCCCTCGGGCTGCTCGGGGCTGGTGGCGTCGCCGGCCTGGCGGCGTTCCTGGGTCTCTTTGCCGCCGCCAGCGTGGCCGCGGCCCTCACCACGGCGGCGTTGGCCATCGTCGACGAGTACCGCCGCGTCCACGTCGCCCGACGACGTACCCTGACCGCCCTCGCGCTCTTCGCCGGTGGCTTCGTCCTGCTGGTGCTGAGCATGGGGGTGGCGGCTACCGTCTGAGGTGCGGGCGGGATGGTGGAGCGGGGGCGCTCGACCTGCTATCACACGGGACGCGACACGACGTCCGGAGCAGCGACGGTGACGGCACACAGCACGACGGTCGGTCCGGCACGTGGTGCCGCGCCGAGCACACCGGAGGTCGCCATCCCCGGGGCGCCCTCGCTGGGTGTGGACGCGGGACCGCCGGCGGGGCTGAGCACCGCGGAGCGGCCCGTGGGCCCGCGCGCAGCGGCGGCGCCCACCCGTGGCACGCTGCTGACGGCCGACCGCATCATCACCCTGGGCCGCGGCAGGACCCTGGCCCGGGCGTTGGTGATCCGGGGGAGCCGCGTGGTGTGGGTCGGGGACGACGAGGCCAACGCGCCCCCCTACCGGTCCCGGCTCGACCTCGACGGCTGCGTGATCGGGCCGGCCTTCGTCGACGCCCATGCCCACCTGACCATGTCGGGACTGAGCCTGCGCGGCCTGGACCTGTCCGATGTCAGCTCGGGCGAGGAGCTGCTGCGGGCGGTGGCCACCTACGCCGGACAGCACACCGGTCGGGTGATCTGGGGCCACGGGCTGGACCCCCACCGCTTCCCCGATCCGCTCCCGGACCCCGACGCCCTGTCGCGGGCCGCGCCCGGACAGGCCGTCTACCTGTCCCGTGTCGATGGCCACGCGGGCCTGATCGATCGGACCACCCTGGCCGCCGCACCTCTGGCCCGGGCCGAAGGCATCGAGCTCTCCGACGCGGGCCCGACCGGGGTGATCCGTCGCGAGGCCAACCACGTCGTCCGGCGCTGGTCCGTCGGCGCCATGAGCGAGGTGGAGCTGGCCGAGGCTCGCCGCACCGCGACCCGACAGGCCGCCTCCCTCGGGATCGCCTCCGTCCACGAGATGGGTGGTCCCGACATCATGGGCTTGGCCGACTTCGACGCCTGGGTGGCCGGCGAGTGGCCCGTCGAGGTGGTGCCCTACTGGAGCTCGCTCGAGGTCGACGTGCCGCTGGAACGTGAGCTGCGGCACGTCGGCGGGGACCTGCTGCTGGACGGGTCACTGGGGGCGCACACGGCCGCGCTGCTCGCGCCCTACGCGGACGCGCCGGCGGTCAGCGGGCACCTCGAGTACGACGACGAGACCCTGACCCGCTGGTTCCTGGACGCGACCCGGGCGGGCCTGCAGACCGGGGTCCACGCCGTCGGGGACGCCGCCCTGAGCCAGCTCGTGCGCTGCTGGCGTGCGGTGGCCGAGCACCTCGCCGCCCACGGTCACGAGGACGCGATCCCGCGCGGGCGGCACCGGATCGAGCACGCCGAGGTCGTCACCCCGTCCCTGCTGGACGACATCGCCGACCTGGGGCTGCTGATCTCGGCCCAGCCCGGGACCGAGGCCCGGTGGGGCGGTCCCGGTGGCATGTACCAGGCCCGCCTCGGCGCCGAACGGGCCGCGTGGACCAACCCGTTCCGTGCGCTTGCCGACCGCGGGATCTCGATCGCCTTCGGCTCCGATGCGACCGTGTTCCCCATGGACCCCTGGGGCATCATCCACGCGGCGGAGCATCACCCCGAGCCGCGCCACTCGGTCGGTCGGATGGAAGCGGTGTCGATGTCCACCCTGGGAGGCCGGACGGCGGCCCGNCAGGACCGGTTCGCCGGGATCGTCCGTGCCGGTATGCGCGCCGATCTGGCCGTGTTCGAGGGTGACCCCTACGCCGCCGACGACCCCCGTGGTGCTCGCTGCGCGCTGACCGTGGTGCAGGGCCGGGTGTCCCACGGCGACGCCCCGCTTCCCCCGGCTCCGGGCACCTGAGCGCGGGCTCCTGAGCCCGCCACGAGCGGACCCGGCCATCGGTGGTCGGATGCGGTTGCATCGAGGCATCCACCTCTGGTACGAACCGCGCTCGCGCCGGTGTCGACCGGCGGATCGGCGATCAGGAGCTCCTCCGTGAGCGCACGCCCAGCCCAGGCCGACGAGGCCCAGCCGGAACCCCTCGACGACGAGGTGGAGGACGACCCCTTCCTCGAGGACGAGGATCCTGCCCTCGACGAGGCCGACCTCGCTGAGGACGAGGACGTCGAAGACGACGACGTCGAGGACGACGGGGACGGCGACCTCGAGCAGCAGCTGGCGGCCGAGGACGCCGGGGATGAGGACGAGGAGGCCCCCGGGGTCACCGTCGTCCCGCCCGACGCCGAGTTCGACGACGACGCGCCGGTCGCCCCGGTCGAGGACGACGACGACGGCGACGACGAGATCGAGGGCCTGCGCGACGGAGAGTTCGTGTGCCGGGGCTGCTTCATGGCCAAGCGTGAGACCCAGCTCGCCGACCCCGACCGCCTGCTCTGCCGCGACTGCGCGTGAACCCGGCGCGCGCCGCGCTGCCACCCGCGCTCGCGGCCGCGTCCGGCCTCGCGCTGCTGGCGGCCCACCCGCCGGTGGGCTGGTGGGCGTTGAGCTTCGTGGCCCCGGCACTGCTGCTGGCCGCGCTGTGGGTCGAGTCGGAGCTGGCGGCGGCCCAGGCACGCCGGCCGCGGACCTTCCGCCTCGGCCTGCTCGCGGGGCTGAGCACCTACGGGCCGCTGCTGAGCTGGCTGCTCCTGCCCGCCGGTGTCGTCGGATGGGGCCTGCTGGTCGCCGTCCAGGCGGTGTGGATGGGCGCGTTGGCGGCGCTGCTGACCCCGGCCCTGCAGTGGCGGACCCTGCCACTGGTCGCCGCGGTGGTGTGGACCGGGATCGACGCCTGGCGTGCCATCTGGCCGCTGAACGGGTTCGAGTGGGGGGCCATCGCCTACGCGCACGTCGACGGCTCCTGGCTCCTGCCGACGGCGCGGATCCTGGGTGGCCGGGGGATCACCTTCCTGGTGGTGCTGATCAGCGCAGCAGCGGCGGTCGCGATCGCCATGGCCACCTCGGCGTTCCGGGCCCGTCAGGAGGGGGACCTGGAGCGCGACCTCGACCGGCGCACCCGGATCCCGCTGGCCTTCCTGGTCGGTGGGCTCCTGGCATCGGTGCTGCTGACCGTGGAGCCGCCGGCGACCGACGGCAGCCTCGAGGTGCTCGCGGTGCAGGGCAACGACATCCGCCACTGGGAGCTCGAGGAGCCCGTCCCCGACGCACCCCTGCGTATCACCACCGCGCTCAGGAACGAGACGCTGGCCGCGATCGATCGTGACGGGGTACCGGATCTGACGGTGTGGCCCGAGTCCAGCGTCGACCGCGACCCCTTCACCCCCCGCGGTGAGGTCCTCGGCGAGCTGGCCGGTGACGCCGCAGCCGCCAGCGGCCGCCTGCTCACCGGCGCGAGCCTGGATGGTCCCGATCCGGCCACCGAGCGACTGATCGCGGCGCTGCTGCTGGAGGACGGGTTCCACGAGATCGACCGCTACGTCAAACGACGGCTCGTCCCCTTCGGCGAGTTCATCCCGCTGCGCCCCCTGCTGGAGTGGTTCCCGCCCCTGGAGCAGATCCCGCGGGACGCCCGACCCGCCACCGAGCCCCAGTCGATGGAGGTCGTCGACGGCATCACGGCGGCGGTGATCATCTGCTTCGAGACGGTGTTCACCGACGTCGTCCGGTCGAACGTCCTGGCGGGTGACGAGCCCGCCCGGATCGTGTTCTCCCTGACCAACGATGCGAGCTTCGGCGACTCGGCCGAGCCCGCCCAGCACATCGCTCAGACCCAGCTGCGGGCGGTGGAGACCGGTCGCTGGTTCGTCCACGCGGCCCTGAGCGGATCCTCGGCCTTCGTGAGCCCGGACGGGCAGCTGGAGCAGGCCACGGAGCTGTTCACGATCGACTCGATCCGCGCGGAGCTCCCGCTGGTCAGTGGCGTCACGCCCTACCTGGTCGTCGGCGACGTGCTGGGGTGGCTGACCCGGCTCGGGGTGGCGCTGGCGGCGGCGCTGCTCGTGCGCAGGTTCGTGGAGCGTCGTCGCAGCGTCGTGGGCGACGGGTAGCCTGCCCGCGACCGTGCGCTCGCGCGGTCGTTGCCCCCGTCGTCCAGCGGCCTAGGATCCCACCCTTTCAAGGTGGTGACGCCGGTTCGAAT
>SL_8KL_010_SEDDRAFT_10004086_pt1 | contig 11860 bp, 14 predicted proteins | sample SodLakKL_010_SED_4_FD_11160 | JGI IMG/M metagenome (IMG submission 11160) | reverse complement strand
AAGAATGTAACGGTAGAAGAACGCTTGCGAGAAATGGAAGAAACATATAAGATAGAAGAAAGTAGATTAAAGGAGTTAGAAAAAATGCTAAAAGAAAAGGAGGAGTAAAAAAATAATAAGTAATAACATGGTATATTCACAAGAGCCGTATAAGGACATAGAATTAGAATGTTCAGAGTGCGGAGAACCATTTACTTTTACAGCGAAAGACCAAAAGTTTTATGAAGAGAAGGACTTTGTAAAACCAAAAAGATGTAGAGGTTGTAGAGCAAAAAAGAAAGAGAGGATGAAAAAGTATTAGAAAGACGATGATGAAACAGATACCAAAGCGACTTCATCAGGTGTGGATTGGACCATTACCAATGCCTCAAAAATGGATGGCAACATGGAGAGAAAAAAATCCAGAATGGGAATATATATTATGGGACAACAAAAAAGTATTTGGAAGAAGATGGAAAAACCAATGGATGATAGATGAGTACATTAAAAAATATAATAGAGATGTAAAAGGAAAAGCAGAAGATGGCAGAGATTTATTTATATCAGCTCAAGGAGCAAGGTTTGTAGGAGATAAAGCAACAGCATTCGCTTGGCATGTGATAGCAGACATTGTACGCTACGAGATTTTATATAAGTACGGAGGTTATATGCCCGGAGCAGACTCGGAATGTATAAAGCCAATAGATGAAATAATGGGAGATGATTTTGAAATTTATTTAGTAAACACAGGACATCTATACACAGATAAAAGAAAAGAAATAGAAGAAAGATTCCCGGAAGGAGTGCCAGAGGGAATAGAAAAGATTAGATGGAATAGATATGATCCAATAAACACAGCACCAGTAGGTGCTTGTACGAAAGGAAATAAATTTGTAGGGAAGTTAATAGAAGAGCTAGGAAAACTAAAACCAAAAGATCTAGGAGAAGCAGTAGATACAACCGGAAATGTTTTTATGGGAAAGATGATAAAAAAATATGGATTAGAAAACGAAAAGATGAAGCTATACGATAAAGATAGAGATTTCTCAACAGAAAGTTCGTTCTCAAAACACCATTCCGGAACAAAAAGAGGATGTTATAAGAAAGGAGAATACAGAGACATAGACTTAGTTATAATGACAGACGGAAACTCTCCAGCAATTAAGTATGTTATAAGAAGCGCAGTAAAGAACCTAGAATTTAACAAGTTAATTATTGTAGGAGAAAAGATAAAAGGAATAAAACCAGATATATTTATAAAAAGAAAAGACAAGAAAGGAGAAAGAATAAAAAATGTAGCAAGGAAAATTATAGCAGTAGCAAAGAACAAAAAGATATCAAAGAATTTTATACTATTAGACGATGATACTTTTATAATGAAGAAGTGTATAATCCACCCAGCGCACAAAGGAATGCTAAGAAAGAATATAAAAGAAAGAAAAATAAAAGGAATGCCACTCAATGAACACTGGCAAGCAGCAATAAAAACAAAAGAACTATTAGGAAGAAGAACAATAGATTACTCAGTGCACACTCCATTTGAAATGAACAAGCAGAATGTGTTAGATCTTGAAAAGAAATATAAGATATCCTCCGGAAAGTATTTAATCAAAACACTTTATGGAAATATATATTGTCCGGAAGCAGAAAGAGTAGAAGATTACAAAACAAAAAAATATAAAGATTACGATAGGGATATCTTATCAACAATAGACGAAGTAGAAAAAACAAAAGAGTTTAAGGATTTTATGGAAAGTAAATTTCCTAACAAAAGTAAATATGAAAATTAACCAAGCAAAGGATAACCTACTTATAGGGAGGCCCAATGCTTAAAAACATGAGTGAAAAGAAAAGTGAAAAACTGAAAAAAGGTAGAAAAAAGAATGGAGGAAGGAGACCAGGATCAGGAAGAAAGAAAAAAGAAGAGCTATTAGTTATTAAAGGATTAAAAGAAAAGATAGATGATCACAAGACAGAACTAATAGATATTAAAAGAGTTAGCCAAAAAGGAAAAACGACAATTGAAAAGAAAGAGAGATTGCTGGCAATGCTTGAACTATTATTTCAAGAAGCATATTACAGAAAGAATGTTAGTGCGGCAAAAGAATGGCTTGATAGAACATTAGGAAAAGCACCACAAGCACTTGAGCATTCCGGATCAATAGAAACTAGAGAACAAAAAGTACCAACCAAAGCACAGAGAAGAGCGGCAGATGCTTACTATGAAACGCTTATGAAATATGAAGAATGAAAATCCTAAAAGCATAAGTCCGTTAGTATGGATTAAAGAAGAAAAAATAAAGAATGAAAAAGGAATACCGATAGAGGTTCACAAGAATAGCAATCACTTTTTTTTAGAAGAAATATACAGAGATGATAGTGATAAGATAGCAATCATAAAACCATCACAGGTAGGGATATCTATTTGGGCAGTACTAACTGAAATCCATGCAGCGAAACATTGGGGAATAAACCAGATTCATACACTACCAACTGCTCATGATGTAGGAGTATTTGTACCGGACAAGGTTAATCAACTGATAAGAGCAAATCCTATAATAAAAAAAGATATCCCAGAGAAGGAAGTAGATGCAGTTAGCCAGAAGCAGTTTGGAAAATCATTTGTATATTTTAAGGGAACAGTTAGTAAGAGAGAAACATTCATGCTATCCTCGGACAGGAATTGTTATGAGGAAGGAACAGAGATATTAACAACAAAAGGATTTAAGAAGGTAGAGGATATTTCCTTAGAAGATAATTTATATACACTAAACCAGGAAACGAAAAAGGTAGAGATCCATCAACCAACAGAACTAACGGAAGGAGAAGTAGATGAGATTGTAAGGTTTAAGTCTGGTTACTATGATCTAGGGGTAACAAGGAATCATAGAATGTTTGTTGCACCGTATTATAGAAAGCAAGGGTATGAAGTCAAAAGAGCTGATGAACTACTGAAAGAGAAAGCATTCAAGTTTGGTATTGATGCCGGAGAGTTTGAATTTAGAACAACAGGAAATATAAAAATAAAAGAAAAGATAGTTAAAAGACAACAAGGCAGTTCTTTATTAAAAGAGAAAGAATATCATTATTTTTCTGAGTATGATAGAAAAGTATTCTATAAATTTATGGGATGGTATCTGTCAGAAGGAAGTGTAGTGAAGGTGAATGAAAAACTTAAAGGATCTATTGCTATATCACAGAGGAAGAAAGAAGAACATGTTAAGGATATAGAAAAAGTATTGGATGAAATGAATGTGAAATGGAGGTATGATGGTCGTGTATTCTATTTCGTTGATTGGGCATTAGCAATATATCTAGAAAGACTAGGACATTCAGATAAAAAATATATACCTTATGAGTTATTACACGACAAAGAAAACCTGATCTACTTATTGGAAAGATTATACTGGGGAGATGCATCTAAAAGAGATAATGAAAAATACGGATATCTAAACACTATCTCAAAAGAATTAGCAGATACAATACAGATAGCATGGTTAATGATTGGAGTTAATTCCAGAATAACAAAGACAAAGACAAGAGGAAAAACAATCTATAGAGTAGGGGATAAAAGATATAAGTTTGCAGTATTTAACAGGTATAAAAAAAGAAAGAAAGGCGGAGAGGTTGTTTTAGAAAAGGGAAAGAAGAAAGTATATTGTCCTACGGTAAAGAACAATATAGTGTTGGTTAGAGATAAAAAGAATTCTCTTCTCTGGTGCGGCCAAACCTACGATGAGGTAGATAGAAGTGATATAACAGAGATAGCAAACTATTCATCAAGACTAGAAGGAGCAAGCTCATTAGGAATGGAGAGATGGATATCAACACCAACGGTTCCTGGATTCGGAATTGACATGGTATGGGAAGGATCAACACAGAATCATTGGAGGTTTAATTGCTTTAATTGCAAACACGAACAGCACATGCAATGGCCAGAGAATATAGACATGGAGAAAGGAAAGTATATCTGTTCAAAGTGTGGGAAAGAATTAAGGGATAAAGATATAAGAAATGGAAGGTGGGTTGAAAGGTTCCCCGGAAGAGAGATAACCGGATACTGGATAAGCCAAATGATAGCACCTTGGATAAGTCCAGAGAATATGATTAAAACTTATGATGAGTGCGAGAGAGGATTAAATGAGCTAACACTAGAGTACTTTTATAATCACAAACTAGGGCTTCCATTTGTATCAGCAGAGAGTCAGATCCCAGCAAGTCTGATATATAAGAATTTAGTAAGACACGATCACACAGAAGTTAATTCAGTGATGGGAGTAGATGTGCAATTAAGAGAGCTTTATGTTATAATAGGAAATGAACAAGGAGTGTATGCAATTCTAGTATTAAAAGATAATGAGGAGTATATCGAAACAGAAGGAAGAGAAGGGAAAAGCAAATGGGATAGATTGGAAGAGATAATGAAAATCTTTGATGTGAGATACGGAGTGATAGACGGAGGATTTATGCCAAACGATGTAATACGGTTTGCTAGAAAACATCCCGGAAAGATATGGGTTAATTGGTACAAGGAAGATCCCAAGAAAATAAAAGTAATAAGATTCCAAGAGGACAAACCATTTAGTCAGAAAACAGGAGAGAATGAAGATATAAAAGTATTGAGTGATAGAAATAGATTGATTGATTTATTATTAGAAGATCTTAAGAAAGGAAACATTAGATTCTTTTATGAAAGAACAAATGAAAACCTACAAGCATTGATAAGACATTTAGGGTTTTGTTATGCTAGAATGACACCGGATAGAGTAGGAATAGAAAAAAGAGAATGGGTAAGCACCGGAAAAGATGATTATTTACATGCTTTATGTTATTATAAAATAGCACTTGTTAAAAAAGAAAAGTCCGAGGGGCTTGACACAGGCTTATAAAATAATATACTAAACTAATGGCTAAAGACGAGTCAAAAGAAACTGTACTACAAGATGAAAAGGATTTAGAGAAGTCAGAGGAAACCACAGCAGAGGTGTGGAGTACGCGTTTTACGGAAGCAGAAGAGTTCCGGCAACCTTACGATGCCAGAAACCTTAGAATGTATAAGCTATACAGAGCTTATAGAGGATGGAATGGAAACTATGGCTATAAAACAAACNTAATGCCACCTATTGGCTTTGAGGTTATAGAAACAATAAAACCAAGACTCGCAGCNTCTAAAGTAAATGTAAGAATACTCCCAACTAAAAAAGAAGATGTAAACAATCCCACTCTAAAGAAGTGGGATAATTTGATTGAGTACTATTTTCAATCAATGGATTTTCATGACAAGAAGATGGATTGGATTGATGCGCAACTAAAATATGGGAACGGAATAGCACAAGTAACATGGGAAGGAGAAGGCCCGGAACTAGAGATTTGTGATAACTGGTTAACTTATGCAGATCCTCAAGCAAAAAGAGGATTAAATGGAGCAAGGTGGATAATAAAACAAAGTTGGAAAGAAAAGGAAATCATAGAGAAAGAAGAACAAGAAAGAGAAGATGAGGAAAGAGAAAGGTTGAATAAAGAAAAAGAAGAAGAGTTTGAATCAAGAGTAGAGGCAGGAGAACCAATTGAAGACATAGAGAAAGAGAAAAAGGAACACGAAAAAGATGAAAGCAAAGGAGAGAGTGGAAGGTTATATGACAAAGAAGCTCTTAATAGATTAGAGAATGAATCAGTAGAAAAAGATCCCAGAAGAGATAGAGATGATGTAACAACTCTGAAGATGGGACAGATCGATGACGGAGTAAAAAGAGACTCGTCAACAGACGCAGGTTCTGGAGAAGGAAAAAGGAGTTCCGAAGAATACAAGGGAATAGAAATTTTAGAGTGTTACGATTTTGTCAAACAAGAATTAGTTACAATAGGAAACAGAACAGAAGTATTGAGAAAAGAAGATAATCCTTATAAAGATATAAATGAAAAAAGAAATCCAGGAAACACTTTTATAGATCTTGCATGTATTGCAATGCCTTGGGAATTTCATGCTATGCCGATACTTGAACCGATTGAAACAACAATTTGTGAGATAGCAGATAGCAGAAACCAAGCGATGGATAATATAATATATAATCTAGATCCGATAAGAAAAATAAAGAGAAACAAAGGATATAAAAATTCAGACTTTAAGACAGCACCCGGAGCAATGTGGATGATGGATAGCACAGACGATGTAATTATAGAAAGGCCACCAGATATAAGTAATCAATGGATAGACAAAGATGAGATACTTAGAAGAGAAATACAAACATCATTGGCATTATCAGAGTACACACAAGGAATGCCACAANCAGCTCAAGAGCCGATGGGTAAGGTAGAATTACTCTTAATGCAGACCAATATCAGATTTTCAATGCTTGTAAGANNGATGGAGAACGCCTTTGAAGAACTGGTAAATATGTTGATTGAAATGAGCCAAGAGTTCTTACACGAAGATAAAGCATTTAGAATTGTAGGGGAGGACTTCNAGTTTGATGAGTTTACAGAACAAGACAAAGAGGTTTACATTGACGCTAAGGTAGATATAATACCTAAAAGGGAGAAAACCCCGGAACAAGAGGTAGCAGAAACAAGAGAGTTGCACGAAATGTTTGTTATGAGTCAACAACCAGATCCAAACGATGAGCAAGCAATGTATAAGTGGAAGAAAAGAAAAGCAGAAATGGAGAAGTTAATACTAGAGAAGATGGGCTATGAGGAGTATATAGATCTTTTAGTAGAAGAACCGGAAGAACCTCAGCCACAACAAGAACCACAAGCAGAACAAGCACCGGCTCCAGGAATGGAAGAAGCTCTTATGGGAATGCCTCCAGGAGGAACACCACAAGAAGCACCAATGATGATGGAGCCACCAGTAACAGATTTACAACAAAGCATCCCTGAAAAAGAACCAATTTTGCCACCGGAAGAGGCGATGATGCCGGGAGCAACAACAGGGGTAACAGAACCATCGCCAAACATATTAGAAAGGTTGATGAAAAGGTTTAATAAATAATTAAAAATAAAAATATGGCTAGAGATTTAAGACACATGGTAAAACCAACTGCATTTGTTCCCTTAGAGGAAATAAGTGCGGTAAAGAACGGATCAGCTGTAGATACTTATGAATCAGATAGTCAAGGGTATCATTATGACAGCGCATACATCGAAGCAGGAGTAGCAGAGTGTGGAGATGATGTCACTGGAGTTAAAGTTAAAATTGAAGAGGACAACGATTCAGGTTTTAGCAGTCCTACAGTTGCAGAAGGAGGAGAAGAGAAAACAATAGCTGAAGATAATCAAGCAAGATTCCAAGTAAGGAGATCTAAAAGATATCTTAGAGCTGTTGTAACACCAAACGAAGTAGATTCTCCAGGTGGAAGTGCCGGAGAAGATGTAGCATCTGTTTATGTAACAGGACTACTTACAAATTGGATTATTCCAATGCCAATAACTGAGTAATAGGTCGATTATAAAAAACTAACTAAATAAATTTATGCCTAGAAGATTTCCAGAAGAAGAACCTTTAAGAGAGGAAATGGGAGTTGGAGGAACAGCACCACTACAAGAACCAATGGGAGGCGCTATGGGAGGACCAGCACCAACGGAACCAATGCCGGATCCAGGAATGGAACCAGTAACGGATCCAGTGGAAGCTACCACACCAGCTGATCCTGTTGTAAGTGAAATGACAACAAGTATTGAAACAGCTTTAATGGATAGTCCAGAGGCTGGGAGAGAAGAGAAAATTGATTTAGCGATCAAAGCTCTTCAGGATATGAAAACAGCTGAAGAAGATGTAATGGGAGGACTTGGAGATGACGAAGGACTAGATCTTGAAGGATTAGAAGAAGAGGAGGAGGAAGATGATGAAGATGAAGAATAAAAAAACATGCACGAAGATTTTATTGCCATACAAGACATGCAGAAAATGGAGGGATGGAATCTCTTTACAAGAGAATTGAAAGAGAGAAGAGAGAGGGCAATAATAGATCTCCGAAACATCAAAAGGGAAGGTCGAACCCTTCAAGATATCGGAGCAGAGTATGTAACATTAGTAGAAAGAATTAACTCCTATGACCAAGCGCTTTCAATAGCAGATGATATTAAGGGGCGAGTGGAATAGGAATAAAAAAATGCCAAGACATTACAACACTCCGAGAAGGGGGACATATCAATCAGGAGGAGGACCACAACACGATCCTTGGCCAATAGAAGGAGAGCCAGCACCTCCCAGAGTAGATCCTTTTGAAGAAACAGCAAGGATTGAAAGAGAGTTACCACACATCCAAAGAGAAGTAGAGATGAGAGATGCTCTCTTTGAATTACCCGGGACAGCATGGGAAAAAGGAAGCGAAGCTGTAGGATCATTTATAAGTAGATTACTTAGTATATTAAAATAAAAAAACATGAATAACGAATTCGATAACCTCAACCAAGAGGCCGAACCACAAAAAGAAGATATCCTCCCAGAGGAACCTTCTCAAGAAGAAGAGGAACAAAAAGAAAATCAAGTAGATGAAACAGAAGAAGAAGGAAGCGAAATACCGGAAAAGTTTAGAGGAAAGTCAGCAGAAGAGATAGCGAAATCCTATATGGAGCTAGAAAAAAAGATGGGACAAGCATCTACAAAACAAAAAAGTGAAGCAGAAGAAAAGGCAAAGGAGGCACAAGAGCATTATGCAAAAGGAGACACAGAGAAAGGAAGAAAAGCACAATCTGAAATGGAAGAGATCATTAAAAAAATAAATAAAGAGATAGACGAAACAGATTATACAAAGATGGATCCCAAAGCATACGGAAAGATGATGATTGAAAAGCAAAGAGAAATGGCAGAGGCAGTAATGAATAGAGATAGATCAATGAGGCAGAACATTCAAAGTGAAGTAGCAACAGTATCAAAAGATTTTCCTATTCTTAGAGAGAGTTCAGAAAGAGCAAATGCTTTCAAAGAATTAGTTATAGATATTGTATCAGCTGGAAAATCCAGAGGAGAAGATATCGGACTAAGGCAAGCAGTAGAAAAAGCAAATAGAGCAATGGGAGGAATAGGAACACAGCAAAGAGAAGAAAAAAAAGAACCAGTAAAACAACAAGAAAAACCAAAACAGAAACCAAGACCAGTAGAAAAGACACAACCAACAACACCCGGAAAGAATGATTCAGAGGAAGAAAGAGTAAAGAAAGGAATTTTGAGTGCTGGTCAAGGACCTGGAGGATTAAAAGGTTTATAGCAAACTGGGCGGAGCGAAACCTGCCCTGACCCCGAAGGCCCGTTAAGGGATAACCAGAAGGACAATCTAAAAGTGTTGCCAGAAAGTATGTCGAACTTTCTGATTACAAAGTCTTAAGTATTTACTAACATGCCCGAAAACTATACTACAGGCGTAAGAGATGTTGGAAACAGATCAGCTCGTAAATACGACATGGCCGATGTAATCTCCTTACTTGATGTAGATCGTTATCCCTTGCTTGCAATTCTTACTAACGCTGGAAAAGATCCTGTTAGCAAGAAAGGTAAAGCGTTCAAAAAGGAGGCGACTACTGACTCAGAGTTCAAATGGTTTGAAGATTCTTTTCAATCAAAGGAATCTACCATTGCTTCTGGTCAAACAGGTAAAGATATTAGCGACGCAGTAAGTTTTGATCTTACAAGTTCCAATGAAGGTAATAAGTTCTCCGTAGGAGATATCGTTACACTTCCTGGGAAGAAATATAATTTCAAAGTTACTGCGGTTTCTGGAGAAACTCTTACCGTCACAAAAGAACTCGGTGGAGAAACTGGTTCACAGGATTTATCCGATGAACCTATTTGGATTATTGGTAATGCCAATGAAGAAGGGGCAACTCTAAGGACTATTAAAGGTACTGCACCTGAAGAAAAGGTAGGGTACTGTCAAATCTTTAGAACTCCTTTTGGTGTAACTGAAACATCCAAACAAACCGAAACAATGATCAAGGAAAATGACCTTGATTATCAAAGGAGAAAGAAGGCGATTGAGCATGCCAGAGAGATCGAAACAGCTTTTCTCTTCGGTAAAAAACAAAAAGATACGACCGGAACACATCCGATCAGATATACCGAAGGAGTGCTTAATGCTATCTCTACTCATACAGAGGCAAATGTTAATAGTGAATCAGACTTTGAAGAATTCCTAGAAGATGCGTTCAAGAACGGTAATACCGAGAAGTACGCATTGATGTCACCAGCTTTTGTCACCATGATAAATGGATGGGCAAAAAATCTAGTGACTAAAGTGGAATCTGAAAAGTCATACGGTATTACTATCCTTAAGTATGTGAGCGCTCATGGAACTCTCAATATGATTAAGCATGATCTTCTTAAGGGAACCCCTTATGGAGATTATTGTGTCGTGCTTGACATGGAGAACCTTACCTATAAGTATCTCCAAAACAGAGATACCAAGCTCCTTACAGATCGTCAGGCAAACGATGAAGACTCTAAGAAAGAAGAGTATCTTACAGAGTGCGGACTCCAAATACAATTGGAAGAAACACACGCTGTTGCATCTAAGTCGGACCTCTAAAGGTTGGATGATTGGGCTTAGTGGTCACCCTGCTTTGCCCAATCGCCAGGGTGGCATTCAACCAAACATTAAAAAACTAACAACAAAAACATGCCAAGATATAGATCAAAAGCAAAAGAGCTAAAAATCAACATGAAGAGTTCTTATGTAAAAGAGGTGGAAGGGAGGAGAGTAGTTGTTCCCGGACACAAGATAGTTTTTCAGGACAATTTTTATGAAACAGAAGATCCAAAGGAAATAGAATTTCTTGACAAAGACACTGGATGTGTAAGAATGCAAGGAAGAGGGGTCTTTGTAAAAATAGATGAAGATGCGGTAGAGAAAGCAATTGAAAAAACAGAAACCACAGAAGAGAGAAGAGAAAGACTTGAAAAAGAGCTAAAGGAATTAAAGAAAAAAGAGAAGGAAGATTTGAAAAAGACAGTTAAACCGAAAGAAAAAGGTACAAGGAAAAAGGTCGGTAAAAAAAATGAGAAACCAAAATTCTAACTATGGCCATACAAGTTCCGGCAGGAGCAAAACTAACAATAGAGGGAAGGGTATTCAGAGCAAAGAAAAAAAAATACAGATGGATGCCTAACTTCTTATGGAGATGGGGACTAAAAAAAGGATTGCCATGGACAGGAAGATGGGAGAAAAAACAAAAATTAGTTTAGGTCGAATTACTAAATATAAATAAGCAAAAATATGGCTACATTAGTTGATAAAGGAAAAGAAGTTATGATCGCAGCACTAAATACTTCCGGGCCTGTTCACATAGGATGGGGAACTGGAGGAACTACTGTTACTGAAACAGATACTACACTTAACACAGAAGCATCAGAAAATAGAGTATCTGGAACAAAAAGTGTTGTAACTACCACTAAAGATAATGATACTTATCAGGTAGTTGGAGAGATGACAGCAGATGGTACTAAAACAGTTGATAATGCTGGATTATTTACCGATACAAAGGCAAATGATGGAGATCTCGTGGTAAAAGGAGGATTTACCGGAGTAGCTCTTGAGGAGAACGATAAGATTGAATTTACGATCAAAATACAACAAACGAATGTATAGTTCTTGTTTTGATATCCTGTCCGGAAATAATTCTGGGCAGTAATTAAAATAAGACAATAGATAAAAAAAGGTTAACAGTAATAAATTAGTATATTAATTTATGAAATACAAAAATTTCGCAAAAGGAACATTAACTTGAACTTAGAAGCAGGAACTTCCCTCACAATAACAACAACAGAGACATTTCCTACTACTGGACAGTTCAAAGCTGTTATATGGGATAGTGGTGAAACAGAACCACAGAACGACTCTACAAGAGAGATACTAACTTTGGAGTGGAATGCAGGAACAAGCGAGTA
>SL_8KL_010_SEDDRAFT_10004084_pt1 | contig 11861 bp, 4 predicted proteins | sample SodLakKL_010_SED_4_FD_11160 | JGI IMG/M metagenome (IMG submission 11160) | reverse complement strand
CTCCGGCAGCGCCAGCCACGGCATATGGATCGAGGCGGACGTCACGCACATGCTCATAGAGGACAACAACATCACTGGGATCGCCGGGCCGGGCGTGATGATAGAGGACTACGGTGAGATGGTCAATGTGACCATTGTCAGGAACACGCTGTCCTCGGTCGAGGAGGGCGTCCTTCTGCTCTCCCCTGCCATGACAGAGGTGACCCTGGCCTACAACACCGTGTCATCGGACAGCAACCCGGTGCGTATCGTCGCGACCTCCTCGCAGGACCTCAGCGTGCACGGGAACGACATCTCCGCATCGGCGGAGCAGCCCTTGGTGCTGGAGGTGGACGAGCACCTCCGCACCCAGGTGACGCAGAACGACCTCAGCGGCTCCGCCGACGGCATCAACGTCAACGCCTCACTGATAACGGATCTGCTCATCGAGGGGAACGTTCTCGACGGTGTGGCGGGCGACGGCATCGTGGTCAGCGCCAGCGGGGCGATGGACTCCGTCCATGTCATGGACAACAGCTTGGCGGGAATAGCCGGGATCACGGTGGATGTGCATTGCGGGGCCGACATCAGCAACCTCCGCGTGGTCAACAACAGCGGCGGCGGAGGCATAGCGGTCGATGGGAACTCCATAATCAATGGCGAACTGGTGGAGAACGTCGTCAACGGTCCAATGGCGGTGACGGCGGACGGGCAGGTCCTGCTGCAGAGGGTGGACGCCAACAGCCTCGCGGGCGAGCTGCTGGTATCCGGCTCCTCCCTGAACGTCACCAGTATAGACGGGAACGACGGCGGCGACTCCCTGATCAGCTCCGCGGACGGCAAGATCGAGGTCGGCTCCATGCGCAACAACAACCTGGGCGGCGTGGACATGGTTTCAGCCTCATTCATTCTGTCCGAGCGCGTGGACGGGAACGTCTTCGACTCGCTGGACATGAACGCCATGGACAGGGTGGAGATGGGCACTATCAACGGCAACGAGATAGGGGAAGCACTCAACATGACCGGTTCCATGCTGGACATCGGCTCCATAGACGGCAATGACGTCGGACCATGCTCCTTGGAGTCCACCGAGGGCAACATCTCCGTCACATCGTTCTCGGAGAACATCATGACGTCGGTGACGCTGCTTTCCGCCGCGTCGATATCATCCGACCGCGTCGACGGCAACAACGCCGGTCCCTTCAGCGTCCAGGCGCCGGGGGTGATCGCCGTGGGAGCGATGAGCGACAACGATCTCATCGCCCCCGACGTGGCATTGCGCTTGGACGGGGGCTCTATAATCGTCGGTGAGCTCTCTCGCAACACCTTTCAGGCCGTGGACGGCGTATGGATCAACGCCTCCGTAGTGGAGGTCCCGATACTGCATGAAAACATCATCACCGCTGACGGGACCGGCCTGACGGTGCTCGCCGGCGAGGCGTTCCGGGGCGGCATCGACTCCAACCAGGTCTACGCCTCCGCGGGGATCGTCATCAGCTCCCCGCTAATAGACATCGCCACCATGGACGACAACCTGTTCCATGAGGTGGACGCCGAGGCCGTCAACCTCACCGCCGACGAGCTGTGGGCGGACTCCCTCGGCGGAAACATCCTCGTGGACGGCTCCCCCGGGCATTTCATCCTTGTGAACGCCGGGAGCGCCCAACTGGGATCCGTTACCGCCAATACGATGAACGTGCCCAGCATCTCGGAGGGGATCCTCATGGATTGCACCGTGTCCCTTTCCATAGATGTCTTCGCGGAGAACACCATCGAAGGCGGCGTGCTGCTCAGCGCCCCGACGCTGAGCGCTGACATAACAGAGAACTCCGTCCTGGGTGAGCTGAGGGTCTCCGGCGGAACGGTGGACCTCGTGCGTGTGAGCGGGAACAGCGTCGATTCGCTCACCATGCTCGCCGTGGACCTTAGCGCCGAAGAGGTCTCCTACAACACCGGGGATGTGATGGAGGCGGCGTCGGAGCTCTCCATGGACATCGGGGCGGTAGAAGGGAACACCTTCGGCTCCGACATGGGCCTGGGGTCCGCGGGGTCCCTCAGCATCGGGTCGGTCGTCGCCAATGAATGCGGGCTTCTGCTGCTGGTGGGAAACGGCTCGGTGACGCTGGGTGCCGTGGATGACAACCGGCTCAACTCCTTGGAGCTGCTCACCGACGGCCCGCTCGAGGCGGTCTCCATCGACGGCAACCAGTTCGACACCTTGGAGGGCCGTTCCCTCAACGTGTCCGCCGCCACGGCGTACCTGGGCTCCCTCTCCGACAACGTCCTTGTGAACGGAGGGCCGGAACACTTCATCTCCGTAAGCGCTGACGCCGCGGAACTGGGGGCCGTCGACGGCAACCGGATGGATGCCGTCAGCATCATGGATGCCGTTCTCTTGGAATGCGGCACATCGCTGAATGTGACCAGCATCGGAGGCAACGATCTCCGCGGCGACCTGCGCGCCGTCTCCGCCACCCTCGGCGTCGACGATGTCCGAGGGAACAGCTTGGAAGGGGACCTGTTGCTGGAGGGCGGCTACGTGGGCCTGGGAACGGTGACGGGCAACGGAGCAGGGACGCTGTCGATCCAGGGCGACGAGCTCACCATCTCGGTCGTCGAAGGCAACGACATCGACACCATCAGCATCCAGTCCTCGGGGGCGGCCGCCATCGGCCCCGTGCTGGAGAACAACGCGTCGTCCGTGTCCGTGGCCGCCGGCGCCGACCTCACCATCGGCACGGTGGGAGGCAACCATTTCAACGGGGCTGTGGACATCAGCGCCGCGGGGGACCTTAGCGCAGGGGACTTCGACGGCAACAGCATCCACGAGCTCTCGGTCTCCAGCGGCGGGGCGTTGTCGCTGCTGTCGGTCACCGGGAACGCCCTCGGCCCCACGGACGGAACTGCCATCGAGCTCACGGGCGGGGCGGTGGAGCTGTCGGGGGCGATGCAAGGGAACACCCTGACAGGCTACGGCCACCAGAGCCTCCTGGTCGTGCATGGCGAATCCATTAGCGTCCTCCGTATCGCCGACAACACGGTGGAACAGCCCTGCGCCGCCGAGGCGCTTTTGTTGCAGGCGGAAAGGGGCATCGTGACCGGCGATATACTCTCCAACTCTTTCAACGGCCCGCTGCTCATCAGCTCCGAAGCGGACATCGCCCTCGGTGACGTGTCGGCGAACCACATGTCGGGGCTGCAGGCGTCATCGGGAGCGGGTCTGTCATCCGGGAGTGTGGCGGGGAACGTACTGGAGGACAGGCTGGTGCTCGAAGGCGTCTCCCAGGTAATCGTGGAGGACGTGGTGGGCAACGAGCTGAACGGCATCACCGCCTTCAGCGGAGGGCCCCTTGCAATCGGGGACCTAAGCAACAACCGCCTCTTCGGCGCGACGGGCGACGCCATCTACCTTAACGCCACGGAGCTGGAGATGGGCGCCATCAGCGGCAATTCGCTGCAGAGCGGGTCGCCGGACCGCCTGTTGAACGTGGAGGCCGGCAGCGCCGACATAGCAAGCATGGACCTGAACACCATGGTGCCAGAGAGCGGCGCCGAGGCCATGCGTTTGGTTGTCTCGGAAAATCTCTCCATCGGGGGGATGGACGGCAACGCCCTCAAAGGAGACGTGCTCCTCGACTCGCCCGATATCGCTGTCGGGGATGTCACGGGCAACGGCATGCATCACCTCTTCGTAAACGCAACGCATCTGCGCCTCGGGAGCCTGGCCGATAACACCGTCCACGATGTGAGCGTAGCGGCGGAGTCTCTGGAGGCCATGGGCGCCATATCCGATAACGACATGCACTCCTTCACTCTGGTCAGTCCCGGGCCGGTTCATGTGCCCTCGGTCACGGACAACCGGCTCTCCGCGGACCTCATCATCGAGGGGGGTTCGCTGGACATCGGGGGCGTGGAGGGCAACGAGATGGGCTCCCTGCGCCTGATTTCCGAGGAGGGAACGGCCTTGGCCCGTCTATCATGGAACGTCGTCAGCGGCGACGCGCTCATAAGCGCCAACGGTTTCGAATGCGGACCCATAGACAACAACACCGTCACCTCTCTGTCGGTGGGGAACGGCGATGTACGCATCGCCGTGGTGGAGCGCAACGACCTCGACGGAGAGCTGAGTCTCAACGCCACCGGCCTCATGATCGACCGCGGCATCCTCCACAACCGCATAGCCCAAGGCCTGACGGTCGTCGCCGATTCCTCCTCGACGCTGCTCTTGACGCAGAACAGCCTGTTGGAATGCGACGGGGACGGGATTTTCCTTGAGATAACGGACGGCATTGATCTGCTGTCCACCGGTAACGAGATCGCCGGCGGCAGCGGTGACGGCATACGCCTCCTCAGCGGCTCCACCGTAGCGCTGGATAGCTCTGACGACACGGTCAGCGTCTTTTCCGGCGCCGCCGTCTCCCTGGAGGCTCCCTGGGTCGAAGCGGTCATCGTCGGTCTCAACGCCGAAGGCTGCGGCACGGGGCTGTCCGCGGACAACGTCATGTCCCTGTGGGTCTCGGACTCCCGGTTCCAAGGCTGCGGAACGGGAGCGGTGCTCAGCGGCGAGGGTATCGAAATAGTGGATTCGGAGTTCCAATCCAACGACATCGGCGCCGTGTTCCAGGGGGTCGAGGGCCTGGTATTCACCGATAACACGGTGAGTGGGTCCGCCATAGACGGCCTGCGCCTAACGGGATGCCACGACGGTCTGCTGCAGTCGAACGTTTTCACCGATAACACCGGATTCGCCCTGAACGCCACCGGGTGCGACGGCCTCCTCGTCAGCTGGAACCTGTTCTACGACAACAACGGCGCCGGCGCCGTCCACGAGCCGGGAAGCGAGCAGGCCCATGACGACGGGGACAACCAATGGAGCGCCGCCCGTTACCCGGGCTCCGGCGGGACTGAGGGCAACTTTTGGAGCGACTTGCAGGATCCCGATGAGAACAACGACGGCATCGTGGACATCCCTTACTCTCTGTCCGGCGGCGCCGAGGACCCGCACCCGCTGCGGGGCGAGGAGGACATCTACCCGCCCTGGCTACGCATCGGTTCTCCCGCGGACGGTAGCAACCACTCCTATGAGGAATTCGAACTGGAATGGACGGCCATGGACAATCGCAGCGGCATTTCGGAGTTCGACACTGTGTTGTCCGTGGACGGAGCGACCTTCGCCACCGTCCCCGCGTCGCAGACCTCGTTGACCATCGACCCTCTCGAACTCCAGGAGGGATACCGCGTTCTATCGGTCAAGGTGACCGATAACTCCGGCAACACCCGCGAGGAGAGCATAACCATCCTCATAGACCGCACCCCGCCGTCCATCGTGGTCACATCCCACGAGGACGGCGACATCGTGCCGACGCCGTTCCACCTCCATTGGGACGTGGAGGACGAGTTCGACCCTGACCCACGTGTCGACATCCGGGTTAGCGGAGGCCCGTGGACGGAGGGCGTCTCCTCCCCTTACGAGGTGGACCCCCTCTCCGCCTTGGAGGACGGCGAGCACGTCATCGAGCTGCGGGCGGTGGACCACTTGGGCAACGAGAACTTGACATCCGTCACCGTGGTGGTGGACAACACCCCGCCGGAGCTGACCATCGTCCAACCGTCCGAAGGGGACTACGTCAACGAGAGCGTTGTGTCCTTGGTCTGGGAGGTCAGCGACGATTCCCCCTACACCGTGGAGGTCTCCGAGGACGCCGTCGCTTGGACCGAGGCGGAGGGCGACTCCCATGAATTCACCCTCGATGACGGCCAGCACACCCTGTACGTGAGGGCGGTGGACGCCGCCGGCAACGAGAACACCAGCTCGGTGAACTTCACCGTTGACACCGTAGCTCCGGAGATCGACATCCTATCGCCCGATGAGGGCGTCCACTTGGACGACGGTTCGGTGACGTTGGAGTGGACTGTGACCGACGATTCCCCCTTCACGGTGCAGGTGTCCGACGACGGGGTCACCTGGGTGGATCCGCAGGAAGAGGGAAGCCACCTCTTCGTGCTCGATGACGGCCAGCACACCCTGTACGTGAGGGCGGTGGACGCCGCCGGCAACGTGAACACCAGCTCGGTGAACTTCACCGTTGACACTGAGCCGCCGCAGCTGGATATNGTCTCCCCTGATAACGGCTCCTATCAATCCCAGCCCTTCGAGCTCCATTGGACCGTCGATGACGCCATCGACGAGGACCCGCAGGTCCAGTATCGCGTCGAGGGCGGTGAATGGATTATGGCGGAGGATTCGCCACTGTTGTTCGATGAGTTCGCCGAAGGGGAGCGCCTCATAGAGATGCGCGCCGAGGATGAAGCAGGCAACGAGGCGAACGCCAGCCTGACAGTGATCATCGATGACACCCCACCGGAGCTGGAGATAGTCTCCCCCGACGAAGGCGACCTCCTCAGCAGCGAGACCGTCACTTTGTCATGGACCGTCAGCGACGATTCCCCCTACACCGTGGAGGTCTCCGAGGACGCCGTTGCTTGGACCGAGGCGGAGGGCGACTCCCATGAATTCACCCTCGATGACGGCCAGCACACCCTGTACGTGAGGGCGGTGGACGCCGCCGGCAACGTGAACACCAGCTCGGTGAACTTCACCGTTGACACTGAGCCGCCGCAGATAAACATAATCTCCCCGGCGTCGGGCAGTGTCCTTGATGAGAGCTCGGTCACCTTGGAATGGGATGTGGACGACCTCAGCGGATATTCCATGGAGGTCTCCTCTGACGGGACTGAATGGATAAGCAAGGAGGTATATCAGCACACCTTCGAACTCCAAGAGGGAGAGCACACCCTCTACGTCAGAGCTGTCGACGAAGCGGGGAACGAGGCCATGGAGAGCGTGGACGTGGTCATCGATCTCAGCCCTCCGGAGGTGGAGATAACGTCCCCGGAGGAGGGGGAGGAGCTAGAACAGCTCACTGTCCTGATGACCTGGTCGGTGGAGGACATGTCGGAATGCAGCTATCAGGTGTGGTACGATGACAGTGAACCGGTGGCGGTGGAGGACGAGCAATACGAGTTCGAACTGCCGGAGGAGGGCGAATATGTGCTATGGGTCAACGTCACTGACGCTTTCGGAAGGTCCACCCTCGCTAACGTCACCGTCAACGTTACCGACGGAGGCTCCACTACAACAGGATTGTTAACGACCAACGAGTTGACAATGACCGCTCTGGCGGTGGGAGGCGTTACCGCCGGTGCCACATACATGTTCGTAAGGCCGCGCTGGAGCGTTTAAGGGCCACGGAGCATTCCGCTAACCGTCTGACGTTGACGGTATTGATTTGCCTTAAACGTCCGACAATTGTCAGATATTTTATATATCAAGCACCGGGATTCTTTTGCGGATGGGAATGAGGGCCGCACTCTACCTGAGGGTGTCCACCGAGGACCAGGCGCGCGAGGGATTCTCCCTCGATGCGCAACGCAAACGCCTGAGCGCGTACTGCAAGGCCAGGGGATGGGACGTCGCCGCGGTGTACGCGGACGAGGGCCACTCCGGCCGCGACATAAAGAGGCCGGCGTACAACCGCATGATGGGGGAGCGTGACTCATGGGACCTCATCCTGGTGCTGAAGATGGACCGTATCCATCGCAACTCGGTGAACTTCACCTTGATGATGGACACTCTGCGGGGATGGGGCAAGGAGTTCAACTCCATGCAGGAGAGCTTCGACACCACCACCGCAATGGGGCGCTTCGTGATGGACATCATGCAACGCATCGCCCAGCTGGAGAGCGAGCAGATCGGCGAGCGCGTCCGCGTGGGTATGGAGCACAAGGCCAGGAGCGGCAACGGTATACTGGGCTTCGGGCACCCTTACGGCTACGACCTCACCGACGAGGGTCTGGTGGTGAACGAGGAGGAGGCGCGGACGGTGAGGAGGATCTACCGACTGCGCGCCGAAGGCTCGTCGCTGCAGTCCATCGCCGACCATCTGAATTCCCTGAGCATAAGGAGCAAGAAAGGCCTGGATTGGAGCAAGCAGAGCGTATCCCGCATACTGAGGAACCCGCTGTACTGCGGATACGTACGCTGGGCGGACGTGCTGAGGCAGGGCGAGCATCAGGCTATAATAAGCCGCGAGGAGTTCCGCGGCCTGCATGAGGCCGCCGCATCGATGCCGCCGACCGCCTGAACCGCTCACTCGAGGTCGTCAAATGCGCGAGCCGCGGTTCTGCATTTTTAAGATCAGCGACCAGTTCGGATATGGCACCGGGAACTTGGGGGCGGGCCTTTATTACGCGTCTTGATTAAACCGGTGCCCATGCGGTCTTTGAACAAAGTTATTATATATATATAATACCAAACCTTTTTCATGTATGGATTCCCCAGACTGTCTAGCAAGAGTTTCGCTGCGGCGGTAGCTCTGGTCCTGATGGTCTCCATAGCAGCTTTCGCTTTTTTCATGCCTTTCGAAGCCCAAGCGGAGGACAACACCGCACCGGATTGGTCGGAGGGCCAGGAAACGGCCATGGGCGTCGAGCTTGATTTCCTGGAGCTGTATGACAGCTACAGCGACGAGGTCGATGAGAACATGACCTACGTCTTCGGTGATATCGAAGACCTGACCTATGAAGACTTTGCCATGAACGAAGGCTCCATAAAGTCATATCTGCTCTTGGAGGTCAGCGAAGAGACCGAAGAAACCGTGACCGTCACCCAGAAGATGGGTTTCGAGATCAAGACTGCATTCACGCTCTCAGCGGAGATGCACAACATGACCCCTGCCGGGGAGTACGCGGATAATGAGACGGCGGAGGCCGAGGACAAGGTCGACCTAGACAACTCGGTGTCCATGTCGACGACCCTCGCCGTGGTGCAATCGTTATCGGCGACTTTCGACAAGGACACCATGGACCTGATCAGCATATCTACGTACGTCCGCTCCACCTCGATATTCGACCTCTCGGTGGATAAGTGGCCTGACATGAACGATGAAGGCGAAGAGCACATCGTCACATACGGCGGCTTCAACGTTTATTCGAAGACCGATGTTAAGGTGAGCTCCGAGGTCGAGTTCGAGCCGGCGTTCAAGATGTTCGACCTGCCCATAGATGTCGGTGACGAGTGGAACACCACCACTGAAGAGATCACCGTGAGCGGCGGCCTGGATGGCACAATCGACCTGCAGGTGACAGGAACATCCCCGGCGGTCGATGAGGCAAACCAAGAGATCGACTACATGTTCGAGAACATCACCGCCGAGATGCCCAACGCCACCGGCATAGACGGATTCCCCATCAAGCTGGATGAGGTGACCATACCGGCGGAGTACTTCGATGCCAACGATGATGTGGATGACGTGCCAGAGTTCAGCATAGAGGAGGGACAGTTCCCCACTGAATCCATAGAGATCCCGGTGGTCGACCTCGTATGCACGGAGAACACGACCTCCGACATCATGGAGAAGCATAACCTCACCGACGGCGACGTGAACATCTATTGGATACTGCCAGAGGGCATGCCAGCACCCGGATACGTGGATGTGTCCAACCATGTCCCGCTGCATGACGACTACACCATGATGTACGTCGGCGGCATACCCTACGTGCGCGCCCTGGGCGACATAACCATGTGGGAGACAGTGATGGAAGAAGGCACGGAGGAGATGGAATCGACCATGATCAATATGGCTGACCAAATGGGCGTGAACATATCCGAGTCCTTCAGCTTCTCCTCCATGGATGTGGCTTCGGCCAATGAGGGCATAGAATCCATATCGGACACCCAGGACGAGATGGTGGCCGAGGAGGACGACACCATAGGAGGGATCGTGGACTTCTTCCTTGAGCCCCCCTATCTCGGCTCCATTGCCGCAGTGGTGCTGATAATCCTCATCGGACTGATGGCGGCCCGCAGGGGATGATGTCTCGACCGTGAGGCCACGAACGGGGCGAAAGCCCCCTCTTACCTTTTCATTTCTTTAATGCCGAGGCGTACGACCGTCGACCGAAGCCGGAACGGCGCAATGCTGGCATGCAACGCGTTCACGGTATCAGGCTTCGGATGTCACCGATATCTGACCATAGTGCGTTCGGAAGCTAGCGATAACGATAATACCGCGCTCTCCAATGCCCGATGCGATGAGGGCCGCCTTGTACACCCGCGTCTCAACCGAGGACCAGGCGCGGGAGGGGTATTCGCTGCAGGCGCAGGAGGAGATGCTGCGCGCCTACTGCGAGGCCCAGGACTGGGCGGTCGCTTCAGCGTACCGGGACGACGGCTACTCGGGAAGGACCACGAGGCGTCCCGGATACCAGAGGATGATGGAGGAGCGCGACCGATGGGACTGTGTTCTGGTGGTGAAGATGGACCGCATCCACCGCAACTCCAAGAACTTCATGGCCATGATGGAGTCGTTGGAAACCTGGGGCAAGAGCTTCACCTCGTCCACCGAGTCATTGGACACATCCAACGCCCTGGGGCGCTTCGTGATGGACATGATCCAACGCATCGGCCAGCTGGAGAGCGAGCAGATCGGCGAGCGCACCTACATGGGCATGCGGGAGAAGGCGGAGTCCGCGCGAGGCATCCTGGGGTTCCGCGTCCCCTACGGATATCGCATTCAGGACGGGGTTCTGTTGCTTGAAGAGGCCGAGGCCGAGACCGTGAGATGGATCTTCTCCGCTTACCTGGAAGGGAGATCTATGGACGACATCGCTTACACGCTGAACAACCGGCGCGGAACGCTCACCCGCAACGGGAATCCCTGGAACGTGCACAATCTGAGGACTGTTCTCCACAACCCGGTTTACGTAGGATTCCTCAGATGGGAGGGAATGCTCATCCCCTCGGACCATCAGAGGACAATAGCCACGGAGACGTTCAACTCCGTGCAGAGGCTGATGGTCTCCAAGGTCAGGAACCCGGAGCACCGGAGTTTCATAGAGGTGCCCGAAAACAGCGGCTCGATCATCATGGTCGATAAGCTGAGAAAGGTCTGGACAAGATAAATGACCAAAAATTAAGTCTTTTTCAAATATTTATAGTTATTCTATTGAACGAAGTGTATATACGTTTTATGTCGATAATTAATTAGTGTTAACAACCCGTTCATCCAATATGCTCCAGCTATAATCTCAGATATCAAAAACTCGGGTAAGAGTTTTAAATAAACAACAGTCAATGATTTTTCGACACTGAACACGGGTGTCAAGATTGTGAGGATTGGAAATGACTAGTCACGACGAAGTGAAATTGAAAGTGGCGATGCCGGAGATACTGGGCCTGTACCTGGTTGCCTACATCGCCATGATGGTAGGACTGGCTTTACTGGACATAGGGGCAGGACCGTTCAACAGCATGAACATGGTCTTCGCTTTCCTGCCCTATGCCGCTCTGGCATTCGGCCTGGTGGCGATATTTAGCTACCTGGGGGACAACATGTTCGCCACCGCGCTGTTCGGCATTCTGGCGGTGTTCTTCTATGGGTTCCCCGATGTGGTCGGGGCTCAACTGACCGGATTAACTGGATTCGCTGACACCGGCATGTACGTGCTGTTCGGAGCCATATTCCTGCTCATCATGGGCGTGGTCTCCCTTGCCCAGCCGGTCAAGATGGTCACCGGGGTCATCGTGCTTGCAGGCCTGACCTTCCTGCTGGTCGGACTTTGGATATGGCAGGGCGAGCTCGACTCCTCCGCATTGGAGATACTCGGCGGTCTGCTCGGTGTGATAACCGGTCTGCTGTCGCTGTACCTGCCGACGGCGATACTGTTCAACACCATGAAGGGAAAGAACGTCCTTCCGATAATGTGATCATGGTGGACCATTATTCGCTAAACCCCTTCTTTCGTTTAAAATGGGGCCTCGCCCCAATATTTTCTTCTCCATCGATAAAGCTGTCGCTGAGCGATACGCTTCAACGCTCCGC
>SL_8KL_010_SEDDRAFT_10004083_pt1 | contig 11861 bp, 14 predicted proteins | sample SodLakKL_010_SED_4_FD_11160 | JGI IMG/M metagenome (IMG submission 11160) | reverse complement strand
CGGGGGTGAGCGTTTCAGAATGGATGCAGGCAAGATTGAACGCGGACTGACAGAATTACCGGTGTTTGAAGCCTCAGTGGAACCCCATATTTATATGAGTGATCTTGATAACTGGCGGGTATATTATACGAGGGAAGAAGGTCTCCGGGTAGGCTCAATGATTGAGGCCGTTCTGGACGGTAACTGGGAGTAAAACCCATAGCTGCTGATTTTTATGCCTGATTTCCTGAGGAATACCCTGAGCATCGTTGATGATGCCACATTGTCCATACCGGAAAACAAAAAAAACTTATCCATCGAGCTGTTGCCCGATGGATTTGTTTTTTCGGTGATGGATGCCGACCGGTATCTGTTCCTGGCCCTGGAAGATCATCGCATTGATCAGGTGCCATGGGAGGTAGACCCGGTTTCTCATCTGGGTTATTTCCTCACAAAGAATCCCCTTTCCGGCAAAGATTACCGGAAAGTCATGATCTCTTATTATTCCCCGCACCTTGTATTGGTTCCTGCAGCCACTTACAATCCCGACGAGAAAGAGGCCGCTTTTTCTTTCTGCACTCCCGTTCCCGGTAATCACTACATTTGGTCAGACAGGCTTCATGTAATGGATGGATATGGAATTTACTCCATACCCAAAGACCTGGCTGATTTCATTGAGCGAATGCTGCCGGGATGCAGGATCAGGCATTATGGTTCAGGTTTGATTGAAAATGTAATGGCTTCCAGAAAACTGGAAAAGTGGGATGCGGGTGTTGTATTGCATGTTCGGTCAACGCATTTTGAGATTCTTGTTATCCGTGAGGATCAGTTGGAGTATTACCGGTCATTTCCTTACCGGGAATTTGACGATTTGCTTTTTTACCTCTTTCATGTACTGGAGCAGCAAAAGATGGAAGCAGGGCAGCATGGTTTGATGCTGATCGGTGAAATGGGAATGGATTCTCCGGGCTTTCAAACACTGAAAGGGTTTTTCCGGGATGTGTCTTTTCCCGATCGCAATGATATGTTTTTGTATAGTTCAGTTTTTGAGGAGGTTCCCCATCACTATTATTTCAACTTGCTAAACCTGAATATATGCGGATAATCGGTGGTCAGCATCAAAGACGGTTGATTCATCCTCCGTCTTCCCTTCCTGTACGCCCTACTACAGATAAGGCCAAGGAAGCACTGTTTAATGTGCTGAACAACCATTTTGATTTTGAGGCTTTACAGGTTCTGGATCTTTTTGCGGGTACCGGGAATATCTCTTTTGAATTTGCCTCCCGGGGAGCAATTGAAGTGGTGGCAGTGGACAACAGTCCCGGATGTTACCGGTTTATCCGGCAGGTGAAAGATCAATTGGATATGGACAACCTTGTCCCTGTCAGGGCAGATGCATTCCGTTATCTTTCCGCCTGCAGTACCAGTTTTGATATAATCTTTGCAGATCCACCTTATGATCTGCCCCAGATAACACGGATTCCCGGAGAGGTGTTCAGCCGGAACCTCCTTTCCCCGTCAGGCTGGTTGATTATTGAGCACGGATCCGATACCGGTTTTGAAGATCATCCTCTTTTTTTCCGGAAAAAGAAATACAGCAAGGTACATTTCAGTTTCTTTCAAACGGCCGGTTAATCCCTCCTTATTTTTTCCTATTTTTGAATGCCTGACTGGCAAACTGCCTGGAATTTATCAACGTTCAATAAACCGCATATATGGAAAAAATCGCTTTGTTTCCCGGATCTTTTGACCCCATCACAAAAGGACATGAGTCTATCGTACTCCGGGCTCTGCCATTGTTTGACAAAATTATCATTGCAATCGGGGTCAATGAGCAGAAAAAGCACTTTTTCCCGCTCGAAGAAAGGAAAAAATGGATCGCCAAAGTTTTTGAGGACTACCCGCAGGTTGATGTGATCACCTACGAAGGCCTGACTGTGGATGTCTGTAAAAAAGTGAATGCCGGGTTTATTCTCAGGGGACTCAGAACTTCTGCTGATTTTGAGTTTGAAAGAAGTATCGGGCAGATCAATAAGAAAATGCTTCCCGGGGTGGAAACAGTTTTTCTTCTCACCACACCCGAATATACCGCTTTAAACTCGAACATTGTCCGCGACATCATCCGGCATGGCGGAGATGCTTCACCGTTTGTTCCTGATGGACTGGATATAGCACCATATATGCTTGATTAGGGCAATGAATGGTTCAAACCGTGCGTTTGCTTTTCAAGATGGTTTTTCCCTTACTTATGAAAAAGTTTCTGCTGGTCATCTGTATGCAATGTCTTGTGGCGGCCTCAGTGGCCGGGGATCATGTGTTGATCCGCGGCCTTTTCCAGGGTGCAGAGGGGGAAGAAATTATTCTGATGCGTTACGCGGATCATTTGAGTTTAAGGGAAAAAGAATTGGCTTCAGCAACGATTGACGAAAAGGGCTCTTTTGTAATGGAGTTTCAGGCAGAAGCCCCGGAATTGCTGTTTTTTCGGTTTCATCATACAAGGAACTTCTTCTATGTGGAGCCCGGAAACTCTTACACTGTGGAGTTTGAGCCGTTTTCATTTTCGGATAAAACGGAAGGAACGGACTACCATCCCCTGCGTCTGGATCACAGCATGTCCATCCATTCAGAAGATCAGGCGGGAAGGGGACTGAATGACCTGATTCGTGAGCTTGAGGACCTTACAGAAGAATTTATCCGAACCCGAATCGCCGGAAACATCAGGGCCAACCACCAGCCCGCCATGAGGGATCTGCACAGCCAGGCCGACTCCCTTTTCCGGGATGCCGGGCATCCCTTTTTTGCAGGGTACAAAGAGTATTACCTTGCGCGGCTGGGCAGAACCCTGAACACACGCCGCTTTCAACCTCTTGTGGAGGATTTCTTTGCGGATCGCCCGGTTTTGTATGACAATCCTGTGTATATGGATTTTTTCAGACAGCTATTCGGCAACTATGTTTTTACGGGCAGCCGTGAAGTCAGGATCAGCGAACTGGAGGAGGCTGTAAATATTCATGGTAGTTATGAGGCCTTTATGGCTGCCCTTGAAAACGACAGTTTGCTCATAAATAAGCGTTTCCGTGAACTTGTGATGCTTGAGGCACTGAAAAAAATGTTCGGGATGGAAGACTTTGAGGAAACAGGGGTGATCCGGATATTAAAGAAGGTGGCTGCATCCGGGGCATTTCCGGAGCACAGGCAAATTGCCGAAAACCTGCTGTATCTGCACCAAAGATTCCTTCCGGGGCAGCCGGCCCCTGAACTTTTACTGAAGAACCACCGTGGTATGAAAAAAATTCCGGAGGATTTTTCCGGGCGTTATGTATATCTCTTTTTCTGGGCGGGCTGGTGCAACCTTTCAATGGCTGAACTGGGTCCGATGGAGGAACTGGCAGAAGAACTGGGAGAAAAAATTCATTTTGCAGGGGTGTTGACCGATCATGACCCGGCCACTGCATCACATCTCCTGGAAAATGAAGCCCTGGCTGCGTCATATTATCATTTTGACGGCGATTATCGCATCTTCTCGGGTTATGGGTTCCGGAATATCCCTTATTATGTGCTGATCGATCCTGAAGGAAATTTTGTAAAACACCAATTTGTATCACCTTCGGCAGGTGCCGGTGAATATCTGCACGGAATTGCAGACCAATGATCCCTCCCGGGGTACTCCCGGTAAAACGCATTTTTTAGCGGACTCCATTGACGTGCCAAAATAAGCCCCTTACTTTAGCCTGGCGGATGCGGTGTTCAGTGATTCACTGCCTTTTGTTCATGCTTTGACAAAAAAGCAACAGGTTTTTAATGTTCTCATGGGTATTGTCAAAGACTTCCCGGAGGTGATCCGGATCTTTCCAGGAAATGCCGGTAATGCCTTCCTCGGTTTGGGGCCGGAGTTCACCGGGTGTCCGGGTCTCCATCATATACCATTTGGTTTTTTTTAACACCCAGCTTTCCCCGGAAGGCCGGGGGTAAATGTGGTAGGTTGACGGCAGTGCGTTCTTTAAATTCAGGTGCCTGATCCCACATTCTTCCTTTACTTCGCGCAGGGCTGTGTTTTCAGGGTTTTCGTTGGGTTCTGCCATGCCTTTTGGGAGATCCCACCGCCCATTGCGGAAAATGAAGAGCCATTGGCCAAGATCATTTTCAACGATGCCACCGGCAGCAACGACACAATCAAAATACGTGGAGAAGTACCTGAAAAGTCCGGACGGGTCGGAACCCTGAACCCGGAGGGTGCTTTTATCCGAGTTTAAGAATTCCGTTATCTCCTCCCATTGAAGCCGGGCTGATTTCCTTTGCCGGCACTCAGATTCTGGGCCGTAGCTGAATATAATTTTCTTTTTTTTGTGGTATACTGTGTATGTGGCATCCATAGGCTGTCTGGGTTGCGTATCTGCCTCCCGGAAAATTGTTAGTTTTGTGCGCTGTTTTACCCAAAACCCATTCAGGTATGCAAATGACAAACAAAGAACGGCTTGCCAGAGAAATTGCAGGGCATTTACTGCAAATTAACGCAATTAAATTGAATGCAGAAACCCCTTTTACCTGGGCCTCGGGTTTGCGCGCCCCGATTTATTGTGACAACCGGCTGAGTCTATCTTTTCCACCGGTTCGGGATGCGATTGCCGGGGCGCTTGCAGAGATTGTACGTCGAGACTTCCCTGAAGCGCAAATCATTGCGGGCGTCGCCACAGGTGCCATTGCCCACGGGGTACTGGTTGCCGAAAGACTGGATCTTCCTTTTGCATATGTTCGCAGTGCACCCAAGGCACATGGGCTGGAAAGCCGGATTGAAGGAAAGGTTCATGAAGGGCAGAAAGTGGTGGTCATTGAAGATCTCATTTCGACGGGTAAAAGCAGTCTGGCGGCCTGCAGGGCTCTGCAGAAAGAGGGCCTGGACCTGCTGGGTATGGCTGCAATTTTTTCCTATGAACTGGTGGCGGCCGGCAGAAATCTGGATGATGCCGGTTTCCCGGTGATCACGCTGAGCAGTTATCCCGCATTGCTGGAGGTGGCTGCCGAAAAGGGGTTTATTCCCCATGATGATCTGAAGGTGCTTCAATCATGGAGAGAGGATCCTGAGGCCTGGTCTGAAACCAAACAGTAATTTTTTATCATAAACCTGCTGGAACATGGCTACATTTGAAAAAGTTAATATACCGGTTGAAGCCGGCTGTGAAAAAGTTTTTTCCTTTCTCGGGGACTTCAGAAACTTTGAAGAATTGCTTCCCGACAAGGTAAAGAACTGGAGGGCAGATGAAAATTCCTGCTCTTTTACCATTGAGGGGTTTTCCGATATGTCAATGCGGATTGACGGGAAATATCCGTGCAGGAGCATTCATATTGTTCCTGATGGCAAAGCTCCGGCAGATTTCTCCCTGGAATACTTTTTCCGGGAAAAAGGTGACCAGCGCTGCGATGTGTCTGTTGTGTTCAAGGTGGCTCTGAACCCTTTCATGAAGACCATTGCCGCCGGACCCCTTCAGAAATTTGTGGACAAACTTGCCCGCAAACTCCAGGATCATTTTTTATAGATTGGTCACGACGCTGAAGGGGTGCTTTTTCTTTTTCCGGGCTAACCCCGTCTTTGCTTTATTCCGGCAGCATCTGCACTTCTTTCATTTCGTATGACTCCCGTTTTCCGCTGTTGCGCTGAAGGACTATTCTCCCATATTCGTTCACACTGGCTATACAGGCTTCGAAAACTTCTTCTCCTTTCCTGAAGCGCATCCGCTGTCCGTACCCAAGCAAGTGATGCAGGTATTCTTTATCCACTTCGGCCAGATGACCCTGAGCCAGCCGTTCATATTGCCTGCCTGTTTGGTGCAACAGATAATCCAGGCATTCGCGCAAAGCATATTTTTTCCCGCAAAGCAGGGAAAGCGAAGTTGGGTTGGGCAGGTCTGGGGGGAAGTGGGTCTGGTTGACATTGATCCCGATCCCCACAATACTCAGTTCGTAGGTCTGGCCCATGATCCTGTTTTCAATCAGGGTACCGGCAACTTTTTTGTTATCGGCAACAACATCGTTGGGCCACTTGATTTTGAAGACCTTATCCGGACACAATTCCGACAGGGCATTGCGTATGCCAACTGCCACGGATTTATTCAGGAAAAATTGCCGGGCGGGGGAGAGAAAGACCGGCTTCAGCAGGATGGATATCGTAAGGTTCTGACCCGGCTCACTCATCCAGCGGTTATCGCCCAGCCCCCTGCCTGCGGTTTGATTTCCTGCCTGCAGCACCCTGCCCTCTGCGGGAACCGGACCTGCTTCAATCATTCTCCAGAATTCCCGATTTGTAGAATCGGCTTCATCAAGATAGTGTAAGGAAAAGTGCATCCTGCCTGTTTTTTTTGTAAAGATAACACATCGTGATGAATCACTGATTCCGGAAATGATTCAGCTTATTACCGAAAAAGTAACCGGAAGGCAATATGTGGGTAAAATTCGTTAATTTTGCACGAAAAGAATAATGTTTAGCGAATGACAGAAAAAACTGAGATAAGAGACATATCTGCACTGCTTGTTGATGCAATCATAAAAGGAATACAGGAAAAAAAGGGACAGGAGATCATTCAGCTTAATCTTGGGAAAATTCATTCAGCGGTTTGTGATTATTTCGTGATTTGTCACGGGAATTCCAACACCCATGCCACAGCTATCGCTGAATCCGTAGAGGAAGAAGTAAAAAAGTCCACCGGTTTCAACCCTGCCCGCCGGGAAGGTTTTACCAACGGAGAGTGGATCTTGCTTGATTATCTGGATGTGGTGGTTCACATATTCCAGGAACCCGTACGTCGCTATTACCAGGTGGAAGAGTTATGGGCAGACGCCCCGCTGAAAAAGATTGCGGAGGAATGATCTTCGCGCTGGATGGTTTTGGTTTTTTGAAGTAAACATGAACATGACAGAATCAAAAGGAAAACAAAATAATGCGGGTAAGCCGCAAACTGACAAGTCTCGCGGAAACCGCCCTTCCGGTGATAACCGGGGTGGCAAGGCTTCAGGAAAGCCTGAGGGCAAAAAGCCGGGGTTTAATTTTTACTGGATTTATGCAATCCTGGCGGCCGTGTTCATTGGCTTGCAATTTTTTAACTGGGGAAGCCCTGCGGTGGAAATATCGCAGATGCGGTTTGAAAATGAAATGCTGACCTGGGACGAGGAGGATGGCTCCGACATTGCCCAACTGAAAATCATCAACAAAGAAGAAGTTGAGGTTTTTATCAAGGAAGACCGGCTGGACAAAGAAAAATACGAGGATGCGGAACCCGGCCGCACAATCGGAGAAACAACGGGCCCTCATTATGTATTCAGGATCGCCTCGGTGGAAAATTTTGAGGCCATGATCAGGGAAACCCAGGCTGAGTGGCCGGTGGAAGACCGGTTTCCGGTCTATCCCGAATCACGGAAAAGCTGGGGAACTGACGTTCTCAGCTGGCTGCTGCCCATAGGTCTGCTGATCGCATTCTGGATTTTTATCATCAGACGAATGGCGGGAAGCGGGGGACCCGGGGGGCAGATGTTCAACATTGGTAAATCAAAAGCCACCCTGTTTGATAAAGACACCCATGTGAGCATTGACTTCAAGGATGTGGCCGGACTGGATGAAGCCAAGGTGGAGCTNATGGAGATTGTTGACTTCCTGAAAAACCCGAAAAAATANACTGAACTGGGAGGGAAGATCCCCAAAGGGGCATTGCTGGTCGGACCACCGGGAACCGGAAAAACCCTGCTGGCCAAAGCGGTGGCCGGNCAGGCGCAGGTGCCCTTCTTTTCACTGAGCGGATCTGATTTTGTTGAGATGTTNGTGGGAGTGGGGGCTTCACGGGTCAGGGATCTTTTCAAACAGGCCAAGGAAAAGGCTCCATGTATTGTTTTTATTGATGAGATAGATGCCATAGGACGTGCACGGGGTAAGAATCCGGTAACCGGCTCCAATGATGAGCGTGAGAATACCCTGAATCAGCTGCTGACCGAAATGGATGGATTCGGAACCAATGTGGGCGTGATCATCCTTGCCGCCACCAACCGTGCCGATGTCCTTGACAGGGCATTGCTCAGGGCCGGGCGTTTTGACCGGCAGATCCATGTGGAAATGCCTGACCTGACAGAGCGCAGGGCGATCTTCAAGGTCCATATGAAACCCCTCAGGCTGGAAAAGAACCTGGACGAAGAGTTCCTGGCCAAACAAACCCCCGGTTTTTCAGGTGCCGACATTGCCAATGTGTGTAATGAGGCCGCATTGATCGCAGCCAGGCGAAACAAGAAGGTGGTGGATAAGCAGGACTTCATGGATGCCATTGACCGGATTATCGGCGGACTGGAAAAACGAAACAAGATCATCTCCCCGCAGGAAAAGAAAGTGATTGCCTACCATGAATCCGGGCATGCTGCTGTCAGCTGGCAGCTGGAATATGCCCATCCGCTGGTAAAGGTAACCATTGTGCCGCGTGGTAAAGCACTGGGTGCGGCATGGTATCTGCCTGAAGAAAGGCAGATCACCACCTTTGAGCAAATGTATGATGAGCTGACAAGCACCCTTGGCGGCCGGGCAGCCGAAGATATTATTTTTGGCCAGGTATCCACCGGTGCGCTCAATGATCTTGAGAAGGTTACCAAACAGGCTTATGCGATGGTGGTTTATTTTGGGTTGAATAAAAAGATCGGAAATGTGAGTTATTACGACTCAAGTGGTCAGAATGAGTATAATTTCACAAAACCATACTCTGAGAAAACCGCCCAGACCATTGATGAAGAGGTCAGTGCCCTGATTGAAAAAGCCTATACGCGAGCAAAGGATATGTTGCTGACCAAAAAGGACAAACTCATGCAGCTTGGTGATCTGTTGCTTGAAAAGGAAGTAATTTTCCGTGAAGATCTGGAAAGGATATTTGGCAAAAGACCATTTCCGGATTCTGAACATGCACGTGAGCAGGGGTTTGGTGTGGGGTCTTCCATGAATACCAAAGAGGATGTCGAAAATCCGTTGACTGAAGCATAAATTCACCCAATGAAGGAGAGCACTTCCAAGGAGAAAGTTCTGAAGAAGATCCGCGATGCCCTGGTCAATGGCATGCCTGCCCCTTATGAGGGTGTTGACGGCAGTGTGGGTGTGTTTCACAAACCTGATGCTGACTATCGTGAAGAGGCTTTTGCTGAGGCACTCATCCGCGAAAAGGGGCGGTTTGTATTCTGCAAAGATGTGGATGAACTGACCAGCGGATTGCAAACCCTTTTATCTCAAAAAGGGATTAAGCAGGTTTTCTGTAGCGAAAATTTTCTTTTTGGGCTGCTGAAGGAGCTGAAGGTTGGGATTTCCGGAGAAACAGAAGATCTGCATGGATGCGGAGCAGCTGTAACAGGCTGTGAAGCCCTTGTTGTTCGTCACGGATCCGTTGTTTTGAGCAGCCGCCAGGCCATGAGTCGTAAAGGTTTTATCACACCCCCTGTTCATATTGTGGTTGCCACCAACAAACAACTGGCAGATGAGCCCAAAGATGTGTTTCGGTTTCTGCAGGCAAGGTACGGCAAGGAAATTCCGTCGCTGATCACCTTTGTTACAGGCCCCGGAAGAACTGCGGATATTGAAAAAAATCTGGTAATTGGTGCCCACGGTCCGAAAGAGTTGTATATTTTTATGCTGGATATCTCATCCACATTTCAATAAATACAATGAATTCGCGCAGTAAAGGCTGCCTGACGTTCCCTAAATGGTTTGCAAATGAAAGATAACTGGCAAAAAATATACAGCAATACCTTGGAACACAAGCTAAAGATTGTTCAGGCTGTTCTGAAGGATGCCGGGATCAGGAGTGTCATCATGAATAAGAAGGATTCTGCATATCTTTTCGGAGAACTTGAGCTTTACGTGCAAACCGATGATGTAATGAAAGCAAAGCAAATAATCAATAAGGAGTTATTGTGAGTAATCTGGCCCGGCGAACAATTACAGGTATTGTATTGGTGTTATTGGTCATTGCATCTGTCATAACGCATCAATATTTTTTTTCATTGCTTTTCCTCATTTTTACCGGTATCGGGTTGTGGGAGTTTTACTCACTGGTAGAAAGGGCAGGGGTGTATCCAAATAAAACCGCAGGAATAATTGCAGGNATGGTTCTTTTTGCCACCAATGCGCTGATTGCAACCAACATCCTTCACCTGTCGTGGCTCTTGCTGAATTTTGTCTTTGTTTTTCTGATTTTTTTACTCGAATTATACCGGAATAATCCCAATCCGTTCACCAACATTGCATTTACATTTTTTGGGTTGCTGTATGTGGCACTCCCGTTTTCGCTGTTGAATTATTTTCCCAATCCGGCATTTCTGCCGGGGGTATATCACTCCAGCTTGCTGCTGGGTTTCTTTTTTCTTGTCTGGATCAACGAAACCGCTGCTTATGTGATCGGAACCGCGATCGGACGCCACCATCTCTTTGAGCGGGTTTCACCGAAGAAAACCTGGGAGGGAGCCATTGGAGGCGGGTTGCTGGCTCTTGTCAGCGCCGTGCTGATTGCATCCCATTATCAGCAGGTTTCAATGGCCGACTGGTTGATAATAGCCCTGATTGTGGTCGTTTTCGGCTCATACGGTGATTTATTTGAATCGATGTTCAAACGGAGCATTAAGGCAAAGGACAGCGGAAATATTTTACCCGGCCACGGTGGTGTACTGGATCGGTTTGACGGTGTATTTATGGCCGCCCCCTTCGTTTTTGTCTATTTGCTGATGACCTACTGAAATATACAGGGCAAAATTGAAACTTATCTGACCAATTGTGCGGGGCATTAAAAAATCTGACTAAGAATACTGAACTGATGAAAATTCATAAGGAGGGGTACAAAATTGTTCTGGTTACAGCGATGATCTGTCTGCTGGCCGGTATTGCTGCATATCTGGCCATCCCGGCTTCCGGACGCTGGCTTTATATGATCATTGTTTTGCTGCTAATTCTTTTTGGTGGCGTATTGTACTTTTTCCGCCATCCAAAAAGGGTTCCTCCGGCTGATCAGGGATTGTTTCTGAGTCCGGCAGACGGAACCGTGGTGGCGGTCGATAAAACCCGGGAGGAGGAATTTTTTAACAAACCGATGCTGCAGGTATCCGTTTTTATGTCTCCCCTCAATGTGCATCTGAATCGTTATCCGCTGGATGCACGGGTTATATACAGGGCTTATCACCCGGGCCGTTTTCTGGTGGCCTGGCACCCCAAATCAAGCCTTCACAATGAACGCATGACCACCGTATATGAAACCCGTTCCGGATTGCAGTTTATGGTCAGGCAGATCGCCGGGGTGGTGGCACGTCGGATTGTGTGTTACAGCAAAGAAGGGGAGAAGGTAACACAGGGGGGAGAGCTGGGCTTTATTAAATTTGGCTCGCGGGTGGATGTGTTTCTGCCTCAGGATACAATGGTTACGGTAAAGCCCGGTGACAAGGTCAGGGGAGGCCTTACCACCCTTGCAGAGCTGACTTCCTCAGAGGATTGACATGAGTTCTTTCAGAGCAGCGATGCGGTAAGTAGGTGTAATAGTGCAAACTTCGTCATTTGCCGATAACCATACCTGATCCATCCCCTGCCTGAATGCGCCTTCAATATCTGCCACCGGATCGTCTCCAATCATCAATGAGTTTTCCGGTGAGGCTCCCGTAAGGTTCAAAGCGTATTCAAAAATTTCAGGGGCCGGTTTCTGTGCGCCGGCTTTTTCAGAGGTGATGATGTGCCGGAAAAAAGGCATGAGTCCGCAGCGTGCCATCTTCGGGTATTGTACTTCTTCAAATCCGTTGGTGATGATGTGCAGGTCATAGCTTTCTGACAAATATTGCAGTGTGGTAACCGTACCGGGGAGCAGGCGATTTTGTGAAGGGCTTATCTCCAGGTA
>SL_8KL_010_SEDDRAFT_10004082_pt1 | contig 11864 bp, 9 predicted proteins | sample SodLakKL_010_SED_4_FD_11160 | JGI IMG/M metagenome (IMG submission 11160) | reverse complement strand
AAACCGCTAGCTTTGCTACCCTTTAAGTTTCTTAATTTAACCACTATTACGTGTAAATACAACAGAGCCACTGGCGGGAATTGAACCCGCGATCTATTCCTTACCAAGGAATCGCTTTGCCCCTAAGCCACAGTGGCATACGAAGCTGAGTCTTCAGTAAAAGCCTTAACACCAATCTATATTAATGTTTTTCGTCTTATGGGATTTTTTATATCCCCCTCGTCTTTTCATACCACTTTCTGATTTCGTAATCTGAGACCTTTTTCTTCTTTTTCTTGTCACTGCTTTTAACTCTCATATTGTTCTCGTACGCCCAGTCCTCGATTATCTTTCTATGCTTCTTTTTCCCTTCATATTCTTTTATATTCACTTCCCCTGAGCTTATAGTAGCTTTGAAACCAGCTTTGAATTCAGGACCTTGGTATACGATGTTGCAAGCTCCTAGATCGAATCGGTCTTTTATCTCGCTTCTAAAATATAGATTAAACCTGTCTTTGGTCGTTATCACTCCTTCTTTATCAAAACTGATCTCTGGCAAAGTTTTCAGATCTTCTTTTATCATCCAGTAAACTGAATCATCACCCTCTTCAAGGAAACCTTTGCAGAGGTATCCTTCCTGGACTAGATCGTCTAAAATATTTCTGAGTTCCTTCATCCTGTAATCACTGCCCAGATAGGAAGACAATTTTTCTGCGGTAAAAACTCCAAAAATTTCGAATGTCCATTTAACCACTTTCTTTTTAGCCTCAACCGTGTCAAGATCGCAGGAAGGAGTTTCAACATACCTCCCATTGTGATCTTTGGTCACCAACAGCCCTTCGTAAAGTTCTTCCAATATTTCCTTAGTTCTAGGCCTGCTGTAAGGAGATAGATGGTAGATGGTTCTTTTGGGGGTAGGCTGTTTATCCTTGATAATGTCCAGGATCGACTCTCTTGCTTCCGTTAGAGGAAGGTCTTTAGCCGCCTTGTAAACAGATGTATGTTCTGGTAGAGCATACATATGTAGGGGCGGTATCATCTTTCCTGCTAGTATTTTACCTCTCTTGTACATCCATTCTATAGAGTAAAATTCCTCGACCCTAGGCCTCAATTCAAAATCAGATCTTGTTCCTTTCATCCCTTCTAGAGCATCTTCTATTTCCTTGTAAAGGTCTTCCCCCAACTTCTGTTTTTTTAATACGTAAGATTTGATCTGTTCCGTGCTGAAAACATCCTCCACTATGTTCCCTTTTACAAGCATCCCTTGGATCTTCTTAAAACCGTTCTCGTAAAATATCGAAAGAGTTTCATCTTCGAAGTCTTCAATGGGACGATTTTGATAATTTTTTATCCGGATTATATCGTAACCCTCTAAACGGTGATAATCCATCATCACTTCTAGAGCCTCCAAAGCTTCGGGAAGCATCGATTCGTCATCCAGATCAAGGTGCCTCACTTCGATGCAGCCGCTCATCTTCCATTTTTCGATGCCACCTACTATGCTTCCCTTTTTGATCAGCGGGAAGACCCTATCTTCACCGTATCTTCTATAAATCTCAGCCCAAAGCGGTCTAGCGTAGGGATCTTTTCTGGACAGAACCCGAAGTTTGTCGTACTCGCCGCCTTTGACCTTCTGTATTTCATTTATCTCTTCGGCGAAAACATACATCTCTCTCTTCGATGTTCCAACTTTTAGCTTTTTGACCCTATCATCTTGTATCAATTCAGATATGATCTCCCTTATCTCCTCTCTCTGGAAACCTGTATAATATCTGATATTGGAAAAAGACGCCGGACCGTTCCCTTTAAGATAACCCATGATGATTTTCTCTTTGGCTTCCTTTTCCTTTTCTGGCTCGACTTCCACCTTTCTGTATCTGTTCCTAGAAGTCCAACCATCTTCCCCAGTGTATTCACGCCTTATGTAGAGGTTATGATCCAATTTTTTGACTATCTCTTTTATCTTATCGTTCTTTAGATCGCTTTCGCTTTTCAGCTTTCGGATGGTGTTAGCCTTTCCTTTTTCTATCAGCTCTAAAATGTCTTTCTCCTCTTCATCCAATCCTTCAGTTCGGTAGGCACTCACAAAGGTCGGAAGCTTTTCTCGGAGGATGTACCTGACTCTACCTCTTATAAAGCGTCCCTCGATGATCTCACCTTTCTCCCTCATCTCATTCCATTCATCCGCTGAAAAATCTGAAACCCTCTGGTACACATCGTATGGAGTTCCGGCTTCCATGAAAAGATCGAAATATTCTTCTATCGACCCTACATCGCTGAATTGTTTTTTCGCTTTGTATTCGCTCACTTTGTCCTCGGAAACGTGTTCACCTCCGGGAAAGCGGAGTTCATGATAGTCTTCTTTGAGCATGTACTGTTCTCCTTCCCCTACTATCAAGAGTCCAGAAACGAGTATATTTCGCTCCACTAGATTATTGAGAGCCTTCAGCGTGATATCCTCGGGTAGGTCCAAAGCATGAGATATCTCTTCTAAACTTCTAGGAGCTTCATAAGTGAGGTGATCCGTTATTGTCTCTTCTACTGATTCTAACTTTCTATCCTTTTTATTCAACAACGTATAGATGGGTTCTTCTTCCTCATTTAGTCCAACTCTACTCAAAAGCCTTTTTCGTTCTAATTCATTGACCAGCTCTTTTACCTCTTTGAGCATCAGGTCCGTACCTTCATAAATCTCGTGAACGGTCTTTTCTTTTTCTCTTAATTCTTTTATTATCGGACTGCTTCCGTGTGGTTGTTCGCCTTGATCTAAAGAGTACAAAAATTTGTCCAAGTCTTCGCTCGCTATATACTTGACACCGTTGATCCATAGAGACTGGATTTTTTCTTCGTTAAGAAGTTCCTTTCCCCACTCTCTTACCTTTTCGAAGCTCCTGTCGGTACGAGTGAAAACGTTTTTTCCTTTTTCTTTCAAAACATGGATAGGCTGCAGCTCTTTTATAACTTCTAACATCTCTTCCTTCGAATCGAAAGATGGTTTTTTCTCCCAAAAATGTTCGTTGACAACGTCCTTATCGAATTTGAACTTCTCTATCTCTTCTTCTGGTATCACCTGTTCCAAGACCTTTTGATGATACTGCCGGAGAAGATCGCTCCTGTCCTCCATCATGATAACGTCAGATATGCCCGCCATCAAAACGTTATGAGCGAAAGGCGAGGGCGTATCAGAATAATCTGCCGTGGTGATGGAGATTTCCTCTTCCTCCAGCTTTTTGAGAACTTCTTTAGCTTTATCCAGTTTCAAAACTTGGTGCAGTATTTCATTGAAAGTTTCTTTTATGATAGGGAAATCGTGGTCGTCTTTAAGAAGTTCCAATATCTTCTTTGAGCGTATCTTTTGATTTGCGGCAGATATCTCCCTGCCTTTATAGTTACGCAGGATCATAAGAGCTCTCTGGGCACAATGCCTGAACCTCTGTTCAAATAGTTCAGTATTTTTGATACACCTTTTAAGAACGCCTTCTATATCCTCATGAGACAGGATATTTCTTAATCTATCTAAAGGGATTTTCTTTTCCGATGTTATCATGAAATTATCATCGGTTATTGAAACGTTGACATTACAATTGAATTTCTTTGATATCTTGTAAGCATAAGCTCGAGAAAGAGCATCGTTAGTTTCCCTACCAAAACAAGCGTGGAATATTATATTGTAGTTACCGTCTTTCCCGATATGTCCTTCGATCAATATCTTCTCATCGGTCGGAAGTTCTTCGATTACTGCGGTCTGTTCCTTGAAATAGCTGATCATCGTTTGAGCTGACCCGACATCTATCATGTATTTTTCTTTCAACCAGTTTATCACTTTTTCCTCACTTTCCTCGGCCATCTTCTCGGATAATTTTCTTCGGAATTCTCCTATACCCACAGACAGGTCGTAACTCCTGGGAAGCATCTCTCCGCTCCAACTCGGAACTGTAGGTTTTTTGCCGGCGGCATCTTTGACAAAAACTCTGGTCCCTCTAGTGTGCATGAACTCGTATGAATGGCTGCCCAGTATGAACACGTCTCCTTTCGATAGTCTTTCTACAAATTTTTCTGAAAGAGTTCCCAAAGGAACTCCCTTTTCGGAATATACCTGATAACTGGAATCGGAAGGTATCGTACCTATATTCATATAGTACAGCATCTGGGCCCCTCCCTTTTTACCGAATATCCCCTCCTCTTTGTTGTACCATATCTTTGGATAAACATTCTCGAATTGAGAAGCACCTAAGAACTCAAGGACATCTAGAAAATCCTCTTTAGGAAGATCTCTGTAACAGTAAGATCTTTTTACTACATCATAAGCATCATCAACATCCCAGCGGTGTTCTATACTCATACCTATGATGCCCTGGGATAGAACATCAAGATTGTTCTCGGGTATCGAGACACGGTCTATATCGTGTTGATACGCCTTTCTAGTTATCACTGAACATTCGATAAGATCGTCCTTATCGAACACTATCATCCTTCCTTTGGAAGTCTCCCCTAGGGAATGACCTGCTCTACCCACTCTCTGGAGACCTTTAGCTACATTTTTCGGAGAATTGACCTGCACCACCATATCGATATAGCCGACATCGATACCGAGTTCTAAAGAGGTTGAAGATACTACCGAAAGGAGTTCTCCGGTCTTTAGTCCATCCTCCACTTCCAATCTGGTCTCCTTGCTCAAGCTACCGTGGTGAGCCGCTATGTCTTCTATTCCTCTATCTTTGAGCTTGTACGCTACGTTTTCTGCACCGCTCCTCGTGTTCGTAAATATCAAAGTCGTTCTATGTTGTCCGACCAGTTCTGTGAGGGTATCGTACATCCGAGAATTCACGACTTCGTAGGGGAGAAGGGTCATGTCATCTACCGGAGAGATGACAGAAAGATCAAGATTCTTCTCTCCAGCGACCTCGACGATATTCACCGGTCTAGCTTCGCCGTTCTCATATCCTACCAAAAATTTAGCTATCTCTTCTATCGGAGCTTGAGTGGCGGACAGGCCGATCCTTGTCATCTCGGTTTTAGTGTGTTTTTCTAGCCGTTCGGTATTCAATGAGAGGTATACACCTCTTTTTGAAGACGATATCTCGTGTATCTCGTCATTTATGAAGTATTGAACATCGTTGAATTTTTTCCTAAATTGAGGAGAAGAGAGAGCTAGAGCTAGACTTTCAGGAGTCGTTATGAATATATGAGGAGGTGTTTTAGCCATCTTCCTTCTCTCTTTTTGAGGAGTATCACCAGACCTGATAGCTGTTCTTATCTCGGGTATCTTCACCCCCTTTTCCTCCGCTAACTCTTTCAACTCCTCAAGCGGTTTCTCAAGGTTTTTATGTATATCGTTAGCAAGGGCTTTCAACGGCGATACGTAGACGCAGTATATCTTGTCCTCTAGCTCACCTTTTTTGTCTAGTTTGAAGAGTTCGTTGATGATGGAGAGAAATGCGGTCAAAGTCTTACCTGACCCAGTGGGCGAAGAGACGAGAACGTTTTCCCTTTCATGGATAAGAGGTATCGCATAGCTCTGAGGTTCGGTCAAGCCTTCGAACTTCTCATCGAACCACTCGGAGATGAGTGGTTCCATCATATCCAAAACTTCCTCTTTATCCTTCTGCCTTTCTACTCTATTCAATATCTCTAGCCTACCTGAAAGTTCTATATCGAATCTCTGCAAACGTGAGAGAAGCTTAATAAACTTTTGGAAAAAAATGAGATGAAAAAGTTCAGGCCTTTCCCTTAGACTCTCCTTGTGTCGCACCAGACGCTATGATATGACTCATCCTTATGGGTTCGGGTAGCCTACCTCTCAGTGTGAAGAGGTTCAGTAGTCTTTTGACCGTTTTTAGATCAACACCTTCTTTTTGTATATAGATAGGATTGTCCTCCGTTTCTACCTCGTGTATCTCTCCCTTCTTTATTTGAACGTATTTTTCTTCCCAACTATCGAAGTGCTTTTTTAGCGCTCTCTTGATCTCTGAGAAGTCGGGTTTTTTTCTGGACACGCTTATGCAGGGTATGCCCGTCTTTCGATTCAGTATCTCGATATCTATGAGGTTGAATCCTCCCAAAGCGGCTCCATCCAAGAAGATGACCTTAGCTTGATCTCTGAATTTAGATGAATTTATCATGTTAGTTAGTTTTTCAGTTCCTTCGCTTCCGTCGATGCAAATCTCTGTAGAGAGTACTCCTTCCATATAGTTCGGCGCTCTGACCACTGTTCCTATAACTAGAACTTTTTCATCCGAAAAATCGAACGGTGCATCATCTATCCCGATAGCTCTGACCTGATCCTTCATCTTGTATCACATCAATATAAAGTAAGATCTCCGGTGATTTTATCCACTAAATTGTTCGGGGCGGGCCCAACTCCGAGAACAGTAGTGGTTCCCCTGCTCACCTCCGTTAGACCTGCATCTGTTACGAGAGTTGTAGTGAGATCTTCTTTCTCGGCTCTTTCCTTCAAAAATTTTAGATGTTCCAAGTCTTCACACTTGACCAGAACTTTTTTCTGTCCTTCCTTGAACCATCTTTTGAAATATCTCTTTTTCTGTTTTCTGCTCTTGACTGCGCAAGACACAGCAGCGTGAGACGCCTGCACTGCAAGCTTACCTGGGGAAAGATTTAGATCGTTTCTAACCACTAATACCATTTTATATTTAAAGTTCATATTTTCACCTTCAAAATCTATCTTCCACTTTCTTTTCTAATTCTTTGAGTTCATCCTCCGTATCTCTCAATTCCTCTTCAAGATTTTTCTTTTTATGCAGATCTTTTCCGCCTTTTTTCTCTAGCTCCACGATGTCTTTTTTCAGACTCATCTGTCTTCTTTTCAACCTCTGGAGCTCCTTAACATCTTTGATCTCTTCTTCATACTCCTCATCCTTGTGCTGGATCGAAGCGGGCTCCCTCACTAAAGAAGGATGCAGGTGTCTCAACCACTGATAGGCTCCTCTGTACCAGCCGATGATGAAGAATAGTATGGTAAGAGAGATCAAACCGACCCAAATATTTCTCGCGGTAAAGAGTCCTTCTTCTCCATACTGCAGAGAGCCCAAGAGGAAACCAAGAAGGATCGCTAGCGCAACACTTACACCTATACCGTAAACGATCCTGTAAAGAAAGTCTAAGTCTTCGTCTAATTCACCTTTAGCGGGAAAAACCGCATTTATCAGACTGAAACCAGGTAAAAAAAAGATGAATAATCCAGCCGCGATAAATCTGATCATCTAAGGACTATTAACTGAAACTCTAAAAAGTTTTTTCGCTTGACGAAATTCAGTCTTCATCGAATTCGTCGTATATCTTACCTACAAGTTCTTCTAGAGTATCTTCCAATGTGATTATACCGTCGAATCTCCCATCTTCATCTTTTACTATGGCCTGGTGTATCCTTTCTTTCCTCATCATCTGGAATACTTCAGTGACGTCCGCGTTTTTACTCACGAAATAAGGTGTTCTCATGTAATCCTTCACCATGCCTCCCTCTTCCCCTAACAGTTCTTTGCTGTAGAGGATGCCGATCACCTTGTTACTTCCGTGTTTAGTGACCGGTAAACGAGTATAGCCGTGCCCTTTGATGAACTCAGTGGCCTCTTTAACTGAAAGGTTAGAATCTAAGACGTAAGTATCCTCTTTTGGCACTTTAACTTCTTTAACTTTAACATCTCCGAACCAAAATACCTGATGGAGTATATCTTTCTCTATCTTTTTTATAATACCTCTTTTCTCCAATATGGATGCGAGATCTTTTATCTCAGACTCAGTAACTCGGAGCTCATCTGAATGCGTTTTCCCACCCAATATCCTGATGAAGAAGTCGGAAACTCTGTTGAGAGCTTTGATAAGGGGCTTGAGAGTGATCGACATGTAATAGATCATGGCTGCATTTTTTTTACTGAACCTTTTCCTGTTTTTGAGCGAGAATCCCTTTGGAGTTATCTCACCAAAGATCAACAAGAGGAGTGTCAGGACACCACTGCCGATAGATACGGCCCATCTACCTACCAAGTCCTGAACCAATACGGTCACGAGTGTGGGAGCTATCACGTTTACAACGTTGTTGCCGATGAGTATAGTCGTTATCGTATCATCAATGTTCTTCTTGAGGTATTCTATCTTATCGGCGTGCTTTTCGCCATCCCGCTTCATCCTAGCTACGTCTACTTTATCTAACGCTGTCAAAGCTGTCTCTGAGCCCGAAAACCTCCCACTCAAGTAAAGACAGAATATTATCCCGATGAGATAGATTATCACTACCCAATCCATTTCTTTTCCCTCTCCAATTTTATCGATAAGCTTGTTTCTATTTCAAATGTCTAGATCATTTATCAATCTTTTTAGGAATTTCTTACTTTTTCTCAATTCCTCCGTCCCTCTCCCCTCTATCACGAAGTTACCATCATAATCTTTCAGATTTTTTAGGATATTTTGAAAATCTATCTCTCCATCACCTAGAGGTAGGTGAATATCATCTCCGCCCTCGTTGTCATGTAGGTGGACGTTCACTGGCTTTATGGAGAACTCTAAAAAGTCTTGAAGCCTTCCAGCTGTGTAAGCGTGACCGATATCTAGACAGAAACCAAGATCGGAATTCTGGAGCAGCTCTTTGATCTCTTCGGGTTCACTGCATAAAGTCAACCACATTTCTGGTAAATTTTCTACCGCAAGTTTCACACCGAAATCTTCCGCTGTTATTTTCAATCGTTTGAGTGAATCCAAAGAAAGTTCTAGGATATCATCGCAGTAGATGGCAAGAGGAGAGTATAGGCCAGGATGTACAGTCACGACATTTACTCCTACCGCTGACGCTAATTCTAAAGATCTCTTGACTTCCTCTATACTGGCATCTCGTATGGTGGGGTTTATACTGGCTATATTTATATCGTTGAGAGGAGCATGAAGCTGTAATGTCATATCTGTGGTCGATAGGACGTCTATCATCTCATCTTTGTGTTCATATCCGTGTTTTTTCTCAGCTACGATCTCCCAACCATAGAAAGCCTCTTCAATCTTCTCTAGTGCTTTTTCTATGGGCATCAAAGAATAACGCGGATTCGAAGCTAGTATACGATCTTCCATATTGCTCACTCATCCACTTCTGTCAGTTTATCTATAAGAAGAAGTATGTCATCGCATATGATCTTTACCTCAACACCGCCTAGAGGCTGGTCCTGCTGAGAGAAATTGATCTTCTCATTACAAGTGGCCTGTTTTGAAAGGATGAACGAGCATTCGTTCTCTGAAGCGTTCTTCCTCAAATAGTCTCGGGCGGTGTCCCGGATCTTCATCTCCTCGAGTATCATTTTAAATCTGGTCAAGTATCTAGATCCACCGACCACTTCCTCTTCTTTGATCTCCCACTCGGTCTTCGGAAAGATGTTAGAAAGACAGAATATCAGCGTTTCTTTATCTTCAGTAGGATACAAAGGGCATCTTATCTTGACTTTGAAATCGAAATCATTGAGTCCCATCGGTATTCTGAATATCGGGTAATATATAAAATCGTTGCCCCCATGAGAGGTGTGATAAAAAATTTTATTAGCTGGCTCACTTTACCTGTTTTACGGTCAGGGCTCATGGTTTAGATTGGTTAGAACGTCGCCTTCACATGGCGAAGGTCGCCGGTTCAAATCCGGCTGAGCCCACTCATTACATTCTTGTTCTCAGCGGATTTGAAACACGAGGAATCAAAGATTCCTCTTACTCATCGATTTCTAAAGAAATAGATTCGTCCGGCTGAGCCCACTCATTACATTCGTGAACCCCGCTGATCTTATATATCCTAGGGCATAGAACTGTTCCAAAACATATTTGTATTTATACCTGCATTGTTCAATGGGCATAAGATGTTAGCAACATTACTCCAAAAAAAATTGAAGAAACTGAAAAAGCAGAAAATCATCGTGGTCATGGACGGAGGAAAAGCCTTCCTGGGAGTTCTAGAGGAATTCGATGATGGAACCATCGTATTGAGCCAGGTTTTTGAGGGCCCTAGTTCCAAGATTGAATGGGAATCCATCGGTGATGAAGATAAGTCTAGAGATGATATGTATGGATTTGTAGATTGGGTTTGCGTAAATCTGGAAGAAGTCTATCTTAGAGTAGATCACATCTCTAGGATATGGCCGTGGGAGCACCGTGAAAAAAAAGGTATTGAAAAAGAAAGGGCACCCACCTATACTAGAACACCAGCTATCGATCTCCTCAGGGAAGGAGGGTAAAAGCAGTGAAGACCGATAAAGCTTCCAGTTTGGATCGTATCAATAGTCTAACATCTTTCAGAGAAGATTTTTATTCTTTAGTGTCGCAGATTCCAGAGGGTATGGTTTCAAGCTATGGTGCTTTAGCTGAAGGTCTAGGCGATAAGAGAGCTTCCAGAGCGGTAGGCAAGATGCTCAACCAGAATCCCAGGCCCGTTGAAGTCCCCTGTCATCGGGTAGTAAGATCAGATGGGAGTCTGGGAGGCTATGGCGGAGGAGTAGAAGAAAAGAAAAGATTATTGGAAGAGGAGGGAGTTAAGATCAAAAAAGATAATATCCAAGGATTTGACCAGATCTTTTTCGATGATTTTGATTCCGACAAGCCTCTAAAGGCTTTGAGAGAAGTACAAGAAGACGTCAAAGAAAAAATCAGAGTAGAAAACGATCATCAAGATTTCTCTTTGATCGCGGGAGTCGATGTTTCATACTCAGATAGAAAAGCATTTCCTGCACTATCGCTCTGGGATCATGAGAGTGGAGAGGAGATAGACGTTTTCATATCTAAGCTCGAAGTTGGATTTCCTTACATCCCCACTTTTCTAGCTTTCAGGGAACTGCCCGCTCTTGTAGATGTTATCGGATCTTTAAAAAGAAAACCGGATGCTATCATGGTAGACGGCAACGGTGTCATGCATCCAAAAGGTGTAGGCCTAGCTTCTCATTTAGGTGTCGAATTAGATGTACCAACAATAGGAGTTGCAAAAAGCAGATTATGTGGACACTTGCAGGATGAACTGGATAGAGATGAAGGTAAAAAGTGCACCGAAGTAAAAAGGAACGGAAAGCTGATAGGCCATGCTCTTTTAACGGGAAAAAGAGCGAAAAATCCTATATATGTGTCCGCGGGTCACCTTATCTCCCATGCAGAGGCGGTAAAGCTCGTCAAGAGCTACTGCCGCTATAAAATACCGGACCCTATAAGAAGAGCACATATAGAGGCAACGAAAAGGAGGAAAAAAAATGAGTGAAAATAAGATACCTTTATTTTTTCATGAAAAATACGCAAAGTATCGTTTCGGAAGATTCCATCCCTTCGATCCCAAAAGATTTCCAAGGTTTGTTGACCTGGTAAAGAATGAAGAGAAGATGGCTTCAGAAGTTGAAGTCAAGGAAGCTCCCATGGTGAATGATGACGTACTCAGGAAAGTTCACAGATCGGAATATATAGAAGAGGTCTACAGCATGGAAGAGACCGGTGGGTCCTTGACCATGGATACCCCTGTTAAACAGGGAACCCCAGAAGCAGGTAAATATATCGTAGGGGGTAGTTTAGAAGCGGCTAAGATGATCCACGATGAAGGACATGATTTTGCCATCAACCTTGGAGGTCTTCACCATTCTGGACCGGATTATGGAGAGGGGTTCTGTATCTTCAACGATGTGGCTGTAGCCGCTGAATATTTTGATTCTAACAAGAAAAAAGTGGTAGTGCTCGATACCGATGCTCATCAGGGAAACGGCACTATGGATATATTCATGAAAAATCCAAATGTGCTTTTCATCTCGCTTCATCAGGACCCCGCGACCCTTTATCCAGGTAGAGGTTATATCCACGAGATAGGAGAGGATGAAGGTGAAGGTTTCACCGTTAACATACCTATGCCGAGAGACGCCAACATCACTGAATATCAC
>SL_8KL_010_SEDDRAFT_10004081_pt1 | contig 11867 bp, 11 predicted proteins | sample SodLakKL_010_SED_4_FD_11160 | JGI IMG/M metagenome (IMG submission 11160) | reverse complement strand
GGATATCTTTATAATCAAAATATCCGTGCCCCCGGATTTTTAGAGCAACTATCTCCCTGGTTGAAAAATCCTCGTAAAGATCTCCGCCCAGGCCCAGCACTTTTTTAGCGTAAGAATTGAGCAATTCCTCGTAAGAATAACGCTTGTAATCACCATTCGCATCGCCGGCCACAAATTCTTCCACAGCCGCTCCGGCCGGCAAACTGACAGCCAACAGCAAAGCCAGGGCAGCCAACAGCAGGTAGGCCTTTTTTTGCCAGTCATTAAAAACATTAGAAAATACTGCGGAAAATGAGAAGTTTGCACATACTAATAAAGAATTCCTTTTCACAAAAAAGTCCCTCCTTCATGAGGGACCGACAAAGGTACACTATTAACCAGCTTCGGCAGTCAGGCTGTCATAGTTCCTTGAACAAGGAACCTTAGACCCTTTGACTTTGCGTCCCTGTCTTTCAACAGGTTTGCCTTTGTCGGTCAGGTTTTTTGGGCCGGGGTAATCTCTTTAGAGAAATCCCTGCGCCTTGGAAAATACCTCCACTTGTTACAAATAAAAATCCTGTTTCGGCGGCCAGGCTGTCATAGTTCCTTGAACAAGGAACCTTAGACCCTTTGACTTTGCGTCCCTGTCTTTCAACAGGTTTGCCATTATCGTCCAGGTTTTATTTCGCTTCCGGCAACAAAATATACCAAAATACCGGGTACGGCTCTCTGTATAATACATGTTTATACTAAATTATTCCCACTCTTTTGTCAATACCGAAATACCGCATCAAACAGAACCTGATCGAGTCTTTACACTAAAGCTCTTTATCAGCCAGCTCCAGGCACTGATCAACAGAATCCAGGCCGAAACTTAATTCTTCGTCATTAATAGAAAGCGGCGGAGCGATAAATAAGTAGTTCCAGCGTACATAAACATAAACCCCTTTATCGCGCAAACACCTGTTGATTCGGCCCATAATCCCGGGGTCGGGTCCGTTCCAGGGAGCCAGCGGCTCCCTGCTATCCCGGTCTTTAACCAGTTCGATCGCAGAAAACAGGCCGATTGAACGTACATCACCTATGGCAGGATGCTTCTCTTTCAACTCCTGCAGGCCTTTATTCAGCCTGGTTCCCATTCGGTTGGCGTTCTCAAGCAGGTTTTCTTCTTCATAAACATCGAGGGTAGCGATTCCTGCCGCACAGGCCAGTGGGTGGCCACTGTAGGTAAGCCCGTACCAAAACATCTTATCATCATAGTAATCGGCGATCTTCTCGTTAACCACGATGGCTCCCAGTGGCACATACCCCTGGGTCATCCCTTTGGCCATGGTGATCACATCCGGGATCACATCCCAGTTGTCCACTCCAAACCACTTGCCGGTGCGCCCCCAGCCGGACATCACTTCATCGGCAACCAAAAGAACCCCGAATTCATCACAAATTTCTCTTAACCGGGGCAAGTATTCCTTAGGGGGGATAAAAACCCCGTTGGTCCCGGTAACCGGTTCCACAAATACGGCGGCTATGCTTTCCGGTCCTTCGTAAAGCATCGTTTCTCTCACGTGTTCGGCACACTGCAGACCGCAGCCAGGATAGCTCTGTCCAAAACTACAGCGGTAGCAGTATGGATCAAAAATACGCACCACCCCTGGAAGCAGAGGTTCCGCCGGAATCCGCCGGGGGTCCCCGCTAATGCTGAGGCCGCCAAGTGTGGACCCGTGATAGGAACGGTAACGGCTCATTACCTTGTAACGTCCGGTGAACTGGCGAACCAGGTTAATGGCATTATCATTCGATTCCCCTCCACCCAGGGTAAAAAATACTTTATTTAAATCCCCGGGAGTATAGCGGCTAATTTTTTCAGCCAGTAAAGCCCGGGGTTCGTTGCCGAAATTGGGGGCAATAAAGCACAGCTTGTCAGCCTGTTCTTTAATAGCCTGGATTACTTTTGGGTGCTGGTGGCCGATGTTGGTATTAACCCACTGGGATGAAAAATCCAGGTATTTTTTTCCGCCCTGATCCCAGAACCAGCAGCCATTCCCACCGGTTATTTCATCGTACGGCATGTTCTCCTGGACCGACCAGGGTCTTAGGACATATTTTCTTTCCAATTCTTCTGCTCCGGACAATAAAGGCACCTCCATATACGGACAAATAAAAGTGTATACTTTTCCGTGCTGCTTCTGGCCTGATGACGGCTCATCTAAGGTAAATGGTAACGACTCAGCTGCAGGCTTTCGCTCAGGTTACGCTTTAGCATTCGCCATCTAAGGCTTTAGACCTCGGCAGCCTGCCTCCATGCAGGCCGACCGGCTACAGCCTTTGCTTCATCGGCCAGTGCAACCGCTTTACCTGCAATGTCTTCAGTCCAAAAGCAGCACGGCTGAGCAGTTACAAATTTTTAAGCATAACTTAACGGGTTTTTTAAAAGTTTTGCCGGGTATACTAGATATGTTATAATATGCACGTATGTAATGTCGGGAGTGAGAAATGCCATTTTTGTGGTGTTTTTGTTTGCACCCGATTTTGTTCTTGAAGGAGATATTTACTATGTCGACATCAAAGAAAAAACGCTGCTTTACTATCATGATAGTTCCTCACAACGAAGAGGCTACCTATAGCTTGCGAATTCCCCTCTACCTGGTCCAGGTGGCGGTCATATTTTTGGTTATTGGTGTTGCCGGGTTAAGTTTACTGGGATATGCTTACCTCAAGGCTGCTGCTGAAGCAAGTGAAGCCGAGGAGCTCAGGCAAATTAACCGGGCTCAGCAGGAAGAAATCGATGCGCTCGCTGTAGAGACGCAAAGAGTGATGGACCAGATCCATGATATAGACGAATTGATTGAGATGGTTAAAGAAGAGATTGACGTTGAGGAAGAAGAGCTTGAAGTAGACCTGGATGAAGAGCTTGAGCTGGAAGTTGAGGATGAAGACAACTCCTCTGACAATTCATCGTCAAATCCAACCCGGGCTTATTCGATGCCAGAAGAAATAAGCGATCTTGCTTTAAGTTCCTTTGATCATCAAACCGGATCCGGTGACTATCTAAACCATGAAAGAGTTTACAGGAGCAGATCAAACACCAACGGGGTTCTCGGCCGGGCCGCGGAAAATGTCAGCTTGTTAAAAAATCTTTTACCGGAGCGTTCGGGAATGCTCGGTGCGGTTGGCGATTATGTGGAAGCAAAAAGGGCTATGCCATCTATTTGGCCTGCACGTGGCCGGATAACTTCTGGATTTGGAACCAGGGCGACACCGTACAGTGACGGATACCAGTTTCACAGCGGGGTTGATATTGCCGGTTCCCATGGTTCTTCANTTTGGGCTGCAGCAGATGGGGAAGTGGTTTTTTCCGGTTACAGGGGCAGCCTCGGCAATGTTTTGATTATCTGTCATGGCAATGACTTTGAAACCTTGTATGCTCATCTTGATGATTTTGCGGTGAGTAAAGGAGATGAAGTGGAGAAAGGCGAAGTAATTGGTTACATGGGGAGATCCGGTCGGACAACAGGGACACATTTACATTATGAAGTGCACCATAAAGGTTCTCCGGTTAATCCCAAACCTTATATGAAGGAGCAATAATAATTTAAGGAGGAAATAGCTTTGTTTAAAAAAGACAACCTGGAAACACCTACGGATAAAGTTAACACGGTTATTGGTAAAGAGACCACCTTCAATGGACAAATAAACGGCAATGGCTTGATCCGGATAGACGGGGAAGCTAAAGGAGAAATAATAAACCAGGGTGATGTGATTATCGGAGAGAGTGGCAGGGTAGCCGTCGAGTTAAAAGCTCGTAATATAACTATAGCAGGACAATATGAAGGTGCTCTTGAAGCGGAGGGTCGGTTGGAGCTAAAGAAAACGGGTAAAGCGGTCGGAATTTTTAAAGTAAACAGCCTGCTTGTCGAGGAAGGAGCAACACTGGCAGGCAGCATGGAAATGCCGGATGCTGAGGTTGAAGAAGTGGAGAAAAAAGAGAAGGAAAAGAAGGATTCTGTTTTTGAAAAAGCTGATCGTCATCAACCCGGCAAACCACAAGAAACAAAAGATAGAGAAAAGCAACTTGGCCAGTTAGGCCAATTCAGTGAAAGTGTTTCCTCGGAAAAGTCTCCATAACAGCATTTATTCAAGAGGTTTCTGCCAGTCAAAAGCTCTAAGTTCTTTAATTTAAAGCAAATTTATTTGATTAAAATAAGGAAGCACGTCTTTTTTGCCGTGCTTCCTTTAGTTTGGGATCATTTAAAAAAGCATTTTAATTAATAAAGCAGGATTTGATAAGGAAAAGGAGAAATTTAGCTATTCGTATTTAATTTTTATACTCAAACCAGGAAGTAATAGGAAGGCGAGGGATCAACATGCTGATTGTACTTTTAGGGCCGCCGGGAGCAGGTAAAGGGACTCAAGCAGAAAGAATTGTTAACGACCATAATTTAGCCTATATATCCACGGGTGATATTTTAAGAACCGCGGTTAAAGAAGATACGCCGTTGGGGAGCAAAGCCAGGGAATATATGGACCAGGGTCAATTAGTTCCCGACCACCTGGTTGTAGAGATTGTTAGAGAACGTTTACAAGAACCCGATTGCAGCAAGGGAGCTCTTTTAGACGGTTTTCCGCGGACCGTTGACCAGGCGATCTTTTTGGACCAAATGTTGCCTGATATTAGTCAGAAAGTAGATCAGGTATTGTTAATTAATGTGGATGAAGAAGAACTTGTTGAACGCCTTACCGGTCGAAGGGTCTGCAGTGATTGTGGTGCGAATTACCATGTGAAGTATAACCCTCCGGCAGTGCGCAATGTATGCGATCAATGTGGAGGCGATTTATACCAAAGAGATGATGACTCGCTGGAAACGGTTAAGGAGCGTTTGGAAGTTTATAAAAAGCAAACGGAACCACTGGTAAAGTTTTATCAGGATAAAGGGATAATCAGTTATATCGATGGCAACAAAAATATAGGTGAAGTTTTCGATCAAATAAACAGCGCGCTTAATTCTTTATAGTGCGTCTTATTGGACATGGTGCAACTNACTAATTATGACACAGTACTGTATCGGACAGCTGGTTGAAATGAAAAAAAGTCATCCCTGCGGGTCTAATTGCTGGAAAATTCTCAGGGTGGGGATGGACTTCCGAATAAAATGTACCGGCTGTGGGCGGAGTGTATTGCTGCCCCGGTCTCGTTTTGAGAGCAGGGTAAAGAGGATTATTTCCGGCGAGATTTCTCATTCAAAGGAGTAGGGAGTTGTTATTGAATGGCATGGAGCTGTGGGATAGTCGGTCTCCCTAATGCCGGCAAATCAACATTATTTAAAGCGCTCACTGCTCTTGACGTAACCATCGAAAGCTATCCCTTTTCGACTATAGACCCTAATAAAGCTGTAGTCCCATTACCCGATCAACGTCTTGAAGCTTTGGCCGAGCTGTGTAAGTCTGAAAAGGTTACTCCGGCCACTATAGAAATATTTGATGTGGCGGGACTTGTCGAAGGGGCCAGCAGGGGTGAAGGGCTTGGCAACCAATTTCTGGGCCATTTAAGAGACGTTGATCTGCTTATTCATGTCGTGGGTAAATTTGAAGAAAGCAGCGATGATATTTTAACTCCAAAGTCCAGGCTGGATATTGTAAACCTGGAGTTAAACCTTGCGGACCTCGAAGTGCTATCAAAAAGACGCCAAAAGCTTGAACCTAAATTAAAAAGTGGTGAAAAAGCAGCGCAAAAAGAGTTAAACTTGTTGTTCCGTCTCGAAGAACATTTAAACCAGGGCTTACCTTTACGCGATCTTAATTTATCCGAAGATGATTTTAACATCTTATCAGAACTGCCTTTATTAACTTTGAAAGAAATAGTTTATGTTTACAATCTTTCTGAAAATGATTTCCTTGATCCGGATACATCGTTTTTTCCGTCGAACAGCCCTGTTATACCAATGTGTGCAAGCCTGGAGGCAGAATTGGCCGATTTGTCCCCGGAAGAAAGAAAACCCTTTATGGAAGCTTACGGACTGCAGGGGAGCCGTAACGAAGCTCTTCTACAGGCCTGTTACGAGCACCTGAACCTTGCAACATTNTACACTGTGAAGGGNAATGAAGCCCGTGCCTGGGTAATTCCTGCCAATATCCGGGCTGTTGAAGCGGCCGGAAAGATCCATAGTGATATGGCTGATGGTTTTATTAATGTTGAAGCAATAAACTGGCAAGTTTTGCTGCAGGAAGGTAGTTTGGCAAGTGCCCGGGATAAGGGGGCTTGTCGGGTCGAAGGTCGCGATTACCCGGTAAAAGACGGAGATGTGCTGTTTTTCCGTTTTCGAGATTAGCACATCCGGCAGGATTTGTAATGAACAACCCGGAGGGATGATCAGGTTGGAAAAACTATGGCCTTTTGCAGTGCGTACGATTGTTTTACTTCTGGTAATAGTCGGTGCAATATGGTTTTTAGAAAGCATTTCCTGGGTTGTTGGCTTACTGTTAATCAGTATACTGATTGTTTATATATTTCACCCCATGCTGCTTTATTTAAAAAGACGATTTAAGCTTAACCATGGCCTGGCTACAGGATTGGTCTTTTTAACATTTTTACTTTTTTGTGCTTTTACTGTTAGCCTGTTAATACCGGTTATTTACTTTGAGGCTACTGAATTAGCCGAAACTTTTCCTCATTATGTCGAACGCTTCCAGGAGTATTTAACCTGGTTTTCCGAACAGGTAATCATTCTGGATGTGGAAGAAGAAGTAAGAGAATATATTATAGGCTTGTCAGATAATTTATACCAGGGTATAGAATATGTTGCTGAAGCTTCTCTGCAGCTTATAATTGGCGCTGTTGATTTTTTCCTGATCTTATTTCTTGTTTTTTACCTCCTTTATGATTTTCAGTCAGTTCGCGAAAAAATTGTGGATATTGTCCCGGTTAATAATCGCCCCCTGGCAAAAGAGATCATAACTATTGTTGATGAGTCTGTCGGCACTTTTATCCGTGGCTCTCTAATCCGTTGTTTCGCTGTCGGCGTGGTCACCGGGCTGGTTCTTTTTATAATTGGTATGCCCTATGCTTTTCTGCTGGGCTTGATCGCCGGCATATTTAACTTTATTTTGTACATTGGCCCTTATATTGCCGCAGTCCCTGCTGTTTTACTTAGCTTTTCGCCCTTAACACCTTCTCCTCTGGTTATAATTTTGGTTTATATCCTGGTCCAGGTTCTTGATGGAATTTTCTTAGCACCGGTTGTTCTCGGGCGGACGGTTAAACTAAGACCGATCACGGTTATTATTTCTATCCTGATTGGGGGCAGCCTGGCCGGATTACTGGGTATGGTTATGGCAGTTCCCGTGGCTGCGATTTTCAAGGGGCTGCTGGACCTGCTTAAACGCAACCCTGCTTACCGGGAAAATAACGGGTAGAGCTAAATAATAATATTGGAAAGGCCGCGCTACGTTAGCTATATTTAAACTCAAAAACTAGCTTGCCCTGGAAAGCTAATTGTGCTATTATGTTCCAGGTAAATCCCTGCTCCTTTAGATGGAGCCGCTAGTCCAGAGGGAGGTGAAAATGAATGGGACTTTATGAAATCATGTTTATTATCCGTCCTGATTTAGAGGACGAGGAGCATGAAGAAATCATTAATGAATTGACCAGGTCCATTAATACCAACGATGGACAGGTTGACAGGGTTGCTGATTGGCGCAAACGCAGGTTAGCTTACGAAATTGATAAGCATGTTGAAGGCCACTACTACTTACTTTACTTCAAAGGTTCAGGCGATATTATTCCAGAAATTGAACATTTCTTCCGGGTTAATGATGGTATTCTTCGCTATCTGATCATGCGGATTGAAGAAGATATATATGAGGCAGCGATTGCGGAAGAAGCCGATCAATCAGAACAGCCTGTTGAAAGCGAAACTTTGGTTGATGAAGGTGAAAGTGAAGCTGCTGAACAGGCAACTTCAGCGCCGACTGCTCCGGAAGGTGAACCGGCAGCAGACAGTGAAACGGATGTAACCGCTGATACTACTCAGGAAGAACCTGAAAGAGAATAATACCGGGAGGATTGTTTAAAGATGTTAAACCAGGTCGTCTTGATTGGGCGATTGACTCGAGATCCAGAGCTGCGTTACACCGCCGGCAGCGGTGTTCCGGTAGCATCCTTTAATTTAGCGGTAGATCGACCCTTTACTAACCAGCAGGGTGAAAGGGAAACTGATTTTATCGACATTGTAACCTGGCGTAAATTAGCGGAAAACTGTGCTAATTATTTAAAGAAAGGCAGCTTAGCGGCTGTTAGTGGAAGACTGCAAATTCGCTCTTATGATGATCGGCAAGGTATCAGGCGCAAGGCTGCTGAAATTGTAGCATCAAATGTGCAGTTCCTGGATCGGCCCCGCAGTTCTGATGGGACAACTGCTCAAAATGAAGAAGATGCCAGCCCGAACCTGGATGACTTTGATGACAGTGCAGACGAAGTGAGCGGAGATGATGTTCCTTTTTAGTGAAAGGAGGGCTTATAAATGAGACGTGATCGGGGTAGAAAACCCAAGAAAAAAATTTGTAGTTTTTGCGTAGATAAAATTGATTATATAGATTATAAGCAGTATGATAAATTAAACCGCTTTGTTACTGAAAGAGGTAAAATATTGCCGCGCAGAATCTCCGGTAATTGCGCGAGACATCAGCGGCAATTAACGAGGTCTATAAAAAGGGCCAGGATCATGGCGCTTCTTCCTTTTACTTCAGAGTAAACGGAATTATAGATTGCCGACCGGGGGCGGTGTCGGGATAAAAATTCCGGACACCGTTTTTCGTCTAAATCAGGATTTTACGGAATAATGCTCATCGGGGACTTAAGAGAAAAGCTGTCCTGGCGCCAAAGATTATTATCATGACAGGTTGATCCAATAGCAGAAAAGGAGTGAGCTTTTCATGCAAGTTATTTTACAAAAGGATGTACCAAACCTTGGGGAACAGGGTGATCTTAAAGATGTAGCTCCCGGCTATGCCAGAAACCATCTTTTTCCCAGGGGCCTGGCCGTAGAAGCAACTCCTGCCAGGATTAAAGAGTGGGAAAAACGTCGAGAAAAACAAGAAATGATTAACCGGCAGCTGGAAGAGCAGGCACGTTCCCAGGCTGAAGAGTTGAATAAATTGGAGTTGGTTTTCCATATGCCGGCCGGGGAGGAAGGCCGACTTTTCGGATCTGTAACCCCAGCTGATATAGCGGAAAAGCTGTCAGAAAAAGGGTTTAACGTAGATAAAAAGAACATTGACACAGACCAGCCGATTAAAAGTACAGGCACTCATTCAGCTTCAGTTAAACTGCACCCTGAAATAAAGGCAGAGGTTTCGGTGAGGGTTGAAAAAGCAGAATAGTCCTTTATTGTCATGAAAGGAGGCGGCACATATGGTCGTCTTAAGTGACAGGGTTCCTCCACAAAGTAAAGATGCCGAGCAGTCTGTCCTCGGATCTATGATTATAGATAAAGAGGCTATATATGCTGCTGCTGAAGTGCTCACCGAAGAAGATTTTTACAGTACCGCTCACCAAAGAATTTTTTCCGGAATACTATCGGTCAGCGAAAAAGGTGAACCGGTAGATTTGGTTACGCTGGCTGAAGAATTACAGCGTAACCAGTGCCTTGAAGAAGTCGGCGGGCGTTCTTACCTGGTTACCCTGGCCAACGCGGTTCCCACTGCTGCTAATGTGCAGTATCATTCGCGTATTGTCCGGGAAAAATCAATATTGCGATCATTGATTCAAGCCGCTACGGGAATTGTAACCCGCAGCTTTGAAGCACCTCAAAATGTAGATGAATTTTTAGATGAAGCAGAGCAGATGATTTTTGAAATTGGGCGGCGTGGCAAGCAGCAGGGCTTTGCTCCACTGAAAGATGTATTAGTACAGACTTTTGATCGCATTGAAAAACTTTACGATGATAAACAAGGTGTAACCGGTCTTCCCACCGGTTTTGTTGATTTAGACAGGATGTGTTTTGGACTTCAGGATTCTGATTTGATCATTGTTGCCGCCCGGCCAAGCATGGGGAAGACCACCCTTGCTCTAAATATGGCCCAACAGATTGCTGTCCGAGAGAAGCGCCCAACTGCCTTTTTCAGCATGGAAATGTCAAAAGAACAGCTTGCCCAGCGTTTATTGTGCGCGGAAGCGCAGGTTGATGCTCAAAATATGCGCAGGGGTAATTTATCGCAGGAAGAGTGGCATAAACTAACCAGGGCAGTGGGACCTTTAAGCGAGTGTCCCCTTTTTATTGACGATACTGCCTCGCTTTCCGTGATGGAGTTAAGAGCAAAGGCGCGCAGGTTAAAAGCGGAAAAAGGGTTGGATGCTATTTTTATCGACTACTTGCAATTAATGCGGGGTTTCAGCCGTGCTGAAAGTCGTCAGCAAGAGCTTTCCGAAATATCTCGAGCCCTGAAAGCTCTGGCTAAAGAGCTAAATATTCCCGTTTTAGCACTTTCCCAGCTCAGCAGGGCAGTAGAAAAAAGGCCGGACCGCCGGCCCATCCTCAGCGACCTGATGGAGTCGGGCGGTATAGAGGCCAATGCCGACCTGGTTATGTTTATATACCGGGAGGCATATTACAACAGGGAATCAGATAAGGGCAATATAGCTGAGGTCAGTATTGCTAAGCAGCGCAATGGGCCCACAGGCTTAATTGAATTATACTTTCTTGATCGTTACACGAAATTTGCCAATATTGCCCGCGAACCAACCAGTCAGGAAGGGTGAAGGCAGGCATGCCAAGGTCAAAATATGATGTCATAATTGTCGGTGCCGGCCCTGCCGGCATATTTGCTGCACTGGAGTTTAAAAAAACAAATTGTAAAGCTAATGTGTTGATTATCGACAAAGGTTCACCCCTGGAAAAGCGTAAATGTAAAACGCAGAAGGAATACGGACGCTGCCTCCGCTGCGATCCCTGTGCGATTACCTGTGGTTGGGGGGGCGCCGGAGCTTTCAGTGATGGCAAACTAACTTTGACTCCGGCATTTGGAGGGCTTTTAGATGAGTACGTTGACCAGGCTCTTATTGAGGAATTGATTAATGAAGTTGACGCCACTTATCGTTCTTTTGGGGCTTCTGAGGAAGTTTACGGAACTGATATAGAGGCAATAAAAGATATGGAACGTCAATCCGCTGCTGCAGGCCTCAGCCTGATACCGGCAAAAATCAGGCATCTAGGAACTGAAAATTGCTACAGGGTTCTTGAAAAAATGTACAGTGAGCTGTTCGATCAGGTCGATGTCTTAATGAATAAAACTGTCGAAGAGCTGGTCTGTGAAGAAGAAATTATTAAAGGGGTAAAACTCACTTCAGGAGAATTTTATGCTGCCGATTATGTAATCTGTGGTCCCGGCCGGGTTGGGGCCGAGTGGATCTTTAGTGAAGCCAGCCGTTTGGGGTTGAAGGGTTCCAATAACCCGGTTGATATCGGAGTCAGGGTAGAAGTTCCCGCCGTAATTATGGAAAATTTAACTGATAAAATTTATGAATCAAAATTAATATATTTTACCAGGCATTTCGATGACCGGATCCGCACATTCTGCATGAATCCATATGGGGTAGTGGTTACAGAAAATAACGAAGGGTTATTGACTGTTAACGGGCATAGTTATTCTGAAAAGAAAACTAATAACACCAACTTTGCTTTGCTGGTCAGCAAAACATTTACCGAACCATTTACCGAACCGATTCGTTACGGTCGTTATATAGCCAGCCTCGCCAACATGCTTGGCGATGGAGTAATTATCCAGCGCCTGGGGGACTTGTTAATGGGGCGCCGTTCTACTCCTGAACGAATTAAAAGAGGGTTGGTTCATCCTACCTTAGCTGAGGCCACTCCCGGAGATCTCAGCCTGGTTTT
>SL_8KL_010_SEDDRAFT_10004080_pt1 | contig 11867 bp, 11 predicted proteins | sample SodLakKL_010_SED_4_FD_11160 | JGI IMG/M metagenome (IMG submission 11160) | reverse complement strand
AGAGGCCGGAGGTTCAAATCCTCTCGCTCCGACCACTGATAACAAAGGGCTGGCGAGATATTAGCCAGCCCTAAAATTTTCAATTAGTATGGAAGTACACACTTTTGACACTCTTTATCAATGTAAAAAGCTGGGGGACCGCTTTTACCCAGCTTTTTTTATTACAGTTGTTGATTATGAAGATTACTGCTTGTTAACGGTCATTGGTTGTTTTACATTTATGTAAAATCGCAAAAGTTCGAAGATAATGAGCTCTTATCTAAATTACTCCAGAGTAAAAATTGAAAGAGGGACGCAGCCGTTTTCTTGTAGAAATATCCGCACCCAAATTCATCCATTTATTTTACCTTACCGTTTAAATTATATCTAAAGGTTAGACCCTACCCCGATTTGATGGACACTGATAATGGCTGAAATAAACTGATCAAACGAGATTTCCATCAAACCGGGGTAAGGTCTATCGTGAAACTTTTCAAATGTGCTTCCCTACTTTTTGATTATTTCTATACATACAGGTATTTAAAAGGTGCTTAGGTATCTTAGGCATAAGCCAATCTATAAAATCTTTATATGTACTTTTTCTCGCAGGTACTTCTAAAAATTTGCTGATCATCTCAGTGTTTTTTGTAAATGTTTTTAGAAATAACCACGGAAACCTGTGCATCATTTTAGAAAGTAACAGCGAGTATTTTAGGTTATTGCCGAATTCTCGCTCACAGGTAAACTCATACTTATTTATTGGTATCTTTTTAGTTTTCATAAGAACATCATAGATTAATTCAACACAGCTATCTGTCCAGATCTAATTGCATAGGCTATTCCTTCACCACAAAAAAAATCAACCAATCCTGCAGCATCACCGCATAAAATTATCCTTGAGCTAGATAGCTTTCGCTTTATACCCCCTACCGGAATTAGATGTCCGCGTAAATTGCAACCACTACTGGTAAAGCCGTTAGCCTGTAAAAAATTTTTTATTACCTTCTTGGTTTGGGGCATACTTTTTGTTATTCCACCTACCCCCACAGAATAGTAATTATCATGTGGGAATATCCACCCGTAACCTAAGTCGACAACTCCTAAATGTATATCTATAGCGTTGAAAATATATTGGTCAATGTTCTTATTAATCTCTTCTATTTCAGTAACCATACATATGCCAAACTCATTTTTTTTAATTCTATTTCTTACAATTTTTTTTAATTTTCCGTGTGCACCTTCTGCAATAATCACAAATTTTGCTTTATAGATATCTTTTGTAGAATTAACTACTACATATTTTTCTTCTTCTTCACAATTATTAACTTTTTCTCCCATATTTATTTTCACATTCACTTCTTTAGCTTTACTAAGCATGTAATTATCTAAAACACTTCTTGTAACTAGAGTTGCAATGCGATATTCTTTGTGTTTTTCAATTACCTGATCTTCATAATGCACTCTTGCACCATAAACCTCCTTCTCGTGCAGGTGAGAAGGAACAGTAAAATCTAAATAAGACATGGCCTGTTCTGAAAGAGCTCCACCACAAGGTTTATATCTTGGAAACTCTTCTTTTTCAATTATCAAGGTCTTTAGCCCCAATTTGCCAGCACGCCTGCCTGCCGTTGAACCAGCTGGGCCAGCCCCAATTATAGCTAAGTCGTACATAAGCTTTAAAACCTCACTAAATGAATAATTTTAAGCTTTCGAATACGGCTCTCCTAACCAGGTTTAAGACCTCTTTGTCATTTTACTTTTCCCTGCTGTAATCGTAAAATCCTTTGCCAGTTTTTTGACCCCATTCTTTCTTAATATATTTCTCAACTATTGTTGGAGAAGGTTTATCTGCAGGATCACCCGTTTCCCTGTAACGCTCCATCATAATATGATAGGTTAGATCAATTCCGGTAAGATCCTGTAGCTTAAAAGGCCCCAGGGGATGTCCAAGAGCATTAACTACAGCATTGTCTATATCCTCAGCTGAAGCCACACCCTGATCTAACAGGTAAAGAGCTTCATTATTTATAGCAGAGAGGATCCTGTTAACCAAAAAACCATATATTTCCTTTTGCAGTTTTACAGGTTCTTTATTAAGGCGGCGTGATAGCTCCATAGTAAGTTTTACAGTTTCTTCCGAGGTATGCGGACCCTGGACCACTTCCACACACTTCATAACCAGCGCTGGGTTAAAGAAATGCATGTTGCACACTTTCTCCGGCCGACTGGTAACACCGGCAACTATAGAACTAACAATAAAGGAACTGTTAGTAGCCAGTATTGCATGAGGTGGGGAAATCTGATCTAATTCCCTAAAAATATCCCTTTTGAGTTCAAGTTTTTCCGTAGCAGCTTCTATAACAAAATCGGCATCACCAAGAGCTTCTTCCATATTGGTTTTAAATTCAAGGTTATCCCAGGCCTGTTTAGCTTGCTCTTCAGTTAATTTACCTTTGGCCACACGGCCTGGTAAATATTTTTCGGCAAATTCTCTGGCTTTCTGCAGCTGCTTTTCGTTTATATCTAAACAGCCAACCTTGTATCCTCTAATTGCAGCCAGCACTGCAATCTGGTGACCCATATTCCCTGCTCCTACAATACCAATCTTTTGAATATCATCGATTATCATGTGTAAACCCACCTCCTATAATTAATTTCTTACCTTAATTCCATGTGAAATCAAATATTCCTTTTTTTCTGAATTTTTATGAGGATTTCAGGCAATTTTTCCTATTGTTTGCCATTTTAGTTACCAACTCTCTGCTTTTAATAGACCTTTAATTATTACAGCCTGAATCCCCGTTCCATACCCAGGCATTGCCAACCAGCTGGTATTCAGAAAGCTTAGCTCTGTTTTATATTGTAGCCTCCTTAAAAAATAACCACACACAAATGCGTTTATTCATCTTATCTGATAATAGACCCTATTAGTTGCCTGCTTTTTATCCCACTTATTATCGCAATCTGTACAGTAAAAACCAGGGGCCCCTACTTCTCTCAGCATCCACCCAGCTTGACTTTGCTTCCCTCAAATTTCAATCTCATTTCGGGACCAAGAGGCCGGAGGTTCAAATCCTCTCGCTTCGACCATAAAAAAAGGCTCTCAGGGACATGATGTTCTTGAGAGCCCTTTTTACATTGATATTTCAACCTTAAATATCTTCCACCCTTTCAACCAGTTCAATTTCTACATTGTTAGTGTCAGCAGGATCGATAAAAATAACCCGGGAGCCTGCACCACCTGGCTTGGGCTCATCCTGCTGCAGTTTTATACCTATTTCCCTTAAATGCCTCACCGCTTCATCAATATCATCTACCCGGTAGGCAATATGATGCACGGACTCTCCCTTTTCTTTAAGGAAAAGACCAAATCTACTGTTCTTTTCTGTAGGCTCAATAAATTCAACCAGAACTTCCCCTACCGGGATGAAACAAATTTTCACTTTAAATTCTTCATTTGTCTCAACATGTTTATTCTTCAGGTTAAAAGCTTGCTCATACTTTTGCATGGCATCTTCCATGTCATGCACGATAATGCCGATGTGATCTATTTTGGTAATCATAAAATCAAACATGATCGAAAGATCTCCCTTCTATTGGTTTTCCCTAAGAAAACGCAGATCTGTACTGTTCACTTCTGGTATAAACCACTTCCTGGCAATAGTAAATGTTTCATCCTGCTTCTGAAAATTTACATACCAATCAGGAAAATCATCAGGAAGATGCCAGTTTTTCCACCAGATGTTTGGGGATGAAATAACTCGCCATAAGTATTAAAAACGCAGCAGCTATCGCCCCACCCGAGCTGAGCTGAATGGCCCTGCTCATTCCAAACAACTCTGCCAGAGAGCCGGTCAGGTAAGGGCCAAGGCTGTACACAGCGGTATAAGCCATACTAAAAAAGCCAAAACCGGCGCCCTGGTAACGGGGTGGCATGTTGCGCATAACATATGAATTAATCAGAGTGTTCGTATTTAAACAGGCCGCGCCCAGCAGGGCCAGAATTATCAGCAATAACCAGTGATTATTAGTCAGGGTCATGCTAACAAAGAGAAAAACACTAACCATAAGATTGGAAAATAAAACAGGATTGTTACCGAATCGATCAGCCAGAAGTCCGGTAAATATTTTGGCAGCAAGGCCGGCCACTGCAACAATGATAAACATTCGGTTGGCCAGATCATAGCTATAGCCTCTTTCTTCGACCAGGAATGTAGGAATGAATGAATTAATACCGGTCCAGGAAAGGGCCCCGAAACCACCAACCAGCGTACTCCAGATAATAAAGCGCCTGATCATGGGATCGCGAAAAATAACCGCAGAAGAAGCTGCTTCTTTAAGCAGGTCCTTTACTGTTCCCCCTTTACTGCCTTCAAGCCAGGGAGGCTTTTCGCTTTTTCCATCTGTTATGCCGTTTTGCCGGACATACTCTATCTCATAATTGACCGAATTCTTCCTTCTGCGGAAAAAGGCAAATGTAACTGCCGCCAAAAGTAGTCCCGAAACAATAAAAAGCAGCTGCCAGTTTAAATATAAAACAAATATGGTTACCAGGGCCGGAGATGTAATGCCGGCTATAATGCCAAATGACTCAAAGGCAGCCGTGGCAGTAGCGGCTCTCTTCCGTGAGCCGATGATAACGGCCAGGGTATATCCGGCAGTTACGTATATGCCGCTGCTTACACCCAGAATAAAGGTCATTAAGGCCATTACCGGGTAAGTGGGCGAAAGTGCCACGCCTAGAAAAGAAAGGGCCATGGCGGCGCTGCCCAGTAATACAGTTTTGGTGCAGCCCATATAATCGGCCATAATTCCCGAGGGGAAACGGGCCAGGGCATAACCAAAAAAAACCAGGGTGACCAGTAAACCGGCCTGGGCATTATCGATCAAAAAAGCTTCCCGCAGCGGCAGCAGTAAAGGAGGAAACAAATTCTTCGTCAGGGCTTGAAATAAAAAGATAACCGCATTAAATATAAAAACCTGGCCCGTCAAAAGACCGGCCAGGCCTGTCCGGCGAGTTTGAATATTGTTAGCTTGAATCATCGGTTAAAACAATGCCACCTTTTATTTTTGCATGTATGGCAGGTCGCCTTTACGGGCTGTGATCCAGCCCAGGCAAAAGATTATCGCCGCGGCTACGAACCAGGCTACTACTGTTATAATCGGGATTTCCGAGCCGTGGCGGGCGCCTATCCCGATAATAGCCCAGACAAATACTGCAGCAAAAATGTAATCCTGGCGCAGATAGAAAACGGCCAGGGCAACCAGGGCGGCAATTAAAATCATTAAAACTGTGAAGAAGACTCCACCTGTCCCGGTTCCCAACCAGCCGATGCTGTAAAGCCAAACATTAATATTGACAATTGTTGCTGCAGAAAGCCAGCCCAGGTAGAGACTGAAAGGAAATCTGACCAGGAAACGGTCATAAATGCTTCGGTCTGCAGTAACCGCTCCAAGGCGGACATAGATAAATATTAGTGTGGCCAGGAACAGCATGATCACAATCAGTGACCACCCGATATTTTGGTAGTGCCATAAAATAATCCACAGCACGTTAAAAATGCAGCTGACTGCAAAAAGAATCCCAACTGCTTTGACTGCCGGGTTTTCCCTGAACTGAGGCAGGGCCTGGTAAACAACAAATGCAGTCAGGGCCAGGTAAATAAGACCCCAGATGGCAAACACGTATGGTGCCGGGGTGATGAGCACTGGATTCATAGCTGAGAGCTCTTCCTGGGTTAAGTTGTTCAACGGCAATGCATTTGATAAAAAGTTAACCAGTAAAACTACAAATAACGCCCCTATGTTAATATATGCCCTGATGTCGCTTCTAATCATAGAAAACACTCCTTTTTTATACCAATTAAGTATTCGGCTAATACTCCCATCTTCACTTGACTATAACTGATCAGATTGTAACGGGGGCACCGGGAAAGCGCATCGTCGCGAAATAATCATCTATCGTTTCGGCCCTGCGGATCAGCTCCACAGCGCCATCAGTTTTCAGCAGCAGTTCTGCTGAACGCAGCTTGCCGTTATAATTGAAACCCATGGCGTAACCATGTGCACCGGCATCGTGCATGACAAGCAGATCGCACGGTTCAATAAAAGGAAGGTTGCGATTGATAGCGAACTTGTCATTGTTCTCACAAAGAGAGCCTGTTACATCATAGGTGTGATCCTGTGGCAGATCATCCTTCCCGGGAACAGTAATGTGATGGTAAGCTCCATATATACCGGGACGCATTAGATTAGCCATGCATGCATCCAAACCAACGTAGTTCTTGTATTTTTCAGTAACATGGCGGACCCGGCTGACAAGGTAGCCGTAAGGACCGGTTACCAGGCGGCCGCACTCAAAGACCACCTTCAGAGGATCAAGCCCGGCTGGAACGATTATTTTATTATACAGTTTCAGCATTTCGTCTGAAATGTACTGCAGATCAACAGCCTCTTCTTCGGGGCGGTAGGGGATACCGATCCCTCCACCCATATTGACCAGCTCAAGCTTGATACCGCATTCCTCTTTTAATTTTACAGCCAGCTCAAAGAGCATCCGGGCTGTTTCAACAAAATAGCTGTTTTCCAGCTCATTTGAAGCAACCATGGTATGCAGGCCAAACCTTTTAACGCCTTTCTCCTGCATGGTTCTGTATGCTTCAACAACCTGGTCGCCGGTTACTCCATATTTAGCTTCTTTTGGCTGACCGATAATAACATTGCCGGTACGGGCATCACCAGGGTTATAGCGAAATGAAATCAGTTCAGGGATACCGGCACTTTTTTCCAGGGTTTCAATGTGCTCGATATCGTCAAGATTAATTACCGCACCGAGGCGGGCTGCCTCAGCAAACTCTTCAGCAGGAGTATCATTCGAGGTAAAAACGATTTCCTCGCCCCGGAAACCCACTTTTTCCGAAAGAAGCAGTTCGGGCAGGGAGGAACAGTCAACTCCCATTCCTTCTTCTTTTACTATTTTTAAGATAGCAGGATTAGGGCAGGCTTTAACGGCAAAATGATTCTTAAAACCGTTGACCCAGGTAAAAGCATCGTAAAATGCCCGGGCATTATCCCGGATTGCTTTTTCATCATAGAGGATAAACGGGGTAGGGTGCTTTTCTGCTATTTTTTCCAGCTGCTCCCGGTCAAGGGGAAATATTTTTTCATTCATCAGTTTCTGCCTCCATTGTCTGCTGCTGTCTGTTTTTCTGCCATGGATAAGTTAAAGCTTAAGATTGCTGCGAATACTTTCTACTGCTTCTTCGATATTATCACGGTGCCCAAAAGCACTCAGACGAAAATAACCTTCTCCGGAAGGACCAAATCCTGAACCGGGAGTGCCCACTACATTGGCCTCATGTAACAGTTTATCAAAAAACTGCCAGGATGTTAAACCGCCCGGGGCCTTCAGCCATAGATAAGGCCCGTTTGTTCCACCATAGACGGTTAAGCCCAGTTCCTGCAGGCTATCCCTGATAATGCCGGCATTTTCCATGTAGTAGGCAATTACGGTCTTGCATTCTTTCAAGCCTTCTTCGGAGAGCACTGCCATTCCGCCGCGCTGTGCTAAATTGGAAGCACCGTTGAAGAAAGTAGTCTGCCTGCGCAACCAGCAGCGCTGCAATTCACCGGGCTCACTATCTTCACAGATCAGGGCCTGAGGGACTATAGACCAGCCCAGGCGAACGCCGGTAAACCCGGCAAATTTAGAAAAGCTGTTAATTTCTATGGCACACTCCTTCGCCCCTTCAATTTCATATATGGAACGGGGCAAATCAGGGTTGGAGATAAATTCGGCATAAGCGGCATCAAAAATTATAACCGCTTTATTATCCCGGGCATAATCAACAAACTTTTTTAATTCTTCCTGGCTGGCCACAGCCCCGGTCGGGTTATTCGGACTACAGAGGTAAAGCAGGTCCACTTTTTGATCGGGTGGCTCAGGAATAAAGCCGTTTTCACTGTTACAAACCATGTAAATAAAACCGGCGTAGTTTCCGCGTTCACTGTCGAAGCGGCCGGAGCGGCCGGCAATTACATTAGAGTCAACATAAACCGGGTAAGCCGGATCCTGGAAGGCTACCAGGTTATCCGTGCTAAAAATTGACTGGATATTACTCGAATCGGGCTTGGCACCGTCGCTAATAAATATTTCATCTATGTCCAGCGCAACTTCTCTTTTACCATAGTAATCAGCCAGGGCAGCACGCAAATCATCATCACCCTGCTCATCACCATAACCTGTATAGGTTTCTACAGCTGAAAGATTTTCTACAGCACTGTATAAACCATCAATTACTGTTGGGGGAGCGGTTCGGTCGTATTGCCTATACCCAGCCGGTGTACTTTCAAGTCTGGGTTTTCCTTTTGAAACTCTTTGATCCTGCGCCCGATTTCCGGAAATAGATACCCGGCGCTCAACTTGCGGTAATCAGTATTTATTTTAGCCATCTATAAACTCCTTATTAAAAATTTTCTGCTTTAAATCTGGCCTTCCGGTATATCAAGATCGGCCATGGCCTGCCTGATAGTCTCATAGTGCTCTTTTCGTGAGAGGGTACACATGGGCAGGCGGAAAGATTCACGGCACCATTTCTTCATTGCCATTGCTGTTTTAATGGGAATGGGGTTGGTCTCTAAAAAACAGGCTTCAAAGAAAGGCATCAACTTTTGTTCAAGCTCCCTGGCCTGCTCAATATCCCCGCCAATGGCTAATTGAACCATCTCTTTCATCTGGCGGGGTATCAGGTTGGCTGCCACGGAAACAACGCCATTGCCGCCTGCTTCAATTAAATCCACCGTCATATTATCATCACCGCAGAGAACTACAAACTCATCGTGGCGCTTGTTGATTAAATTTTTCATCTGTTCCAGGCTGCCTGAGGCTTCTTTCACTCCAACAATATTGCTGTGTTCACTCATCAGGCGATGCAGGGTTTCATTTTCCAGGTTGACCCCACAGCGGCCTTGGATGTTATAAGGAATACAGGGAATTGATACGGCTTCGGCGATCGCTTTAAAATGCAGGTAGAGTCCTTTCTGGGTAGGTTTAACGTAATAGGGGTTGACCAGTAACACGGCATCAACTCCTGCCTGCTCCGCATGCTGGGATAGCTGAATTGCCTCCGAAGTAGCATTACTGCCTGTTCCGGCAATTACGGGCACCCTGCCGTCTGCATATTCTACAGTCAGGGCAATGACCCGGTCGTGCTCATCATGGGTAAGGGTAGAGCTCTCCCCTGTCGTTCCACAGGGAACAAGCCCGTCAATACCTGACTCAATCTGGTATTCAACCAGCCGTTTGAATGAACCGATATCAACCGACCTGGTTGATGTAAAAGGGGTAATTAGTGCTGTATGAACACCTCTGAATATATTATCGATCATCAACACCTCCTATTATTGACTGCATCATATCACTTATATTATATAGCCCCTGCCTACCGCAAATCCATTCTGCCGCAAGAAGCGCTCCTTCCGCAAAACCTTCCCGGTTCCTGGCCCTGTGTTCCAGGGTGATAGTATCTATTTCACTATCAAATAAAACCTGGTGGGTGCCGGGAATTGAACCGGCCCTGGTAGAAGATACATTCAATTCATCACCTTCTATTTTATTATCTGCCAGGTTATTTGTAATTTTACTTTTCCCTTCAAGTGCCTTTAAAAGTATTTCTCCAAGCATTTCCGCTGTCCCGGAAGGGCTGTCGGCTTTATGCCTGTGATGCCATTCGTGAATGGCTGCATCGTACTGCCCGAATCGGTTGATCATTTCGGCAGCATCCTCAACAATCCGAAAAAACAGGTTGACCCCGAGGGAAAAGTTGCCTGACCAGATCAGGCCAATTCCTGATTTTTCAACAACCTCCGCTACATGGCCCATCTGATCATACCATCCAGTTGTGCCGATTACAGCTGGGATTTTTAATGCCCCGTAGCGCTCTATATTCTTTATGACTGCATCCGGATGGGTAAAATCTATTATAACATCTACGGGCGCCGGTATGGAAGCATTTTGCCCTGAAGTTACAGCCGGATCTTCGCTGCTCGGGTCTATTATCACAGGAACTTCATAGCCCCTATCCAGCGCTTTCCGGTGGACTAATTTACCCATTCTGCCAAATCCGGCAATTCCTATTCGCAAGTAAATCATCTCCTATCCTGTACAAGCTTAGAATAATGTATTCTCCAGGTTGTACATTCTTCCTTCATCGTCAATTAATTAAGGTGTTAAAGGTAACTTACTTGACTTGTATTGAAAAGTATAGCTATAATGGCCGCAGTTATTACTGGCGGTGATAAAAATGAACCCGGAAAAACCTGAAAAAAACATACCGGAATTAAAAGATTCAGCTAATGAAGCTAAGCGACAGCAATCCCTTAAAGAACGTTGTGAGCAATACAAAAATAGCCTTAAAAACAAAAACCCACAAGAAGTTGCCCGCCAGGCTGCTGTTAGTTTAATACGTGAAAAAGGCGACAGTATTTCTCTATACGGAGCTCATTTTAACAAGGAATACAAAATCAGCTGGCCCGAACTTACTATTGCAGACAGCAGTGGAGAGAAAGCATCCCTGGAGACTGAAGCGCTCTGGCTGCACTACCTCGAACGCGCCGATGGTCACCCTTTATCCGGCCGCTGGGTGAACTTAAGTGAAATCGGCGGTTTGTTTTACCAGCAGGCTTTCCAGGGATACTCCGGAGATATGCTGGCCGAGTTCTGGGGCACCAATCTGGAGGCCCTGGAAAAAGCATGCCTTGCCAGCGGCGGTTGGAGAGTGCCAAATCTTGCAGACCTTGCTTTCGAGTGGCGTGTACTACCCCGCCTGCCAATCTGTCTTTGTTATCGCCTGCCAACAGGAACAAAAGAGGCCTGGGCTACCATATTATTCGATGCTGCTTCCAGCCACTACGTCGCTGCAGATGTCGCCGCTATTGTAGGCAAAAAACTGGCAGACAGGCTGGTTAAAATACCTGGTGAGGAATAAACAGAAAGTGTCAACCTATAATAACTTGAATAAACAAGATACGAGTCCTAATGCAGTTGACTGGTTAAAATGGTTCTTGTTTTTTGGTTCGGTTTTCTTTTTCATGGCTAATTTATTTGCAGCAATGTCTATTTACCCTGCATACAGCCTGTCCATAGGGAGCAGCCCCTTTCAGGCCGGCCTGCAAAATACTTTATTCAGTTTAACAGCAGTCCTGATCCGCTTTTACCTCGGACCGATAATGGATCGAAAGGGCGCTAAACCGCTGATGCTCCTCGGGGCCTTTGCCTTTACAACCGCTCCACTTCTGCTTCTGCTTAACCCATCGTACGGCATGCTGGTAACCTCACGAATTTACCAGTCAATCGGTCTTGCCGTATATCTGCCCGGCATGTATGCTTTGACCGCCCAGATGGCTCCGGCAGACCGGATCGGCACTTACCTTGGAGCTCTGAGGGTTTTTTTCAACCTGGGCCTTTTCGCCGGCCCGGCAGCTTCACTTTTATTGCTTGACCACACTGAGTATCCAAGCTGGTTTTTACTCTGCAGCGTTACCAGCCTGCTCGCCTTGCTGCTGCTGGCAAATGTAAAAACACCTCCTGCAATTTTTGTATCAAAAAAGGCAGCCAGTTCACTAACCAGCTACCTTAAAGCTTTATCAGTTAAGCAAGTATATCCCATATTAGGCGGAATAGCTATTTTTTCTTTTACCTACAGCGCCGCTGTTTCTTTTTCTGCTGTCTATATAGATTCAATCAAACCTAATGGTGAAGCCGCCTTGTTTTTTGCTGTTTTCGGAGCTTCCGGCATAGCAGCCTGTTTAGGTGTAGGGGCGCTTTCAGATTACTTTGGACGCCAGAAAACAGCCTGGCCAATGCTTATTATTACCGGGATTGGCATCGG
>SL_8KL_010_SEDDRAFT_10004077_pt1 | contig 11873 bp, 14 predicted proteins | sample SodLakKL_010_SED_4_FD_11160 | JGI IMG/M metagenome (IMG submission 11160) | reverse complement strand
TGAAGAAGTGCATGAAGAATTTCTTTACTTTTCCGTTGAACCTGACGCTCTTTCTTAGCTTATCCATCTTGTCGTTACCTATTTCGTCTGTTATTCCAGCTAAGGTCAGGAGGACAAGCGGGGTCAGCATCACCTCCATTCCAGCGAGAAGTAGAAGGGCTATCACGGTTACGAAGCCTATCTGATGGGCCCGGTTGTCGATCTTGCCCATGAAGAAGACTGAAAGGAGGATAGCGAGGAGTAGGGTTGCAGCCACCTCGTTTACAAGGGACGTATAGCCCCAGAGGACCCCCAGTACAGGAGCCAGGAGGGTCGCCTTGTCCTTGTCGAAGGTCCTCTCGTCGAAGGCGTCGTCTATGTACTTTACACCGCCTCCTAGGATGGCGAAGGCTGCTAAAAAGAAATAAGGATTGTTTTCAAAAAACATCAATCCGCTTATGTCCATGGAGATGCCCTCAGTAATTTACTGTTTTCTGCAGTTTAAAAAATTAGAATAGTACTCAGACTAATTTGCTTTCCTTCAATACGAAATCTTTATTCCATGATCTGTGATCGTAATGCCATGACTCTTCGTATCGTGACTTGTCCTCCGCATCTTTCTAACGGAGAGGCTTCTGGAACCACCACTTCCCATGGAAAGAATATCAAGCTTTATTACTCCGTCCACGAGGTACTCCTCGACACCGAATCTTGTAAGGTTGTCCTCGCCTTCAGGGCATTCCGTTGTCAGTACTGCGGTGACATCGGCCTCCTCGATCGTGCTAACTATCTTGAAGAGGTTCTCTCTCACCTCGTATTGGTCGTCGTAGTAGAGGGAGAGAATGGATGTAGAGTCCATTGCAAGTCTGTCCACGTCGTGCTTCTCAAGCTGGTTTCTGAACCAGAACAGCTCGTCGCCTTCAGAGGTATCGAAGGGGTCCTTTTGTCTGAGAATAAGCTGCTTGTTTTCTTCGTACTTTTCAAAATCCCAGCCGAAGTCAGAAGCCTCCTTCTTTATCTTTTCGGGCCTCTCCTCGAAGGTTATGAACATGCAGTTCTCGCCGTTCTGAAGTCCTTCCCATATGAACTGAGAACAGAAGATGGTCTTTCCTGTACCAGCGGACCCGGTGACAAGGACAGCATTGTCCTTTACGAAACCACCCTCTATAAGCTCGTCGAGGCCNGGNATNCCNGTNCTGACTCGCTCTATGTTTCGGGGCATCGAGTAAATAGTTCGTTTTCCTGTCTTATAAGTTTTGTCTGGAGGGCTCAAACCTTTAAAGGTTCGTTGTGAAATAAAGGTGTTAGCATGGAGCTGGACGAAAGGGTCGAGAAGATACTGGAGAAAGGAAGGATATGTGATCACTGCCTCGGTAGGCAGTTCGCACAGCTACTCACGGGTATGTCCAACGAGGAAAGAGGGGAAATTCTCAGAAGGTTCGTGGCTATGGAAGTTGATTCCGACGGAAGTACAGAAATAGACGGAAGCAACTTCAAGGATATCGAGTTCAGGAACACAGACCTTGGAGAAAGGAAGGAAACGGAATGCATAGTCTGTGGTGGGCTCTTCGAGGAGCTGGACGAGTGGTCTGGGAAAGTGCTGAGAAAACTGCAGGGGTACGAGTTCGAGACCTTTTTAGTAGGGACGAGGCTCCCTGATAAGCTGGTGAAGAACGAAGAGGAGCTGTGGGAGGAAGTCGGTATACAATACTGTGAGGAGATGAAGGCCGAGTTTAACAGGGAGTTAGGGAAAAAACTCGAGGAGAAGACCAGGAAGAAGGTGGAGTTTGACCTACCGGAGATACAAGTACTTGTAGACGTAGCAGAGGATGAGGTAAAGCTTAACGTCAACTCGCTCTGCGTTTACGGCGAGTATCAGAAAACGGAGAGAGGTATTCCTCAGACGGAATGGCCATCTGGGAAGTATGAAATCTCGTTGGAGGAGATTATAGCTCCTGCTTTTCTGAGAGCTGCTGACTCCTCGGACGAAAAGTTCCACGGCGCAGGAAGAGAGGATATAGACGCGCTTTGCCTGGGCTGGCGACCTTTTATTCTGGAACTCCTGGAGCCGAAGAAGAGAGATCTGGATCTGGAAAAGGTGGAGGAAGAAGTGAACGGAAATGACGAAGTGAACGTCAGGAACCTTCAGATCGTGGGAAGGGACAAGGTCGAGAATCTGAAGAGCTGGCAGCCCGACAAAAGTTACAGGGCTACGGTGGAGCTGGGAGAGGACGTGGAGGAAGAAGAGCTGGAGAAGCTCGAGGAGTTAGAAGGAAGAACGCTTAACCAGAGGACTCCACAGAGGGTGGAGCACAGAAGAGCGGACAGGTACAGGAAAAGGGTTGTGAAGGAAGTGGACTGGGAAAAGACGGGCGAGAAGGAGGTGGAGATAACTGTCAGGGCGGAGGCCGGTACGTATATCAAGGAAATGATATCAGGTGACGGTGGAAGGACTGAACCTTCCGTTGCTTCAATTTTGGGCGTGGAGGCAGAATGCACGGAGCTCGACGTGGTGGAGATACATGGAAAGAAGGAGCTCAGCTTCGTAAAGGACGGTCAATGAGACAAATTTTTATAAGTGGCAATACAGAAATGAATAAGGTATATAAACCTGAAAGAGAAATGGATATCGGGTGTGTGACATGAAAGGATCCAAAGGAAAGATGCAAGGAACTCGAAGAAAGCTCAAGAAGAAGGAGGACGTAGCTCCCAACGAGTACCTGAAAGAGTTCGAAGTAGGTGAAAGGGTTCAGATCGATGTAGAGCCTTCGTCACACAGCGGTATGCCCGATCCAAAGTTCCAGGGAAGGGTAGCCAAAGTCGTAGGAACTGAAGGCGATACCTACCTGCTCAAGTTCAAGGACGGAGGAAAGGAAAAGAAAATTAAGGTAAAACCTGTACATCTAAAAAAGATGGAATCCCAGGACTGAAGGAGGTAATACATATGGAAATTAAAAGCGAAAAACCTGTTCCCGCTGCCGAAGCGCGGAACACTATGTCTAAGAAGAAGGACGATGATCTTGCCTACGAACAGAAGATATGCATGGACTTTCTTGAGAAAAACGTCGATATAAACGTCACGGATGCAAGGGAAGCCATGGAAAAGCTTCAGGAGATTGGAAGGATAAAGGCAAGACAGGCCGCAGTTCTCATCAATATAATGCCAGAGGAGAAAAGTGATATAAGGCTAATTTTCTCGAAGGAGAGAACAAGCTTATCCGACGAAAACATGGATGAAATCCTGAAGGTCCTGGACGAGTACAGAGAATAAGACCAACTAATTCTGGAGGTGCTTATACATGCCCAAAGAGAAAAAGGATGAAAATGCTATAGTTCTGGACTTCATGCCAGAAGGAAAGATGTCAGACAGCAGAAGCGAACCAACAGCACAGGTACTAGGCGACAAGTACTTCTCGCTTCTTGAAGTCATATTGAGAGACGACGCAGTCGTTGAAGAAGGGGAAAAAGTGTACATAGGCGACGGAAAAAGAGACAAGGTAAAGTATATAAAGAAAAGTATAACCGTTCCAGACCTCTCAACAGTTGGTAAGGAAGAGCTGGACGAGAGACTGGACGAGCTTATAGAGGAAAACGAGGAGATGTTTGTGGAGTTCTTCAACAATGCAGGACCCATAACTCCTAGGATGCACCAGCTCGAGGCGCTTCCGAGTGTAGGTAAGAAACACATGTGGAACGTTTTAGATGAGAGAAAAGTAGAGGAGTTCGAAAGCCTCGAAGATCTCAAGGAAAGGGTTCCTCTTCTACCTGATCCGAAGAAGATAATAAAGGAGAGGATAATGGAAGAGCTTGATGGAGAAGTTAAGCACTACCTTTTCACAGTACCGAAGAGTGAAGATTAGTTACTTTCCAAACCTTCTCTCTCTTTTCCTATAATCTTCTATAGCTTCCTCGAAGTCTTCAGCGGTGAACTCAGGCCATAGTTTTTCAGAGAAGTAGTACTGAGAGTTGGCTGTGTCCCACATCATAAATCCTGTGCTGTTATGGGGCTCTCCACCTGTTCTTATTAAGAGATCCACAAAAGGTAGGTCGGAGGTGAAGAGGTTTTCCTTGATAATATCGGGTTTTATATCATCCTTGTCGACTTCTTTAGCGATATTTTTAACGGCCTGTAGCATTTCGTCCTTTCCGGAATACGCAACCATTAGGTTCAATTGGTAGTTGGAATAATCTGCGGTGGCTTCGACAGCGTCCTTTATAGCTTCAACAACCCTTTCGGGTAGAACTTCCTCCCACCTTCCAAGGACATTTATCCTGACCTCGTTTTCATGGATCCTGTCGTCATCCTTTATCTTCTTGAAGTTCTCCTCGAAGAGGTCCATGAGATATTCGACCTCTTCCTCAGATCTTTTCTCCACGTTGTCCAGAGAAAGAGCCCAGAATGTCATATACTTTATCTCCATATCGAGAGCCTTGTCCAGGACCTCCTCAACGACGTCTTCCCCTTCCTTATGACCTTTCCAGGGTGGAAGAGACCTCTGCTCCGCCCACCTTCTATTACCGTCCATTATAACGGCTACGTGTTCCGGTATAGGCAACAAGTTAGCACCTAACTCTTGTATTGGGTTGAGATTTTTATAAGCTTTGCAGCACCAAAAGTATATTTAAAGGAGCTGTTAATTTAAAGGATATGTTTGAGTACTTCACTGTCGCAGTCGCTCTAGGAGGTTCTGCCCTGGCCGGTGCATACGACCTCAAGACTACGGAAATACCTGATGAGATATCCTTGGGAATGGTTGCCGCTGGTCTTATTCTAAACCTGGCTTATTCAATAGTTCAGTGGAATCCCATATACATCTTTCAGTCGGCCGCAGTCGGCTCCGTATTCTTCACCTTCGGCCTTATAATGTATCTGGGAGGACAGTGGGGAGGAGGCGACGCGAAGGTTCTGACAGGTATAGGAACTCTGGTACCTACGCTACCGGCCTTCAGCGGAGCAACACAGATATTTCCGTTTAGCGCTGTCCTGATAATAAACCTCTTTATGATAGGCGCAGTCTACATGATAATATATGCAGTCTTCTTCGCAGTTACCAGGGAAAGTGTCTTGGAGGACTTCAAGGAAAGGGTGGTATCGGACAGGAAAAGGATAACTGCAATATGTCTACTCCCCTTGATACCTGCCCTTATTTATGCGTCTATGAATACTGGCATAGAACTACTCTACTTCATCGGACTTGTCCCGATATTCCTAGCACTCCTTTTGCTATTCCGTTTCCTGAAATCCGTCGAGGACACAGGATTCGAGAAAACTATAACCGTGGATGATCTGGAAGCGGGGGATATGCTGGCCGAGGAGGTTGAAGAGGTCGACGTAGAGCATGACGCCACTGAAGAGCTGAAAGGACTTTCAAAGTTTTTACTGTCCTTCACAATACTTCCGGTTGCGATGTATCTCTTCAACGTTACAGGAGGACTTTACTTCGCGATGAGTCTTCCAGGGCCGCTTCTTGGTGTTGCACTCGGAATTACCTACCTACTCTACAGCTCCGACCTGAACCTGCCGGGCTCCGTATTCGAAAGCTCAAGCACGAGGATAAGAGGCTTAGAGGAAGAGGAAGTAGAGAAGATAAGTAGCAACAGAGAGGAAGTGAGTATAAGGGAAGGTGTCAGGTTCGTGCCTGCGTTCCCAATGGCGCTGGCGTTCAGTGTATATTATGGTAATATTCTCCTTTTGATAATCTGAAAGGACGAACCTTTTTAAAATTCGACTTTATTAGACTATGTTAGATATTATGGGAAGATATGATTTTCTCGACGAAGAGCTTAGGAAGAAGCTGGAGGAAAAGCAGAAAGAGCTCATAAGCAGCAAAAAGAAGGAAGAGGTCAAGGAAAGCAGGGAAAAGAAAAGCGAAGAGAAGGAAGGACCGAAGGTATACACAAAGGAAGACGGAAGTATAGGTGGAGTAATCTATCCAGAAGGTGAAGACAAACCCAGGAAAGAGAGTAAAAGTGCTGCCGACGAGATACTTGGAAAAGAGGAAGAAAACAATCCCGGAAAAGGTAACCCGGACAAAGGCAACCCTGGAAAGGAGGAGGAACTTCCTGTAAAGCTTCACCATACCAAGGAAACGAAGGTAGGCTCGGAAGACAGGCCCGAACCAAAGAAGACTGAAGAACCTGTAACCAAGCTCCCCGAAGAGAAGGAAAATGACAAAGACGGAGACGAGGATGTAGAGGGAGCAAGGGAAAGCATATGGCAGTAGCCAAAACTCCTTAACTTATTTTTCTGAAATTATTTTACAGAAAGTCAAAGATAGCTCAAGACTTAGCTATACTCTCTCCACCTATGGCCACACTTCTTACACTTGTAGAAGCGCGTCGGAGCCTCGTCCCCGGATCGGGTCTGCTGTGTCCACCAGCCAGCCTTTTCATGTCCACATTCAGGACATTTCTTCTCCGCAACCGGTAGAGCATCGGCATCTTCCTTGCTCTTTTCGTCCATAACTACTACGTTTTCTCCTTCTTCTTCGTGGTTTTTCCCGACCTTAAAATCGTCATCGGAAACATTCTTTTCGTTGCCGCAGTTTCTGCAGACAAGATGTTTCTCACCGTTATCCTTTTTCGGGGACATTATCGAATTGCATTCATCACAGTACTCCATGTCAATCATCTCAAATATGAGTGGCTTAATGTTTTCAGATTTTATATTTAAATGTTTCGGTTCCGAGTCCTTCAGGAAGTTATGGTTTCACCCAGTCTCACTGCACCGAGCTTCAGCCAACCCAGGTAAGGAACCCTCAGGGTCATCCTTCCGTGGATATGCTCATCAACAACCATCTCGCCCCTCCCTTGGCACTGATCACATGTAGGGTTGTTGTCACCTTTTGTCACATAAAGCCTGTCTACGTCTTCCGCATCACTATGATAGTCCCTCATTTCTTCAGGAGTTATCTCGTCGAAGTCCTCCCATGACTCGACATAAAAGCCGTCTTCTGTTCTCTCCGACTTGGAAACGATTCTATGTATTATAGGTGTCGGCTTCCATCCATCGAAGACTATGACGTCCCCGGTTTCATACTCATCGATGCTTCTAACGAAGACTATATCCCCGGGATATAAAACAGGTTCCATGGAATCTGACTCGACCGTAACCACAGGATAGTCTGTAGAAAGGGCAAAACCCAGAGCAGAGTTGAGCAACAGAGCTAGAACTACACCCAAGGCTAAGTATATCGCCCATCCTATAGGGCCTTCAGTTACGTCCTTCCACCAGTTTTTGATACCTTCAAGCTCCACCAATAGACTCACCTTCTTTTATCCCTGATGCTATAAGATGCGAGATTCTTATAGGTTCGGGTGTAAGGCTTTTCGTGGCAGTGATTTCTATTACTTCCTTTGCCCTTTCCTCAGTTATACCTTTGTTCTGGAAGTATAAGTTTCCCTTTGAAAACGAAAACTCTTTCATATCTCCTGCCCTCTCGATACAGTCCCATCTTCTCTCAAATCCTGGGAGCTCCNCCATGGCCTCTCTGAAGCTGGCNAAGTCAGTATTTTTCCTCGTGACGACCAAAACAGGAANCCCTGTCTCCTCGTAGATCCTTTCTATGTCAGCAGTGTTGAAGCCTGCGAAGGTTATCCCGTCNAGCATCAAGATACGTAGCTGGTCCTTGTGTTTTGTTTTGTTTGTGGCTTCTATTATCCTTTCGGTTACATCGAAACCATCAACTTCGATTTCCTCAACGAGAACTCCATCAAGATAAGGCTTTCCACCGCGGAGAACAGAACCGACCAGCGGTATCTTATCATCTTCGGTGTCGAAGGGTGCGTCGTCCCAGCCCAAAATCCTTATCTCGTCCTTTACCTCAGTTATACTCATCGGAATCATTCCAAAAGAAAGATATCACAGGCTGGATACCTGGTCTTTGATCTCCTCTGCCTCGGACTTTATTTTATCGGCAGCATCCATCACTTCTTCTACAGGATCTCCTACTTCTGTCTCGACCAGGAGCTTTATGTTGTCCATGTACGTATGACCCTTCCTGTACTCTGCCTTCTCCATATCAGTGCTCGAATCCCAAAGGTTCTGTCTCAGAAGGTTTACCAGTGAGAAGCCCTCGTCTTCGAACTCGAGCTTGAGCTTGTTCTTTCCCTTTCCACGAATCTTTATGGTCATGATACCACAGGTTTATTTTAAGAACAATACTTTTAAAGGTTACTACCCGAAAGAGCTTCTTCGAGTTCAGCAGGGTTCAGTATAGTAGCTCCGAAGTCGGTCCTGTGCTCTACCGCGATCCTTGGACAGGCAGTATTGACAAGACAGTCCACGTCGATACCTGCAAGCTTTCCAGGAGTTACCTCGTCCATAACAAACATGTAGGCCTTCTTCCCGCATTCCACTATCCTCTCCTTCAACTCGGAGGCAAGCTCAGGCTTTGACTGGCCCTTCTTTGTCGTCAACAGTATCCCAAACGTCTCTGCATCCTTTGCCTTTTCGACGGCTACAATCCTCTGCCTTTCGAACCTATCGAAATCCAGCTTCTCGAGCTCGTTTTCCTCGAAGTCAAGTCTGAAGACAGGTACATCAGTCTCAGACAAAAGTCCCAGGGGATGGAAAAGTCCGGAGCCAAGGTACAGATAACAGTCCACAGAGTCCTCGACTGCCAGAGCAGCTGAGACGTCACAGCCCAATACTTGGCCCTCTGAAGTTCTCTCTCCTTCATCCATAAACACGTTGAAGCCTTCCTCTTCCAGGAATCCACTGGCTTCATGTAGTAGAGGTAAAAAGTTGGCTGTGGAGATAAGGCCTATGTTATCGAACTCCTTTAACCTGTCAAGGGAATCTTCAAGCAGCGGGACGACCTCCCTTTCGTAGTGCCAAGGGAAGTAAAGAGTCTTTATCCTCTCTTTTTTGGAAAATCTTGTGTGGCCTACGTGCACCAACAGGTCACAACCTAGCTCCTCGGCTTCCGTGTCTTTTATATCACAGGCCCCGTAGCACGGATCCAGCGAAACCATCGATTCAACTCCTTTGTCATCGAGCCTTTTCTCTATAGTCGTCGCCTTCTTTCTGAGACCTTCCGGTATCTGAACCAATACTTTATCCGGATCTTCATCGACGATCCTTTCCACTAAGTCTTCGATCTGATTCATTTTATCCCAAAAGGTCCCTGATAAGGGGCAAGTAAGATATTTCACCGAGTAAAGGCCATAGGTGCGGCATCACCAGCAGAAGTGCCATAAGCACTGCAACTATGATCAGTCCCTGCTTGCTTCCACCTTCCCTGAACCCAAAGGCTACTCCTGTGGCCATACCACCTATATGGGCTATGTGGGCTACGTTTCCATGGCCACCTGCCATGAAGCTTACGACCTCGGAGACGGCTATGAATATACCCACAAGGGCCAGAGGAAGTGGTAGAGGTACCGGGTAAGGTATGAAGTCAAAGGGCGTGAGGATTATTGCGGTTCCCATTATAGCGAACACTGCTCCTGAAGCACCTATAACTACCTGACTCATCGGGTACGTGAAAAGCACGAACAGGTTTCCTACAATTCCACCTACAAAGAATATTATGAGAAACGTCTTCCAGGAAAGCTCTTCNTCCAGGGCCCTTCCAAAGAAGAAAAGGGCAATGGAGTTGAGGACGAGGTGTGCGGGATTNCCGTGAAGGAATATAGAAGTTATTAGGGTCCATACCTCACCGCCTACAAGGCTTTCGCCAGAAAAACCGAACTCCTGGATAATTGCATCAGTGCTACCTGAAATCCAGACAAATGAAGAAATCGCAATAATAGTCAAGATCATAAGGTAGGTGAGTCTCAGCTTCATACCTCTACCTCATTCGCTCCAGAAGGAGCTTTTTCTCTATTCTGGCAACTGTATTCTTTACCTCGCTTATTTCGTCGGGATTAACTATGACAGTATCGATTCCGTTGTCTATGAGGTTCCTCAGAAATCTCTTATCCGACACGTGCGCAGCAGCTACCTTGGATCCGTTTTCCTTGCAAACTGTGCAGAACTCCTTGAGTGAATTCCAGAAGGATTCGGAACCCAAGACTCTGGTTCTGTTTTTCTGACCGAAGAACAGCTCCACAAGACCTTCGAAGTCAAGAACAAAGAAATCCGCCGATGACTTCTTCGCATCACCCAAAGAAAGAAGCTTCTCAGGAGTATCCACTATTAGACCGGTTCCAGTTCTCTCAGAAATTCCAAGCTCCTTTACAGTATTCTCAAACTCCTCTATGGTCGAGGAAGACAATAGGACATTTCTATCCGATGAGCCCTGTACTGATAAAACTTCTGAGAGCCTCTCCATGGACCCAGAAGAACCATCAGGCTTGAGCCACAGTTCCTTACTCGAGGGATACCTTGAAAGCTTCTCGGAAAGGTCGGGTTCCCTTGAAATTCCAAAACCGGATCTGGACTGGTCCGGATTCTTTACATCTACAACACATCCTTCTGATTCCTCAAACCTGTCTGCCTGAAAGTTATTGGAATCCGTGAAAACGAAAAGCTCTGTCGCGGTTATAGAATCTATATTCTGGGCCATTAGGTCACTTCCTTCACTTATATCCTTGCTTCCTTCTTCCCAGGTGTCCTTTTCCCAGCTTTCCTGCCGTTTACGGTCCCTGGTAACCTGTGAGAATACCACTCCACCGGAAGCGTCAACGCGGACGCTTTCGTCTTCGCTGATAGAGGACGGGTCAGAGTCCTCGAAAACCAGAGAAGGAATCTTTAGCTCCCTTGAGATCTTTGCATAGCTCGAAGAAAAGCCACCTGAAGAGGTGAGCACAGCCTTTGGATCTCTGAATATAATTTCAAAGGGTGAAGGTCTATTCTTTATTAGAATCTTGCCCTCGGCGCTTCTCTCTGATCTGGTGACCTCGCCAGAGGCCTCACCGGGGCTTACTCCAAGTCCTTCGGAAATAACTTCGTCTTCCGAATTCTCGTTGTGTACAGAGGCCGATCTATCGAGAGTTGCAACATCCAGAACGAATATATCACCGTTCTTCACACAGAACTCTATCATAACGTCCGAACCGAAGCGCGAAGAAACCCTGTTTATCCTCGAAACAAGCTCCTCTGCTTCACCTCTTTCGAGGGCAGGTCTGTTCTTCCTTGCGGAAGGTGAGGGCTGTTTCTCTATATCGCCTGTAGATGGGTTCCTGTCCTGCATCCACTCCCTCTCAGTTATCTTCCTCTCTAAAAGAGAACCGTTGGAATCGAAAAAATAGATATCAGGTGTTACCTCACCGGAAAACATAGGTCCGCCAAAGCCGTGGACTCCTTCAAGAACAGCTCTTTCAGGATTGCACGGATCCCTCTGAAGGTATGCAAAGGTCTTCTCAGGAGTTACCATCTTCTGGACAAGCACGGCAAAGGGTACATCATGTGGATGACCTCTTTCCTCCCTGTAGTATATAGCCTCGGGGCTGTAAAAGCTCTTCCATACCTCCTTTATCTCATCTACCAGATTGTCCTCGCCCTTTATGTTCAGGCTGCTCTTGTAGATCGAAGGTGAGGAGCCTTCGTCACGCATGGGCGAAGACCTGACCACAACAGGCGGCGTGTCCCTTCCAGCCTTGATAAGCTCCATCGCCTTCCTTCCGGCTTTTTTTGCCTCAGAAGAGATTACAAAGTTCTTGTATGCTTCATTTATGTCCTCTTTAAGTTCCTCAGAAATTGTCACATCATCGAACAGGTTCCTTATCTTCCTGCTCGCGTCCTTCAGGTCCCTTCTGTCATCTATCTTTGTTCTCGCAAGAATCGAAAGGATCTTGTCGCCTATTCCGTTCCTGTCTAGAAAGTCCTTGAAAGCATTGTCTGTTACAACAAAGCCCTGTGGTACCTTTGAAGTCTCAGAAACAGCAGCAAGAGAAGCAGCCTTGCTACCGACCTTGTCCTCTTCGCGTGCACCCTCAAGAGAAACTAT
>SL_8KL_010_SEDDRAFT_10004075_pt1 | contig 11878 bp, 31 predicted proteins | sample SodLakKL_010_SED_4_FD_11160 | JGI IMG/M metagenome (IMG submission 11160) | reverse complement strand
TATAAAAAATAGAAAGGGGAATTAGTATGGAATTAATAACTGATAGAGGGGTTATAACCATAAAAAATTTAACTCCACATCCAGTGGAGTTACTAGATGCTCATGGTAATAGGGTTGCAAAACTAGGGGGAGCTAGTTCTCCCCCTAGAGTTCAAGAAGTTTTAAAGGGGACAGAAGAAATTGTGATAAATGGAAAGATACCTGTTGATGTGAGATTAGTTAGTAATACTGGAGTTTTCGGACTTCCTGAACCAAAGTCACAAACTTTTTATATCGTATCCCGGTTAGTGGCAGAATATGCACAAAGACCAGATTTGTTAGTTCCAGATGATTATGTCCATGATGAAACTGGTGAAGTTATCGGATTTAGGGGATTTAAAAAAATAGTTTAGGGGGGAATGTTCATGTATTATATTTTTGAGGGGGCAGATGGTACAGGTAAATCCAGTATTATGATGGGAGTTTATGATAAATTAGAAGAACAGGGGATTGATTGCACATATATTAGAGAACCGAAAGGAAGATTTAGAGAATTGCTTTTTGAAGGAATCAATCCCCAATCTGCATTTTTAGTATTTATGGCAGATAGAATTGATACTTATAAAAAGATAGATTTTGAAAATGAATTAGTATTATCTGATAGAAGTTTTATCAGTAGTATTATCTATCAATATTTATATGAGGGAGTCGGAAATTGCAAGTTATTATGGGAATTATTGAAGTTTATTCAAATTCCTGAAATCAACAAAATTTTTGTGTGTCACAGTGAAGAGTATTATGGGGACAAATCAAATGATTATGATTTGTTTGGTCAAAGGTTATTAAGAGATTACTATTTGAATATTTATGATATATTGCTGGATAGATATAATGTGGAAACTTATCATAAGGAAACTTCATGGGGGAAAGAATACAAAGAATTTTTAGAAATGATAAAAGAGAAGAAAGTTCTCTTGACTAATAATAGTGAGGAAGAACATAAACAGTGTATTGAAAAAGTATATAATGAAATTATAGGGGGGTTGTGAAAATGAAAAAGTTTTCTCTGGTTGTTATTTTGATAATGTTCACTTTTGGATTCATTTGGGGTTATTATGATTCAGCAATTTCTTCAGAAGATAACATTCTCTATCCTTTTATTGAAAGAGCATATTATGTTAATGTCAATCAAGTCCGGCAGGATTTAAGTTTAATTTATCCAGATGATATTGCTGGAGATAAAGAAATAGCAAGAAGAGTGGAATGGGTACATACTTATGTGGAAGAATTGAATGATACAGAGCAAAAGAATAAGGATATATTTATAGATATATATTCGATAATTGAGCATGAGACAAGATGGGTTAATTATCGAATATTAGATGATGGATTAGGATTTGGTGTTGGTAGCATGCTGTTTACTACTGCAGAAAAATTTACCGATAAACCACATTATGAACTCCAGAGTGATGTGGAATTTCAAATTAAACTTGTGGTTAAGTATTATATGAGATTGCTGAATCATTTTGGATGTAGGGATTATACTATAGTGGGTTATAATCGGGGATATAATTTTGATTTATCTCCACAAAGCTATAATTATTGGCATAGAGTGAATGAGATAAGAGAAGAGTTGAAAAAGTAGGGAGTGACACTGTATATTAGTAATAGGAAGGTGATAAAATTATGAAAATAGAAAATGTCAATGTTTACAATTTAGATGAAGCACTGAAGATGTCCGGACTTCCGAAATCTACTGATTTATCGAAGTTAGAGACAAATACAGATAGAGCAGTGAAATTAGGAAGAGCAGAGAAAGGGTCTGGACATGATTGTTACTTAAAAGGAATTTTGGTTAGTTATTATTTAACCTGTCCTCATTATTTTTGGTTGCAGTGGCAAAGATACCATTTTCATGATATTATTTCAAGTCAATCAAAGATGCATAAATTACTGGATATGGATTTGGAAAATCAATTTAATGAAAAAGTTACTGAAGATGCGAAAAACCTTGTTGAAAAATTATTAGGTAAGTATAAAGAAGGAGAAATAGGTTTTTCAGAAGTTTTGTCGAATGTTCCATTGGGATTGGAATTAACTGCAGGTGTTTATACTAATTACCTGCAGTTAAAGTCCATATATCATCAAAGAAGGAATCACAAATTACCAGAATGGCAGTATTTTTGTGATTGGATAGAAAGTTTACCTTTATTTACATATTTGGTATTAGATGAAGATATAATAGATGAAAATGGTTGACAAAGACAAATTTTTCATATATAATAATGTTAAGATAAACATTTAAACTTATAAGTAGAGGGGGATAGGAAAATGGAAGAAAAAGTAGAACAACAATTCAATGATAAATACAATCAGCTATTAGACATGAAGGAAAATAATCCAGAAAAAGCACAAGAGGAAATGAGGAAATTGTCGATAGAATACACTGATAAAGATTTAGCTTCCTTGTGGGGAGTGACCACAAATAAGGTGGGTAATTTGAGAAGAGAACTAGGTATTATGAAAAATAGTGCTGGAAATATTCAGGCTGTTTACCCACCGGGAAGTTATGATGCAAAAGAAGGATTTAAAAGGAAAATTGATTGTGAGGAAGAAAAAGAAGTGTCTGTGAGTAGTGGGTCTGAAGTTAAACTACAAATGAGTGATTTAACCAAAGAGCAGGTAGTGCAATTTATGGGAGTTATTGATTCACTACCTGAAGGTCATTATGATTTAACTTTGGTTAGGAAATCAGGGGTGAAAAGTCAAGCAGTTTAAGTTTTTATGTTGATGTGCTGGTAACTATTCCAGCACATTACATATTTAAACAAAATAGGGAGAGTGAATTGTCATCAAAAGGGGTGCAGAAAGCAGGGTTATCCATGCTGATTTTGGGGCTGAGAAAAAAGGTGATTCAGAACCAGTTCCTCTATTGTGCTATAGGTGTTGGGAGATAATGAAAGCTGTTACTGTGTCAGGTGTCAAGAAAGTTGTTGGAGTATATAATAATTCAGAAATTATTGTTGGCATTAATGGGATTTTAACAGAATTAGCAGAACAAAATTGTATGGAGATTGAACTTACCGGAAATGGTGTTATGCTGAATAGTAAAAAAGTTATATTTGAAGAATTTACTGAAGATATATTTTATAATTATAGTATTGCAAATACTGCTTTTATATTTTTAGAGGGGGGAATATTATGAGGATTATTGGTTTTCTATTTCTAATTGGTTTGGGTATTTTTGTTTTGGATTATTTTAATATTGGTGGTGGGACAAAGACATGGTAACTATTTATTTGGCAGGTTCAATCCGAAAAGACAAGGAATCATGGTGTAGATATTGGAGACAAGAAATTGAAAAAGAATTAGCTAATATTAATGGGGTTAAAATTATTAATCCCATTAAAAATGAATCTTTAGATAAAGAACATAATGCAAATGATATATACAATAAGGATGTAGCTTCTGTAATAACATCTGATATCATTTTTGCTGAAATGTNTGTAGATGATGGATACCCATATATTGGAACTTGTTTAGAATTGCAAATGGCAAGATACCACAGTAATCCTAGCAGTAGTTTGGGATTGGGAAGAAAGGAAATAATTGTTTGGGGGTTTGTCCATGAAGGTCATTACTTCATGGATGCGATTTTAAGTGATACTCATAGGTATGAATCATTTGATTCTGCTTTGTATGTACTAAAAAGAAAGATACTTATGGCAAAGGAGAACAAAAGAAAAGAAATTCAAAGAAAGATTGACCAATCAGTTGGTGATATGACAAGAAGTGATATGTATGGATAAACCCATTTTTTGTATCATAGGAGCATCTGCAACTGGAAAAACTACATTACTTGAAAATATTACAGAACATAATGAGGACATTGGGGTCATAGTATCACATACTACCAGACAAAAAAGAAGTGGAGAAATAGATGGGAAAGATTATTATTACATTAGTAATAAGGAATTTGACAAATTAAATAAAATTGAAGAAGTTACATATGCAGGAAACCGATATGCAATATCAAGAGAAGAAGTTGACAGAAAATTAAATGATAATAGCTATAGTTGTTTAGTGGTGATTGTTGATTATAATGGGTTTAAGCAGTTAAAAAATCTATATGGAGATTTGGTTCATTCGATTTATATATATGCTCCATATAGAACAGTGATAAAAAGATTAATAAGTAGGGATGGATTTTTGAAGGGGATGAAAAGATTCATTCATGCTATAACTAATGGTGAGTTTAGGGATTACCGGGAATTTGATTTATATGTATATAATGATTATTACACTCCAGAAGAATGTGCGAAAGGTCTTTTGAAGGAAATTAATAATATTTTTGTAAGAGATTTTTGCTAGGGGGGATAAAATTTGGATAAATTAGAAAGAATAGTGCAGGAGCAGTCAAACTTATTTGAAATAATTGCAGAAGAACATAATGTAGATTTTGAGAATAACAACAACATGATGATAAATCATTTATTGGCAATTAATGCTGAAGTTGGTGAACTGCAAAAATCATTAGATTGGAAATGGTGGACAAATGAAATGGAGATAGATTGGAATAATGTAGATGAAGAATTAATAGATATACTGTTTTTCACAATTCAGGCATTAGTGTTGCATGGTCATGATGCTGAATCTATTTATAATATGTATTTAGATAAACTGGAGATAAACCATGAAAGACAAGAGGGGAAATATCGAAAAGGATATAAAGCAGATAGTGGCGAAAAGTATGAAGAAGTTGATTAAGGTGGTGATGGATAATGGAAGTTAATGGATATAAGTTGGTAGCTAAAGAATTTGAATGTAGTAATTGTGGTTATTTAGATAAATCAGAAGGTGGGGATAATTCTGATTGGGTAGAATATGACCTTCCGGTTAAATGTCCCAAATGTGGTGCTGATATGATTCCCCCTGAAATGAGATTGGATAAGGGGGAAGGATGATGAAATTTAATATAGGAGATAAAGTGAAAGTGAAAAAATACATTAGAGCAGGAGAAACATATAGTGGTATATTATTTAATATCTTTATGGCAAAGGAAAGGGAAAATCATCCTGATAGTGGTTTAGCTGTAGAGCAGTGTTTTCCTTCAGCTAAAGGGTATCATATGTATAAATTGGAAAATTCAAGTTTTTATTGGGGAGAGAAAATGCTGAAATTGGTAAATTAGCGAAAATCAGGATTTTCCGAAAATCGAAAAATCCGGCAAAAACCGGAAAATCGGGAAAATCGGGATTTTTGGAAAAATCGGCAAAAATCGAAAAATCGGGAAAATCGGGATTTTTGGAAAAATCGGCAAAAATCGAAAAATCGGGATTTTTGGAAATTCGGAAAATCCGGAAAAAACCGGAAAATCGGCAAAAACCGAAAAATCGGGATTTTGGGGGTTTTTGGAAATTGGCAAAAAATCAAAAATATCCAAATGGGGCTGAATTTGAATATAAGGGCAAAAATGTGAAAGTTTTGGATTACATAAAATCATATAGTTGCTATAAAATCATGTATAAGGATAAAGAAAGGCTGGTTTCTGAAAAATTATTGGATGAATTAACACCTAAAAAGGAGGAAAATAATGAAAGCTAAAGAAGAGTATAAAGTGAAAGGTGTCAATATACTAGAAGGAGCAATTATCTTCAAAGATGAAGAGGATTTGGACAGAACCATAAAAAACCTTTCAATGTATTATAGAAGTATAAAAAAGGGACATTTTACAGAAAGACCACATGTTTATGCTGAATTTAAACCTGCTGTTGAGGAAGAACTCAATCTTTCTAGTGATGATTTATATGACATATTGGATGAAATAGGGGATAGTGTAGAATTTCCAAAAGAGGAAGAGGATGGGGAAAATGAAAAAGGAAGCTGATTGGGGAGATTGGTATTTAGGGAAAATAAGAATAGGTGGCAATTTCTTTTGTTACAATGAGCAGTATGCTAAAGCACTTTTTAAAAAATTGATAACATTGGAAGTTGAATACAATGAAGATAAAGGATATTTTGTCTATACTGTACTAGGCAAAGGATTTGATAAAAGAGCAATAGGTGATATTATTCCTCTTTATCAAGTACACTTTGAAGAGTGTGATGGGGAAATTACAGTTATTTTCACAAAAGCAACTGGTGACATTTCAGCATTATATTGGTGAAATATAGGTGTAATTCGGTATATAAGGAAAAGTAGCAGTTATTCGGCAAAATAGACCAGATTTTGACCTATACCCAATTAAGGGGGTTATTTTATGATATTGTGCAGAAAACAAATAGATAGGATAATTGCCAAATATGCAGAAAAAGATGAAATAGACAAAGAGAATTTATTAGAGGATTTAAGATTTTTGAAAAGGGATATCAGTCAGCATTGTAATGGGAATCATAGAAGATTACCGATAGTAACAAAATCTAAAGAAGCAGTAGGGGGAAATTAATATGAGATTGGGGGGATTCTATTGGTTTAGTCAAGATGGGGAAGTTTATGTAGAAGCAGTTCCTGATATTGATGGAGTTCCATTGGTTAGGTATGGATGCTTATTTTTATCAGTAGAGAAAATCAGAAGTGAAGCAGTTGCATCCATCAATAATCAAGAGGAATATGAAATTTGGGATAGTTGTTTTTACCAGACTAACCATACTAATGAATAAGAAAAGTAAACAACTTGAAAAATCTTACTTAAAACTGTATATTATTAATGTAAGGGGAAGGAAAAATAATAGAAGAATATAAGTTTAGGGTTTGGAATGAAGGTTTTCATAAAATGTACTATAATGGTGTAGAAGTGTATGAAGGAGACATTCTAAAGATTCGGGTAAATCACCGGAAAGTGAAAAACTATTATTTAGTAGAGGATTTAAGAGATTTTTACCATTGGTGCAATTGTGAGGATGCTTATAATTGGATAAGCAGTTTTGAAGTAGTAGGCAACAAGTACGAAAATCCTGAACTGTTGGATAAATGTTAAAAAAGGAAGGGGAAGAAAATGAAAGATGTAAAGTTTAGAGGAAAGTTGATAAATGATAGAAGTTGGACTTTTGGTTATTATGTTAATACTCATAATAAACCTAGAATAGTTAGTGAACAGGGAAATGGTATATTAACTTTGGAATATTTTGTTCATGAAGAATCAGTAGGTCAGACTACTGGAATAAAGGATTCTTCTGGAAATGAAATATATGTAGGAGATATACTAAAGGTCGAAATATTAGATTGTTATGAAGGTGATGTTGTTCCATTTAATTGGCATTTCATTGATTCAAATGAGTTATATGAAGTTATAATATGTGGTGGAATGTTTAAATTAAGACCATTAAAAGAAAAATCAGACTACCCATTTTTGTTTAATAGTTGGGCTTTGAAATTAGAAATTGTCGGTAACACTACTGATAATCCTGAACTACTGAAGTGAGACAAAGATGAAGAAGGAAAGAGGGGAAATAATATGGGTATGTTTAATTATATAATGGTAGATTGTCCAGAATGTGGGGAAAGAGAAGCAGGGGAATTTCAGACAAAATCTGGAACATGTTTATTAATGAGATTCCATATAAGTCATGTTCCAGAGGGAGAAGTAGATGGTATCAAGGGCAGGTCAACAACTTGTACTAATTGTGGTCATAAAATAACAATAGAAAATGAAAAGGCAATCAAGAAGGACTTCTCACATATAGTGAAATGAGGGGAAATTATGATAAATGCAAATGACATATTCAGCATGAATTGTGTGTTCAAATGTCAAGATTGTGGGGAAGAGTTCAGGGGAAAATGTGTTGGAACTTCTGAATGTCCAGAGTGTGGGAATTGGTACAGGGTAGATAGGATTGCACTATCATTTTATGTAGATGAACAGGGGGGAAAAGAAGAATGAAGAATTTAAATAAAATTAGTACAAAAATAAAAGAATTACAGGAAGCAATCCATGAAGTAACAGGACAGGATGCAGATATTACTATTGATTTCCACTTCATTGATTTCCACTTCAATGATGATGTATATAATATGGAGACAAAGAAGGAGAAATTCAGTAGAGCAAAGAGGATTGCTAACAACATAACACTTGACAGTCCAGAGTTTAACCAGCATAAGGTGTGGTCGGGAAGGAGTGATAGTGCAGGGGGAATCAGGGTAAGAAAGGATGGTGACCACAAAAGATATATTTGTGTCTTTTTATAATAGACAGGAAAACTAGGGGGATTTGCAATGACATCCATCAAGCAGGGGACAGTAAGAGCAAGCAAAAAAGAAAATGCAAAGATAAAATTACAAAGACAATTTAAAGATGAAAGAGTAAAAGTAATACTAGAACCAGCAGGAAATAATAAATGGGAATACTTAATTCTCCTAAATCCACCGGAAATACCCAAAAATCGGGGCAAAGAAAAAGAGAAGGAATAAAACAAAAAACATTACAAAAAAGAAAGAGAAAAAATAACAAAAGTAAATACACTTTACATACACAATAAACTAGTATATAATAAGTATATAGACATCCAGTAAAACATGGAACAACACAGACTTCAGACAATTTTGAGACATTCAATAATAATTCATAATCCAGTAAGATTATACAATACAGTTAAAACAGTTATAATCCTTGCAATACCAACAATCATAGAATCACTGTAAACAATACAATATTGAGACCACAAAAATAAGGTAAAAATCGGGCAAAAAAGAGAAAAGAAGAAAGGGGTAATCAGATACCATAAATAATAAACATAGTAATAAACATAAAAAAAAGAACAAAGACAAAGACAAATAGAAAGACAAAAACAAGAACAAGCAATCCATAATTACCATCTCAATAATCTTGCAAAGATTTTATATCAAAAATAGGTTAATCAATAATTCTGCAAAGATTTTATATCAAAAATTACCATCTCAATAATTCTGCAAAGAGAGGGTAGGCTGACCGGATTTGTGACCATTTTATTTTCGCAGGTGAAATTGGGAAAAAATCGGAAGCAAAATGGACAAAAAAGTGTATATTATGCATGATTTTTGTATAAAAATGAGCAAAATGCATAAAACACCAAAAAGAGAGCAAAATAAGGGGTCTATAATCGTTGACACTGTGGGAAGGATAAAATCAGGAAAATATTTCCTTCGCAAAATGTTTATTTTGCGAAATTTTTCGGCAAAATCAGAAAAAAGTCCATTTTTGGCAAAAAAGACCCCCCACCCCGATTTTTTCCGATTTTGGTCAGGATAATGCCACCAGCAAAATGAGATAAATTTTGGGGGACTTGCAAAAAATGGAAATTATATATAATAAAATGAGATAAATTTTAGAGGACTTGCAAAAAATGGAAAATCACAGAGGAAGGACAATAATTTGCTAGGGATATTTTATAATAAAATGTAATAAAATGGATAATGGAACAATAGGTGCATGCTCTATAGGGGTCAAAACACCTATAATCATGATTACCAAATAATATATAATAGAAAAAATTTTTGGGGAGTTGTTGAGGGCAGGGGGACAGCGAAAAAAGCCGAAAAAGCCGAAAAAGCCGAAAAGGGCAAAATGGGGCAATATCGGGGAAAAGAGCAGTTTTGTGCTATACCGGGTGGCAGTCATTATGTGGTTCTGGATGGAGACTGCCGGATTCTGGGAATGTGAGGAAAGGGAGCATTGCCACCAAAAATGTAATAAAATGGATAATGGAACATTTAGTGCATACTCTATAGGGGTCAAAACACCTATAATCATGATTAGGGGGAAAAACTGATATGAGTACAGAAGAGGAAAAAGAGAAAAAGTGCCTGCCGGAGAAAATCGACATTAGCTGGTGAGACCATTTTGCCGGGTTTTGGGGATTTTTAAAAAATCACGAAAAAGGGGAATTGGTAAAAATGCAGGTAAAAGAGGGTAAATATTTAATTCAGACAAACCGGAATGAAGTTAGGACATTGGCAATTGCAATGATGAAGCATTTGAAGGATTCAGCAGAATGGGTAGTTGAGGAAAAAGACAGTTTTGAGGAATTTCTTGCACAAATTAAAAGAATGACAAATACCAGTAAAATCTATAAAACTACTGTTGCACTATATGGGCTGGTTGGCAATATTTACAACTCTGGAGAGGAATATGTGAATAATGAATTAGATGATTTTTATAATAGGGTAAAATGGGGGCATAGAGGGTGAATTTAAAGGAAGGTAAATATAACATAGAATGTAGCCGGGATGAAGTTTGGACTTTAGCACATGCAATGATGGATATGTTGACGAAACATTGTCTGGATAAGGCAAAGAAATATTTGACCTTTGATGATTTTCTTGAGGGTGTAAAGGATGACCCGGATACTGCTGAAATGTTAGATAATGCTATTTTTCTTTTTGGTCTGGTTAGTGATGGTGGGGAATATGTGATGCAGGAGTTGCAGTTGTTTCATAGTAATAACAGAATTAAATCAAAGGGAAGATGATATATGTTATTAGCTAAAGTTCTTGCAATTGTATATTTGATTCTCTATATGATTGGGGTTCGTGGTGTTGCTATTAAGGAATATCCTCTGATTTTGATTTTTATGTTTTTGTTGTTAGGGATTGGTGATGGAGTTTGGGGGATTTATGAGGAACTGAAAAAACTAAATGAAAGTAGGGATGAATAATGGTTACCTTCTGGTTGATAATGCTGATTATCTGTGTTAGTGTGATTTTGGGGTTTATTGTATATAGTGGATGGTTTCTTATTATGGATAGGTTGTCACATATAAAATCAATGATGGATAAATATTTAGAGACTTTTCATATAGGAGTTATGAATGTTGACTATGGGGATTTGGAAGCTGGTGAAATGTTTTTGATTGAGCATGTTCCCGGTATTCACATGAAAACTGATTCGGTGGATGAATGGCATGGAGACCAGACAATAGCAGTTAATTTAGCAAATGGAGTTTGTCATCCTCATGCAGATGATTACCGGGTTACTCCTGTGTACGAAAATCCGGATGTTGATGTGTGGTTGCTGGATGAAAACTAAAAAATGCCGGGAGTGTGGGGATGTCAAGAAATATGATAATGGGGGTTTGTGCCGGAAGTGTTATGAACTCTTAATTACCGGGAAGCTGAAGGAGAGATAACAGTGGATGATTGGCAAAAAGCAGTGCAGGGTTTTGGGGGTTATAAGGAATATGTTAGTGAACAGGCTTTTGATTTAGCTTTTATGGCAGTTGAGATTTGGCTGGAGCAGGGGGATAAATCGTGGGCTTTTCGGGTTAAAGAAATGGCAGATGAAATGGAGACTAAAAAGAGGAAATCATTGGGGTTTTTTGAGAAGTATATAAAAGGTAGAGAAATATTTTGGTTGAAACATCCTTTAATATATGTCAGAGAGGGGATTTGTGCAAGGGGTTTTAGGTTAAATCCTCTAGGAAGGAATGATGGGATATGATGTTTATTGGTGATAATGATAGAAACAGAGAAATAAAGGATACTATTTTAAATTCTTATCATATCGGTCTGAACTATCCGATAAAGATTCCGATAAAGGTAAAAAATGGTTCATTGACAACTCATGATTATGTGCTGATTGATGATTATGATGATTTGTATGCATTGGCACTTTTTGTGGATGGGGAATTGGCAATGGATTATGATTTTCGGCTGGAAAAGGAAGCCGGAACTGATAAATCTAATATCGTGAAGGTCGGATTCCATGTTTTGGACTTATCGGAAGTAACAGTGGAAAAAGATGAATGAGGGGAAGGGCAGATAAAAATGAAAATGCTAATTAAAACAGCGAATGATTTTGAGGAATATAGTCAGTATAAGTTTAATAATTTAAAACCTGTTAATAATTTATATTTGTCAGATAAAATGCATTTTATGAATAATCTAAAATAAAGTCAACACAATATTTGTAGATTTGTAGTTGGGGGG
>SL_8KL_010_SEDDRAFT_10004073_pt1 | contig 11879 bp, 13 predicted proteins | sample SodLakKL_010_SED_4_FD_11160 | JGI IMG/M metagenome (IMG submission 11160) | reverse complement strand
TTAATCATAACCGGAACAGCATTCATAATAGCAGTAATATTATTAGCATCAGCTAACTACTTAATTTTAGGTAGAGAGAAGAGAGAAAGAGCAGATCAATATAAAATGCAAATAGACACAGTTCTAAATAGGCATTTTGACGCTCAAGGAATAATAAATAGCACAATTGAAGAGGCAATGGAAGAAGAAAGTGAAAACTGTACATTAGCAATTGATATGGCTGAAGAAAATCTAGAAGAAGCACTTACTCATCAATTAATGGATAATGGGCCTGTAAATTTTGATTTAGATTCTTTGAATATTGAAGATGACTGTCCAAGCGGTTTCACCGTGAATTTAGGATACTCCGTTGAATCTGAAGACCAATCAGTTGTTAAGACCGAAGAATTCGAAAAGTATTTTTCACATCCTTAGATACCTGAAAATACCTTTTAACTTTTTCTAACTTAAATAACTAGAAATAAAGAGATAAATGAAGCTTAAAATTTTTAAATAGAGAAAATGATAGAGGATAAAACACTTCACTTATCACTGATAATAGCTGTAATAGGTCTCACTATCTTAGCCTTTATGCCTTCTTCTGAATATATTGAAAAAACTATTGAGGAATTAGAAAGAGAATGTGAAGGTAAAATAAATGTAAAAGGAGAGATATCAAACTCTTTTTTCTCAGAGAAAGGAAATCACATAGGTTTAATGTCTAAAGGAGATATAGAAATACTTATAATGCTTCCTGAAGATGGTTTCTTTACCGGTAAAAGAATAGAAGTGAAGGGAAGAGCCTCAAGATACAGAGAAAAATGCTTCGTGTTCTCCGAAGATATAGAAAAAGAATCGAGTTAACATTGATTCAAATGATGTTTTCAACTTTACTTGGAACAACAATAGGAATAATACTTGGATTAATACCTGGGATACATCCCAATAACATAGCTCCTCTATTGATAGCTTTGCCTTTTGCAACAGGGAGAATAACAGCATTAACAGCATCCGCGGCAGCTAGTTTCACGGTATCTTCTCATATTCCATCGATATTGATAGGGGCTCCTTCAGGTGAAAATTTATCAGTACTTCCTGGACATAAATTAACAAAAATAGGTAAAGGAATAACAGCTATAGATTTAACGCTCAAAGGATCTTTAATAGCTATTTTATTAACACCATTAATCGCTATTGCCTACAAAGTGTTCTCAGAAGAACTATATCCTGCTATGTCTGGTTTAATTCCTCCTTTCTTACTTATAATAACTTTTTCAATGATAAAAGATAAGAAATCAGCATCAATCGTGTTATTATCTTCCCTATTAGGATTTTTATCTTTAGAAGGAATAACTATAATGCCGATGCTCACAGGTTTATTCGGAACAAGCACATTAATAATTTCTTTAACAAGAAAAAATGAATTAAGTAGTCAAAAACTTAAATCAGATCCAAAAACAGATCATTGGAAAACAACTAGGTCCTCAACACTCTCTACTGTATTATCATGTGTTTTAGGGGTATTGCCAGCAATATCTAGTGCAATAACAGCGGTGATAGGTAAAAAGTTTGGAAAAATGAATGAAGAAGAATACTTAGCCTTCATAGGAGCTTCCAATACTACTTACACAGTAGTTTCTTTCTTAGCATTAATATACCTAGGCAGATCAAGATCAGGACCGGTTGTGGCTCTATCAAAAATAAAATATCCTGAAAATACTTTGTTAATAATTACATCAATAGTTGTATCAGTATCAATAACTTACATAGTGTTGAAAAAAAGTCTTCCAAAAATAGCAAAATTCATGAATAGAATAAATATTAGAAAAGCAACTATGTTGTCTTTAGCTCTATTGATATTTCTAAATATATACTTAACGAATAAAAAAGGTTTAATAGTTTTAATAACATCAACAGCAATAGGAATATCTACGGTTAAGTTAAAAGTTCCAAGGATAAACACTATGGCTTGTTTAACAATCCCTACAGCTCTCTTATTGATTTAGAAAAATAGAGATGTAAAACCAAATGAGTTAAAATAATGAAGAACAAACCTATTTAGGGATAAAATGAGGATAAAAAAAGAAACCCTTAATGACATACTACAGGTTTCAAAGGAAGCACACCCTCTAGAAGTGGGAGGAATACTTCTTGGAAAAAAACAGATTGATGATTTCGTATTGATTCCAGGGGAATTCACATCCAGTAGCGTGAGAGTGAGATTAAACCAACTTCCAATATATACCAATAAAAAGGGAACATTTCACAGTCATCCAACAACAAATCCAAATCCCTCAAAAGCAGATAAGTCTTTCTTCTCCAAAATGGGGAGATACCACATGATAATCGCTAAACCCTACACTGAAGAAAAAATAAAAGCATATAACAACAGAGGAGAAGAAATCGAAGTAGAAAAAATCAATGATGAAAATGACTAAAGATATTAAAATATTATTCACTGTATTGGACGGAGCAGCGGGAAGACCTTATCCCAATAAAAATGGAAAAACAGCGCTTGAAGCAGCTGAAACACCTTCATTGAATAAAATAGCTAGAAATGCAGCCACAGGAATGATGACTGTTATACCAGGGACAGCTCCAGAGAGTGATTCAGCAGTACTATCGCTATTAGGATACGAACCCAAAAAATACTACACCGGCAGAGGACCACTGGAAGCCATGGGCACCGATGTAGACTACCAGGATGGGGATTTGGCTCTTAGATGTAATTTTGCCACTGTAAAAAATGGAAAAAAATTGTTGGATAGAAGAGTATCCAGAACACTTATTAAAAAAGAAGCTGAAGAACTTGAACGATTAATAAACAAAAAAGTAAAACTAGATAACTTCAAATTTAAATTCAAATCTACAAACCAACACAGAGGGCTTTTAATAATAAAAGATAACGGTAAAATTGAATTAAGTCCTAAAATAACAAATACAGATCCAGCTTACGGTAGAAAAGGATTAATTTCAATAGCAAAAGAAAAATACGAATCAAAGATACAAAAATGTAAACCAATAGAGCCTGAAGCTATAGAAACAGCTAAATCGATAAATGAATTCACTGAAAAAACAATAAAAGTTCTAAAAAAAGCTGAAGTAAATGAAAAAAGAAGAAAAGAAGGAAAACTAGAAGCAAATGCTATTTTAACAAGAGATGCAGGGATTAAAAAACCTGATTTACCTGATATGAAGGAAATATTTGGTTTAAAATGGTCATTACTGGCAAACATGCCTTTAGAAAGAGGGATAGCTAAAGCAGCAGGAATGGAAACCATAAAAATAAAAAATGAAGAAGATTATGAAGAATGGCTATTGAAAACACATGAAGCAATGCGAGAGAATGACTGCGTATACGTTCATCTAAAAGGACCTGATCTACCTGCACACGACGGTGATTTTGAAAGAAAAAAGGATAAAATAGAGGAAATCGATCAAAATTACTATAGAAAATTAATCAATCAAATAGATACTAAAAAAACTATTATAGTAGTTACTTCAGATCATTCAACTCCTTGCACAATAGGTGCACATTCAAAAGATCCTGTACCTATAATGATATCACATCCTGCTATTTCTGGAAAGGCTCTTAGATTCAATGAAAAAGAAGCGAGAAAAGGAACTTTAAATATACCTAAAGCAACCTTATTAATGAATTATCTAAATAAATTATACAAAGGAATACAAAAAAATGATCAGGAGGGCTTAAAATGACCAAAGAATGGGAAAAGTACTACAGTAATCTTGAAAAAATACCTGAAGGTATAAGAAAGCCTAGAAACTATGTCAAGGAATTCGCTAAGGGTTTAAAAGAACAAAACAAAATGGACATCCTTGACTTGGGATGTGGTTTCGGAAGACACCTAATATATCTTGCGGAACAAGGTTTCAATGTAAAAGGAATAGATATATCGAAAGAAGCAATAGAGATGGCTGAAACCAGACTTAGAGAAAAAGGATTAAATGCGGAATTGAAACAAGAAGATATGAAAGATTTATCATTTAATGAATCACAGTTTGATGCTGTAATAGCAATAACAGTCATAGGACACGCTACAAAACCAGATATAAGTAAAACAGTGAACGAGATACACAGGGTACTAAAACCTGAAGGGGTATTCTATGGTAATATACCCTCAAAAACTGATTCAAGGTATAAGACAGGACAAGCTGTTGAAGAAGGAGAAACTTATAGAACAAGAGAGTACGGGTACGGAAGAGGAATAAAAGAAATACACAGTTTTTATACAGAAGAAGAACTAAGGGATTTATTTAAAGAATTCAGAGATCTTGAAATAGAACTATTGAAATTTAAAGGAGAAGAAATTCAAAGCTATAAAATAATAGCTAAAAAATGATATTTAATTAGTTGTATAGTAATATTCGCCTTTCTTTTTTTGTTCCTTGTCTTTTTGAGATTCCTTTTTATTTATCCTTGGTCTACCTGTCCTCGGTTCTCTTCTCATAGTTATATTCATCATTTCAAGGAAATTACTCATACCTATCTTCATATTAACAGGTTCATTGGCTTTACCTCTCTTTCCAGGATCTCCCGTGAACCTCATTAATCTGTTTGAAACCATGTCCTGGAACAATAAATCATGATCAACCACTAATACCGAAATATTCTTATCATCAGCTGCTCTTCTTATAACCTTTGAAACCTTTAATCTTTGATCAATATCTAAAAATGCGGAAGGTTCATCCAGTAAACAAAGATCACATTCGGTTCCCAATGCTAATGTAACAGCAACTCTTTGTTGCTCTCCTCCAGATAATTCTCCTAGCTTCTTAGGATATATATCTTCAACTAATGGTTTTAATCTTGACTTGAATAATTTTTTATCAAAATTATTTCTAGTAGCGATGAACTGTTCAACAGTCATTTTTCTTGAACTAAAATCAACGTATTGAGGTTTATAAGAAATTTTTGACTCAAGGCCAATCTTACCACTTTCAGGTTCTTCTTCACCAGCTAAAACTTTTACAAAGGTGGTTTTACCTATAGCGTTTTCTCCTATTATTCCTATAACTTCACCTTTCTTTATATCTCCTCCATCAACTTTTAACTCGAACTCAGGATACTTCTTTTCAAAATCAGGATAAGAAATGGATTCCTCTCCTTTATAATGTGTTGAAGGAGGATTAGTTTCAAAAGTTATCTCTTGTGACCTTATCCTAGTATTCTCTTCCTCCAAAAATCCTTCTAGGAACTGATTTATTCCTTTTCTACTTGACTTTAAACTTGAAACAGCCCCGAAAACCGATGGTTTTCCATATAAAATGTAAACATAATCGGTTAAATAATCTAAAATTGCTAAATCATGCTCAACTATCATTACCTTTTTATTCTCACCTAATTCATTTATTATCTCCGCGATTCTAAGCCTCTGCTTTATATCCAAGTAACTTGAAGGCTCATCTATAAAATAAAGATCAGCTTCTTTCAACAAAGTAGCAGCAATAGCTATACGCTGTAACTCTCCACCTGAAACTTCTTTAATGCTTCTTGACCAACAACTACCTAAATTGAGCCTTTCCTTTAGTTCATTAATTTTTTTCCTTTCTCATTAACTTTTTCTAATAATTCCGAAACCTTACCATCGTGCGCCTTGGGTATGGAAGTAACCACCTGTGGTTTGTAAGCTGCTTTCAATTCACCTGACTTTATTTTCTTGAAGTAATCATGAGCTTCAGTTCCTTTAAATTGATCCAAAATGAAATTCCAATCTACATCTTCATTATATTTACCGAAATTTGGTTTCAAATTACCTGAAAGGATTTTTACTAAGGTTGATTTACCTATAGCGTTAGGCCCTATCAATCCAACTACTCCTTCTCTCGGAATTGGCAATCCATAGACTCTAAAATCATTCATACCGTATCTATGAGTAGGTTCTCCAACTTCTTCAGGTTCATTTATAATGGAAATAGCTCCAAAAGGGCATTTCTTAATACAAATGCCGCAACCAGTGCATAGATCTTCATCTATAATTATGCTTGTTTTTTTATCATTCAAAACAATACATTCTTCATCCTGTCTATTAACCGGACAGGATTTAATACACTCGTAACTACATTTATCAGTATTACACTTTTCCTTATCCACTACAGCTATTCTAGTCATCTTAAACACTTTTAATCTTTTGAAGATACTTCAAACTAATTAAATAATAAAAAAGAACAAAATTTTAATTTAAAGCCAAAGTAATAGTACACCTATTACAAATAAAAATATACCTATTAGGATTATTCCACCTTGAATAGTAACTACTAAGGCATCCATTAAACCAGCTACATTCCATCCTTTATCCATAAAGAAAAAATGAAGCATTCCAATCACTATAAGTGCTCCTATAATGAGACTTCCTACTCCAAACTTATCCACTTTCATCTATTGAAACCTCCCTCTAACTATTTATCCTGTTAATTATCTTTGTAATTCTTTTTATATAAGCTTCACTTATTTTAAATGGCCACTTCTTTAATAAATTAAGGTAACAGAAGCTGATAAAAATGTTCATTATATATAGAGATGAGAAATCTATTAAATTAAAGCCAGAGTCAATAGAAGACTTATGGCATCTTGAAAAAATAATAAAAGAAGGAGACGAAGTTACATCTGTAACTGAAAGAAGAAGAGAGGAAAAATCAGGAGTATTCAGAGAGAAAATGACTCTGACTATAGAAGTTGAAAAAAAAGAATTCCACAAGGACTACGGAGCTCTAAAAATACTTGGAATTATTAAGAAAGGACCCGAAGACAAGATATCGTTAGATTCTTACCATTCATTTAAAATAAACGAAAGAGACGTTCTCACGATAAAGAAAGAAAAATGGAGAAAACACGAATTAGATATATTGAAAGACGCTAAAAAAGAATCAAAACAACCGAAAATCACTATAGCAATAATGGATGAAAGAAAAGCGGAAGTATTCACAGTGAAAGCATACGGACTTGAAAAAGAAGCGAATATAAATCTTCCTGGAAAAGGAAAATACGCTGAAAAAAGCGATAAGGGAAAATACTACAAAGAAATAACTGATATCCTTGAAAAGAAAAACACTAAAACCGATAGATACATAGTAGCCGGCCCAGGATTTGAACCCGATAATTACATGAATTACCTTGAGGAAAAAAATAAAAAGATATACAAAAACACAATAAGGTTAAAAACAAACAATACGGGAGAACAAGGAGTATACGAATTAATGAAGCAAGATGAGATAGATAGAGTACTTCAGGAATCAAGATTAAAGGAAGAAACAAAGTTAATAGATGAATTAATGAAACAAATAGGTAGAGAAAAAGGAAAATCAGCCTATGGGGAAAAAGAAGTTGAAAAAGCTGTGAACTACGGAGCCGTTGAAAAACTTCTAATAACTGAAAACAGATTATTCGGAGAAGAGGACAAAATGATTAAACTAATGAATAAAACGGAACAGAAAAATGGAGAAATAAAAGTAATTTCAAACGAAAATCCAGAATCTGAGAAATTGGAAGCTTTAGGAGGCATAGCAGCTATACTGAGATATAAAATAGATTAATTAATCATTTGATACGTCATTTCTTACCTTTTAAAACCAAATGAGACAATAGAGATTCAAGCTGAATTCTTTCGTTTGCACCCTCAGTCATTCTAAAGTCACAATTTCCTATCTCATCCACTAATTCAACCTTATCCTCTTCAGATATCTTATCATACTTCATTATCTCTTTATATAATTGAATTATAACATCTTCGCCGCTCATACCATATTTATAGAGTAGTTCATCCAAACTATCTCTTGCTTTGAGGAAATTTCCACCTAAAGAGTATTCTATTAATTCTCTAATTTCATCTGGTCTAGCCTTGGATGAAATTTTATATATCTCTTCCTCTGTTATCTCATCTTTCAAAGTTCCAGCGGTTTGAAGATAATTGATCGCTTTTCTCATATCTCCTTGAGAAGTGTAAACTAGTGCATCGTAAGCATCTTCATCTACAGTCAAATCTTCTTCTTTTGCAATGAACTTCAATCTATCTATAACTTTATCTTTACTGAGCGGATTAAATCTGAATAATGCACATCTTGATTGAATTGGAGGTATTATTTTACTGCTATAATTACCTGTTAATATGAATCTAGTTGTCTTAGCGTAATTCTCCATTGTTCTTCTTAAAGCATTCTGAGCATCAGAAGTTAATGAATCTGCTTCATCCAAAAATATTATTTTAAATCCTATTCCACCGTAAGGTTGTGTTGCTGCAAAATCCTTGATTTTCCCACGGATGATATCTATTCCTCTCTCATCACTAGCATTTAACTCCAAGAAATTCTCATCAAAATGCTCTCCGAACAATTCATGTCCTATAGCTAGTGCTGAAGCTGTTTTACCTGTTCCAGCTGGTCCTGTAAATAATAAACTAGGCATATTGTCCTTTTCGACGTATGCTTTGAATCTCTCAGTTATTTCTTCATGACCTACAACATCCTCTATTTTTTTAGGCCTATATTTTTCAGTCCAAGGTAATTCAATCGCCATTTCAAACACTTTTTCAATTAGTTAAATATCTCAATAGACATAATAATTAATAATTCCGATACTTAATAAAATATGTATCGAGAAAACAATAAAGTAAAGAATAATTCAAATAAACTCAAGGTGAAAAAATGTTAACGAATATGATGCTGGGTGAAATAATTATAATAGTCTCAGGGTTCTTTTTAGGATACGTATTCCCTGATTTAGTTAAAGAAACTGGAATGGATCCACATATAAGCTATTCATACATATCAGTTCTAATTTTAGGCATCTTACCAATTATAGGGTATGCCACTAGGGAAATATGGACACAAGGAACTCTCTCAATAGCAGGAATAACAGGATTCACTGAATCTATATTCCTATGGTTAACAGTAACTCTTCTAATAGGTGGATTTGTAAGAATAATCCAGTATTATCTTTCAAATAGATAATTTTATTATTTCTCTCTAAATAAAACAAAGATTGAATAAGTGATCAAATGAAGGTAGCTGTGGATAACTACGGATGTACTAGAAATAAATCTGATGGAGAATTAATAAAAGGTCAGATAGAGAGTCAAGAAGATTTTTTTGAGACAAGCATAGAAGATGCAGATGTAATCATTCTCAATACCTGTGGAGTTAAAAATAAAACACAGTCCAAAATGATGAATAGGCTGAAAAGATATAGAGAGAAAGGAAAAAAAGTTCTAGTAGCAGGTTGTCTTCCAAAAATAAATAAAGAACTTTTAGAAGAACAAAAAGCATCAATGGTTTCTCCTGACACAATAGATAAAATACCTAAAGCATTAAGAAAAATCTCAGACGGCAAAAACCCTATTTATATAGATAAAGAAATAAATTCAGATAATAAGAGTAAATTGGAGATGAAAAGGAAAATAGAAAAAGGAATAACAGGAATAGTGCCAATATCGGATGGTTGCTTGGGAAATTGCAGTTACTGTGGAGTTAAAAATGCAAGAGGAAACCTAAAAAGCTATCCTGAAGAGAAAATAATAAATGAAGTAAACAAACTAATTGAAAATGGAAAGAAACAAATCTATTTAACAGGCCAAGATACGGGTTGCTACGGAAAAGATAAAAGAAAAACTGATTTTCCTCAATTGATTCAAAAAATAATTAAATTAAAAGGAGAATTCAAAATAAGGATAGGTATGATGAATCCAGAGCATTTGAAGGATTCAGAGATAAGAGAAAAATTAATTCAGTCTTTGAATAACTCCAAGATTTACAATTTCTTACACATACCTGTACAATCGGGATCCAATAAAGTTCTAGAGGATATGAACAGAAGATACACAGTGGAAGAATTCAAAGAAATTATCGAGGAATTTAAAAGAGAGGTAAAAAATCTCAATTTAGCGACCGATATAATCGTTGGATATCCAACCGAAGGAGAAGAGGAATTTCAAGAAACTATTGATATGGTAAAAGAAGTAAAGCCAGATGTTACGAATATATCTAGATTCTATCCAAGACCCAATACTGAAGCTGAAAAACTAGATTCTCATACGAGTCAAGTTTTAAAGAAAAGATCGAGAAAATTATCGAAAGTGGCTCAAAAAATAAGTAATGAAAAAAATAAGAGTTATTTAAATCAGAAAATGGAGATAATGATAACTAGAAATACTGGGAAAATGATGAGAGGTAGAACTAATAACTACAAGAAAATACAGATAAAGGACGAAATCCAATCCAATTTAAGACCAGGTAAAAAACTAAAAGCTAAAATAAGTAATTTTAGACCACGAGGATTAACAGGTAAAATACTAGAAATAATGTGAAGTATAATAGAAGTAATTGGAAAACTAAAAACAGAGCACTGAACACTGTCAATCTAATAATATACCGCTAATTATAAATAACTTAATAACACATATTTATACATGCGGATGCCAATTCAAAGAGCCCTGACCAAGTATATCGAAAACATCGATAAAGTTATCCTCTTCAGTATATTCATAATCCTAACTCTCTCACTATCATTTGTAATGTCCAGTTTCATTTCAGCAGGTTCTGGATTCATAAGATTTACATCAATTTATGCGGACCTCACTATCCCACAAGTAATCATAATGTTGGGTGTTTCACTCGTATCAATAATTTTGATATCAATATTTTTATCCGCATTGATCTCAACGATTAAACTTCAAGAAACTCTGGATCAAGTTACATACAAAAAAGTAACCTCTGTATTCAAAAAGTACGTTCTACAGATGACTATGTTCTTAATTCTATTAACAGTTATATCGATAGCAATCGGAACATTTTTAACCTATATAGGTACACCTACTGTGATAACACAAGCAGTAATTCTAATATTATGGGTGTTATTCATATTTACTCCTCAAATAATTGTATTAGAAGACTTCGGAGTAATCGAATCTTTAAAAGATTCTCTCAGTTTCATTGAAAGAAACCCAATACCTCTAGCCAAATACATAGTAGTAGGATTTATACTGATGTTCTTATTAACCCTTATAGAGGTATTTTTAGGACAATTCTTCATATGGGCACATCAAATAATAACAGTGGTACTTGTATCTATATTAGTACTTCCATTCCTACAGATATATGCGACTGAATTATATCTAAAAAGATATCCATTAACTGGGATATAAAAGAATACTTTACTAGTTTCTTTGAATTAATATCAAAATTTGAAAAATACACCAACTCTTTTTAATCTCAGTAACTTCAAAAGATAAACATGGATTTAGTTATAGCTGAGAAACACAATGCAGCAAAAAGAATTGCAGAAATACTGGGAAAACCGAAGCAAGTGAAAAAAGGAAGGGTGAAATGCTACGAACTAGATGATAAGGTTGTAGTTCCCTTAAGAGGACATGTAAAAAACCCTGATTTTCCTAAAGATTACAACAACTGGAGATCAACTGACTTAATAGAATTAATAGATGCTCCAATACAATATCAAGATACTAGAAGATCAATAAGCAACGCGATAAAACATTAACAATAGCAACGGACTACGACAGAGAAGGAGAATCCATAGGAAAAGAAGCAATTCAAATAGCACGGGAAAAAAGACCTGAAATACCTATAAAAAGAACCAAATTCAGTTCACTAACTAACGAAGATGTAAAAAAAGCTTTCGAAAATCCATCGGATTTCGACTGGAGTCTGGCTGACTCAGCAGATGCCAGAAGAGAAATAGATCTTATTTGGGGTGCAACTCTAACAAGATACATCTCGCTTGCTGGAAGAAGACTTGGAAAATCATTCCTATCAGTGGGAAGAGTACAAACACCTACACTAGCGGAAATAGTGAAAAGAGAAAAAGAAAGAAAAAAATTCGAACCAAAACCATACTGGAAACCATGGATAAACTGTCAGAAAAATGAACAAAA
>SL_8KL_010_SEDDRAFT_10004072_pt1 | contig 11881 bp, 8 predicted proteins | sample SodLakKL_010_SED_4_FD_11160 | JGI IMG/M metagenome (IMG submission 11160) | reverse complement strand
AAAAGGCCTCGTTTTGCCACCCTCAGGAATCTTGCTATGCGATAACAAGGCGCGGTATTAAAAAGGGGGGTTCTTCGTTTTGCCACCCTCAGGAATCTTGCTATGCGATAACACTTTTACTAGTCATGAAACCCCAGAAGAATTTTACCTGCTTCTCACGAAACCCTTAAAATAACCTAAACCTTTTTGAATCTTGTAATCTATTTTCTTACTTTTTTCAATATAATTCTAAGAAGGTGAAATCATGCAAGAGATCATTGATAAGTTGAAACAGTTCCGCGACAAGCGTAACTGGAACCAATTCCACACTCCGGAGAACCTTGCTAAATCCGTGGTGCTTGAATCGGCGGAGCTGCTTGAGAACTTCCAGTGGGAGCACGTCCGTGAAGACCGGGAGAACATCAAGGACGAGATCGCCGACATCGTCGGNTATTGTNTGCTTTTGTGNGANCACTACGGCTTCGACCTCGAGACCATCCTCAAGGAGAAGATCGAAAAGAACGAGAAGAAGTATCCCGCGTCCAAAGCATATGGCACCGCCAAGAAATACAATGAACTGTAAGGAAGGGGAATAGACATTGATTGTCTATGAAGCGACCAAAGAAACATTTCTACAGGATGTGCGCGCCCGCGTCATCGATGAGAAAATTTATTCCGAATACCAAAAATTGATCGGCAGGACCACCAAAAGTGAAATCAATTCATGGAAGCACTCGCTCAGGGATATGAGCGAAGTGCTGAACGTTGATGCGATTCCTGCAGATGCGAAAGTGGCCGTTGAGTTCAAGGTTCCGAATACTGAAAAACGCGTGGACTTCCTGATCGGCGGGCTGGGTGAAGACGGCCGTGAACACGTTGTCATTGTTGAGCTGAAACAATGGCAGGCCGCGCAGGAGACTCCCAAGGATGGCATTGTCGTGACACGGTTTTCCGGAAGGGCGGTTGAGACTGTCCATCCTTCCTATCAGGCGTGGACCTATGCGAGCCTGATCCAGGAGTTCAACGAGACCGTACAGGAAGAATCCATCGGACTCGTCCCTTGTGCGTTTTTACATAATTATCGCCCGAGGGAAAACGATCCGTTGCTCTCGCCGCATTATCAAGCCCACATCGAAAAATCCCCGCTGTTTTTAGAACGCGACATCGACAAGCTGGCGGATTTCATCGCCAAACATGTTCGGTATCCGGACCCGGGCGATTTGCTTTACCGAATTGAAAACGGCAAGATTCGTCCGTCGAAGAAACTGGCCGATACAATCTCTTCAATGCTGAGAGGAAATGAAGAGTTCCGCATGATTGATGAACAGAAGAATGTCTATGAGGAATTGAAGCTGCTTGCGGATGAGGCGCATAAAAGACATAGTAAGGATGCCGAAGGCAAGGATGTCGTCATCATTGAAGGTGGTCCCGGAACCGGCAAGAGCGTCATCGCCATCAATCTGCTCGCGAAGCTGATCCAATCCCGCATGAACGCCAGGTATGTGACGAGAAACTCCGCGCCCCGCGAGGTGTACTCCGCCTTGTTGAAAGGGGAGAGAACCAAACGGGAGATCGACAATCTTTTCAACGGCTCCGGCTCGTATGTAGACTCGGACGCCAATGAATTCGAAACCCTTATCGTCGATGAAGCGCATCGCCTGAATGAAAAGTCCGGGTTGTTCGCAAACCGCGGCGAGAATCAGATGAAGGAAATCATCCGTGCCGCCCGCCTGTCCATCTTCTTCATCGACGAGGCGCAGACGGTCACGCTCAAAGACAAGGGCTCTTCGAGAGAAATCGAAACGTGGGCCGAACATTACGACGCCAATGTCTACAAGCTCTCGCTCACTTCACAGTTCAGATGTAACGGATCGGATGGCTTCCTTCCCTGGGTGGACGATGTGCTGGGCATCCGCGAGACGGCGAACAAGACGTTTGATACCGACACGTTCGATTTCAGGGTCTACGATGATCCGAATGCCCTGCGCGAGGAAATTTTCCGCAAGAACACCGGAAAAACCAAAGCCCGTCTGCTCGCCGGCTATTGCTGGGAGTGGGAGAAAGAAAAACGCGACGACCCCGAACATTACGATATCGTCATCCCCGAACACAACTTCAAGATGAGCTGGAATCTGGAGCGGGATGGACAAGGGTGGCTCATCCAGCGCGACAGCATCAATGAAGCCGGATGCATTCACACTTCGCAAGGTCTCGAGGTCGACTATGTCGGCGTCATCATCGGTGACGACTTAAGATATGAAAACAAGAAAGTCATCACCGATGTCTCAAAACGCGCCAGAACCGACCAGTCGGTCAAGGGATGGAAAAAGGGCATGCGAGAAGACCCCGACACTATGAGTGAGCGTGTGGACCGGATAATCCGTAATACTTACCGTACTTTGATGACACGTGGTTTGAAGGGATGCTATATCTACTGCACTGATAATAAGCTCCAGGAATATATAAAATCCAGAATCCAGAAGTGAACACGGAAAAATTTTCCTTTCATCCATTCAAAAGGGAAGTTGCATTATCAAAGTTCATGTAACAATCTTCTTTATTTGTAAAAAACTAAGTGTCTTGTGATTGATCGAGAGTGATATTTCACCAAGAAGGAAAGAAACTTTGTCATGTCAAAGATCAAAAGCAAAATGAGTCGGACGAGTTATTGTTATCGGGAACTAAAGCCTTTTCTTTATAGCCAACAATCCAATATCAATTGAAGACTATTCGTTTGCAACCCGGATCTCATTTGACAGAAATTTTTGCGCAAAAATGGAAATTGAATTGCTGTGTTCAAGATAAGTGTTGATAGCAATTGTAACTTCATGGACAGTCTGGTAGAATGGGCCTGCCAAACAAAAATCAAGTATGACTCAAATCCTAAGTGCTCTTAGGCAACCGGCTTGTGGCTTGATTTTTGTTTGGCGACGAAATCCATTTTGCAGGCCGGTTGCTTAAGAGCATTTTCTATTTGAGAGGACTGTCCAACATGAGAGAGCGTCGTAGAGAACCATTTGATGTCTGCCATCAATGTATTGTGTGCGGATGAATACGAATACAATGAACGGGTCGATTATCTGATCACCAATCAGACGGCTTTCAACCGAGCCGCTGACGCCTTGCATAAGATCCTGTTCAGGGAGAGGCGGATTCCCGACCATTACGTGAAAAATGGAAAGACCGTAAAAGGCCGTCAGCGGTATCTTGATAAGCGAACAGGAAAGACCGTGACACTCACCAAGCAATCGATTGTTCAATACACAAAAAAGAGCTATCGTCAATGGTCCGAATATATACGATTGATGCTTTATGGCTTATCGCTTCGCGATATCGCCAAGGCTGTGGAAATATCCACAACCACAGCGTTTCACTGGCGCCACAAGGTCATTGAAGCGATGCGTGAATACAAAAGCGAAACACCTCTAAAAGGTCAGATTCAAGTGGATGAGCCATATTTCCTTCTCAACATGAAAGGTAGATGGAGCGGCGGGTTTGACCTCGGCCCTCAAAGAAACGCGCCACTTCAGCTCTTCGCCGTGGTATCAACCAGGAGCATGTCTGCGTACTGATCGCCATCGATGAGTACGACCAGATACTCACCAAAGTCATCGGACAGGGACATCCGAACACTTCGAATTTGGGAGATGCGCTTGATTCAAGGATTGAACCAGGTAGCTTACTGATCACTGATAGCCGCCAATCCTATTCAGGCGTGGCGAAGAGATTGGGGTGTGAGCTGGAATAGATCCCTTCCGGTGAACACCGGAGAGGCACATTCAATCTTGGCATCATGAATCAATATCACAGTGAACTGAAAACGTGGGTCAGTAGATTCAAGGGTGTGTCCACGAAACATCTTGAAAATTATCTTCTCTGGTTCCGGTTCATGAAATACATGCGGTATGAATTGGAAATCAGCGAACATTTCGCGCACACTTTCAACTATACAGTGTCTCAGTATCTTGACGTTCATAATTCGGATGTATTTGATAAACCGTATCCGATAGATGTTTATAGACCCTATCAACACTTATCTTGAACACAGCATTAGTTATTAAGGAACAACATTTAGATTAAGTTTTTTCCGCTGAAAAAAATACAATATGTTTGAAAACTGAAAATTTTAGACTGGATAATATGTCTTTGGAGTGATGGCACTCATTTCATTCGCAATCCAGACAAAGTGATAGTACAAAGTAAATGGTTTTAAAATACTTGAATTTTGAAGATAACTTTATTAGATACAAAAGAGGATTAATATGCAAATTATTCATTGATAGCGGACTCTTTTTGTTCTTTCACAGCATTCTATCCAAATAATTAAGAGGTTTTTCTTATGGTCTTATTGAACAGACAAAAAATATTCGGCTTTCTTATGGCAGTAAGTTTGTTGCTGGTTTTCTTTTTGAGAACTAGAATGAACTATGATTTTTCTATTGTAGTAGGAGGTCACAGATTAGGTCTCATTAGTTGGCTTACCATTGCGCTTATTATAGGGGGGGGGGTATATAGATTTTTAAATGCGGGAGCAATATCAATAGTTGGGCATGAAAAGTTACTTTTCTTCATTATTATTGTTGCAACAATAGGTTTTTTAATAAACTTGGTTTCTCAGTTCACTCCCGTTTCAAACTACAGCTCTTCAATGGCTGTTTTATTGGAAATAATTATGCCCATGTTCTTGGCTACCGTTATATGTAACATAATAACTAGTGTGAGAATACGAGATTGGTTGCTACAGGTTATATTTGTTATTACGGCTTTTGCAAGTATAATAAGCTTTCTTTCTGTGCAGTTTGATCAGCTGTTTATATCTTTACTCCAGTGGGAGATTGATGCAATTGATAGAGGTATAATCGGTATACGTCTGGAAACAGTCATTCTAATCGTTTTTCCATTTGTATATTACAGTGCAATTATTAGTAAAAAGAGCGTGAAATACACCCTCATGATGGCATGCTATTTTTTGGGATTATTGAGCTTGGGATTCCGCATGCCCTTTTTAATAATTTTGCTTCAGATTATTCTGATATCAGCTATGAATTTTTCTCAGCGTAAGAACTTAATATTTAAGCCATTTTTAAGATTCATTGGAGCATTCTTAGTTATTATATTGTTTTTATTTTTTGAGGAGCAAGGAGTAATACCAACAAATTTTGTTTCTAGATTTCAAGAACATGGTATAGATCCTGGTGGTCGCTTAGAAAGAATCACAGAATTCTTATCATATGTGAACCAATTTCCAAGTCCAGGCGTTTTGTTTGGGATGGGAGTAAATACGGTCTATTCCAGGGGAAGCTTAGGTCATATACCATTTGATCCTCATTTTGCATTATTAATTACTATTGCAGAAATAGGAATAATTGGTCTATTATTATTTATCGGCATTTTTGTGGTTGTTGGCAAACGACTAGAGTTCCGTAAAGGCTACCAAAGGGTCTGGATGGTCGCTTTACTAGGTTTTTTTGTTCAATCCATGGTTCAAACAAGAATATGGGATGACAGATCAATAAGGGTTAATATCGTTTTCTGGTTGATTACAGGCCTTTTAATGGTAACAAACATTAATAATAAGACAAGAACATTATTAGATAAGACAGATAATAAATGATCACTGATATTTATTACGAAATTTCATTTAGCAAATTTGTTTAATCATATGCGGCACTCAAAAGGAGGTTAGCGAATTGTCTCATTAGGAGTATAATAGTCCAAGCACTTTTTGGTCGATTATTGATGAGCTGTACGTTGCATTCAGTTCCTGCTCACCTATTTCCGCTAACTCTTTTCCTTTTGTGTAGAACTCTCCAATTAAGTCATTACTGTTTTTATCGGTCTTTTTTGCCACGCATAGTAGGGGACAGCGAAATATATGTTGCACCCAAGGCCTTATCGATGGTCTTTCAGCCGGCAAATTCCTTGCCCCGATCACAGGGAATCGTCCCAATTATGTCCTTGTCTTCCTTTCTGCGAGTGTTACGAAGACACGGCGGCTCTTTCTGCGGCGAATATCCCGCCCTGACTCGACGGTGTCCGCTTCCCAATGTCCTATACCCTTGCGTTTGTAAACGCTCCTGGTACGTTGGCGGATGGATTTGCTGATTTTGAAACGCCCACGTGTTTTGCGGTTACTTAAATGCCCCTTTCCGACGCAGCCGCCTCAGTCCACCTTGAATGATGAGCCCCGGTGAATCCAACGATATATGGTCGAAAACGCGGGACACTTCCTCCCTTTCCCTACAAGACGCATGCGATTCATAATCTGTTCGGGAGAAGGGCGCTTTGCGATACCTTCATCAATCAAACGTTTGCTTTCAGCTGGCAAACTAAGGGGCCGATGGCATTGGGCGCGGCGAGATTCACAAGGCTTCTGTGCTTGAGCTGGACGATATATGTTAGTCTTTGGGCAATGGTTGCGGCCCATCTCCCGTGAGATGGTGGAGGGGCTGCGCCCCAGGGCCTTGGCTATGCATCTTTGGCTCATACCTACTTGCTGGAGCTGGTATATCCTGGTGCCTTTCTTTATGGTAAAGATGATGGTAGTTCATGGGTTCCTCTTTGTAATGTGGTTGGGCTACTATCACTATACAGGAATTCATGAATCTTTTTAAATTCCAAGTGTTCACTTCTTATAATAATTCACCTTAAAAAATGCATGCTATTTTTCTGCCAACTTTGCATAAAGGATGTCAAATGTTCTATTAGAGGCTGCCGCTACGGGACGCCCTATCCTTACTTCCCAAATTCCTGACTGTCAGGAAATTTTCGATGAAGGCGTTTCTGGTTTTGGTTTCAACATTCAAGATCAATAAGATTTAAATCAAACAATTGAAAAGTTTATCAATTTACCTTATGAGAAGAAAAAGAGAATGAGAATAAAGGCTAGAGAAAAAGTTGAAAATAAATTTGATAGAAAGATTGTCATCAAGTCATATTTGAATGCACTAAAAAAATTGGAGGCAAGGTATTGATGCAGTTGTATGAAGATTTGGTTGAAGGTCGAGAAAAAATTTCCTTAGTTGGATTAGGGTATGTTGGTTTACCTATTGCTGTAGCTTTTGCTAAAAAGGTAAATGTTATCGGTTTTGATATAAGTCGAAACAAAATCAGCCAATTCAAAGACGGTATTGACACAACAAAAGAAGTAGGAGAATCAGAAGTAAAGAATACTAAAGTAGAATTTACAGCAAACGCTGATGATTTAAAAAAAGCGAAATTTCATATTGTCACTGTCCCTACTCCTGTCAATCCTGATAAGACCCCTGATTTCACACCGCTTAAAAATGCTAGCAGGACCTTAGGAAAAAACATGACTAAGGGTTCTATTGTTGTTTTTGAATCCACAGTTTATCCTGGTGCGACCGAAGAGATATGTGTACCCATTTTAGAAGAAGCTTCTGGAATGCAATGTGGTGTTGATTTCAAAGTAGGGTATTCTCCGGAAAGGATTAATCCCGGAGATAAAATTCATAGGCTAGAAAATATCGTCAAGGTTGTTTCAGGGATGGACCAAGAATCATTAGACGTTATCAAGAAGGTATATGAATTAGTTGTCGATGCTGGTGTGCATCCAACTAAATCCATAAAAGCTGCTGAAGCGGCGAAAGTCATTGAAAACTCTCAACGGGACATAAACATTGCGTTTATGAATGAATTGTCTATAATTTTTAATAAGTTAGATATCGATACAAAGGAAGTATTAAAAGCTGCCGGAACAAAATGGAACTTTCTAAATTTCTTTCCCGGCCTAGTGGGGGGGCATTGTATAGGCGTTGATCCTTACTATCTTACATATAAAGCCGAGCAGACAGGTTATCACTCTCAGATAATACTTTCAGGTAGAAAGATTAATGATGATATGGGACGATATGTGACTGAGAATCTTATTAAACAGATGATACAGGCGGATATTCAGATTAAAGGTTCTAGAGTTGCCATATTCGGGTTCACTTTCAAAGAAGATTGTCCCGATACAAGAAACACTCGAGTTATTGACATTGTGAATGAATTAAAAGAATATGGAATTGAACCCATGATTTATGATCCAGTTGCCGATCGGGCAGAAGCAAAAGAAGTCTACGATATTACATTCGAAGATTTTAACAACATCCGGGATTTAGATGCACTCATATTTGCCGTATCACATAAACAGTTCTTTGATTATAATATGGACCGCATTGATAGACTTTTCCATGACAAGAAGAAAAAAGTCTTGATAGACATAAAAGGTATTTATGATAAACAGCAATTCAAAAATGCCGGTTATCTTTATTGGCGGTTATAGAAAGGATTTATTATGAGCTATAAAAATATTAAATTTTCCGAAGATACAATTTTTTTAATCACTGGTGTTGCTGGCTTTATTGGTTCGAATCTATGTGAAGCTTTGCTTGAACTTGGATATAATGTTAAGGGGTTGGATGATTTTTCAACAGGCAAGAAGGATAATTTAAAAGATTTTATTGATCATCCGCACTTTACTTTCGTAGAAGGAGACATCAGAGATTTTAAAACTTGCAAGGAAGTCAGCAAAGATGTAGATTATATATTACACCAAGCAGCTTGGGGGAGTGTCCCAAGAAGTATTGAGAAGCCGTTGTTATATGAAGAGATAAATATCAGGGGTACTGTAAATATATTTGAAGCGGCTAGAGTAAACAATGTAAAAAGAATCATCTATGCTTCAAGCTCTTCTGTATACGGAGATGAGGAAACCTTACCAAAAAAAGAAGGTATAGAAGGTAATTTGCTCTCTCCGTATGCACTCACTAAAACAGTTAATGAGAAATATGCTGAGCAATATCTGATGCATTATGGAGTAGAAACAATTGGCTTACGCTACTTCAATGTATTTGGTAAAAGACAAGATGCTGATGGGCCTTACGCTGCAGTTATTCCCAAGTTCATTAATCAGCTTGTAAATGATATATCACCTACTATATATGGAGATGGATATCAAAGCCGTGATTTTACTTATGTGGAGAATGCTATAGAAGCTAATTTAAAAGCATGTATTGCGGACAAAAATGCACTAGGACAAGCTTTTAACATAGGCTTTGGTGATCAAAAAACATTGCTTGAAGTTTATAATGAAATCTCCAGTATATTGAATAAAAATATTGATCCGAGCTATGCACAAGCACGCCAGGGTGATATAAAACATAGCCATGCAGATATTTCAAAGGCGAAACAGTTTTTAAATTATCAGCCTGAATGGAGTTTTGAAGAGGGTGTAAAGCGCACCCTTTTGAATACGATTAAAAATTAAACGGTACGGCACCAATGAACTGCACCCCAAAAAGCTGGACAGTGCACACTGGTCTAGGGGCAATAGTCTCGGTACATCTCCTATGAGAGATGGGTCGGGCTGCGCTTCAGGGTTTTGACCATATTCCTTGGACTCATGCCTGCCTGCCGAAGCTTATATACAGGTGCTTTGTTTTTATGGTAAGATTATGATGGTTAATGGTTTCTCCTCGAAATGTGGTTAGTCTACTATTATCATGCACGATACCTTGAGTCTATGAAAAAGGAGTATTTTTTTTATTACCTTCCCACTCAAAATATATCTCAATGCACGGTAACATTATGAAAGGAGAGCACACAATTATGAAAGACATAATTGGCAGGGTATTCATCAAACATATTTGGGCTTTGGCTGTAAAAAAAACAACTGAGAAAAAATACACAATCCTCAAAAACCCATGGTTTAAATTTCGAGCTGATCCCTTTGTTGTAGAAACAGATAAAGACATCTTTGTATATTTTGAAGATTTCAATTTTTTCCTTAACCGAGGATCTATTTTTGTTGGTGTTTTGAATGAAAGAAAATCCAAAATTGAAAAGGTTCGCCCTGTGCTTGGAGGAAAGCATCATTTTTCTTATCCATGTATAATCCGTGAGAAGAACAATATTTTTCTCGTTCCAGAAACTGCCGAAAAAAAAGAAATTTCCCTTTATCAGATAGTCAAACTACCAGATCAAATTAAAAAAAGAAGGATTCTACTCGATAACATAGATGCAGTAGATTCCACACTATATTATCATAAAGACAGATGGTATTTATTTACAAATACTTTAGTGCCAGGAACAAATAAGCATAACCAATTAAGGGTTTTTTTTACTGATGATTTGTATGAAGGTCAATTTAAGCCCGTAAAACATATTAGCATGGCAAAAACCCCATTATCTAATGGCCGAATGGCAGGAAATATACACCAGAGAAATTCGTCTATTATAAGATATTCCCAAGACTGTACCCACGGATATGGGGATAATATAAATATTAATGAAGTACTTGAATTGAGTCCCGAGCGATATAAAGAGAAATTTGTAAACACGATAAGTAAACCAGATAAAACATTCGGTATGCACACAATAAATAAAGGTAATAGAATCACAGTTACAGACTTTAAGATTAGAACACTTAATCCACTAACCATTTTTTTAGTTAATATGCTTTCATTGTTAAAAATGTTTCGGCATTAACACTTCTTAATTTTCAGAGCAAGTTTATTACTTTAAGAGGTGATTTAAAATGCACAATAATATTTTAATATTAACACATGAAAATCCTCGTTCAGGAATAACAGCAGTACGTTCTTTTTCAGATCACAAAGATATAAATGTATATACTACCTATTCAAATAAGATGCCAAAAGTTTTAATGTTTGCTTTACTGTGGCGACATAAAATAAAAAAGCCATTTCCATATTGATGACTCCAGTGATGAGACATTTCTCAAATGTATTAGAGATATTCAGAGTATGATAAATGATAAACTTTTTATTATATCATTATCAAACGCATCAACTAAGGTTTTAACCAAGCATAAAGATGCGCTAAAACGAAAGGACATAATTACTAGAATTCCAGATTACAATGTTTATACACTTTTATCTAACAAAGAGGAATTCATGTATTTATGTACAAATTATGGCTTTAGTATTCCTAAAATTTTATCAAAACCTGAGATAAAGAACATGAAAAGTATTCAGCATCGATTTGTAATTAAACCTAAAAAAGAGATAAGTGGCTCAACGGAATTGAGTCGTTCCTGGCTTATTGATAGCAAGAATGAATATCAGAAGGCATTGGATTCTGGTTATTTGGATGATGATAGATACAGAATTGAGCAATATATAGATGGGCCGAGTTACTACTATACTGCCCACTATGTATCAGGGCGTAAAACAGTTTGCTTTTCTCAGAGAACGGTTGTTCAACAGCCCAATGGCGGCTCAGTAGTTAAGGCAACCCCTTGTCATATTCCAGAAAAAATCGTTAGTCCATTGGATAAAATGTTTCATGATATCGAGTATGATGGGGTTATGATGATTGAATTAAAAAAGGCAGAGAATGAAACATACTATGCTATAGAATGCAATCCAAGGCTTTGGGGGACCCTGCAACTTGCTTTGGATCATAATGTCAATTATTTAAAGCATATAATTAATTATTCGAAAGATGATTCATCTCATAATGACACATCTCCAAAAGTCAATATTAATTGTCAAATTACCAAGAAATCCACAGGATATATTTGGTTTGGAGGATATTTATTAGGATGTATAAAGAAACTGAAAGGCAAACAATCATTTACACGATACCCCATTAAAACTAAGTATGCCTATCGCGATCCATTTGCAAGGTTTGATACTATCCAATATTTTATCTTAAGCCCTGTTTTATTCCTGTTCAATTCATTTAAAGGGAAACTTTCCAAACTATTTAGATAAATACATCAACTTACTACGTCTTTCCATTTAACATTTGATTTGTTCAAACTGTTTAAAAAAGTATTTTTGACATAGGGGAACTGCAACACTTTTATTTACACAAACTTAAGTTACTAGTAATGATTGTTCGAATTTCTGCGGTGTCATCATGAATCGCGTGT
>SL_8KL_010_SEDDRAFT_10004067_pt1 | contig 11899 bp, 4 predicted proteins | sample SodLakKL_010_SED_4_FD_11160 | JGI IMG/M metagenome (IMG submission 11160) | reverse complement strand
GTAATCCCGGAATTGTAATCCCGGAAGCGCAAGCCGCGCTTATTTCCTGGCCGTGACCAGCAGGAACAAGGCCACACCGAAGAAAATGATATGGGGCACGACCGCTGCGTGCACGGGATCCATCGCCCCGCTGTATCCAAATGGTTCGAACAGCTTCATCATTGCCAGATAGAGGAAACTGATCACCAGACCCGCCGCAATATGCACACCTCGTCCGCCGCGCCTCCGGACCGATGCGATGGCTACACCTATGATGGTTACTGTGATGATGGCGAACGGATAGCTTAATTTTCCATAAAACTGGACGGTAGGCATGGCAATGCCGCCGGCCCCGCTGCGCTCGATGGAGGCAAGGTAATCGCGGATCTCCGGATAGGTCAGCTGGTACACGTCGGAGGAGGTCCGCCCGAAATCACGCGGGTACAGATTGAGGGTCGTATCCCGCCGGTCAAAGGTGATCTTCTCATATCCCCGTTCATTGAAGCGGGTGATGGTCCCGTTGATCAGCTCCCACTTCGCTTTATCCGGTTTCCAGGCCATGCGGCCCAGCTCCATGGTCTCAATCAGCTTGTCGTCATCAAAAGTGTAAAAGGTCACACGGTAACCGACATCCTGGCGGATATCATAGTAGTTGACCAGCATCAGCCGGTCCGGCGACTCCTGCCGGAAGATCCGGTTTCGGTCGATACGCTCGGTCCGTTTCATAATGAATTTCTGCTCAAACTCGGCACGTATTGCATTGGACCGTGGAACGACGTACCCGTCCAGGTAACTGATGCATCCGGCCACGAGAATGGCAAAAACAAGATAGGGGGCCAGGAGTCGGTAGAGACTGACACCTGCCGCCCTGAGCGCCACGATTTCAAGCCGGTTGGCCATCTGGCCGGTCAGCCACAGGCAGGAGGCAAACACCGCCACAGGCGAAACCAGCCGGATCATCTCCGGAATGTAATTGAGGTAATAGTCGGACCAGATCTCGCTGAGCGTGGCGCCGCGATCGGTGAAATCGCCGGAGTTTTCCGAGAAGTCGATGATGATGAAGATGAAGATCAGCAGACCGGTGACGAAACCGGTCAGCACCAGCAACCTCGAAAAAACAAATTTGTCAAACGTTTTGATCATGGATGACCCTTATGTGGCAGCTCCGCGCTACCTTCTGTAAACGACAATGTACATCAGTACCAGTCCGGCCACGGCAATGGTTATGTTGCCGAACCACATTCCCATTAACGGAGAGATGAACATGCGGTCCGCCAGTTTCTCACCCTGGATGATACTGATCCAGTAATAGGTGAACAGGATGGTGCTGATGATGGCATGGATGCCCATATGTCCCTTCCGCACCAGCAAGCCCAGCGGTGCGCCGATCATGGCAAACAGGATGCAGCCGATCGGGATGGATGCTTTCTTGTGGACTTCCACCATGAACCGGGCCATCCGTTCCTGCCGCCACCGCAGATTGTTGAGCAGATTGTCTGCCGAAGCCTGCGTGTTGCGCATTTGCGTTGAGGCCCTGAGTGCCGCTTCGCGCTGGTCCTGCAACGTTTCGAGCAGGGAAAGAACCTTGTAGGGTTGGTCATCGGCAGGCGGCAGGTCGTACTCACTCCCACGCCGTGAAACCGACGCCTCGATGGTCTCGGAATAATCTTCGCGCTGCCCAAGATAATCGCTCTCCCGGCCCGCAGGTCCGGCAAGCGGCGCGACCTCATCTTCCCTGAGCAGAGTAATGTGGGATTTATGCAGGGAATGCTTGAATTGGGCAATTTCCCTGTCGATATCGCTCTGCAGGGAATCCACCACGGCCAGCATGGCCTGTGCACGCATGGATCGGCCGTCCCGTCGACGTTCATCCGGATTGGTACGGGAAAAGGTCAAATCCGACAGGTCGAAAGTAATGCGGTAGGAATCAAACGATGTTTCCTCGTGGATGATTTTCGCCGAACTGCGTCCACGCTGCAGATAGCGCATGATGGACCCATCATAAAGATGCAGGGTGAGGCTCATGTGACGCTCATCACTTTCCAGGAATCCTTTTTTTGCCTTGATCACCGCACGGTCCCGCCCCTGTTCCGGGTTCTGGAAAAGTGTCACATCATACAGAGAGTCCGTCTCGGCCGGCATCTCCCGGACCAGGAAGGTGTATCCCGAAATCCCTTCATAAAAAATGTTCTCCTGAAGGTCGAAGCCGGGCTTTTTCATGCGGATATCCAGAAAAAGAGCTCGTGCCTTGTAGTTGGCCTCAGGCAGCACTTCATTCGAAAACCAGCCCAGAAAGACAGAAAAAAGCAATGCCATCACCAGGGATGGACGCATGATACGTAACGGATGCACCCCGGCGGCGCGCACGGCCGTGTATTCGTTCTGCTCGGAAAATTTACCGTAAGCCATCAGCGAGGCAGCAAGAATGGTCATGGGCACTGCCAGGACCACCATGTAGGCCAGATTGACCATGATAAGCTCCAGGATCACCATCAGCGGAATGCCCTTGCCGATCAGATGGTCCATGAACTGAATCAGGAACTGCATGAGCAGCAAAAACATAATGGTGAAGAAACAGAACACGAACGGGCTGACATGCCTTTTCAGCAGGTCGCGTTCAATGCTGCCCGGAGCCATTTTCTTTAGATATTCAATCACAATAAGTGAATAAAAAACCCGCAGGTTCGTTACAATTTTGATACGGCTACTCTGAATAACGAAAAAATATGACAATTCTGTCGATTCTTGCCAAGAAATTCGCATTCAGGCATTGATTCATTGTGCCGGGGGCTATAATTTGCAGTTCTTTATCCCATTAACCCATTCTTAATAACCAGCCGGCCTATTGTCCACCAGTTACCGTTCGTTGAAACATCCCACATATTTTCTGTAACCGGGTTATAAAGAGTATTATCCTTTGCATTTAGTAACGGTTCGAACTGAGTTGACAGGCCTCGTGCTTCTGCTGGCTGTGCTGTGCATGCCCCTGCCGGTCTCTGCCATGGAGACGGATACGATTCCCGGCTCCGTGCCCGATGAGCGGATAAACCCTGTGACAATGTCACAAATGGGGGTGGATGTGGAATCAGGTGTACAACGGGCCGATACCCTCCGCCTACCGGGTCCCCGTTCGGGCCATATGACCAATCCGTTTCCTCGCCGCCGTTCACAGCTTGTCGAAATCCGCATTCCCGCCGACCAGGCGGTGATTACACTCGACTCCCTTGGCTACTACACCGCACAGCGAACCATCGTTGACGTACCTGCCGGCTTTTCACGAAAAATGGATTTCGCCACTTTTTCCGAGTTGAGTTTCAGGCACAGGATGCATTCCAACTGGAAAAAGCTGGTGGAGGAAAACCGGCGCCAGCGCGATGCGCGCCGCGGGCTTCTGGATTTCACCCTCGATCTGCCCGTAGGCGAACGCTCCGCCTTCACCACCATCTTCGGCCGGCCGGAGGTCAATCTTCGTGTCACCGGAACGGCTAATATGAGTGTGGGCGCATCCATCCAGGAGACTGAAAACCCGTCCCTGCCGCCCGACCAGCAGCGCACCATCAACCCGACTTTTGAACAGAACCTGCGTCTCAACATCCAGGGGACCATCGGGGACAAACTGACCATCCGCACCGACTGGGACACCGAGCGTACATTCGACTTCGAAAACAGGCTCAGTATCCGCTATGAAGGGTACGAGGACGAGATCCTCCAAAGTATCGAAATGGGGAACGTGTCCATGCAGACCGGCAACTCGCTGATCCGCGGAGGAAGCGCGCTCTTCGGGATCAAGTCCGAGGCCAAGTTCGGTCCGCTGAGCCTGACCTCGGTGATTTCACAGCAGGAGGGACAAGGCAACACCCAGACCATCACCGGCGGATCGCAGGACAGCCGCTTTGAAATCCGTCCCGCCGCCTACGACAACGACCGCCATTTCTTCCTGGATTTCTATGCTCGTCAGGAGTTCGAGAACGCCATGTCAGACCCCATCACCGCCACTCAGATGTTCCAGATCCTGGAAGTCGATGTCTATGTGCTGAACACATCCTCACAGGAACGCCCGGGTCAGGTCCGCGCCGCAGCGCTGGTGGATATGGGGGTGGTTCGGCAGGGGGACCGGTTTCTGAGACCCAACCAGGATGCCGATATCTTTGATGAAGACCTGCTGGACCGCTTCAGGGATCCCGGCGAGTCCCCCTCGGCGTCCGACTTCGGGGTTTCGGGCGATGAATTCGTGGAAGGCAATTTTGAACCGCTGGAGGAGAACAGGGATTATTTCATCAATGAAACATACGGGTATATTTCACTTGAGTCGCGTCTGGGTTCCAACCAGGCCCTGGCCATTGCCTACACCTACCGTGATCCGCAGGGCAATATCGTACGGGTGGGTGATATCAACACGGGTGACGGACGCCGCCTGTTCCTGAAGCTCCTCAGACCCTCATACATAACCTCAAGCAGTACCGCATGGGTGCTGACCATGAGGAATATCTACAACCTGAATGCCACGAATCTGACGCCGGAGAATTTTGATGCCGAAATCGTGTTTGACGGAGCCAACACGGAACAGACCAACCTGCCGGGTCTGGGCAACGTGCTCATGCAGGATCTCGGACTCGATCGAGTCAACTCGCAGCAGCAGCCCAATCCAAACAACCAGATCGACTTCGGAACCGGAACCCTGGATGCGGTGCGCGGACGGATCATCTTCCCCTACCTTGAACCGTTCGGACAGCGTATCATCGATGTTTACGAAGCAAGCGGACTTCCACAGGCCCAGATCGAGGAGAATATCGACCGCTTTGCTTTTCCCGAACTTTATACAAACACCCAGCAGAATGCCCGGCAAATCGGACGGAACAACCTGTTCAAGATCACCGGAATCAGCCAGGGGATGGTCCAGGACAGCTACAACCTCGGTTTCGCACTGGTGGAGGGATCGGTCCGGGTCCGCGCCAACGGAGTGGAGCTTACGCAGGGTGTGGATTATGAAGTAGATTACAACATTGGCAACATCATCATTACCAACCAACGCTATCTGCAGACCGGCCAGGAAATTGTCATTGACTACGAAAGCAACCAGATGCTTCAGATTCAGCAGACCACGTTTGCGGGAATGCGGGCCGAATATCGCATCAATGACAACATCCGATTCGGAAGCACCTGGTTTACGCTCAGGGAACGCCCGCTGCAGGACAAAATCCCCGTCGGTGATGAACCGATCAACAATTCCATCATTGGCTTTGACGGTTCGGCCGAGTTTGATGCCCCCTGGATGACCCGGGCCATCAACTGGCTGCCGCTGCTTCAAACCCGTGCCGATTCCGATTTCCGGATCAGCGGCGAATTCGCACAGCTCCGTCCGGATGTGGCTCAGACCCGCGCCGTCTCACGGGCCATGGACCGGGGTGACCTCTATGCCGATGAAGAGCGCGGGCTCTCGTTCATTGACGATTTTGAAGGCTCCAAGACCAGCATCAATTTCCTGAGTCCGGGCCGATGGAACCTTGCCGCTGCGCCACACGCTATTCCGGGATACGATTTTGACATGGATTTTGAGGATAACAGCCTGGAAGCACGCGTGGCGCGCTCCGACCTGCGCGGCAAGTTCTCCTGGTACATGATCCCGGTGAACATCGGACGCATCACCGATGCGGCACGCACTCCGGAGAGTTTTCCCATTTCGGTGTCTGACGTGTTCCCGAACCGGGAAGTGCTGCGCCAGGAAGACCGGCTGCAGACACTGGATATCCATTACAATCCCCGGAAACGCGGACCCTACAACTATAATCCCGATTTGCGCAATCTGCTCGAATTCCAACCGGAGGATACATGGGGCGGGATGACGGCGGTGTTGCCGAGCGGACTGGACAATCTCCGCCAGAACAATATCGAATTCCTCGAGTTCTGGGTCCAGCCGCTGCTCCCCGACGGCGCCCCTCCCGGAAGCAAAAATCCCGCTGACTATGACGGCAAGATCTACATCGACCTGGGGCTGGTTTCCGAAGATGTCATTCCCAACAACGTCCTCAACACCGAGGATGGGCTGGCGCGTGCCATTGACCGCGATAACGTAAGGATCGACGGTGTCGGACGATCCCGGCTTATCAGGGAGGTGACCAACCTTACCGGCCAGTTCTCCGTGGAGACCCAGGAGCGGGAGGATGTGGGACTGGACGGCGTGCACAGCACCGATGGTGACTTCACCGAGCAGCAGCTGTTCGCCGACTGGCTTCAGATGATGGAGATACAGTATGCCGACCAGCCGGAACTGCTCCAGCAGATCCTCTCCGATCCGTCCAACGACCAGTACTTCTATTTCAATGATCCGCTGGTAAGCAACCGTCCATTGCACGAGCGCTTCCACCGGATGTACGGATTCCTTGAAGGAAACTCCCTTACAAGAGGCGATTCCCGGGCCATTACCAACCGGCCCGACACCGAGGGCCTCGTCAACCCCGCTACCGTTCAGACGTCCAACTCCTATTTCCAGTTTGAGATCCCGCTGAACCCGGCCGATGAATCATCCCTTCAGATTGGCCAGAATTATATCGTCGACAAGGTGGAAGGGGACCAGCCGACGGACCGCTGGTACCTTTTGCGTATTCCGTTGCGTGACATTGCCAGACAGGTGGGTGCCATTGAGGACCTGGAACGCGTGCAACACATACGGTTCTGGATGAGCGGATACCGCGAGCCGTTCACCATGCGGTTTGCCACCTTTGAACTGGTTGGAAATCAGTGGCGCGAATTTGAAGAACTGTCCATGATCGGACACCCCAATACGGTTTTTGACATATCCACCATAAACATCGAAGAAAACTCCAACCGCCAGCCTATTCCTTACCGTATTCCCAACGGTGCCATCAGGTCGGTGCAGCGCGGTCAGCAGGAAAACATCCTCGCCAATGAGCAGTCGCTTTCGCTCCGGGTGGAAGACCTGCGATCCGGGGAATACCGCATGATCCAGCGGCTCTATCCGTCAGGGCTGAATCTGCTCAACTATTCGAACCTGCGCATGTTCGTCCACGGGGAAGGATACGAGCGGCGTTCGGATGCGGAAATAGTCATTCGCCTCGGAAACGACCTTACCAACAATTACTACGAGTACCGGCAGCCGGTGACGCCCACCGATCCCACGTTTGAATTCACCCCACTTGCCCAGAATCCCGATGCCTCAGTGCTCAGCAGCGAGACGGACCGCATCTGGCTGCCGGATTCCAACAGCGTGAATCTGGTGCTGTCGTCCATGAACGCACTCAAACAGGCCAGAAACCTGGCCGGTGTGGGTGAGGATGTGCTTTATGAACGCACCGACCTGGTACAGAATGCGCCGCCCGGTACCATCATTGCCATCAGGGGCAACCCGTCCCTGGAACGGGTCCGGGAAATCGGAATAGGCATCAGAAATCCCCATCAGATGGATCCGAGTGGAAGCAATGGCAGCGACAACGGAAACACCGGCTCCTCGTTGCGGACGACGAATGCAGGCAAGCCGTCCCTTGACGCCGAGTTTTGGGTCAATGAATTGCGGGTCTCGGGATTTGATGACGAAAAAGGCTGGGCGGCCAGCATCCGTTCGACTTTCAGGTTGGCCGATCTCGGAAGCATCCAGGCCAACTTCAGCCGTCAGACAGACGGGTTCGGTCCGCTGGACGCCAGTCTGGGGAACCGGCAGATGCGCGATGAATATTCCTACGACCTGTCTACCACCCTGAATTTGCACCGTTTTCTGCCGGAACGCTACGGCTGGAACATTCCGGTCTCCCTGTCTGCGCGTCGGCGTCAGCAAACTCCGCGCTTTCTTGCACGGGAAGGCGATATCCGTTTCTCGGATTTCCGCGATGCCGTGGAAGCCAGCGACCTGTCCGAAGAGCAAAAGGAGCGCGAGATCCAGGCCATGCTGGATGAGATCCGCACCCAGCGGCAGAGTTACTCCCTGAATATGTCGAACATCTCAAAGCGCAATTCGGAATCGGCCCTGCTGCGGTATACCGTGGATAACATCACTCTTGGATATACCTACAATATCAGTGAGGAAAGCAATCCGCGGACCGAATTCCGTGATGCCTGGGATTACAATGCGAATTTCAACTACCAGCTCAACATCCGGAATGTAAATGTCGTGCGTCCGCTGCTGTTCCTGGAACCGGTACCCGTGCTTCGCTGGTTCGCCGGAACGGGTTTCACCTATGTTCCGTCCCGGGTCAGCTTCCAGAGCCGGCTCACGCGCCGCTACTCCGAAGAACGGCAGCGCGCTTTCACCGACGAACCGTTCGATCTTCGTCAGCAGCATGCCTTTACGGCCAGCTCCAACTTCTCGCTGAACTACAACTTCACCCAGTCCATATCGCTTTCCTACAGTAACCAGACACAACTCAACCTGGAGTCCATCGGGGAGGAATTGAGAATGGCTGATGAAGATTACAACCCACCGTTCCTGCCCGACAACATCGCATCCGAATTCCAATTGGTGCCCACGTTCCAGGTGCTGGAAGACTGGATACTCGACCCGGCAGTAAACCCGCGACGGGACTCCTACGGGGAAAACTGGTCAGCCTCCTGGCGGCCGCGCCTGAACCAGATCTCCGGGCTGGACTGGCTGACCTACTCCACCTCGTTCCAGGGCAGTTTCCGCTGGCAAAACAGTCCGGAGGGATCGGGACTTGGCGCCAATCTGAGCAACTCGTTCAGCTTCAATCACAATCCGGAAATCCGGACCCAGACCTTGCTGGAAAAGATACCGTTGTATGATAATGCCCTGAAAGCGCATGAACAGGAACGGCGGCAGCGAAACCAGGAGCGGACACGAAGGCGCAACAACGGCGAAACATCCGACAGAACCCTGAGCGACAACCTTCGCTATCATGCCCGGTCGCTGCTGCTGGGGGTGCTCAGCATCCAGAATCTTAACATAACTTACAACACGGGAGGCAGTTCCGCGCAGAGCGGCTATGCGGGACAGTCACAGATTTACTACATGTTCGGAAGCAGCGATGATCAGTTCTCGCCGCCTTTCGGGTACCGCATCGGCCTGATCAACCAGATCCCGGATGACGAGATCATCCAAAATACCGATCCGACCAGGTCGCTGAATCTCAGGGGCACCCAGAGGTTCAATGATCAGCTGAACATACGATCCGGACTCAGGCCTTTCCCGGATATTCGCGTAACCCTGAGCTGGCAGACCAGCTGGGATGACACCAAGACCAGGACACAGACCCTGTTTTTCGCGGATTCGACCATCACTCAGCTGGAACACACGGGCAATATTTCTACCTCTGTTTGGGCCTTCGGGGGTGGATACGATGAACTCTTTGATCTGCAGCTGCAGCGGGCACTGGGCACTATCAATGATCAGACCCAGATCACCGGCCTGGATGCCGGAGACATCCCGCTGACACGGACCAGTCTCGAAAAAGATATAAGGGAAGCCTACCTCGGATTCTCCTCAGGAACCATCGGAAGTCGGGGATATTTGCCCTTTCCGCTTCCGGACTGGCAGATTTCATGGTCCGGCTGGGAAAAACGGTTCGGATTCCTGGACCGCTATCTGCAATCGGCCACGATCAACCACAGCTACCGGGGAACCTACCGGATGGGATGGCAGCTGAATCCTGACCGTGGAAATATCATTGACCGCACGATCGGACCCTATACCTACATTTTTGAACGCCCGGATTTACACAGCCGGTCCATCGACCTGCAGCGCGCTTTCTCGCCGCTTATCGGACTGCAGTTAAACTGGGTCAACAACCTCCGGACCCAGATCCAGTACAACCGCAGCAAATCCATAAATATTACCCTTACAAACAATACCATCACCGAGCGGCAATCGCAGGGGCTCACCTCCAGTTTCAGCTATTCCAAGCGCGGATTCCGGATGCCGTTCTTCCGCCAGCTGAACAATCAGATCGATTTCAGCCTCTCGATGAGCTACAGCGGCGATATCACGTATACGTACCGGCTCAATGAGGATATTGCAGATGCGCTTCGTCTGCCCCCGGAGGAGCGGCGCAATTATACCCGCGCACGTCCCGATGAACAAGGCAGCGCGACGCTGCAAATTCGCCCGTCGATAAAGTATCAGTTCTCCCGAAGCATCAACGCCGGCTTTGAGTACAGCTTCTCGCGTACCATGCCCCGATCCACTGGGGTTTTCCCCCGCACCGACCAGGACATCCGGTTTAACGTGCAGGTTTCCATCAGGTCGAACTGAGCCTGAGTCTGATCGCAGTTGAAATCCTCACTCTGATCTGGCAAATCCTGGCTGGTCCTTCGGAATGATCAGCGCGCCCATCAACTGGTGTAATAAAACCTCCACCAGCTGCTAAGAGAATCAGTTTTGCCGGTTTCGCGGGTAATAGCGGATCAGGATCAGGGCCGCCACGGTGAGCAGGAGACATATCCACCCGATCCAGTCTCCATACCGGACATAGAATGTGATATGTTCGTAAACAGGTACGGAGTAGGTGAACTGATCGCGCGTCCAGTACGTGGTTTTAAGGGCCACATCGCCGTTGGCAAGTATGACGCCGGAAAGTCCGTTGTTGGCGCTCCGGAGCACGGTGCGACCTGTTTCAACAGCGCGCAGGCGGGCAAATTGGTAATGCTGGATGTGTCCGCTGGTGTTGCCCCACCAGCCGTCATTGGTGACGACCACGAGAAAGGACGCACCCTGTTTGACAAAACGCCGCACCCAGTCCGGATAGACCGAATCATAACAGATCAGTGCCGGAACGGAGTGCCCGTCCACGTCGAACATATCGGTTCTCCTTCCCTTGCCGAACATGGCCAGTTCCGACCAGTCGATCCACCCGAAACGGTCCAGGCGGCTTAGGGTGTTGACAAACGGAAACCGCTCGACCAGGGGCACCAGTTTGGCTTTTTTGTAAAACTCTATGTTGCCGTCCGGATAGAAGCCAAGCGCTGAGTTGTAGATATTGAACGGCTTGTCGCCGTAATGGCCTCGGATGACCGGCGGTTCCGTTCCGGGCTCATAGCGGCGCAGGAAGGAGGACCCTGCAATCAGCGGAATTTCCCATTCACGGACATACTGAACGATGAGGCGGTCGGCCTGGCCGGGATATCCCTGGATGATCAGCGCCTTGATGGAGTTTTCCGGCCAGAAAACGGCACGGGTTTGTGGTGTGATCACATCATCGGTCAGTTCCAGCAACTCTTCCAGCGGTGTGATGGCATCCGGATAGCCTGACAGGTGGAGGTAGGAGTCGTAATTGGGCTGCATGATGGCGACTTCGATCTCATCCACAGGTTCTGTGTGATGGAAGAAGTAGACAAGCAGCGAACCCGCCGGCGGTATCAGAAGCACTATCAGCAACGGCGCTGCCGGCACATGCCGGTACAGAAGCCAGGCGCAGAGGACCACCCAGAAGGTAATGCCCAGCATCCCCGTCACGGAAATGTACTGGACCAGCCAGGGGGCTGTGGCCAGCGTGTTGCCCAGGCTAAGCCAGGGCCACGAGAGATCCCACCGGAAATGGAGGAACTCGTAGGTCAGCCAGACGGCGGGCACCAGCAGGGAGGTCAGCCAGAGCGGCACCGGCCGGTGGCGCAGATGCCAGATGACCATCAGTGGCAGGGTCATGATGGCCGAGTTGGCCAGTATCGCGGCAATGCCCCCGGCTACAGTGGCAAACATCAGCCAGTAGGTGGTGATGATGTTCCAAAGCAGCAATCCGGCATAAGAAATGTATGCCATTTCACGGGCGGATGCGGTCAGGTCGGTGAGACGGAACAGCAGCAGGAAGCCCGGTATGACGAGCAGGCCGAAAGGAAAAGGAAATGGGGAAAAGCTCAGCCCCAGCAGCAGACCGGCTGCCAGGCTGACGTACCATTTGTGATTCCAGAAATGTGTTACGAAATGCATCTATTCAAAGTAGTTTTTACCTGTCAGAGTAGT